>Ga0156099_1204_pt1 | contig 12969 bp, 7 predicted proteins | sample RifCSPlowO2_02_FD_107752 | JGI IMG/M metagenome (GOLD analysis project Ga0156099, IMG submission 107752) | Gammaproteobacteria bacterium RIFCSPLOWO2_02_FULL_56_15
TGGTTTGCGGGAGAAGGGATTACGGGTCGTGCGGATGACCTCCTCGTTCGTGACCTTCACTCCTTTCAGGTTCTCACGCAGGGTCTTGCCGGTCACAGTCATGACCTCCAGATCTAGCAATTCCACCAGTTGTGCGAGGATGGCGCGGGCCCCGCCGGCGGCCTCGAATTCCTCGATGGTATTCTCCCCGTTTGGCCGCACGGCGGAGAGCACCGGGATCTTGCGGGACAGGTCCTCGAACAGCTTGAAGACATCCAGATCCAGCCCGGTTTCCACGGCTGTGGCTTGCAGGTGTTTGACGGCGTTGATCGAACCCGATACCGCCAGCACTGCGGCGGCGGCATTATGGAAGGCACCCGGGGTCAGTATCGCGCGGGGCCGCAGGTCTTCCAGCACCATCTGGACGATACGCCTTGCGGCGGCGCGTGCATCCTCGAACATCTTCGGGCTGTTAGCCAGCACCGGGGCGCTGCCTGGCAGGGCCATGCCGATGGCCTCGCAGACCACGTGCATGGTGTTGGCGGTGGCCATACCCTGGCAGACCCCGGGACCGCGGATCGCGTTATCGCACATCCCTTTGAGCTTCTCCTTGGGTAGTTTGCCCATCATTGTGTGGGTGGCGCCGAGGAAGACATCCTCGATATCCACGTGCTTCCCCTCGTAGGTGCCGGCGGGCTGATAGCCGCAGACCACGATGATGGTGGGGAGGTTAAAACGGCCGGCCGCCATCATGTGGGCGGGAGGGGTTTTGTCGCAGGAGGTGAGGCAGATCATCCCGTCGAGCTGGGCGCCTTCCACCGCGATCTCCATATCATTGACGATGAGATCCCGGGCGGAGAGGATATAACCGACACTGCCAGCGCTGACGATGAAATCGCTGGGCGCCGTGGTGCGGATTTCGAAGGGCAGGCCGCCGGCCGCCTTGACGGCCTCCTTCACCACCTTCGCGATGCCGTCGAGGTGGCTGAAGCAGATGGCGAGTTCCGAGGAACTGTTGACCACGGCGATCTTGGGTTTTTCCATGTCCTCGTCCGTGAGGCCGAGCGCCGTCCACTGGGCCCGGCGGGTGGCCCAGCGCGGGGTGCCTGGCTCGAAATTACTGCGTAATATGACCTTCTTGATCATGTAAGTCCTCCCTTTACCACGGCATGCAATGCGATATTGAGTAAATCTGTTTTATAGCGACGGCCCGACTTGCACCGGATCAGCACTTGGTTACAGTGTAAACAGTGATCATCAGGGAAAGAACACCTGAGCAAGTGCGATCAGCTTTCTCGATTCATTAGCAGGTTATGGACTGAAACCTGGTAAGTGGTATCTTCAGCGCAGTCAGTCCAGTCTGTCAGCCCGACTTTCCCACGGTGGGATGGGCTGCATGCGGGACTGCAAGAAACTGACCAGCAGGTGAACCGGCGCTTTGTGCATCTTGATATTGGGCACCAGGGCTTTCAGCCAGAGGCTTTGCAGCGGATAATCCTCCATCACGCTGAGCAGCCTGCCGGTCTGCAGGTCTGGATCCGCCAGGTAGTGGGGCAGGACCGCCACACCGATGCCGAGGCGCGCGGCCTCCAGCAGGATCCTGCTGTCATTCGCATGCAGCCGGGAATGGATCGCGACAGTCAATGGACCACGCGGGCCATCGAAGGTCCAGGACTGGCCGAGCAGAATGGAAGTCAGGCAATCGTGGTCCACCAGGTCCCGGGGCTGCCCCGGTACCCCCTTTTGTTTCACGTACTGGGGTGATGCACAAAGGATGAGCGGGTAGGGACAAAGCGGGATGTCAGCCACATTGGCATAGGAAGCCGGGGCGGCAGCCACCACCAAGTCATAGGCTTCCTCCATGGGATTCACGGTTCGGTCCAGCACCGCGATTTCCAGGCTGAGGCCCGGATGCTCGGCCTGGAATTCACAGAGCAGCCTGCCCAGGTACATGGAAGTGACGGTGGTGGGGGACTTGATCCGCAGGTGACCGCTGATCCCCGGCTGGGAACCGCCATCACCCTGGATGATATCTTCCAGCTCGGTGATCAGGCGCTGATAGCGCGGCAGGATGTGGTCACCCGCATCGGTCAGTTTCAGTCCGCGGGTGGAGCGGTGAAACAGCTTTTCCCCCATCTGTTTTTCCAGCCGGGTGATGCGTTTGGTGATGACGGAAGTAGCCACGCCGGTTTCCCGGGCTGCGGCGGAAAAGCTCCCCATCCTGGCTACCAGGATGAAGGCCTTGATGTTGTCAAGAGTATTCATACCATCTGTCTCGTTTTGAGAAAGCTGTTAATCATTATTGTAGCGTTCTCTGCCCCCCCTGACGTAGCTATTATTGCACTCCTGTGGTAAGAATTGTCGTTAGCTGTTGCATTGCAGGGGGATTTTCCGGCCTTTCGGGGATACAACAAAGAGGGGGAGTAGCAGTGAAAACATTTCAAACTTTAAGCAAAATTTTCCATAACAGGGTTTTGGCGAGCCCCAGCGGTTCGGGGGGTAATCTGAAATCCGTGGTGATCGCCACCTCAATAGCTGTTTTTCTGGTGCTGACTGCACCGATACCAGTCCAGGCGCAGGGCGCCCTTGAGGAAATCGTCGTCACGGCGAGATTCCGGGAGGAGAATCTGCAAAGCACACCACTGGCCATTACCGCCGTCACCGGTGAGTCTCTGGAAGCGCGCAGCGCTTTGAGCACGCTCGACCTTGACGCCTTCGTACCGAATGCGGTGATCGCACCGCTCGGCGCCGGTTGGGGTTCCACCGCCGCCGCCTTCGTGCGCGGCATTGGCCTCGGCGATAACTCGCTGTCCTTCGAACCGGGTGTCCCCATCTACATCGATGATGTCTATCATGGCCGCCCGCAGGGCGCCGTCCTAGACCTGCTCGATCTCGAGCGCGTCGAAGTGCTGCGCGGACCGCAGGGCACCCTGTTCGGCAAGAACACCCTGGGTGGTGCGGTACGCATGATCTCCAGAAAACCCCAAGGGGATAACACCGGCTACATCGATGTGGGTATTGGGGAACGTGACAAACTGACCTTGCGTGGTTCCTACGACTTTGCCATCGTACCAGACCAGTTGTTCGTACGTATCGCCGCCTCCAGCAAGCGCCAGGACGGCTACTTTGATATCCTGGATTACGAGTGCGTGAATGGCGCGGGCTCGCTCGGTCTGGGTGGTCCGGGTATCGCTGCCGGTGTATTCAATCCGGCCACACCCTTCACCACAGCCTTGACCACACATCCGGCGGTAGGCGGGATCCGGCTGGGTAGCGTCACCGGCAACACGGACTCCCGTGGCTGTGTCGTCGATCACCTGGGTGGCGAGAATGTACAGTCAGGACGTGTCGCAATGCGCTTCATCGGCTCGGAGGCCTTCGAGGTCAACCTGATCGGTGATATCACTTATATGGACCAGGAAGGACCAGCAGACAAATACCACATTCAACTGCGGACCAGCACGACGCAAGCCTCCAACCTCGGGATACCGGGGTTTGTACAGGCGGGTGTGGATCAATGGAACTCGCGGGTAGCCATACCTGTTTTCGGGGCAGGCGGACAATACGATGGTCGATTCCAGACGGCGAATGGCTACACCGGGTATCATCGCTTTGGTATCGATCCCCTGACCGGCCGGGATACACCGAACCTGCAGTTGCTGACCCATTGGGGCTTGCAGGGTACGGTCGACTGGGACCTGACGGAGGATATCCACCTGAAGTCGGTGACCTCCTATCGCGAGTTTGACAACTCCTTCGGCCGCGATTCCGACGGTACGCCCTTGCCACAGTTGTTCACCTGGGATACCAGCATCCATGAACAGTTCACGCAGGAAGTCCAGTTGACCGGTATGGCCTGGGATGACCGCGTGGCCTGGACCGTGGGGGGATTCTATTACGATGCCTTCGACTCCAACGCCGGCTTCGTAACGACCTACCCCTATAACTCCACCTTCAGCGATCACCGGGATGTCCAGGACCTCAGCAACTGGGCTCTCTTCTTCCATCTCGATTGGCAGATCAATGACAAGCTGAGTCTCTCGGGCGGTATCCGCTACACGGAAGATGAAAAAACAGCGAATATCTATCGCGTGACCGGCAATACTGCCCCTACCGGTGTGGGGCTGCCGCAATACGTCCTGATCCCGAATTCCGAGGTTGGGGTCACTTCGGAGGAATGGTCGCCCAAGGTCAGCCTGGATTACCAGTGGACCGATGACATCATGACCTATGCCCAGTTCTCTACGGGTTTTCGGGGCGGTGGTTTTGCGCCGCGGCCAGCCAATGCGGGCCAGTTGAAGGCTTTTACTCCCGAATTCCTGGATAACTATGAGGTCGGTATCAAGACGGACTGGTTCGACCGGCGCCTGCGTTTGAACGGAACGGTGTACTACATGGAGAGCGCAGACAAGCAGCAACCGGCCCAGACCTGCAGTCCCTGTGCGCCGATCCCGGTGAACTTCTTCTCCACTGTGAACACGGGCGAATCGCGCAACTGGGGTGTGGAAGTAGAGGCGCAGGCCGAGCCGGTGGATGGACTCCGCATCGACGGTAGCCTAGGCTATCAAAACTACAAAGTCACTGACCAAGGGACGTCATTGGGTATCCTTATCTATGTGCCGGACACGACAGCGGACCAATCCATACGCGGAGACGTGATGTACTCCCCCCGGACCCCGGAATGGAACTGGGCCATCGGCGCGGAGTATGAGTATGCCGTGGGTGGCACCGGGTCGACCATTACCCCGCGACTCGACTTCAACTACCAGTCGACCATCTGGTTTGCCACCAACCCGGTGGCCGGTATCGTGAACGAAAGCGATGGCCGTCAACCGGAATACATGCTGATGAATGGCAGAGTCACTTGGCGCTCGCCGGAGGATCGCTGGGCGGTGTCGCTGTACGCACTGAACCTGACCGACGAGTATTACTACTGGGGCAAGTTGTCATTGCTGGCCAACTCCGGTCGTGAGCAGGGCAATCCTGCACCGCCGCGCGAGTTCGGCCTGAACGTGAGGTTCAACTTCTAGTAGACAACAATAAAGGAAATAAAGAGGCAATAAAGGGGCCGGAGTGATTTAAAATTAATCACTCCGGCCCCTTTATTTCGGGGATCATCAACAACAGGCTAGGAGACCTGATGTCAGAGCCAGTAGACGGTTCGGTGAATAAAAATTTCCGTTTTTTTGACAACCGTCAGAAATATCTTTTGTTCATCAATACCTGCAGTGAAAAAGAGATCGCGGCACGACGTGTGGGTATGGAACTGGCGCATATACACCCCTCGCCCCCGGCAATCCGGGTATTTGATGCAGGGATGGGAGACGGTTCCGTCATAACGAGTGTCATGAGAGAGATGCACTGGCGATTTCCGACCATGCCTTTTTACTTTACCTGTAAGGAGATCAGCCTGGAAGACGTCCGGCTTTCCCTGTCGAAGATGGCAGACCGGTTCTACGAACATCCAGCGACAGTCCTCGTCGTCACCAATATGTACTATTCCGAGGCGCCCTGGTTGTCGCCCGGAAAAGTAGAAGCGGCCACCTCCCTGGTATGGAAAACAGTGGCCATGACCGGAACGACTTCTCATGATTTTGAAGAACAGTTGAATGATTTGAAAGAATTTCTCGTGGGTAACTGGCAGGCGAGGCACAGCCCAAAGACCGGGAACCCCATTTATGAACGACCGGTTGTGCTGGTAATTTATCGGGATGATTACCGCTTTCTGCTGGATGAGGTCATCCCACGTCAGGGAGCCGTCAAGAGTGACTATGATCTGGTCATTGCTTCGCAACCCTACCGGTTAAGGGTTTCTCCCGAGTTCAAGGCGAAAAAAATATTGGGACCGCTGACCCGTTCCCTGAGGAAAGGCGGCCGGTTATTGGGTATCCATTCCTATGGCAATGACCCGGGGCAGGAAATCGTTCAAAGGATCTGGCCGGGTGACAACCCCTTCACCTCCGGCCGGCATGATATCTTGCGGGCCCTGAAAACTGAACTCGGTAAGGAGGCGAGGCGTTACAATTTCAGCGCCTATGCGGATGCCAGGGCAATCTTCCGCTACGACATGCATACGCTTCCTTCAGAAATCACTTCGAGCATCGGCACTTCAACGCTGTTTGCCGCATGGAATGCAGTGGTTTATGTCGCGCAGATCGATGACCAGCGTCTGATTGAAGAAGGCCTCGGTAGTGAAAACCTGGGTATTACAAACGCAGTGCTCAAGAAATACGGGGGTTTGTGGTTCCAGGATGAATCCTACGTCATATCACGTAAGCGTGATTAAGGAACCTCAGATTAACTCGGAGGTTCCGTCCGGCAGGGATGTGCCAAAGTAGTAGAATCGTTACCGATGTAACCATGGGGCGCAGCGATTATGCGCTGTGGACAAGTTTCTCGTGCACTACAGGTCAAGATTTACCCCGGTTGCTTTGTTACATTGCAACAGCTGTTTCTTCGCAGGAACAGTGATCGGTTGAAAAATCACCCGCCGTTATCATAGTCGTATGGAAATGAAGTCTCTGACAGGAATCCCTTCTGATAATCGCGAGCCATAATGGGCCGGTGGTCACTACATTGTAGATCTGTCTTGAGTGAAACCTTGTGGTTTTGCCTTGGTAGAGCAGTCAACGGGGGGTAAATTATATGGTTCACATGCCACAGAGAAAAGGCGTTGTTCGATTTTTTGCAGCAGTCCTCACGGTATCCGGTCTGGCTATGTCTTCCGGAGTAATGGCCCAGGGCGGGGCACTCGAGGAGATCCTGGTCACCGCCCAGTTTCGTGAAGAAAATATCCAGGAAGTTCCGCTTTCGATCTCCGCCTTGTCCGGCGATTCCCTGGAGGCCAAGAATGCCACCAGCGTACTCGATATCGAAAAATGGACGCCCAACCTGCAGATCGATCAACTGGGTTCCGGTTGGGGTCCCACCTTGGCGGTCAATGCCCGCGGCATGGGTCTGAACGATTTCAAAGCGGTGTTTGAACCGGCAGTGCCCATCTACGTGGATGACGTATTGCTGGGTCGGCCCACCGGCGCCAATCTGGACCTGCTGGATCTGGAGCGGGTCGAGGTCCTGCGTGGACCCCAGGGGACACTGTTCGGCAGCAACGCGGCCGGCGGTGTGATCCGCCTGATCACCCGCAAACCCACTGGTGACGGCCCCACAGTCCTGGAAACCACCATGGGCAGCTACAATACCTTCAATACCCGGGGATCCTTCGAGACCGCCCTGGGTGATAACCTCTTCGGCCGTTTTTCCTTCTCCACCAAGCGCCGTGATGGCTATGTCGATGTGCTGGACTTCACCTGCGAAATGATCCGCCGCGGCACCCCGCAGCGTGCCGGCATCGGTGACGGCTTGGCAGCTGACGGTCCGGATGCCGGTACTGCGCCGGACGTGGTTGTCGCAGGCAGTCCCGCAGACAATGCCTTCGGCATTCCTATCCAGACCTCACCCAACGGCACCAACGAGGGCTGCAAGGTGGATGAGATGGGCGATGAGGGCATCGTCTCCGGCCGCGCCCAGGTCCGCTGGGTGGTGAACGAGGACCTGGAATTCAATTTCTCCGGGGACGCGATGTTCATGGATCAGAAGAGCCCCCAGGACCATGTCGCAGATACGGCTGACAAACCCGCAAACGGGGGTTTTGGTCTGGTAAATGCCAGCAACAACCTGGTGAACATACCGAATTTCGGTGTACCCTATGATGACCGCTTCGCCCCGCGGAACCCATTCATCAACTATTCCTCCTTTGTGGATCCCGGCATAACCTTCGGAATACCGGACCAGGCGGGAAGCAGCACCGGCCAGGTGGCGCGCTATCCGGGAGGAATTCTTACCCCCAACACCATGGAGGTGCAGCACTGGGGTATGAGCGGCACCGTGGACTGGTCCATCAACGAGACCCTGAATGCCAGGGTGATCGTCGCCTACCGCGAGTTCGATTCCTACTTCGGCCGGGATTCGGATGGCTCACCCATTCCCCTGAACCATACCGTGGACACCTATGACGACGAACAGTTCTCCATCGAGGGCCGCCTGAGCGGTACCCTGGAAATGAGCAGCTGGACCACGGACTGGACGACGGGTGTCTTCTGGTATGATGCCTCGGATTACAATTCCAACATTTCGCTACTGCATATGGGTGTCATCGGTGCGGGCGACATCGACCGTATCGACGACCAGACCAACCAGAAACTGGGCCTGTTCCTGCATACCATCAACCGGTTGTCAGATCAGTGGACTCTTACGGCTGGACTTAGATACACCACGGATGAGAAGGATATCCTGCAGACACGCATCAAGCGAATTCTTGAGATCCGTGCCTACGTCCCTGCGGATTACCTCTTCGCCCCGACTCCCCAGTCCCAGGATTCGGAGCGGGTGACGCCCATGGCCAGCCTCGCCTACCAATGGAATGACGATATCATGACCTACTTCACCTACCAGCAGGGCTTCCGCGGGGGTGGCTTCAACCCGCGTCCTGCTACGGTAGCTACTGTCGGAAAATTTGATCCCGAAGATGTAGAGAACTTTGAACTCGGTATCAAGAGCGACTGGCTGGATCGCCGGCTGCGGGTCAATGCGAACCTGTTCTACATGGACTATACGGACTTGCAGTTGCCGGCCGTGGTGCTGGAGCCGGGACAGACGCTAGCGACCTTCCCCACGAAAAACGCGGGTGAGGCGGATCTGCTGGGCATCGAGATGGATTTTACGGCCTACCCGACCGAACATTTCTCCATCGACGGCACCTTCGGCTGGCTTGGCTTCTCCTACGTCGACCTGGGCGCGGCGGATCCCGCTGTCGTTGCCAGCTTCCCGGGCGGCGCCGGTACGGCGCTTGGCAACCCCTGCCTGGAATGCCGGCCGCTGCGTGCGCCGGAGATCAGCGCCTCGCTCGGCGCCTCCTACACCACGCCGATCAGCAGCGGGGAATGGGGTAATTTCACCCTGCGTGGCGATGTCTCCTATCAGTCGGAAACCAACTTCACGGCGAACAACTTCACACGCGCCAACCAGAACGGCTATTCCGTCGTGAATGCCCGCGCCACCTGGGTCTCCCCCACGGATGACTGGGAAATCTCGGTTAGTGGCGCCAATCTCACCGACAAGCTGTACAAGACCAGCGTGCTGGATTTCATGGATTCGCTCGGCGGCATCCAGTACGGTTACGGCCTGCCGCGGATGTTTTTCGCCAGCGTAAAGAAGCGCTTCTAGTCGGCTGCTTCCACCATCAAGGGGCCGGAGTGTTTTTCACCACACTCCGGCCCCTTTATTCGTTATGCGTGTGACCGGAGAAAAGATGCTCGAAGCCCGGGCCGGGTCGGGAGGTGTACGATACAGCCCCGGTTATTGCAACTACGTGCTCGGCGTGCTCTGCCTGGGCTACGTCTTCAATTCCATGGACCGCTCGGTACTGGGGGTTCTGCTGGAATCCATCAAGGAACAATTCAACGCCAGCGACACCGCCCTGGGTCTGCTGGGCGGCATCTCCTTCGCGCTGTTCTATGCCGTCATGGGGATCCCGCTCGCGGCGCTCGCGGATCGCTTCAACCGGCGCAACCTGCTGGCCATCTGCATCTCCGCCTGGAGCCTCATGACCGCGTTGTGCGGCGCCGCAACCAGTTTTCTGATACTGCTGCTCGCGCGCATCGGCACGGCCGTCGGCGAGTCGGGCGGCAGCCCGCCTTCCCATTCGCTGATCGCGGATTACTTCCCGGTCAGCCGGCGGGCGACGGCACTGTCCGTCTATGCCCTGGCGATCCCCATCGGCGGGGCACTCGGCATCTTTCTGGGCGGTTGGTTCAACGAATTCTACGGCTGGCGAATGGCCTTCTTCCTGGTGGGTTTGCCGGGTATCCTGGTGGGGCTGCTGGTGCGCTACACTGTGCAGGAACCGCCCCGGGGCCATGCGGATCAGGCCTCGGCGGATATGGCTGCGGCTAAGGCGCCGCAACTCCTGGAGGCGTTGAAATTCCTCTGGAGCCGGAAGTCCTTCCGGCATCTGACCATGGCGGCCGGCACCCACTCCTTTGTCTGGTACAGCGGCAGCAACTGGAACGCCGCCTTCTTCATGCGCTCCCATGATCTGGGCAGCGGCGAGACCGGCACCTACCTGTCGATATTTCAGTTCATCGGCATCATCGGCACCTTTCTCGGGGGGTACCTCTCGGACCGGATCAGCACCCGCAGGAACGATCGGCGGTGGTACCTGTGGGTTCCCGGCATCGCCTGCCTGGTCATGGTGCCCCTGCAATGGGTGGCCTACCTGAGTCCGAATCTCAGCCTGGTCATGGCCCTGTTTGCCGTGCTGATGATCCTGGCCTCCCTGTTTTTCGGGCCCTCCTTCGCCATGACCCAGGCGCTGGCTACCCTCCGGACCCGCGCCGTGGCCATCTCCATCCTCCTGTTCATGCAGACCCTGATCGGCATGGGACTCGGCCCCCTGTTCGTGGGTATGATCAGCGATGCCCTGGAGTCCACGGCAGGAGACGACTCGTTGAGTTTCGCCATGGCGATCGTCGGTTTCTTCAATGTCTGGGCGGCCCTGCATTATTTTCTCGGGGCGCGGGTGCTGCGGCAGGACTTGGCCGCGACCGAGGCGCTGCTGAAGTCAGTGGCCGAACCCGGGGAGCCGCGCTGAAAGAACCGCCCTATCCGCGGTACCCATACCAGGTGATTATTCTCTCAACAGGTGACATAAGATGCGACCAGGTAACCACGAAACCATCCGGGAGCCGGAAAGAACCATTCCGGTATATCGAACCTCAGAAATCCTCGTCGTCGGCGGCGGCCCGGCCGGAGTCTGCGCCGCCATCTCCGCAGCGCGGGCCGGGGCCGAGGTCACGCTGGTGGAACGCTACGGCTGTCTCGGCGGGCTCTCCACCGGGGGTCTGGTGATCTGGATTGATCGCATGACCGACTGGGAAGGGCAATTGGTGGTCGGCGGACTGGGTAAGGAAATCACGGATGCCTGCGATGCGGAGAATGCCCTCATTGGCCCGCCACGGGAACAGTGGGGTTCGAAGGACAAGAAACTGGCCGCCTACTGGGGGATGCGCACCGCCGGGCACCGGGGCACAGTGAATTTTTCTCCGACTGCAGATCCCGAAATCCTCAAACTGATCCTTAACGATATGGTGCGCGAGGCCGGGGTCCAGGTGCTCTTTCATTCCTGGGCTGTTGCTTCCCTCGTCGAGGGGAATTCCGTCACTGGTGCGATCTTCGAAAGCAAGGAAGGACGCTTTGCCGTACGTGGGGGACTCTCCATCGACTGCTCGGGCGACGGTGATATCTTCGCGGGCGCCGGAGCGGAATTCGAGAATGATTTCGACAGCGTCTCCGCGCACGCCCGGCTCAACACCAGCTTCCGCTTCGGCAATGTGGACATGCGGAGATTCCTCGATTTTCGGATGATCTATCCGGAGAAATACAGCCAACTCATGCGGGAAGCGAGCAGCGAGGATGAGTGGCTGACCAATACGGCCTTCGTGACGCCCAATGACACGATTGCGCTCTTTCTGACTCCGAAATTCAGCGGGTATTCCGCGCTCAAGGTATCTGACCTGACCGAGGTTGAGTTCCGCTCCCGGGATACCATGCGCAAGGTGCTGGCCTGGTATCGGGCTAATATGCCGGGTTTCGAACGGGCCTGGATCCATGACACGGCTTCCCAGATCGGGACCCGGCACAGCCGGAGACTGAGAGGCACGCGCAGGGTGGACATTGCCCAATGGCGTGAGGACGGCAGCAGCGCCGAAAGCATAGGCATGTGCCCCGGGCTTTCACCTGAATTTTCAACCCTCGAAATCCCGTTCGGAGTGCTCCTGCCGGAAAAACTGGATGGAATCCTCGCAGCCGGCCGCAATCTTTCCTGTGATACAACCTCCCATGCTGCACTACGGGAGATCCCGGAATGCTGGGTCATGGGTCAGGCCGCCGGCGTGGGCGCGGCCCTCGCAATACGCTCTGGACGGCAGGTCCGGGAAATTCCGGTCGCGGAAATCCAGGCGGAACTGAGGAGACAGGGCGCACTGGTGAGCCGTGCGGACTGCATTCCCCGTGACCGCGAAAACTGACCCCGGGAATATTCGAAGTAGTCCACTCCGGAGAGCCCGGCAAGCCTTATTTTGACCCGGTGGAATATCCAATAAGGACTTTTTCGTGCAGCAGTTTATTTCTTGATATGTACCGCACCCGTGGTCATGGGCTGTACGGTGCGCTGATAGATGGAAAGGTATCCGGTGGCGGCGGGCAAGGGTTTGTCACCGCGCCGCTCTCTCCGCCGGTTCAATATTCCCTCGCTGACATTCAGATCCAGTTGCTGACGATCCACGTCGATAACGATCTCATCCCCGTTTTCCACCAGGCTTAAGGGACCGCCGACGGCCGATTCAGGGGAAACCTCCGCTACGGTAATCCCCTTGTTGCACAGCCCGGAGAGCTGGCCATCGGTCACGAAGGCTACTTCCTGCGAAAGTCCCGCCGCATCCAGGGCAAAGACCACGCGGGAGGCGCTGCCCGCCATGGCGGGACCGCCTTTCAGACCCATTCCCCGAATGACAAGAACACTTCCGGGTCGAATCTCTCCCCGCTGGATCGCGCTGATTCCGGAGATTGCATCCTCATGCACCACGGCAGGTCCCGTGAATTGTGACTTCCGGCGGCCGTCGCGAACCCCGAGTTTGACGATGGCGCTTTCCGTCGCCAGGGTACCCTGCAGAACCACGATGGGAGACTGGTTGGAAAAGGGCCGATTCACGGGACGGATGACTTCTGCATTTTCCACCCGGACATTGACCAGGTTTTCCGCGAGGGTCTTTCCTGTCACCGTCATCACACTGGTGTCTATCAATGATTCCAGCTGTTTTAAAACCGCTCGTGCACCACCGGCTGCCTCGAATTCAGAGATGGTATGTTTGCCATTGGGTTTCACGGCGCTCAGTACTGGTATCCGGCCACCCAGCTCGTTAAACAGGCCGAAAA
>Ga0156099_1112_pt2 | contig 12910 bp, 8 predicted proteins | sample RifCSPlowO2_02_FD_107752 | JGI IMG/M metagenome (GOLD analysis project Ga0156099, IMG submission 107752) | Gammaproteobacteria bacterium RIFCSPLOWO2_02_FULL_56_15
TCCGCTCCGCCATCACTGCACTACCCAAGTTTGTACTTTCCTACTGGAGAGATAGCGGATGGTTTCATATTTCAGATCAAGTGATGGTTCAAGAGTTCGAGCGGATGGGCGATGCCGGCCAGGTAATCGTCGAAGCAGCGCAATACCATGGCGCTGCGCATGCGCTCCCGCGATTCCTCGAGTTCTTCCCGGCTCATCCAGCAGGCCCGCAGGATCCCGTGGTCCAATTTCCTGTTCGGGTGCTGGCGGATTGCCTGTCCGGCGAAACATACGCGCAAGTAGGTGATGTCCTTGACCGGATCGGGGTAGAGATAGATCCCGGTTATGGATTGTGGTTCGAATTCCCAGGCGGTTTCTTCCAGTACTTCCCGTTGCACGGCCTGCAGCAGGGACTCGTTGCGCTCAAGGTGACCGGCCGGTTGGTTGATCACGACACGGTCGTTGTCTCGCTCCTCAACAACCAGGAATTGATCATTATGAAAGATAACCGCCGCTACGGTTACGTTGGGTTTCCATTGCATTTCCGACACTCTTGACTTCAGCCCTGTTCAGAGCTTGGCGGTTTGGCCTTATCCTTGATCTTTTCGATGACCGGTTCGTTCCAACTGCCGGTGATGGTGTACTGCGCGCTGAGGATCTTATCTATGTTGGTGTGGATGGAATTAAACATCTCGCCAACCAGGTAGAATACCGCTCCGACACCGATACCCACGGGGCCGAATACCGCACCCGCGAGCGGCAGGCTGTCCGATATCTGCGGAGTGACCGTGACGATCTGGTCATAGTCCTTTTCCGCCAGACCGGTGCGACCCGACACTGCAATATCGGCAGCCGGTCCCCGCATGTAGAGGTTATTGGTATAGGCATTCCCCTGATCGATTTCGAAACTGCCTTCGATCTTGTCAAAGCTCAGTCCTTTTCCGAACAGGTCTCTGAAGTCCAGCAACAATCTTCTGGGCAACGCCTGGATACTCAACAGTCCGAACAGTCTGCCCGCTGTGGGGTTGGCGTGCAGGAACTGTCCCTGGAAGACATCCATGACCAGTTTGCCGTTGAGCTTTTTCAGGGCAAAGTCCATGGGCGAACCACTCCAGTCGGCATTGATCCTCATACGGGTTTCGCCATCCTTGATCACGGAGCCTTCATAGCCGAGGGTTTGCAGCATGGTGTCCCACTGATCCGCCTGCAGCTCGATGTCGAAGCTGGATAATTCCGCATTATCCTCGATCACCCATTTACCGTTACCGGTGATCGCCACTCCGGGTTTATTGAATTCGAAGGAATCAATGGCGATGCCCTCCGTCACAGGGCTGGCGAGCAACCTGAGTTCACCCATCTCACGCCCAAGGTAGACCATGTCGGCGACCCGGACATCCAGGGCTGGAATCTTCATGGGATCCGAGACACTGGATCCGGCTTTTACCGGTTCACCGGAGAGATGCAATCGCTCGAGGTCCATCTCCAGCAGACTGGTGCGTTCCAGTTTTGCGGGCATCCGTATGGTTCCCTTGACCGCTGCGCTGTCCAGATCAACATTCCATTTTTCGCGGGTCTTCAGCGCCAGGACATTGACCTCGGAAAAATTGCGATTGAACATCTCGAGCGAGGTCACTTGCAGATCAAGTTTCAGATCATTCAGCAAGGGATTATCCGTTTGCTTCCCATAGTGAGACGCGATATGAGCAAACAGATCCAGCCATTCGTGCAGCGACACCACCTCGATTGCGCCGTGTACCTCCATGGCATGTTCGTTTCCGGCAGTCATCTCCCGTCCGCCGAAATTCAGCTGGATGTTTTGCAGGGGCTTTTCCTGCGCCCGATCCAGATAAAACTCGCAGCGCAGCAGGTCCGCCAGCTCCACCCGGGTGGTGCGTAATGGAGACTCGGTGATTGCAGTAGTGATGCGCAAAGGCAGCTCGCTGTCGGTGTCCTTGCCGATCGGGGCCGGCAGGTCGATGGACAGACCCTTCAGGCTGGAGCTGATCTCGATCGTGCGCTGCAACGCCGAGCCATCCGCGCCTCCGCCGTAGACGATGCGGGCCTGCCAGTCGGACTGGCCCTGGATGCGCGCCAGGAGTTCCTGCTCCAAGGGTCGCGTGGGCGGTACGAAATCCATGATCCGGTCGACGATGAAGGGTGTCTCGGCATCGCCGGAGATGGTGATGGCATAGGGGTTGTCCGGGTCATTCCTGCGGCCGGTGACTGCCACCGTTACCGGCGCGCCCAGGTATTCCGCGGTTATTGCTTCGGTGCTCACGCTGTCATTGGTGAAAGACAGGCTGCCGTTCATCCGGTCCATGCTCAGGTTTTTTATCCGTGTGGAGGTAACCAGCACATCATGAACATCCATATGCCCTTGTACCGCGGCTTTCCTGCCGGGTTGTTTCAAAGGGATGGCGAGATCCAGATCCAGCCCGAATCCACCCGAGATGATCGTGCCGGCCAGTTCCCGGAGGGAAGGATTCTGGTATAGAGGACTCTGTTCGATAAACAGTTTCAGATCCCTGCTGGTGCCGTTGATGTGCCCCTCGATAGCCAAATCCTTGGTGGAAACCAGGATATCCGGTATCGAGGCCTGGACGTCAGTAATTTCTGCGTTATAGATCCGGCCGCTGTCAGCGCGGATCTGCATCGTTCTGCCCTCGAACAGCAATTCACCATCGATGTCGTCCACCGGCGGCCAGTAGTCCGAGTAGTCCAGTGTCGCCCCGCCGATCCCGGCGATGAATTTGAAAGTGCCGTTATTGTTGTCGAACGGAAAATCAGCCAGGTAGCCGCGGAAGACGGCGTTGGCATAATGGACCGTGCCGCCTGCCAGCACCTTTTCAAGCCAGCTACGCAGACGGAACCGCTCGGTCAACGGCAGATAAGCGACCAGCGTTTCCAGGTCGATCTCCTCCATATCCATAATCAAATCGATGAAGGTGGATGCGGACGTGGTTTCCCTGCGTACATCGCCTGCCAGCGAAAAATTCAAATCCCTCGTGGCAATCCTCAGCAGGTTGGTATGAAAATACCAGTCCTCATTTTCGCTGACTTCCCAGTTGATGTTTCCGCTGAGCCTGCGCAGGCGGATAGGATCCTCTGCGATTGCCGGTATCTGTAATTCCACCTGATCTGTATCCAGTTGGAGAAATCCCTTGTCCGGTGTTCCTGATATCGTGCCCGAGAGATTGATGAATGCCGGTAATTCACTGTCCAGACCTGTAGTAAGCCCGGTAAACCGGGTCTCGATACTGAATTGATCCGCGGCATCTTTGGATGGGTCGTAAATGATCCAACCATCCTTCAGCTCACCCTGGATCTTCGCTTCCGCAAGGTATTTCCTGGCCTTTGCCGGCAGCAAGGGCGAGTTGCTGATTAAAAGATTCAGGTCATCCAGTTTCAGATAACTGAAGCGGGTGTCATAACGGAAACTTTCAGCTCCGGCTACCGGACTGGTGGTTATGACAATGTCTGCTTCCGGCCAGGCGCCATTTTCGGTTACGAATTTCTCCAGTTGAACCTGAAAGTTCCAGTGGTTTTCAGCGCTGCGATCGCCGCGGAAGCGGTAGGCCAGTTCCTTCACTTGCAGTTGGTTTCCACCGGCCAACGCGGCGAAATCGTCGTATTGCATCTGCCCTTCCAGGCTGGACAGCCGAGATGCGCTCCAGTTACTCCACACCTGGATATCTGCAGTGCCTCCCGCAAGATTGAAATCCAGCGGTCGGAAATTGGCATACCAGTTATCCGGATTAATGTTGCTTCCGGACAGGTAGAGTTCCCCCGACCACTCCGCGGTCATCAGATCGCCAAATGCGTCAAAGGCGAAATCCAGCTTATTGCCATAGTCCGTCGGGAGATGAGCAGAGCCGTCTATCTGGAACCGGTCACTGTCATTGCGCATGGTGAGTGCAACGTCGGTGAGCACTATCGGATCCTGCTGATTCCGTAGGTCTTTCCATTCAATCAGGGCGTTCCGGATTTCAATTTCATCCTGGTTGAAAAACCACTCGGCAAGTTCATTCCTGCCATCGCGATTGCTGTTCCCACCTTCCAGCCTGATGCCGCTGAGGTAGATGGAACCGTTGCTGAGATAGGAGACTGACAGTTCAAATCCGGAGATCATCAGACTTTTGGGTACAAACCGCCTTTCCAGAATGGTGGCCAGCGGCGCGATCCGGATGATTGCATTTTCGAAATGGATTATCGGCTGGGTACCCGCCTTGTTGAGGAGATCGATATCCGTCAGGGTCAATTGAGGTATCCAGCCCTGCCAGCTGGCATCTATGGAATGAAAGACCACAGGAAAGTCACTGTAATTGCTCACCCAGGCCTCGACTTCACTGCGGTAGCTGCCGATATCCGGCAGGGCGAGCCGGACTCCGGTGACAAGAATTGCCGCAGTCAGAACCAGAATGCCGACCGCATAGACCGTAAAGTGATACAGTTTCTGGATCAGAATGTTTTTCATTGTGAGGCTGCGCTTATTGCAGGACTATCTCGTATTGTTCCTGTGAATAAAGAGGTTCCATCTGGAATGCGATCGGTCTTTGGATGAATTTTTCCAGTTCGGCGATACTGTCGGATAGTTCATCATGGCACATGTCCACGACCTGCGGGGAGGCGACCACCAGCAGTTTCCGGGCGTCGAATTGTCGTACTTCGCGCAGGATCTCACGAAATATTTCATAGCAGACTGTCTCTCCTGTCTTGATGGTGCCTCTACCGTTGCACGTCGGGCATGTTTCGCAGAGTATCTGCTCGAGACTTTCCCGGGTGCGTTTTCGCGTCAACTGTACCAGCCCCAGCGATGTTAACTCACTGACGGTGATCTTCGCATGATCTCGCTCAAGATTTTTTTCCAGAGCGCGTAGCACCTGCTTGGCGTGTTCCTGCTCTTGCATGTCAATGAAATCAATGATGATGATACCGCCGAGATTGCGCAAGCGCAGTTGCCGTGCGATGGCTTGGGCTGCTTCCAGGTTGGTTTTGTAAATGGTTTCTTCCGGGTTACGGTGACCAACATAGGCCCCGGTATTGACATCGATGGTGGTCATCGCCTCGGTCTGATCGATGATAAGATAACCGCCGGATTTCAGTTGAACCTTGCGATTCAGTGATCGCTGTATTTCATCCTCAATGGCGTAAAGATTCAGGAGGGGCCGTTCACCGGTATAATATTCAACACGATCGAGCAGCTCCGGCATGAAATCGCGGGCGAACCCGGTCAGGCGCTGGAACGTCTCTCTCGAATCGACGCGGATTTTTTCGATCTCAGTGTGTATCCGGTCACGCATTACCCGCATGGAAAGGGGTAAATCCTCGTGCACGATGCCCGGTGCAGCAGTCGACTCGATACGGCGATTGATTGAATCCCACAACTTGTGCAGGAACTCGATATCCTTGTGGATTTCCTTTTGCGTCTTGCCTTCCGCCGCGGTGCGCAGGATAAAACCACCTCGTTCCATAAGCCGGTTCCGCTCACTGGCCGTGTGAATGACCACACCGCTACCTTGGTCAGCACCAATGGCGATTTCCGCTGGTACTCCAGGTTCCGTCCTCAGGATCAGATCTTTGAGCCGCTCCCTTTCCTGTGCATCTTCAATACGTTGGGATACGCCGAGATTTGTGCGGTCCGGCAAAAACACCAGGTAGCGTGAGGCGATGGAAAGCCGTGTCGTCAGTCGGGCGCCCTTGGTGCCCAGTGGATCCTTAATTACCTGAACCAGGATTTCCTGTCCCTCATGAAGCATCCCTTCGATGGGGAGGCCATTATTCTGGCCCGTGGGCTTGTTACCAGTTTCTTCGGGGCAGCCGCCTGACCCGTTGAGGTCACTGCTATGGAGAAATCCGGTGCGCTCCAGACCGATATCCACAAATGCCGCCTGCATCCCTGGCAGCACTCTGACGACACGGCCCTTGAAGATTTTACCCACCGACCCCCGTTTACGCGAGCGTTCGATGTATATTTCCTGCAGCACACCGTTCTCCACTATAGCTACGCGGGTTTCCTGTGGTGTGACATTGATCAGGATCTCTTCATTCATGTGCGATTTTTATCCAGTGGCTCATCAGGAATCCTTTATAACTATAACATATACAAGGGAAAAACCATTCCTGCTTGCATCTAAAAGCGTATCTGGCACAGCCGAAAACATTACCCACAGGAGGGTAAAAACAACCAATATTTTAAAGTGTTGCGGATTCTGTCCGCTTGGACTCAAGATGAGAGGATCGGTTGCAGCTGCTATGCAGAGGGCTTGAATATCGGAACCGGGGTCTGCCCGCCGGGAGGAGAGAAGCCTCCTTCTATTCAATGATCAGCGATGAGTCATCGCTGTCTTCATCATCGAAGATATTATCATAGCCCTCCACGGGAGGGTTGCCGTCGTGAATAAGGAAATCACGCTGTTGCAGGTAGGCTTCCCGGGTGAAGGCGTAGGGATCCAGGGCCGCTTCATCACGGATATTGGTTTCATCCAGCAGGTTGGCGCGGGTGTTGATAAGGTTCAAAGCAGTAACGGGTAGCAGGAAGAGACTCGTTACATAGGTCAGTGGATTCAATAATGTTTTCGTCGCCAGGTCCGGCAGATCCCGAAAGGTATCGGGTCCCTGGACGAGCGGGATGTACAGGTACGCGCCACGGGCAAACCCCCATCTCGCCAAGGTCTGTCCGAAGTCCTCGTTATGTGCAACCAGCCCCATATCCGTGGCGATATCCATCAGACCGCCGATTCCCAGCGAAGAATTCACAACAAATCGCATGGTGTCCGACATTCCATCATTCAATTTTCCCTGCAGGAAGGAGTTCAGGACCACATTCAGATAGGACAGGTTATCGAAGAAGTTGGTTACTCCGATACGCAAGGGAACCGGAGTGACATTCACATAGGCCTGGGCGACAGGTTTCAGCAGCGCTCTGTCAAGCGTTTCATTGATGGTATAGAAGGCGCGGTTGGTGGATTCAAGCGGATCCGGATCACCGAGCTCAGTCGTGTTGCGTGTCTGGTTGGAAGCGCAGCCATTCAGTATGGCCAGGACTGCAAGCAGCAAGGTTGCCGCAGTCCTGGAGGACATGCTGTTTATGCGCTTAGGTGTTCCGTTCATCTCTGCCCCGCATTTGATTGATACATAAGCTTATGGTGAGTCATATTGGCACAGAAAAATTGTCAGCTCAAACCGGTTTTGCCCGAACTGTGATCTATTCGGATGTTGTTTCTGTTTCCCGGATTTTCTCTCGGATATCGCCGATGAGACCATCAAAACCTTTTTCGCGGATGATGGTGGCATATTCCGCACGTTTCAATGACAGGTCATTGACTCCATCCGCGATGACACTGATGATCCGCCAACCATCATCATTTTTTTGCAGCAGATAATCCATTCGTACGGGATCTTCGTCGGGCCGCTGCAATTCCGTCTTGACGAGCAAGCGGCCCTTGTTAAGTTCTTCACTGCCCAAGTCAGTAAAGGATTCTCCGCTGTAGGAATCGAACCTTGAGGCATAGGTTGCGGTGCTCAGATGATTGAACAGTACAATAAAATCCGATTTCTGCTGGTCGCTAATCTCCTTCCAGTAACGGCTGAGGATCACCCTGGCGATGGTAGGTGTATCGAAGAGCTGAGTGATGATCGGTTGCAGTTTCTCAAAGCGGCCCTGGAATCCGAGAGTTTCAGCCGATTGCATGACTTCAATCAAGTGTTCGTGGAATCCTGAGACAACCAGGTTGGCGGCCCCATCCTTGGCGGAGGGTTCCTCCGCGGTGGCTGGCTGTAATGTGGGCAGAGACAGAAACAGCAGGGTGAGTGATATACTTTTCCATACCCATTTGCTCTTCAAGCGCAGATCTGTTGGTCTCATATTCATCCTGCTGATAGGTTGTTTCCAATGATTCAATAATGGTACTAGGACAGTTGGTCTCGAGTAAAGTTTGTCAGGAATCAATGGTCTTGCCGGGAATAGGAACGACCCTTCCAGAATGAACCTGTGCCCCACCAGTGTCTGCAGGCGGAATTCCAGGTCATCAGGAGATAGAGCAGACCGGTCACCGGCAGGGTCAGAGCCCAGCACGGGTTCAGGCGGTAGTAGGTGAGTGTGGGAATATAACACAAGCACATCAACAGCAGGCAGGCAACGGATACTGTGAGGGCCTTACCCGTAAGCAAGCTTGCCACCGGTAGTACAAATGCCGCCAGCATCATCAGGGTGCATAAGAGCAGCAGCAATACCGAATAATGTAATTGAGTGAAAGCGGTTCTGCTGACCATTTCCACAATCGTGTACAAGGTTTCATAACGACGCTGACTCAGGGCGGAGCGGGTGAGCCCTATCCAGGTTCGATACCCATGGTTCTTGAAACGTCGCGCCAAAGCACAGTCATCAATCAATGCCTTTCTGAGAGAATCGAAGCCACCCACGGACAACAGGGCTTCCCGCCGGACCAGGATGCATCCCCCGGCGGCGGCGGCGATCCGCTGCGAGTCGGAATTGGAGAGGGAGAAAGGATAGAGCAGTTTGAAAAAAAAGATGAAGGCCGGCATCAACAGCCTTTCCCACACATTTTCCATTCGCAGAAAGGCCATCAGGGAGACAAGCTGGTAGGGGCCGGATGACATCCTGTCCAGGAGTGAGGCGATGGTTCCAGGTAAAAGCTCGATGTCAGCGTCGAGGAGCAGCAGGTATTCGGTCCCGGCGCGCTCGCTGCCCTGCTGCAGGGCCCATAACTTGCCACTCCACCCGGGCGGCAGATCTTCTCCGGGGAAGATACCGAGGGAAGCGTTGCCCGAGCGTTTGGCAAGCTCTGCCGTCCCATCGGAAGACTGGTCATCGATCAGGATGATCCTGAGCCCGGGTCCTTGCCGGGTGAGGGCGGCCAGAGTGGACTCAATCACTCGGGCCTCATTCCTGGCGGGGATCAATACGGTGATTTGGGAAAGGTCCCGATGGGTATCGTTTCCCGATTCAAGATGTTCCCGGGTACTCCATGGCCGCCAGGGCAAGAACAGGATGCAGAGCCAGATCAGGAACCCCGGCAACGCGAGCCAAAAGGGGTCCATCAAGCCACTTGCTTGGTTTTGTGCACCTCTGTGTTCACCAGCTTGATCGAGGTCAATTTTCTGGGGCGGGGCACCAGGCTTTCATCGTAAAGTACAGGCAACTCAGGAGCCATGGGGCCGTCAATCCGGGGGCCGAACAAGGCGACTTTCAGCGCCTGCAGGGGTTGGCTGAAGGTCGCATTTACGGCGGTGGGTTCGTACCCACAGTGCACCATGCAGTTGGCGCATTTGGGGTTTCTCCCGGTGCCGTACTTGTCCCATTCGGTGGTAGCCAGCATTTCCTTGAAGGTGGGAGCGTAGCCCTCGCCCACCAGCAGGTAGCAGGGTTTCTGCCAGCCGAAGATATTACGGGTCGGATTCCCCCAGGGGGTGCATTCAAAGGTCTGGTTGCCCGCGAGGAAATCGAGATAGAGCGAAGACTGGTTGAAACGCCATTTTCTGCCGCGGCCAATCCGGAACAGGTTGCGGAACAGTTGCTTGCCCTCCAGGCGCTGGAGAAAGACATCCTGTTTGGGCGCGCGTTCATAGCTGTAGCCCGGAGAGATGGTGACCCCCTCGACCCCCAGCGCCATGGCGGTATCCATGAATTCGGCTACCTCCTCCGCAGATTCCCCCTGGAACAAGGTACAGTTCACCGTCACCCGGAAGCCGTGTGCTCGAGCCTGCTGGATCGCCTTGATGCATTTGTCATAGATGCCGCTCCTGCCCACGGAGGTGTCGTGACGATTGCGGTTGCCGTCCAGATGAATGGAGAAGGTCAGATAGGGGGAAGGGGAATACTGATCCATCCGGCGCATCAGCAGGATGGCGTTTGTACATAGATATACGAACTTCTTTTTCTGGATGAAACCCCGAACGATCTGCGGCATCTCCTGATGCACCAGCGGTTCACCGCCGGCAATGGACACGATGGGCGCGCCGCACTCGTCGATTGCCTGCATGCAATCCTCATAGCTCAATCGCTGGTCCAGGATCTCGTCGGGATAATCGATCTTGCCGCAGCCATTACAGGCCAGGTTGCACCGGAATAAAGGCTCCAGCATCAGGACCAGAGGATAGCGTTGTTCCCTGCGGAGCTTTTTTCCGAGTATGTATTTCCCTACCTGATATTGTTGCAGTAACGGAACAGACATTATAATGCCCCCATGTATCCAATACGTTATAAAACCTACAATTTACAAGGCCTCTAAATGAAAAAACACCCTGTAAATTAATTAGATAAGTTATCATAATAGAAAAAATAAAATCTTTCCTGTTTTTTTCCAGTGTACGGGGGGAAGCGGCGTGGGCAAGCAAAACAACGGTTTCTTGCATGTGGGGACGGGCAAATCCATACTGCCGGTTAGATGTCTGGGTAAACCATGAAGAATATAATCGAAACACCGCTGCTGGATACGATCGATTCACCGGTGGATCTGCGTCGGTTGCCAGTTCACAGCCTGGAAACCCTGGCCCGGGAATTGCGTGCCTTCCTGCTACACTGGGCCAGCCAGAACAGCGGCCATTTCGCCGCCAGTCTGGGCGCGGTGGAACTCACGATTGCGCTGCATTACATCTATAACACACCCGAAGACCGCCTGATTTGGGATGTTGGCCATCAGGCCTACGTCCACAAGATCCTGACCGGAAGGCGGGATAGGTTGCACAGCATCCGCAAGACGGGTGGTTTGGCTCCTTTCCCCAAACGGGAGGAAAGCGAGTACGATGCCTTTGGTGTCGGGCACTCCAGCACCTCGATCAGTGTCGCGCTTGGCATGGCGATTGCGAATCAAAGAATGGGGGGTAACCGCAAGGCCGTGGCGATCATCGGTGATGGGGGCATGACCGCGGGTATGGCCTTCGAGGCATTGAATCACGCCGGCGATCTGGGAACTGACTTGCTGGTGGTGCTGAATGACAACGAAATGGCCATCTCGCCCAATGTGGGCGCGATCTCCAGCCGCTTCGCGCAACTGTTGTCCGGCAAGCTCTATACCCGAGCGAGACAGAAGGGGAAGGAGGTACTGTCCAATCTTCCACCGGCGCTGGAACTGGCCAAGCGCGCGGAAGAGCATATCAAGGGATTAATCATTCCCGGCACCTTGTTCGAGGAATTCGGTTTCAATTATATCGGACCGATCGACGGTCATGACCTCGGTAATCTGATTGAAACCATGCGCAACGTCCATAACCTGAGAGGCCCACAATTGCTGCATGTGCTGACCAGGAAAGGCAAGGGCTACGGGCCGGCCGAGGATGACCCGGTTAAGTATCATGCCGTGACCCCCTTCGACCCCTCGAAAGGGATGGTGCCTTCGCAAAAGCCGGTCAAACCCACCTACAGCAAGATATTCGGGGACTGGATCTGCGACATGGCCGCGATCGATTCCCGGCTGGTCGCCATCACCCCGGCCATGCGCGAGGGTTCCGGGCTGGTGCGTTTTCATCACGAATACCCCGATCGCTATTTCGATGTGGGCATAGCCGAACAGCACAGCGTGACCGTCGCGGCGGGCATGGCCTGCGACGGCCTCAAACCGGTGGTCGCCATCTATTCGACCTTTCTCCAGCGCGCCTACGACCAGGTGATCCATGACGTGGTTTGCCAGAACATGCCGGTCCTGTTCGCGATCGACCGCGCGGGCGTGGTCGGGGAGGACGGGCCGACCCACAACGGCATCTATGATCTCAGTTTCCTTCGCTGCCTGCCTAATATCGTGGTGATGGCGCCCGCGGATGAGAATGAATGCCGGCAGATGCTCTATACCGGATTCATGCTGAACCAACCGGTGGCGGTGCGCTACCCGCGGGGCATCGGGCCGGGTGTCGAGGTGCAACAGGAAATGACCGCTTTACCCATCGGCCGGGCGGAATTGAGGCGGAAGGGGCGGCGCATCGCCATCCTGTCCTTCGGATCCATGCTGGCCACGGCCCTGGAGGCTGGTGAGCAACTGGACGCGACCGTGGTGAACATGCGCTTCGTCAAACCACTGGATATCGAGCTTATCCTGCGGTTGGCGCTAGATCATGATCTGCTGGTCACGACGGAAGAGAATTCCGTCCATGGCGGCGCTGGCAGTTCGGTGAACGAGGTGCTCATGGCAGCCGGGATACCCCGGATCGTGCTCAATCACGGCCTGCCGGATGTCCTTTTGAAACACGGCTCCCGGGAAGACCTGCTCAAGGACGCCGGCTTGACCCCGGAGGGGCTGGTGGAATTCATCCGGCAGCATGAAACCCGTGCCAACCGCGTACCTCAGTTGAAGATGGTCTGAAAAGTACGGTAGGGTGGGCACGTTGTCAGTGCCCACGCGGATTCGACGTCGGAAAAAAGCATGCGTGGTAGCCTGGATGAAGCGCAGCGGAATCCGGGGTTCAAGTAAAGGGTGGGCACGTCTATTGTGCCCACGCGGATTGCTGCAACACCTGCACAACCTCTCAGCTATATCGTCAATATGTTTCGCCCGCAACGCGAGTGCGCCGGTATTGGACGTTAACCTGGATTCCGTTTCACTCCATCCATACGCCTGTTCAGTAAAGTAGGGTGGGCACGTTGTCAGTGCCCACGCGGATTGTGATGTCGGAAAAAAGCAAGCGTGGAAGCCTGGATGCAGCTAAGCGGAGTCCATGGTTCATCTCCGTGAAATCCATTCACCAGGTCACTATAGTCAGCCTGAGAGGTTGAGTAAAGCCGCACTACTAACCAAAACAGGGTATATACATAACCATTTGTAACTACTACTATTCTTTCGAATAATTCGTAGTGCTATACAATAGTGCGGCATCCGCAGTATGGATATTGAAAACAGCAAAGGCGCACCATTGACTATTGAGGACAAGATCGATATATGAAGGATAACAGACTGAAAAAGGGGGAGAAAACTACTGTTCC
>Ga0156099_1192_pt3 | contig 11868 bp, 9 predicted proteins | sample RifCSPlowO2_02_FD_107752 | JGI IMG/M metagenome (GOLD analysis project Ga0156099, IMG submission 107752) | Gammaproteobacteria bacterium RIFCSPLOWO2_02_FULL_56_15
TCCGGACCGGCGCCATAATCGTTCCCTGCGGTTCGATGGCAGCATCCAGTTCGTCATATCTTCCCCTGGGTATGGTGATATACAGGTCACCGGCGACACCCAGTTGCAACTGATCGGAGACGCCTTTCCAGATCCTGACAGTACTTACTTCAGCGCTATCGGGGTACACGCGCCGTGTTTCAAAAAAGCGGAATCCGTAATTCAGAATGGATTGGGTGGCCTTGGCCCTGGAATTATCGCTCTCCGCGCCTGCTATTACCGAGATCAACCGCATTCCATCCCTGATGGCCGAGGCCACCAGGCAATACCTGGCAGTTTCCGTATGCCCGGTCTTGATGCCGTCCACAGTCTCATCCCACCACAGCATACGGTTGCGATTGATCTGATGGATACCATTGAAGGTAAACTCCTTGATGGAGTGCATTTTGTAGATATCGGGGAAATCCCGGATCATGGCAGCAGCGAGTATTGCAAGATCCCTGGCCGTCGTATAGTGTTCTGCATCAGGCAGGCCCGTACTGTTCATAAAGTGGGTATGATTCATCCCGAGCCGAGCCGCATGCTGATTCATCAGCCCGACAAATACCTCTTCGCTGCCGGCAACGTGCTCAGCCAGCGCCATACTCGCATCATTGCCGGACTGGATAATCACCCCCATCAGGAGATCGTGCACAGAAATCTGTTTACCAACTTCAATAAACATCCGCGAACCTTCCATCCGCCACGCGTTTTCACTCACCAGCACCTGGTCATCAAATTTTATATGGCCGGCGGCAAGTTCCGCGGCGACGATATAGACGGTCATGATCTTGGTAAGGCTGGCCGGCTCAATCCTTAAATCTGTGTTTTCAGCAACCAACAGCTCCCCGCTGTTGTAGTCACTCACCAGGTAGGCATCGGCATTGATCTTGGGCGGGGCGGGTACTGCCGTGGCTGCCAGCACTTGCGGGCCGGTTATAATCAAGTTAAGAACGAATATAATATTCGCAATTGGAGAATATTTGTTCAACTCAGTCTCCTGTCATCTGTTTCACGCACGGCGGTGAATCATAACCGATATTTAATCGATGGTTATACGGTATTCCGCGATCCCGATTTTACCCAGTCCCGCTGCCAGCCGATCCGCGGTTTCTGTGTCGCGTAACGGACCCAGGCGCACCCGGTACAACTTCCTGCCGTCACGAGTTACTTCGCTGATGTGCAGGCTGCGATCCAGGCCTGACACCCGTGCCGCCAAACGTCGGGCGTTACCGAGGTCAGCAAATGCACCCAGCTGAATGTAGAAACCGGTTAACGGCCTCGAACCACGACCAGACGGGGCCGGCTCCTCCGCCACTCGGTAGGTGGATGGATTGATCGCGCTGACTTCGACGAGTCCGGTACCCCCGCGCAGGATGTCAAGCTTGGCGGCAGCCGCATAAGAAAGGTCGATAATGCGGTTATCATGGAAGGGACCTCGATCATTGACGCGAACGATGATCCGCTTGCCGTTGCGGAGATTGCTGACCGCCACGTAGGTGGGTAACGGCAGGGTCTTGTGCGCGGCGGTCATGGCGTACATATCATAAGCCTCGCCGCTGGATGTCCTGCGTCCGTGGAATTTCTCTCCATACCAGGAAGCGATCCCCCGTTCCTCGTAACCCTCACTGCTGGACATTACGTAATAGCGTTTCCCCATTACTTCATAACTCGGGGGATTGCCGTATTTACTCCTTGGTTCAGTCGAAGGCACCGCATCAGGAACCTCGGACATATCGACCTTGCCCGCAGGCGGTCCGCCGTCCGGCTTCCGGGGTTTGGTTGAACAGCCGGCCAGCAGGCACGCCGCAAGGATCCAGCAGGAGATACGGAAAAACAGAATCCTGTCTGACATTACTCAGAGAACCTACGGTGCCGTGTACCGGCTACGGATCTCACGGGCAAGTTGAAATACCACCATGGCGTATAACATGCTGTTATTATAACGAGTAATCACATAAAAATTTCTGAACCCCAGCCAGTATTCATTCTGGTCCTGGTTTTCAAACTCGAGCAGTTTTACTTCAGTATTCCCCTGGAGATCCGGGATCGCAAGACCGTGACTGGTCAACTCACCGGTTGTCGTATCCGGTTCGAGCCCGTCTGTCAGATACTGACGGAAACCGTCCCCGCTGATCTCAGCCGGTCTGGTAATCGGCTCTCCAGGAACCCAGCCATGGGTCTTGAAATAATTGCCTACACTCCCGATGGCATCCACCTTGTTATTGATAATATCAACCACGCCATCCCGATCGAAATCAACGGCGTAATTACGGTAGCTGCTGGCAATGAACTGGGGTATCCCCATGGCGCCGGCGTAGGAGCCGGTGATACTGAGCGGATCCATAGCCTGTTCCCGGCTCATCAACAGGAAATGTTCAAGCTCCCCGGTAAAGAAAGCCGCCCTTTTCGGATAATCGAAGGCCAGAGTCGCCAGCGAGTTGATCACCTTGTAGCGTCCGCTATCTCTGCCGTAACGGGTTTCTACACCGATAATGGCCACAATAATTTCCGCCGGCACCCCGTAGACCGCTTCGGCACGAGCCAGCGGTTCTGCATTGGCCTCCCAGAACTCCACACCCTGCCGGATCCTGTCAGATTTGAGAAAGATTGACCGGTATTGGTACCAGGGCTTTTTTTCAGCCGGACGGGAGATGGCCTCGATTATACTGTCTATAATCTCAACATGTTCGAAAACGGAATTCAAATCCGCCTCATTGAAACCATGCCTGGCAACCATGTCCTGGACGAACAGCCGGACATCCTCGCGCTCGAGCACCGATCCGTTGACGACGGTTGTAAACGTCAACAGCAGCAAAGCAAGCTTGCAATACAGAAACTTCATCATAGCCGGATTACCCCGAAAGCAGTCTACGGTGTGAATGTATGGACATCAGCATGCCAAAACTGATCATCAGCGTTACCATGGAAGTACCGCCCTGACTGACCAGCGGCAGAGGCACACCCACCACCGGCAACTGGCCGGCGACCATGCCCATATTTACAAAGATATACACGAAGAAGGTTAACACCAGTCCCGAACCCAGCAGTCTGCCATAGGTTTCCTGGGCATTCATCGCCATGTACAGTCCCCGCCCGATGATGAAGAGATAGAGACTGCTGAGCAACAGTACGCCCATGAATCCGAATTCCTCGCAGAACACGGAAAATATGAAATCCGTGGAACGTTCCGGCAGGAATTCCAGGTGTGACTGGGTGCCGTTCAGCCAACCCTTGCCATAAATTCCTCCCGAACCAATAGCAATCGTCGACTGGATGATATGGTACCCTGCGCCAAGCGGATCCTGATCCGGATCCAGAAAGGTCAGGACCCTCTTTCTCTGGTAATCATGCATGAAATACCATAATACTGGGGTCGACATGGCAGCGGTGATGATCATGCCACTCAACAACTTCCAGTTAATCCCAGCCACAAAGAGTACCGAAAAACCTGCCATTCCAACCAGCAACGCAGTCCCTAAATCTGGTTGTTTGCAGATCAATAATACAGGAACCGTCACCAGCAAACAGGCTGCAAGCATGCGCCAGATGCCTGGTGGTAAAGACCTCTCTGAAGAGTACCATGCAACAACCATGGGCACCGCGAGTTTCATCAATTCCGATGGTTGGAAACGCAGGAAACCGAGGTCCAGCCAACGTCTGGCGCCCTTGCCTATATCGCCGGCGACCAGAACTACGATCAGCAACACAACCCCTGCCAGATATAACCAGAAAGACAAGCGCGCCAGTTGCGCCGGGGATATCTGGGTGAATACCAGCAGCAATGCAAATGCGAGTATCAGCCTGCCACACTGCCGCATCAGTATCCCGGTATCCATGCCACCTGCGCTGTAGAGTGTCACAAGCCCCAGAGAGCAAAGAACTGTGATACCCAACAGCAGGGGTAAATCGATATGCAGCCGCTGAAACAGGGATTGATCACCCATCAGCGTCATTCTCCACATTGGTGCTTTTCAGTAAATGGAAATCCAGAAGTTTTCTGGCGATGGGCGCCGCAGTCGATGAACCACCACCTCCGTGTTCCACGATAATCGTCAGGGCGATCACCGGGTTTTCGACCGGTGCAAAAGCTATAAAGAGGGCGTGGTCCCGAAACTCGACGTCAACCTCCTTCTTTTCAGCCTCTAGCTCATCTTCCGGCAATCCGATGACCTGTGCCGTACCGGTCTTCCCCGCATACCTGTATGGAGCATCCCGGCCACTGGCCCGGGCGCTGCCCCTCGCGCCTTGCACCACTTCGCCCATGGCATTGATGATCTCATCGTAATAGCGATCCATTGCCTGCCTTTGCAGATCTGTGGATTTGTCACTGAGCGGCCGGTTCTCCTCCGGCGCTGTAAGGCTGGATGCCTGATCAAGCAGATGGGGTATTATGGCCCGGCCGCGGTTGGCCATCATCGCCACTGCTGTGGCAAGCTGAACCGGTGTCACCAGCAGGGAACCCTGACCGATCCCGACGTTTACGGTCTCGCCAGGATACCAGGCCTGTCCAAGTACATTTTTCTTCCATTCACGCGAAGGCACCAGACCTGTGGATTCACCTCCGATATCGATGCCCGTCCTACGTCCAAATCCGAAATTCCACAAAGCGTGACTGAGTTCGTCAATGCCCATATCCACGGCAAGATTGTAGAAATATACGTCACAGGATTGGGCGATGGCGTTCTGCAGATTGGTATGACCATGCCCCCCCTTTTTCCAGTCGCGGTATTTTCGTTCCTTTCCCGGCAGACGAAACCATCCCGGACACCAGGTTTCGGCAGCCGGTGTCCGGTAGCCGTTTGCAAGGGCCGCCAGGCCAAAGAATGGCTTGATCGTTGAACCGGGTGGATATTGTCCCCTGAGGGCACGGTTCAGCAGTGGGGCATCAGGGGAGGACAGAAGCATTTTATAGGAGGCAGGGGCTATGCCGTTTACGAACTGGTTAGGGTCATATCCCGGGGCGCTGACCAGCGCAAGCACACTGCCATCACGGGGATCGATGGCGACGATCGCACCCCGTCTGTTCTCCAACAACTCAACGGCAAGATTCTGTAATGCAACGTCCAGGCTAAGCGTAATATTTTGTCCCGCGATCGGGGGAACCCGGTCAAGCACCCGTATAACCCTGCCCTGTGCATTGACTTCCACCTGCTGGTAACCGACTGTACCGTGCAAAATATCCTCGTAGGCCTTCTCAACGCCGAGCTTTCCTATATGCGTGGTGCCCCGGTAATTGGAGGCATCAAGCTCCTTGAGTTCGGGTTCGTCGATCATACCGACATAACCTACGACATGGGCGATATTGGCAACCAATGGATAATAACGACTCAATCTCGCTACTATATCGACTCCGGGATACCGGTATCGATTGACAGAGACGCTGGCGACCTCCTCTTCGCTCAGGTTGAATCGTAATGGGATACTGTCGAAACGCCTGTGCTTTGAAAGTTCCGTCCTGAAGCGTGCGATATCCTGGGCATTGATGCTGATGACCCCGCCCAGATCCTGAAACAGTTGATCCAGATCTTTTACCTGCTCCGGTACAATCTCAAGACTGAATGATGGTCTGTTGTCTGCGAGTAACACCTTGTCCCGGCTGAAAATGAGGCCTCTCATGGGTACCAGCGGCTGAATCTTGACACGATTGTGCCGGGACAAAGTGGTGAAATGATCATGTCTGACAACTTGCAGGTAGAAGATCCGTGCTAACAGGGACAGTATCAGAAGGCAGATGATCACACCTGACACAATGATCCTGTTTCGAATCAGATGGTATTCCTGCCTGGTATCAGTAAGGGTATATTTTTGCGGCATGCAGTCCCTTCATAATCCCGTTTTTTATCCTGAATACGCGATGGCAACTATACCATGTTTCCCATATTTCCAGGATCCGGCGCTGTCACAGGAAAAAGACCAGGTACTACTGGACCTTGAACTTCCTTCTGACGTCTCTCAGGATGATGAATATCCAAGGCCACAACAACATGCTGCTGAAGGCCGGCATCCAGTACGACCAGTGCATGGGAGGGATCCCCAACATACTCTTGATCCAGAGGACGATGATCTGGAACAACAGGATGTAACCACAGACCAGGAAGGCCTGTTGCACCAGTGGAAATACACGCAAGCGTTGGTGCGATTTCAATGTAATAAAAGCAATCACTGCCAGGCCGAGTGCATTCTGTCCCAACACAGTTCCCTGTTGCACATCCAGCAGCAGCCCCAGCGTCCAGCTGATACCTATACCTACACGATCGGGTAACGCCATGCACCAGTAAATTAAAACCATCGCTACCCAGGCCGGCCGCCAATTGACTGCCCATTCCGGCAGCGGCATCGCCGTCAGCATCAAGGCAACCAATAAGCTTAAGGCGATGATCCAGCTTCTACTATGCGCGGATTGCGGCATGTTGTACCCTAATCCTTCGTTTCACCATCCGCATGATTCCCCTCCTCACCAGAAAGCCATAAGAGCAATACCTCCCGGTTCTGCGCCAGTCTGGCGCTGGGGATCACTGTCACCTTGGAAAATGGATCTCCCGGCTCATGGGTCACTTCACTGATCGTGCCTACCGGATATCCCCTGGGGAACTTCTGCCCCAGTCCCGAGGAAACAACCAGATCCCCTGTTTTGACATCGGCATTGTTTGGTAGATGCTCGAGCAGCAGTGCATTATTCTGGCCGGTTCCCACCGCGATCGTACGCAGTCCATTCCGGTTGATCTGCACAGGAACGGCATGATTGGGATCGGTGATCAGCAAAACCTTGCTTGAGAATTGCCCCATATGCACCACCTGGCCGACAATGCCGCCGCCATCCACGACGGGCTGCCCCTCAAATACTCCATCACGCCGTCCCTTGTTGATTTCAATCAGGTGACGGAACGGTTCAAGTTCAACCGCCATCAGTTCTGCGATCAGGACCTTATCCTGGAAGTTGATGGTAGAACCCAGCAGGGCTCGAAGCCGCAGGTTTTCAGCTTCAATCACATCGAAACGCTGCAGCCTCGTATTCAGCAGATGCGCCTGCTCTCTCAGTCTGCTGTTTTCCTCCATCAGGGATTTTCTTGATACCAGCGTTTCGGACAAGTTTCGTCCCAGCTTAATCGGCATGTTCACGGCCAGCTGCACCGGGTAGACCAGCGTGGACAGGACTTCCCGGACCACCTTAAGGTGATCCTGCCGATAATCGATGAACATGAGGATGATGGATACCAGAATAAAAAAGATTACTCTGGAGTTGGCCGAGGGACTTTTGAGAAAGAGGGTTTTTATAAACGATTCTCTTCAGGCATTTGCTTGCTTATTCTACTGCCAGGATATCGTCTCCATATTCATCGATCATTTCCAGGTACCTGCCACCGCCTCTTGCCACGCACGTCAATGGATCTTCAGCAATGATCACGGGTAAGCCGGTTTCCTCCATCATCAGGCGATCTATATCACGCAGGAGCGCGCCGCCGCCTGTCAGGACCATTCCCCGCTCCGCCACATCAGAACCCAGCTCCGGCGGGGTGTTTTCCAGCGCATTCTTCACGGCATCCACGATCCCGGAGAGCGGTTCCTGCAACGCCTCCAGGATCTCGTTACTGTTCAGAGTAAAGCTTCTCGGCACACCCTCAGCGAGATTTCTTCCTCTGACTTCCATTTCCCTAACCTCATTTCCCGGATAGGCGCATCCGATCTCCTGCTTAATGCGTTCCGCGGTTGCTTCACCGATCAATGTTCCATAGTTTCTCCGTACATAATTGACGATGGCTTCATCAAACCTGTCGCCACCTATGCGTACGGAATCTGAATAGACGATCCCGTTGAGCGAAATGATCGCGACTTCGGTGGTACCGCCACCGATATCGAGCACCATCGAGCCCTTGGCGTCACTGACAGGCAAACCTGCGCCAATTGCCGCCGCCATGGGTTCCTCGATCAAATGTACGGTTCTCGCACCGGCACCCATGGCTGATTCCCTGATTGCCCGGCGCTCCACCTGGGTGGAGCCGCAAGGGACGCAGATCAAAACCCTTGGGCTGGGTTTGAAAATGGTCCCACCGTGAACCTGGTGGATAAAATACTGAAGCATCTTTTCCGTGATTACGAAATCTGCGATGACTCCGTCCTTGAGAGGACGGATCGCGGTGATATGTCCCGGTGTCCTGCCAAGCATCCTTTTGGCTTCCGCGCCGACTGCCCTGATTGATTTCGAATTGATCTTGCCGTCGCCGCTTTTGATGGCAACCACGGAGGGTTCGTTCAGTACGATACCTTTGTTCCGGACATAGATAAGGGTGTTGGCTGTCCCGAGATCTATGGACAGGTCATTTGAGAACAAACCGCGTAAGAAATTAAACATGTAAACATTACATCCTGTGGGATAAATTAATCCATGCATTTCCCGGGAAAATTTTCTGGATTCATCGGCAGCAATCCGGGGGCTGTTGGTAAAAACAGGTAAAGATCACGATCTGCCTAACCGGAAAACCCGTCTGATACAGGAAATCCACCATCTCCTGGCCACGTTCAAACATGCCGGATTACCAGCGTCACTCTATCAATGAGGGAGGTTTTCAGCAAGCTGTGTGTTATCATAATCAGCTTAAAAAGCGGATTATAACAGAACAGGATCATGGTGCTCGAAAAAGAGAAAGTCGAGGGTATCGCCCGGCTTGCCAGACTCGAACTGAAGACAACAGAAATCGAAGCATACAGCCGCGATCTTTCCAGAATCCTGGAATTAATCGAGGAAATGAAAGGCGTGAATACAGCGGACGTAGCCCCCATGGAGCATCCGCTGGAGATCAGGGCGCGACTGCGGGAGGACCAAGTCACCGAAACCGACCAGCGGGGGAAATACCAGGCCCTGGCCCCGGCCACTGCGGATGGTTTTTATCTGGTACCGAAGGTTATCGAATAACCCTGCCCAACGGTCATGAGACCGCCAGCCTCACGGTACCTGCACAAGCTGAACCCATGCATCGCACTTGCCTGAAATCATTGTCTAATCTGCTGCACCGAAGGGAGATTAGCAGCCAGGAACTGACCCGGATATACCTGGAACGCGCTGCGCGATATAACCCGGTGATCAATGCGTTCATCACCCTCACCCCCGAACACGCCATGGAGGCGGCGCTTGCTGCGGACCAGCGTCTGCAGGCAGGCTCGGCAGGACCCTTGACGGGAATACCGGTGGCCCACAAGGATATCTTTTGTACGGACGGGATCCGGACCTCCTGCGGCTCCCGAATGCTGGATAACTTTCCTGCGCCCTACAACGCCACGGTGGTGGAAAGGCTCCAGGATGCAGGTATGGTGATGATCGGCAAGACCAACATGGACGAATTCGCCATGGGTTCTTCCAATGAAAACAGCTATTACGGACCAGTGAAAAACCCATGGGATACCAATAGGGTTCCAGGCGGCTCCTCTGGTGGTTCGGCAGCAGCGATCGCCGCTGGAATGGCGCCAGTAACCACCGGAACAGATACAGGTGGTTCCATACGTCAGCCCGCAGCGCTGTGCGGGGTAACGGGTCTGAAACCGACCTATGGGCGGGTTTCCCGCTATGGAATGATTGCATTCGCATCCAGCCTGGATCAGGGCGGACCGATAACCCATACGGCTGAGGACGCGGCCTTGATACTGAACGCCATGTGCGGATTCGATGCCAGGGATTCCACCTCTGCTGATCATCCCCAGGAAGACTTCACCGGTGAATTGAACAGACCGTTGGAGGGCCTACGGGTCGGTTTGCCCCGCGAATTTTTTGATTCCCGTCTGGATCCCGGGATTGGCGGGCTGATCCGGGACGCCATCCGGCGCCTGGAACAATCAGGGGCGAGGCTTATGGATATCGATCTTCCCCATAGCGCGCTCTCCATTCCCGTCTATTACGTAGTGGCCATGGCGGAGTGCTCTTCCAACCTCTCGCGTTATGACGGCGTCCGCTTCGGCTACCGATGCACTAACCCGGAGAATCTACTTGATCTCTATTGCCGTTCCCGTGGCGAAGGCTTCGGAGATGAAGTCAAGCGCAGGATCATGATCGGAACCTATGTCCTGTCTGCCGGTTATTTTGACGCCTATTATCTGCAGGCGCAGAAGGTCAGGAGACTGATCAGGGATGATTACCGGCAGGCGTTCAACTCAGTCGATGTCATTATCGGACCTACTACACCCTCTACGGCATTCAAGCTGCATGAAAAAACCGCAGACCCGGTCAGCATGTATCTCTCGGATATCTATACGGTTTCAGTCAATCTAGCGGGTCTGCCTGCCATCTCCATACCGGCCGGCTTTCTGAACGGTTTGCCGGTGGGGATGCAGATCATTGGTAACCACTTCTCGGAATCCCGCTTGCTCAATCTTGCCCACCGTTTCCAGCTCGAGACCGACTGGCATCTGGCCAGACCCGGTGCCTACGCATGAACCCGGGCCAGTGGGAAACGGTCATCGGGCTGGAGATACATATACAGCTTGCTACCCGCAGTAAACTCTTTTCCGGAGCAGCCACTGCCTTTGGTGCGGCGCCCAATGTACAGGCATGTGCTGTCGACCTCGGACTGCCGGGAGTATTACCTGTCATCAATCGGCAGGCCGTCAGGATGGCAGTCCGATTCGGGTTGGCAGTCGGTGCCGAGATCGCCAGGCACTCTGTCTTCGCACGGAAGAATTATTTCTACCCGGATCTGCCTAAGGGATACCAGATCAGCCAGTATGAGATGCCCATTGTCTCGGGTGGTGGCATAGAAATCGAGCTGGAAGACGGTTTCAGGAAGCACATTAATATCACTCGGGCGCATCTAGAGGAGGATGCCGGAAAATCCCTGCATGAATCCTTTCCCGGTATGAGCGGGATAGACCTCAACCGCGCAGGCACTCCACTCATCGAGATCGTGTCCGAACCTGAAATGCGTTCCGCCCGCGAAGCCGTCGCCTATATGCGCAAGATACATACCCTGGTGCGGTATCTTGCTATCTCCGACGCCAATATGCAGGAAGGATCTTTCCGTTGCGACGCCAATGTCTCTCTGCGGCCTGCCGGAAGCGTTGTATATGGGACCCGCACAGAGATAAAAAACCTGAATTCCTTCCGCTTCGTGGAACTCGCGATCCAGCACGAAATGACGCGACAGGCGGATTTGCTCGATTCAGGGCAGGCTATCGTTCAGGAAACGAGACTCTATGATCCGGTTCGGGACGAAACCCGCCCCATGCGCAGCAAGGAAGAGGCCAACGATTACCGCTATTTTCCTGACCCGGATCTGTTGCCGATGGAACTTGACAATGAAACCATAGAATCCATACGCAACGAACTGCCTGAGCTTCCGGATGCCCGTTATGAACGATTTATCCATGCGTACGGACTGTCCATGTATGACAGCAGGCAACTGACCACTACCCGCGAAGTGGCGGATTACTTCGAGAATGCAGTACTGGCTGCGCATGGCGAGGCTAAATTGACCGCCAACTGGGTCATGGGAGAACTGACAGCCGCACTCAACCGGGAAAGTCTTGGAATTCAACAAAGCCCCATCAGCGCCGCAATGATGGGAGGGTTGATCCAGAGGATTCGCGACAATACCATTTCCAACAAGCTAGGCAAGGCGGTTTTCGATGCCATGTGGGAGGGGGCTGGTGATGCTGATTGCATTATTGAATCCCGGGGATTGCGCCAACTCACGGACAGCGGCGAAATAGAATCGCTGGTCGCGGGAGTGATCGCTGCGAATCCCTCCCAGGTGGCGCAATACCGTAACAGTTCAGAGGAAAAGCGCCTGAAATTGATTGGTTTCTTTGTTGGCCATGTCATGAAGCAATCCAGGGGGAAGGCCAATCCCCAGCAGGTCAATG
>Ga0156099_1207_pt2 | contig 11813 bp, 6 predicted proteins | sample RifCSPlowO2_02_FD_107752 | JGI IMG/M metagenome (GOLD analysis project Ga0156099, IMG submission 107752) | Gammaproteobacteria bacterium RIFCSPLOWO2_02_FULL_56_15
TGAGTTCCGCAAGATAATAATCCATCCCTTTGGCAAGTATGGAGCCATTGGTTACAGCAGATGGCATATAAGTGGCACGCCCGACCTCCGTGGCGCCATCCGCAGCATAATCCCGGACCGTGATGAAGCTTAGCTCACCGTCAGCATCCAGAGAGACGGGTATCCCCGGCGATACACAATCCGCTGCATATCCTCTGCATACACTCCGGGTTCGCCTGCCAGTATCCACTCCGGTCACTGTTTCGACTTGTTCCTGCCGAAAAACAGTATGGAATTCATAACGTCTGCTATAGGCATAATGATGATAGATCCGGTAAGCGTCGAGCGCCGCATACTGGTTATCCGACCCTCCGTAAGGTGTGGCGGAAAGTGACGTCGCGCTCACACTAGTAACCCTGCCGAAGGATCCATCCGTCTCGTTCTCCACAATATCGCCCTCTACTATCCCTGTGCTGACAAAATCCGCACCGGTATCGATCAGCGTCGTACTGCTGGGCGTGCTGTTAAGGGCCTGGCCCTCAGAGATTTTTGTGGCACTTACAATCCGATAATACTCCGGGTAGGGGGCATTATAGTCGAAATCTGGAATGTAAGAGGTTGCCATGGTCGTATTGAGCACCTGGGGATTGCTGACCGGGTCATTGGTCACAACCGCCACCGCTGGGGTATAAATGGTAAAACCCTGACCGGCTGCAAAACTGATGGCAGATGGTTGATTGGGGAATTCCTTGGTACCAATCGTGTGTTCATCGATGAGTTCGGTGATCAGCGCCCGGATCCCTGTGGTAGTGTTGTGGATCAGATACTGGTACGGTTTGATAGAGCTGAAGTTGGTGGCCGCGTCATAGAGAATTGATCCGCTGCTGCCGCTGTCTGTGGTTCCGGCAATCCCGGCGGCAAGTTCATCATCATAATTCTGGACCACATCGCCCCGCTTGACGCCGTCGGACACGAAATCGGCATTGCTGTCCGTCAGTATCGTGGTATTGACGCCATCAGTCACAGTACCATCTATATTCAGATTTTCTATAAAACCTGAATGACATTCCGCCACCTCGGGCACCGACCAGCGGCAGAAGTTTTCCTCTGTCTCAAAAGTCCGGGATCCCACCGCAGCGAAGTTTTCAAGCTGACTTGTTAAAGTGTCCGCGTAATAATCATCAACATCAGGGAAAGTGGTGCTGTCAAAATTTACGTCGCCCGAATCAATTACAATGTCCCATTCCAGGTCCATGGACGTGGCAAAAACCATCCCCGGTTGGTGGAAGGCAAGTAAACCCTGGCGGGTATTTTCCACGGCGTTGAAACGTGGAATGCGATACAGATCACCCATAGTAAAACGATTGTCTTTCCCTCCGCTCAGCTGCACAACAGTAAGCGTAGTTGTCGTAACATCGGTGATTTGTCCAAAGGATCCATCAGTGAGATTCTCAACCACTTCACCAGGGTTGATGCCGAGACTGACAAAATTTCTGTTGGTATCTTCCAGTATGAGGTCGGTACTGCCTGCAGTTGCAGTTCCCATGTTGGAACGAATGCGATAGCTGTCCGAGGCGTCAAAATCACCTGTGTCAAGATCATCCATTTTCCTGGCCCGAAGCCCCGATGTGCTGACTTCCGCTATTATGCGACTTGAACCATCCATAGCATTTTCAAGTACATCCCCGGCTTTGATGCCCATCCGGATAAAATTCTTGTCCGTATCTTCCAGAACCAGGCCTGCGCTTCCGGCAGTGGCAGTACCGGAGAGGCTGTCAGTCAGATAGGCGGCAGACTGAGGGACGATGTAGTATTCATCTTCGTCGTCAAAATCATTCTCCACACCGTGGCTCAATCCGGTTACCGTCAGTGATGTCTGGCTCACCGGGTTGGTTACCTCCGCAAAAGAACCATCGGTAGTATTCAGGACGATATCGCCGCTCTCAATACCGGCGGCGACGAAGTCTGCATTAAAATTAACCAGTGTTGTACTGCCAGAAGCCATAACCTCACCCCGGATCACCGGTATCGCGGCACGGGCATCAGTGTAGGGACTGAGCCACGGCAGGGCGCCCACATCATCCTGATATTCCGAGAGCATCGCACCGACTTCATTGAGCACTCGCCGCCCAACCCCCTGCATCAGTTCCTCGATGGTGACGAACACCAGTCGGTCATTAAAGCTGTCTCCTGTATCATCAGTCCGATCGGAATCGGGGTAAATAATAAAATCCTGATCGTAATCCGCATTGCTGTAGGTGGCGCCGTCGATGGTCACCTCGTCCAAGAACTCCGTAACAGCCGGCACTGAAGTATTGCGGTCTTGTCCAGGCAGTGCCGTTCCGGGATCAATGATAATCAATGCAACCCGGTCTGGGATTCCATCGTTGTCACTGTCGAGTACTTCGCCGTTCCTGTCCCGCACGGTTATCCAGCCGCTGTTGCTATCCAGCAAGGCGGGTGAAATCTCAGGATAATCCGGTGTCTGGTAAACAAGATTGACGGAGACGGCATACCAGAGATTGGCACTGCGATTGAGTTTATTGCTATTGCTGGTATCCGAAGTATCGGACGCAGAAATGCGCAAGCCGCCGACCGTGCTGGCATCAATACAGGGGGAGGGGTAATCTTTCCATGGAAGTTTTCCCAGTAACAGGTTATTACCGACGGGACCACCGTTATAGCAGTCACTGTCGCCGTCATAATTTGGATTCACTGATTCTTTACGATCCGGCATAGGCAAGGTGCCTGGGTTGACAGGATGGTTGATCGCCCAGCCAATGAGAGCAATCCTTGCCTCCTGCAATGCCTGCGTGGTTGCCGTGCCATAACGGTGACTGCGGGTTACCGCGTTGATATCCCTTAGCAGGGCATAGCTCACGCCGACGAGTAGCACCAGCATAAAGGCCAGCAGGCCTGCACCCTGTTGTTGACCGATTGGTCCATAAAACCTTGGACACTCGTCAGGCATGTGTGAGTTCCCAGAACCTGTCACAGACGCCCAACCGGGATGGGCTAGTCCGCTTGGCCCGTTGCTTGCGGTTGCAGATCTTCCGAAAGATCGATCTTGCGATCCGTCGCCGGATCATAGCTCTCGCCCACCCTCAGCCGGATCACGGACTGATTTCCACTAATACTCATTTCCACACTGTCCGCACCGATGCGGGTTTCCGGCACCTGGATATCCTGGGCAGCGATATTACCCTCGTAGGTGTTACTGTCATTGACCCATGCGGTGCTCGCACCTCCGCCCCGGTATACCACACCCTTGAGGGTGATGGCATTGAGCGGTGCCTGCTCTTGCACGGTATCGTTGATCACAAGTTCCTCATCTCTGACCTCTACCTCGATCTCCGTTCCGGCCCGGCGCATGGCATCCAGCCGTTCACGCTGTGCCGGGCTGGTGAACAGCCGACCGAAGCTTTCCGCGCCCTGGACAGGCAATCCTGACTGCAATCCAAGCAACAGGACGATACTGGTTTGAACCAGGTATCCGGGACATCTGATAGTTTGCATTGGCATCTCTATACCTCGATATCCAGACCGCTCGCCAGTCTCAATGTGAGCCAGTCCAGACTGCATTCGGCAGTCACATTGCTGCGGTTGGCATCCGAGTTTGAATCGTCCACAACGTTATTGTTCAGCCGGCAGGACGAAACCGTGAAACTGCCCAGAGCCTGTCGATTCAGCGCTTCCAGGAGATTGAACAAATCCCCTTCATGCAGCAGTTGCATATTGAGTCGCATAGTGCTGCGAAACAGGCCGTAGCTGCTCAGGTTAACCGCAAAGGATGGCGCATAAGGTTTCTGCGATTCGATGGTATAACTCAGCCCGGACAGTTTCAGGCTGCTACCGAGATCCCGCAGCACCTCTAACCAGTCCAGCCGGTGTTCCTCACCGATAATACCCTGCTGGTGCAGTTCCCGGAAGCTCGGAAAATACTCGATGATCAGCCGCTCTTCCTCATCCACCGCCAGATACCGCCGGCTGATATTCTGGAACTCTGCGTTGTTCCGGTTGAATTCCTGCTGCATGACTGACTTGAAATAAATACTGCCGACAACCAAGCCACTACTGATGATAATACTGACCACCAGCCCGATCAGCGCATTCCGGATAACGGACCAGTCTATGGTTTCAGATCGCATTTCCGACTCCCATAACCAGACGGATGGAAAACGTCGCTTCGGTTGCGACTGATTGGGTGTTCCCCTGCAGATTAACCGTGGAACTGACATCGATGGGCAGTTTGATGATGCGGATGTCATATACCGCATTCTGTGTGCGCAGGATCTCGGTAAACTCGTTGATGGTAGCGATGCCCTCGCGGTAATCACCATCGAAATTTTCGAGATGGGCGTTGAACATGGCCACATGGTAAAACGAGTATTGTGGTCCAGCGACGGGGGCTGTAATCGGTGATTGCGGTTGAATACCGCTCAGAGGCTTATCGTCCCCCATCGCCTGATCCGGGTTGGTGGTCGCTATCCACTCGATATTCTCTAACCGGATCGAAGGGAATCTTTCCAGCGCGTTGCTGATAGCCTGCACTGTAGGTAAAGGCGTGCTCTTGTGGTCTTTAAGGGTCTGAACAATCTCCACCGCTACCTTCAACTCCGCCGGCTCGACCGGTGTCTGGGGCAACCTGGATCGGGCCTGCTCATATCGTTGTGTGTAAAACAGGGTCTTCTGTTCAGCAGCCAGGCTATCCTGTTTCAAAGTAAGCGCATCCATGAAATTCAGACCGGTCCAGACGGCACAACTCGCGAACAAGATCACGCCGGCCGCAATCATCGAATGGTGCATCCGCCGCAAGCTGAAATAGCGCCGATCCTGACCGGTGGCATAACGATTGGCCGGTGGTTTCTTCAGGAATTCATGGACAAACAACTGGTCGCAGAAGGGTGTGTTTACACGGCGTGGAAGCCCGGATTTCTCCAACAAGGTATTCAGGTCGAGATATTGATAACGGACCATGTGCGAGTCATGGAATGCCTTTTGCAGATCCGTCAGTAACTCTCCGGCCATCAGGAAATAGATTTCGAGTGGCGAGTCTTCCGATGTCAAACGCAGGCTGTTCAGATACCGCATGATCTTATCCACTTCCTCAGTGATATGGGGTACATAGGAAGTAGTGCCGAAACGGGGCATTTGTACCAGGCGGCTGACCCGGAATTCATTCTTGTAGAAAAAGGTCTGTCGCAGACCGCTGATGCTTTGGAGGGAGACAATCAGGATCTGGTCGGAGCTCGCTGTAAAAAACCCCAACAAAGACTGGGTGAACAACGGTAGCGAGTTGATACCCGCCAGAGGCACCTTGTGCCTGTCCAGCAGTTTTACCCAAGGGGTGATCAGCTCTGGATTGGTAATGGCGCTAAGGAAGATTCGGTCATCCCGGCGGCCCCGCTCCTCACGTCCTTTGACCTCGGTGCTGACGTAGGCAGTATCGTGAAAAAGGCGGTTGATCTTTCTTTGCAACAGTGCCTGCCGGTCGGATCCAAATACATGGGGAATGGTTTCCCGCTTGTACTCCTCTTCATATACGTCCATGAGGATATGACAGGTCTCTCTGGGTGTCTCCAGCAGATAACGCTCGAAGGCCTGCCTGCCTTCCTCATTCACATCGAACATGTAGGAACTGCCGATGGCGCCCTTGTGCCAGTGATATACCGCAGCTTTGTAGGTGCTGAGGAATAGCACCCGCCGGTTATTCAGCTCAGAAGTCGATATTAGAGATGAGATCATAGATAGGACCCAGAACCGAAAACATTACCCAGCCGATAATTCCACCCAGCCCGACAGTCATCGCGGGGCCGATCATGGTCTGCAGACGCTCCAAGGATTCCCGGACATCCCGGGTATAGAAATACGAGATATTTTCCAGTGATTCCTCCAGTCCCCCGGTAGTCTCACCGACCACGATCATCCGTAACACCAGCGGGGGGAAAAGTCCGGTTGCAGCGAAGCTCTTGCTCAGGCTTCCACCGTCCATAATGCGCTGACCGACCTCTCGCATGGCCGCGGAGACTACCCGATTCTCGGCAATTTCCTCGGAAGTCCTGATGCAATCAATAATGGTGATCCCAGATGCGTACATCATCGCGAAATACCCGGCGATCCTGGAGAGGATGATCTTCTTGAGAATCGGGCCGATGATCGGCAGCCTGAGCTTAATCCGGTCCAGTTCCGTACGGAATCCAGGGCTCACCCTCGTCATCACCACGGCCAGGACCACCAACAGGATGGGCACTGAAATAATAATATACCAATAATTGACGAAGGCATCCGAGGTCATGAGCAGCACCCGCGTGTGCATGGGCAGCTCCTTGCCCATGGTGGTCACAAACTTGAGCAATTCGGGAACCAGGTAGGTCATGAGAAAGATGATCACGCCAATAACCACGGTTCCGACGAAAGCCGGGTACATGATCAGTTTCTTGGTCTGAGAGGCCTGCTCATCCTGCCACTTCAGGCTTTCAATCAATTTCGCGAAAACCACATTGATCTCGCCGGTCTGCTCACCAGCGCGGATCAGATTGCAGAACACATTGCTGAATACGCCAGGGTATTCCTTCATCGCCTCGGACAGGGTTTTGCCGCCTTCAATGGCTTCACCCACTCCGGAAACGATCTCACGCATCCTGGGATTGTCGGTCGAATCCCGCAGATCGGACAGGCTTTCGAGTATGGGCACGCCCGCCCGGGTAGTCTGCTCCAGATGAAAACAGAACATGATCAGATCCCGCCGGGGGATCCCTCTTCCGGAGGCTCGCTGCCTGGGTGACCTGATTTCCTTGTAATTGATCAGGTCCAGACGTAGCTTGCGTAAGCGCATCTCCAGGTCGGCGATATTAATCGCCTCGCCCTGTCCATTGTGAATGCGGCCTTCCGGGTCAATCGCCTTGTACTGATAATATTCCATACCGCAGCCTGTCAGACCTGTTTCATGCGGCTGGTGAGGTCAACCACTCGGGAGACCTCTTCGAGGCTGGTGGAACCATCCAGGACCCGGGCTGAGCCCGCATCCGCCAGCGGCTTGAAGCCCCGCGAGAGGGCCATCCGCATGAGTTCCCGCGCGGTTCCCCTGCGTGCGATGATGTCATCCATTTCATGATCGAAACGCAAAACCTCCATTAAGGCGATTCTACCCTTATATCCCTGGTTTTCGCAGGCCTTGCAGCCCTTGGCGCGGAATATGGCTTTCTGCCTGTCGGTACTCTTAATGCCCAGCAGTGTGCGTTCCAACTCGCCGATCTCCTGGGGTTCCTTACACTGGCTGCAAAGACTCCGGATCAATCTCTGACCTATGACACCGATGATATTACCGGCAAGGATATCCGGTTTGACACCGATGTCCAGCAGACGCGGTATAACACCCAGTGCGGAATTGGTGTGCAGTGTAGAGAACACCTGATGACCGGTCATGGCGGCACGAAAGGCCATACTGGCGGTATCCTCATCACGGATCTCGCCCACCAGGATGATATCCGGATCCTGGCGCATCATGGAGCGAATACCGTTGGCGAAATCGAGCCTGGAGGTCTCGCTGGCGGAAGTCTGGCGGATCATGGTAGTCGGGTATTCCACCGGATCCTCCAAGGTCATGATATTGACTGCCTCATCGTTGAGGTAATTCAGAATCGAATAGAGCGTGGTGGTCTTGCCGCTGCCGGTCGGGCCGGTAACCAGGATGATACCCTCAGGCCTCGCCACCATCAGCTTGAGCAGGTTCAGATTTTCCGCGCCCAGATGCAGCTCTTCGAGGGAGACGATACCCTTCTGCCTGTCGAGCACACGCATAACTATATTTTCCCCATGCACCGTGGGTAAGGTAGATACCCGGAAATCCACACGTCTCCCGGAAAGCGACAAGGATATCCTGCCATCCTGGGGGGCACGGGTTTCGGCAATGTCCATGCCAGACATCACCTTCAAACGTACAGCGATCGCCGACCAGTAATTCTTGTGCAGGCTTCTTATCTGGCGCAGCACACCATCAATCCGGTAGCGAAATCGTAAAAAACCTTCCTCCGGCTCGAAGTGGATATCGGAGGCGCCGCGCTTAACGGCATCGGACAACAGGGCATTCACCAGGCGCACCACCGGCTGGCTGTATTCACCGGTCTCGGCATCGAGACTCTGGTAATCGATTTCACCGGTTTCGATTTCATGCAGGATGCCGTCCACCGACAGCTCAAAGCCATAGAACTGGTCGATGGATTTTTCTATCTCGGCCTCACCCGCCAATACCGGGATGATCTCAACACGGCCGCCTACAAATGCATTGATCTGATCCAGCGCGACGACATTGAAGACATCGGCCATGGCAACCGTTAATGTGTTATTGGTGAAATTGATGGGCAGGACTTGCAGGCGGCGCGCCATGTCCTTGGGGATCTTACTGACCGCATCGCTATCGGCTACCGCCAGGGAGAGGTCCACACTCTCCTGGCCGATGACACCACCGATTACATCGTTGATGATGGCTTCCGTTGCGAAACCGAGTCGTACCAGAATCTTGCCTAGGTAATCAGGCTTACGCTTCTGCTCGGTCAGGGCGATATCGATCTGGTCTTTGGTGGTGACACCCTTCTGGATGAGTATCTCGCCAAGACGTGGCTGTTTCCTCAGCAGCGTGGTAGTCATGGCCGGGCGGAATTTTCCAGCAATTGTATACGGGAGAGCAGGTCTGCCTCGCTGAATTTCGCCGCCCTGGTTTTAGCCAGTTCCAATGCTGTCATGTAATAATCGACTGCCACTCTATATTGACCGATTCTATCCAGGCTCACGGCCAGGTTATTGGCATAATCCGGGTTTGTCGTGTCCAACCGATAGGCATCAAAAAAGGCCTGCTGGGCCTCCGCCCACCGCTGTTGTGAGGCAAAAATATTCCCCAGGGTGAAATAGTGGTACGGCTGCTCGGGATGTTCCTGGATGAGGACTTTCATCGCGCTTTCCCTGCTCACCGGATCGGCGTCCTGTTCCAGACCGATCAGGGCGGCATAGGCAAGTTCATCCCCGGGATTCGTCGCCAGCAGGTTTGCATAAAATTGCTTCGCTCCGTTGGAGTCACCCTCAGTCAGCGCGATGGCCGCGAGGCCGAGCAGGGCATCCCGATTGCCAGGATAACTTTCCAACGCCAGTCTGTAGAGCTTTTTGGCTTCCAGAAGATCCCCGGACCGCCAGGCGCTGTACGCTTCGTTCAACCTGGAACCACGTTCCTCCGGCGCCTTGCTGCGACTGATCCGGATCATCCCGGGGGCTACATCGATATCGTCCGGGAGTGCGTCCGGAACTACCGGACCGGTCCCGGATCCGCTGTCTGTGATCTGCGCCTCCTGCTGAGCAGTAGCGGTGGCGATGGGAATTTCGGGTTCCACAGCGTCGGCCACGCCTGGCGCTGCGGGAGCCGCCGTATCTGCAACCGGCAAGACTTCTACGGCTTGCCGGGTAGCGCCTCCCCGGATGAGGTCTGCATCAGATACGGCCTCCGGCTCTGCCTGGGACTGCACGATCAGTGGGCCTGATTCACTCACCTCGGGCGGCATCACCGGTGGCGGTATGGGCATGCTGCTTTCAATCCCCATCGTTACTGCGACGGAAGGGAATTCACGCACTATTGGCGTAATCGAGTTGTAAACGATCACGCTGACAGCCAGCATCACAATGACCAGTGCTATTGTCAGCATGGGCCAAGAGAATCTGCCACGTCGTCTTGCAGTGCCAGCCGCAGTGAATACCGTTTGTGCGGCGACCGGCGTGGGCTGGAATTCCTCGCCGATATCCCTGGCCAGTTCGACGGCGGGGACTCCGGGCAAGGTTTCATCGAATGAGGGCCCGGGGGCCTTCTCATATTCCTCTCCCTGCATGGTTTCTTCATATAACTCAGGAACCGATTCCAGGTCCAAGTCAGCGCTGTGGAAGGTCTCGTCAAAAGGATCCTCTTCATCATCGCGATCCTCCAGTGAGAGTCCCATGGCATGGGTTGAAGCGATTTGACCAAAGTGATCGGCGATTGCGGGGTCGAGTGCCGTCATATCGGCGGCTACATCACGCGCACTCCGCTCTGCCTCTGACGGAAGCACCGCTGTGTGATCTCCGGTATTCAGGGGCGTCGTCAGCGCTAGGGGTGAGGATGGATAAGCAGGGTCCGTCTGCCCGGATCCCCACGCTGTAGCGGGATCAACGGGTATTTTGTTCTCATCGGTGATGTCCAGGGCGGACCGCCCGGTTCCGGTTGGTACCCCTGGCTTCCGCACCTCGGTCTGAAGTTCACCGGCCTCCGTTTTCCGGCGGAGCTCTGCGTCCTTTTTCTCCTTTTCAGCCTTCCTCAAGGCATCCATGAGCAGGCTCACCGGAGCGCATCCTCCTGTCCTGTCCCGGATTGCCGGTTACTCGTGTTACGCTCGAGCAGGGACCGGTAGTTGCGCAAATCCCCGTCCAGGCTTGGCGTTCGTATAATCGAAGGCCGGATGAAGATGACCAGTTCGGTCTTGCCGTGACTTCTCGTCCTGGTCTTGAACGCTTCACCCAGGCCCGGGATCCGGGAAAATCCGGGGATGGCTGTATCGTCATCGGTACTGGTGTCCTGCATCAGGCCGCCGAGTACGGCGATCTGGCCATTGTTCATCCGCAGCACGGACTCCATCTCCCGGGTTTGGATCTCCGGTACAGGATTGGGTATGCCCCTATCAGTAAGTTCCGGATTAGGATCATTTATGAACCGTAGCAACCGCGAGATGGTCGGCCTGACCTGCAGGATGATGGCGTCATTCTCACTTATCTGGGGAGTAATGCTCATGACAATACCTACCGGGACTGTTTTTGCTGTGGTATCCACTGCCGTGGTGCCCGCGCTCCCAGGGATAGCTCCGGGGGCCCCCGGTTCCACATCCACCTCAAAATAGACGATATTGTCCACCACTTTGAGGATCGAGGTCTGGTTGTTCAGCGCCATGATCTGGGGGCTGGACAGCACCCGGACATTACCGAATTCCTCTAATAGACGTATGGAAGCGGAAATCACTTGTTCCCGGGTCGTACTCGGATCGGCGTAACCCAGCAGGAAGGATGAAGCGGTATTGACCGGAACACCCGTAAGGGTAGTAGATACAAAATCGAACCCGGCCTTGCCGGCCTGGTTAATGAAAGACCAGTCGATCCCGGCCTGGAAGTCATCATTGAGATTCACCTCCAGGACAGTTGCCTGGATCAGTACCTGGCGGTTGGCGCTGGCCAGGGCATTGTCGATAAAATTCTGGACCAACTCGTGCTGGGCGCGGGTGGCCCTGACGCTAAGGATCCCGGATTCCGGCAGGGGGATGACATCATTACTGACCGGGATGCCTGCTTCGCCGCCCGATGCCCCACCTCCCTCAGTCGCCGCCCCGATAATGGCATTGACCCCGTTGACCAGATTCAGCCATAGGCGATTCGAAGCGGTATTGGTCACATTGGTCGTCGAGGTACTGCTGCCGGAATCCCCGCCTACCCCCGTATCCGTCGAAATGCTGCTGCTGGTCTCCCGGCTCATGTTGAGATAATCAACCATGTAGGTGCGCAAGAATGGCTCATCCGGAGAAATAATGAGATTGTCATCCCTGAACTCGTAGCTGAGCTCAACCTGCCTGGCGATGCGGTCCAGGAGTTGCGGCAGAGTCTGATCCACCGCATTGATCGTCACGATGCCTTCGATACGGGGGTCGATGTCGACATTGATCCTGGCATCCCGCGCCAGGGCAAACAGCAACTCCCGGACTGGGACTTCATTGACGACGACCGTGTATTTCTCCAGCTCCACCGCTGGTTCCGGCTCAGGCAGTACCGGGGCCTGT
>Ga0156099_1198_pt2 | contig 11749 bp, 10 predicted proteins | sample RifCSPlowO2_02_FD_107752 | JGI IMG/M metagenome (GOLD analysis project Ga0156099, IMG submission 107752) | Gammaproteobacteria bacterium RIFCSPLOWO2_02_FULL_56_15
TCCAGCCGTGAAAGTATGGGACCTGCTGGTCCGCTGCTGTCACTGGTTACTCGTGATTAGTGTAGCGCTGGCCTGGTTGACGAAACACAGTCAGAGCGAGTGGCATGAAAATCTCGGCTACCTCGCTCTGGCTATCGTCCTGTTGCGACTATGCTGGGGCTTCATCGGGACGAGATATGCACGCTTCAGCCATTTTATCCGGACACCGGGGCATACCCTGACCTATGCACGCGCTGTGATCGACGGTTCCGCCCGGCGCTATATCGGACATAACCCCCTGGCCGGCTGGATGACAATCGCCTTGCTGAGCATGGTCTTCCTGGTATGCTGGACGGGCTGGCTCTACACCACCGACATGTTCTGGGGTGTAGAGTGGGTCGAAGAACTGCACGAGGGGCTCACGAATATCCTCCTCGGTCTGGTCGCCCTGCATGTGATCGGAGCGATAAGCACTTCGCGGCATACGGGGGAGAATCTTGTCGCGGCGATGATCCACGGCAGAAAACGACCACCCGCTGCGAATGACCTGGATTAGAGGAGCGAGAGTGTTATATATTTCTCCCACCTGACCAAAAAATGTAGGGGTACGACGCCTGGACGTTTTTGATATCGACGCCTACTCTCCGGCCCAGATGGCCGCCAGGGTTGAAAAGGCCGGGATCACCAAGGGCAACCTGGATCCGCTCTCCACGCTGGTCCTTGCCCTGCTTGCCGGAGCCTTCATTTCCTTCGGCGCCGCGCTTTATACCTTCGTACTGCATGATGCCACTCTGACCCTCGGAGTAAGCCGTTTGCTGGGTGGCCTGGTCTTTTGTCTCGGACTGATCCTGGTCATCATCGCCGGCGCCGAGCTGTTCACCGGGAACAACCTGATCGTGATGGCCTACGTGAGCCGCAAGGTAACGGGTGGCCAACTCTTGCGAAACTGGGTGATCGTCTTCATCGGCAATTTCCTCGGCGCCCTGATAATCGTACTGTTCATCTATCTCAGCGGCCACCTGAAAACTGCGGGTGGCGCCTTGGCTTTGTTCGCCGTCAAGATTGCCGTGGCCAAGGTCAATCTCTCCTTCCTGGAGGCGCTCACTCGCGGCCTCCTCTGCAACCTGCTGGTTTGTTTGGCAGTATGGCTCTGCTACAGCGGCCGCTCGGTGACCGACAAGATCCTGGCGATCCTGTTCCCGATCAGCGCCTTCGTCGCCCTGGGTTTTGAGCACTCCGTGGCGAACATGTATTTCATCCCCACGGGACTGGCCGTGATACACGATCCGGCCCTGCTGCAGGCCGCCATGAGCCTCTCCACGCAAGCCGTGGATGTGGACAGCCTTACCATCAGTTCCTTTCTGTGGAGCAATCTCGTGCCGGTCACCATCGGCAACATGATCGGCGGTGTATTCTTCGTCGGCGCGGTGTATTGGTTCGTTTACCTCCGCAGAAGCGCAGCCGAACCTATCCGCTATCTTATGACCAGGGGGCCGCCCGCCGTGAATCCGGAGATCACCATCGCAGAAGCGGTGCGCATCATGAAGGAGCACAACAGCAGTTCCGTACTGGTAGGCGAACTGGGGAAGTCACTCGGCATCGTCGGTGAATCCGATATCGTCAAGAAGGCCGTTTCACAGGGATTGAACATCAACACCACGCCGGTCAGCGAGATCATGAGCGCACCGCTGATTAGCGTGGACATCAAGACCCCGATCTATGGCGTTTACCGTCTGCTGGCGAAAAAACGCATCCGTCATGTCGTCATCACCGAGGGGGATCGGCAGGTAGGATTCATATCAGTCAAGGATCTGCTGCAACGACCGATCATCTAAACCAACACTTCCTTTCTAACAGAAGCATCGAAACTTTGATATGCTTGCTGTAATAGAACGTAAGCTAAGGAGAAACCCATGGGATTCGCGCCATCCACAATGCAACTGACCAGCACCGCAATCGAATACCACAAGCCTATCCCCGATAAGCATACCGGGGTTGCGGAGAACACCTCTCCGGCCCTGGCCTGGACCGATGCCCCGAAAGGCACCCAAAGCTTTGCCATCATCTGCCACGACCCGGACGCCCCGCTCGTTACACCTAAAGGCATGTATGGTTTCGTACACTGGGTCTTGTACAATATCCCCGCATCCATCGACAGTCTTGAAGAAGGTACCGTACGATTCACAGCCGGTGTGAACGATGCCGGCAAGCCGGGTTATACCGGCCCCTTGCCGCCGCCCGGGCATGGGAAACATCATTACTATTTCTGGGTGCTGGCCCTTGGCAAGGAAACCAATCTGCCCCCGGGACTGAGCTTGTGGGAATTGCTCAAGGCCATCGAGCCGGATGTACTCGGCATGAACCGGTTGATTGGCACCTATAAACGAACCTGATAAACAAACCTATCCCTTTTATTTGTATTTTCTCAGGAGTAAAGTAACCAGCAGGCATACTTGCATGCTGCCCACACTAACCAGGATTACTGCCATGACGAAAGAACGCAATACCCGCAAGGAAACATTGAAAAAACCCGCCCTGTCACTGAAGGAAAAACGCGCGGCGAAAAAGGCCAAGAAGACCAACCGTCCCACCTCGTTGGCATTTGAAAAGAAATAAGGGAATCAATGTAAACAGCACTTTTTATACTTCTTGCCGCTGCCGCAGGGGCAGGGATCATTACGGCCTACGCGCGGCTCTTCGTAATTGAAGGGAGCCGCCATGGGCGTGGAAGCGCTTCGTTGCGCAAGCCACCAAGCATGGATCTTACAAACATTAGGTTTGATACATCGCTGCAGACGCTCAATTTCCTCATCCTCCATGTCTTCGAGTTCTTCCCAGCCAGCCTCGTCCGCAAAACGCAGGATCGGCTCCAGTAATGCGGTCATTTCCTCTCCGGCCGCATCCCATGCATGTGCCGCCAGGGATACCCCGCTCATAAAACCAAAACACCATTCATCGACCACCATATAACGCTTGCCCTTGACCACACGCTCCAGAAACAGTGGTTCATAATTTTCAGGCGATCCCATCAACATACCGGCGATGCTGTTCATATGCCGCAGCAGCAGGCCCAGGATCTTTCGAAATTCCCCCTCGTCCTTCCATTCCGGCTCGAACTCGCCCCAGACCGCTGGCAGCCATTCAGACGGTGTGATCATCTCCGGTCCGCATAGGATAGCCGTGAAAAAACCGTCGAGTTCGGAAATGTCCAGGATCCCTTCATCGTTGTATCCATCCGAGGCGAATTCAGGAACCCGGTCCAGCAGAAAATCATCCAGCAGGTCGATCTCGGCATCGCTCAGGGGGTGATTGAGGTCGTTCATTTCGCAGTTTCATGTCTCATGGCAATAACAGGATTTTATAGCAGATTGCCCATCCTCTCCACACTTACTGAAACCATTAGCATCGTATGTCCAACAGTTCCAAGGCCTCTGCCGGTGATCGTGTTGCAGCATAGCTCTGGCTATCTGGGAGTCAGCACCATTGAAGACCCCGATTTCGATGGCTGGATTGGTTCATAACATGCACCGTAACACAGCATCCGTATAGCGGATAAATGGCATCAGGTATATCATGCCTCCGGTAAACTTCAGGCAATCATCATTACACAATATTTCTAAAGAACAAGGGGGGAATTCATGATGACTCGTATCCTGGTTTGGGGACTGAGCGCCCTGTTATCGGTTGTATTAGTGGGATGTGGGCGCTCCGAGGCGCCGGCTCCCAGCACGGAGTCACAGGCGCCGGCTGCCCCAGAGGTTACCACCGCCAACGTGACTGCCGAACGCTTGCTTAACGCTGCGGCTGAACCTTCGCAGTGGATGACTTACGGCGGTACCTACGACGAGCAGCACTACAGCAGGCTGTCACAGATCAACAAGGAGAATGTCAAGAACCTCGGTCTGGTCTGGTTCGCCGACTACGACTCTAATCTGCAGCAGACCGGCACGCCGCTCTATATCGATGGCGTGATCTACGTCTCCACCGCCTGGAGCAATGTCTATGCCTTCGATGCGAGGACCGGCCAGCAGCTCTGGCGCTACAATCCCAAGGTCCCCGGCGAGTGGGCCGCCAAAGTCTGCTGCGGTCTGGTGAACCGCGGGATCGCGGCGTGGAATGGCAAGATCTATGTCGGTACGCTGGATGCGCGGCTGGTGGCCATCGATGCCAGGACCGGCAAAGAGATCTGGTCCACCCTGACCTTCGACGAGTCGCAAAAAGATTCACCGCTCCATCGCTATTCGATCACCAGCGCACCGCGCGTGGTCAAGGGCAAGGTGCTAATCGGCAATTCCGGCGGTGAATTCGGTGTCCGTGGCTACATCAGTGCCTACGATGCGGAGACCGGCGAGATGGCCTGGCGCTTCTACACCGTGCCCGGCAACCCGGCGGACGGTTTCGAGAACCCGCAGATGGAGCAGGCCGCAGCCACCTGGAGCGGCGAGTGGTGGAAGCTCGGCGGTGGCGGCACCGTATGGGATGCCACCATCTATGACCCGGTCACCGACCTTGTCTATATTGGCACCGGCAACGGCACGCCCTGGAATCAGCAGGCACGCGATCCTGCGGGCGGAGATAACCTGTTCCTCGCCTCCATCATCGCGTTAAAACCCGATACCGGAGAATACGTCTGGCATTACCAGACGACGCCGGCCGAGACCTGGGACTACGACGCGACCAGTCCGATAATGGTCGTGGACCTGACGCTGGACGGGAAGCAACGCCACGTCCTCATGCAGCCCTGTAAAAATGGTTTCTTCTACATGCTGGATGCCGCCAGCGGTGAGTTGTTGCGCGCCGAGCCCTTCACCGAGATCAACTGGGCCGACGGGGTGGACATGCAGACCGGACGTCCGCGGGTTCTGGCGGAAGCACGCTACAAAGAGGCGCCCTTCAACCTGCTGCCCGGCGTCCAGGGCGCGCACGGCTGGCACTCGAATGCCTACCACCCGGATACCGGGTTGATCTACATCCCGACTCAGCATGCCTACTTCCCGATGGTCGCGGACCCGAACTACAAGCCGAACGATGTGGGTTATAACCTCGCGATCGACTTCGGCGCGCAGTTCACTTTTTACCGCGATCACCCGGACGCGAAGCGCGATTTCATTGGCTATCTCAAAGCTTGGGACCCAGTGGCGGGCAAGGAGGTCTGGCGCGGTGAGATCAACCAGGGTCCGACCGGCAGCGCGCTGGCGACGTCCGGCGGTCTGATATTCCATGGTGGCGGCAGCGGACAGGAATTCCGCGCCTATGACGCTCAGACCGGCGAGAAACTCTGGAGCATGCTGGCCCAGACCGCGGTGCTGGCCGCACCGATCAGCTTTGAGATGGACGGTCAGCAATACATCGCGGCGAGCGTCGGCGGCAGCGTGCAGGGCGGCTACTATGCACCGAACTATTCGCGCATGCTGGTCTTCGGTCTGAACGGCGCCCTCCAACTGCCACCGGTCCAGGAGTACGTGCCGCCGGCGCTCGATCCGCCACCGGCAACAGCCGCCGCCGAGGTGGTCACGGCAGGTACTGCCCATTACTCCCAGTACTGCGCGACCTGTCACGGCGAGAATGGCCAGACCCGCGGCTCCACCTTCCCGGACCTTACCCGCTCACCCATGCTGCACTCGCAGGAAGGCTTTGATACGGTCGTGCTGCAAGGGGCGCTCGCCGAGCGCGGCATGGCCTCGTTCGCCGAGGCACTGACACCGGCAGACACACAGGCTATCCTCGCCTACATCGTCGCACGCGCCAACGAGATCAAGAACGCACCACCCCCTCCCGGCTTCCCGCAACCGCCGGCAGAGCAGGAGCAACCGCACGAGGAAAAGTAGTCAACATTAATATGAGCCGGGGACTACGCATCCCCGGCTCGCACTTGACACCAGGCAGGAAAAAATAATGTTAACCAGGAATGTGTTGATCGTAACAATAATAGCCGCAACCTCGCATGCTGTTGCACAAGATAACGGTCACCCGCTGATAACGCCCTATGCAGGATCCTTTGTTGAAAGCCAGGAAGTGAAGGAATTTGATGAACAGCAACTTGTGATCGGCAAGGTGCAAGAGGATGGCTCGGTGAAAACCGAGCGGATCGAAGGCAAGGTAACCCGAATCGATTATCGGGACCCGGACGACCGTTCTTCGCTGGAACGTATGCGCAACTACGAACAAGCCTTAAACCAGGGTGGATTCGAGATTATTTATAGTTGCAGTAAAGAGGAATGCGGGCCGGAAATCCAGATAGAGTCAATTGGTTACTATCCCCCTGAGCGCTATCTCACTGCCTTTCTGGAAAGGCAGGAAGGCGATGTCTGGCTTGGTGTATTTGTCACTCAAGGGCCCTGGACAAAGATCAGGGTGGTGGAGGAGCAGCCGATGGAAACCGGGATGGTGAAAATCACGGCGGACATGCTGAAGACAAATCTACTGAAAGACGGTCATATGGCAGTGTATGGTATCAACTTTGATACCGGTAAATCGGATATGAAACCCGAGTCCGCGGAAACACTGGCCGAGATTGCTGCGCTGCTTGCCAACGACCCTTCACTCCGGATCTATGTCGTCGGGCATACCGATAATGCAGGCCAGCTTGATGCAAACATGAAGCTTTCCAATGAACGGGCGGCCGCTGTGGTTGCCGAGTTGGTGGGCCATTATCACATCGAAGCAGCGCGTCTTGAAGCGGGCGGTGTCGGTCCTTTAGCCCCGGTCGCTACCAATGATACCAATGAAGGAAAGGCGCAAAACAGACGGGTTGAGATTGTGAAGCAATAATCCTGTTCAGGGGAACTGGTATCACTATTTCTTCTCGTTGTTCTCGGGCGGTGATTATTTATTGCAGGAATAATAAGGTGAGCGAATGTCACTCACCATCAGCTAACTTGTAATATTCGATCATTCGATCCACCTGCCGTCTGAATAGCGGCGTCATCCCATCCATTGTCTTGATTTTTTTCAGAATGGTTCGAGCGTCCTCGCGCCGCTTTTCCTTGATGGCCACTTCGGCACCATGAATTTGCTCATAAATAGCCACATTCTGGCGATTATGACGGAGCATGGATTTATAGCTCCGCTCAAAATCGTAAGCATCGAGTTCGTCGAGTAATCGGTTAGCTTCATCAAATTGATGAGCATCCACCGCCGCGATGATCCGTGGCAGATAGTCCTCCATCATCCAGACATCATCGATGATTCGGGCCATTCCTTTCATATAGTCCTCCATCATCCAGACATCATCAATGATGTGGATCATTCCTTTCATAGAATCCGACTTGCCGCCAAGGCGCCACGCCTCTTCACGCACCAACTGCAAGGCATGTTCCAGCTTGCCGTTCTTGCGCTCCACGATGGCCAGTCCCAGTTTGAGTTCGGGCTCATCCGGAAAGCGACGCACCCCCACGCGGAATACTTCGGCATCCTCACTCGTCACCTCCTGGACGTTCAGCAATGCCCATGCCATGACCCGGTACGCTTCGAGATATACCGGATAGAGCTCAATTGCACGATGACAGAGATCGACAATACGGCGTGCCTGATCCGGAGCTAAGCGTTTTAGCGGGGCAAGCGAATCCGGCGCCTTCGCAGCCTGCCGTTCCACCTCCTCCGCCAATAACATATAAGTCCTTGCATCCTTTGTACCCAGCTCGATCGCGCGCTCCGCCGCAGCAATCAGTTGATCGGGCGAGCCAGTAGCCGCTGCATGCAATGCCTGGACATCAAAATTAAGCGCTGATTCAGGATGTAATGCCGCCAATGCGTCGGCGTGCAGTTTAAGCTGCTCGATGCGCCCAGTCGCATGGGCGAGTTTCGCCAGCTTGGCATGGAAAATATCCGTGGCGGCTGTGTAAAATGCCGGATCTAAAGACGAAGCTGTCTTTGGCGACTGGTGATGAAAATATTTCCCGCTGCGCCGGTACTGATCAAGCATCCGTTCCATTGCCTGGTAATCCATGCCGAATGCCTCCTGAAATGCAGCTTCACGAGTACGGGTCTGTGATTTCACGATATAGTCAGTCAGCCCCGTGCGCGATCCCTCGTAGACACCGAACATCACATAATGCACCAGCAGCCAGGATTGCGCATAGAAAAGAGACGCTTTGCGATCATCGTCAAACAAATCATCGCCATTGCGAACTGCGAGCAAGTCTTCCAGATCCATGAGGCTGGATTCCTTCAGCAGGTGCAAATAGTTCACTATGACATCACCCCATACTACATCTTTGCGTTTCGTGTGGAATGTCGAGAACACCTCCGCCAGTCCCTCTTCAAACCACAGCGGCAAGGGCTCCTTGATCCCACTGGCAGACCAGTGCACTGCTTCATGATAGATAACACGTCTGGTCTCTTCGTGCGCATACCCGGTCGACAGGCCAATCGAACTATAGGACCCGGACTTGCTGAAAAACCCGGCGACAGTGTTGTCCACCTTGCCCTTTGTATCCAGTGGTTTATAGGGCTTGAAATCCCGATCACTGCGAAACATGATCACAGTCAGATGCGGCAAGGTGCGCTCGTCTATTGTTACTACTTTCCCCAGGGCATCCAGGAACTGGTTAAATTCCTCGCTCCAGGCCAGCGTATTCTTTTCGTTGTTCGCGGAGAGCACATCGAAGCGCGGCGAGTCCAATGCCAGCCACGTTGCATCGGCGGGCGCCGCCGGACGAACGACGAACAGACTTGTTACTATTACGACCGCGATAACAACGCGACGTATGGGTTTTCCATCATACATAAGGCCCCCTTCTTAGATACCTCCGCACGTTGGGGAGTATTGTTCCCTGTTGTGTACAGCGTTATTGCTTATTCTTGTTGTTGCAGGGAATTATGACCAGAGTGTGGGATGTGAACAATACCCCGTTTAGGGTATGTCACAGCGTTGAAGCCCCAGGCACTGCCACCGATGATGGGAAAGGCGGCGCATTGAAAACCCTGGTACAGTTTCCTACAAATTTCCCTATTTTCCAGCCCAAAACACGTGCGTAGGCATTCAAACTGCGCAATACTCTGGGCCTCAAATCATCATCCGGGGGGATTCGAGGGCGGCCGAGACCTGGAACGGCGAGTGGTGGACCATGGGAGGTGGCGGCAGCACCTGGGACGGTATCACCTACGATCCGCAGACGAACCTGGTCTATGTCGGGGTCGGTAACGGCTCACCCTGGAACCCCCTGCTGCGCAGCCCGAAAGGTGGCGAAAACCTCTACAGTGTCTCCATCGTGGCTCTGGATGCGGATACGGGCGAACTGAAATGGCATTACCAGGAGATCCCGGAAGAACAATGGGATTTTGACGCCACCGCGCAGATCCTGGTGGCGGATCTGGAGATCAACGGTGAGTTGAAGCATGTCCTGATGCATGCCACCAAGAGCGGCTACTTCTACCTCGTGGATGCCGCCAACGGCAAGCTGCTGGGCGCAAAGAACTTCGTCGCGTCCAACTGGACGAATGGCTATGACCTGACGACCGGGCGTCCGAAGCTGAACCCGGAGGCCATGTAAAGCCAATGGGGCCGGAGTGATTTATTTTAAATCACTCCGGCCCCAATAACATCCCGAGTCCACGAAATTATTGAATAATATGGCGCCCTGAACAGGAGTCGAACCTGTGACCTTCCGCTTAGGAGGCGAACGCTCTATCCTACTGAGCTACCAGGGCAATACTAAACATAGGGTGAGTGAGTCAAGCTTTGCCGGACCCTGAATCAAGTTGTCTGAAGGAATATCCAGAGTACGTGCAGACCCATTATACACGCAACATTCTTCCCTTGTCCTGCCCGCCCAACCGATGACAGCCAGCGTATCTCTTTCTCTCTCACGAAGGAGTAAGCCGTTGCGGAAACCCTTTTCACCATCAGACTATAGTTGCTACAATTCCGCCTATGCGTAGACTGGTCACCATCCTCTTGCTGGTACTGATGCCGCTGCAGATCACTTGGGCTGCAGCATGTAGTTATTGCACGCATCATGAGCAAGGCAAGGCTACGCGGCACTTCGGGCAAGATGTCGATGGACACGCTGACAACAGCGATCAACCCGGTTCGCAGAATGGCGCCGAACAGCCACATTGCTGTCACCATCACGGCGGTGCTTTGGGGACCGTGACCTCCGTCTCGTTACCCACGTACACCGCGCATGGTACACTCGCAGGCGCCGATAACTCCCGCCTGCCGACTGCGCTTCCAACACGCATCGAACGTCCCAAATGGTCTTGCCTCGTCTGACTGGCGAGGCGGATTACCCCTGATTTTCACTGATCCTTCCTCCCGCAAGTTCGCGGAGGTGGTGATGTGGTGTGTTGTTTCCTCGCCAGTTCCCCCTTTTTTCACAAGGAGAATTGGATGCAAATCACGAATCATCAGTCCTGGCTGTTCGGGCTGGCAGTCACGACATTATTAGCTGGTAGCGCGCCTTATTCGAGTCCTGCGGTTGCCCAAACGCCGATCGGTCCGGCGGCGGACGATGCGCGCGCGCCGCTCACTCTCGCGGCCGCACTTGAGCTGGCGCTCAGGGCCAGTCCGGACCTCGCGGTCGCATATCGTGAGCTGGAAGCGGCCGAAGGTGCGATCATTCAGGGGCATGCCCACCCCAACCCCGAGGCCCTGTTGTTGCTGGAAGATACGCGTCAAGCTACACGCACGACGACGCTTCAACTCAGCCAGCGGATCGAACTGGGCGGCAAGCGTGCTGCCCGCATCGATGCGGCGGAACGCGGCCGGGATATTGCCTCGGAGGATTTGGCTGCCCGTCAAGCCGAGATCCAGGCCACGGTCACCGGCGCTTTCTTCGAGGTCGCCGTGGCCCAGGAGGGAGTCCGGCTGGCTCGGGATTCCGTCGAGCTTGCACGGAGCGCGAGCGAAGCCGCAGCCAAACGCGTACAGGCCGGCAGGATCTCCCCTGTGGAAGAAACCAAGGCACGGGTAGCGGAAGCGAACGCGCGGATCGATCTGTCGCAAGCACAAAGCGAACTTACCACTGCCCGCCAGCGTCTGGCGGCAACCTGGGGTGATCCGATCCCCTACTTCTCACGGGTGGAAGGCTCGGTCGACTCCTTACCAGCGCTGCCTTCCATCGATGCGCTACAAACCCGCCTCGCCGGATCACCCAATCTGCGGCGCGCTCAGTTCGAAATCGAACGCCGTAAAGCGCTCGCCGATCTCGAGCGAGCCAAGCGCATACCCGATGTCACCGTAAGCCTGGGTGTCATGCGCGACGAGCAGTTGGATCGCGATCAGGCGCTGATTGGCGTATCGGTTCCGATCCCGATCTTCGATAGTAATCGAGGCAATTTGCTTGAAGCCTTGAAAAGAGAGGACAAGGCGCGGGACGAGCATGTGGCGATTCAAAACCGGCTGGGCACGGAGGCATTTGAGGCGCGCGAGCGCCTGAATGCCGCGAGAACACAGGCTGAAACCCTGGATCGTGACGTTTTACCTGGCGCCCAGAACGCCTACGACGCCGCGACCAAGGGTTTCCAGTTGGGAAAATTCAATTTCCTCGATGTGCTCGATGCCCAACGAACGCTTTTTCAGGCCAAGACCCAATATCTGCGCGCACTTGCTGAAGCACATCGCGCTGCCGCAGACATCCACCGGCTGCTGGGTAATTCAGCCGACGTATCCCCACAGCCTGACGCCAAGCCATAGGAGTCACCAATGAAATCAGTCATTCCCAAAAGCGCCTTTCTTTCCAGGCAAGTGCTATCGATTGGCCTGATCATCCTGATCGGATTTTTCGGCGCAGTCTACATACTCGGCACGGACACTGCCAAGCCGACC
>Ga0156099_1075_pt1 | contig 11251 bp, 15 predicted proteins | sample RifCSPlowO2_02_FD_107752 | JGI IMG/M metagenome (GOLD analysis project Ga0156099, IMG submission 107752) | Gammaproteobacteria bacterium RIFCSPLOWO2_02_FULL_56_15
AAGTTCATGCGAACACCGGGTCCAGGTGAACGGGGAATGGCACACGACCCAAGCCTTCCAATGGAATGGTGGTTATGTATGGGGACTGACTGCGGATCTGTTGCTGGAGCTGATCCTCTGGATCAAGGGGTTTCCCTCGAATCGCGGGCCCCTGCGGCAGCGGCGCATGGAAGGTTTCGGGTTATGAACCTTAGGGGCGGGCCGGGGTGTTGGTGGCGGAATGACCCTCCGGAATCCCCGGTGGAGCCAGCAGCTCGCACATGATTCCGGTGTAGATCCCGGCCAGGATTTCCAGATCCTCGCACCGGACACATTCGTCGACCTTGTGTATGGTGTCGTTCACCGGCCCGAGTTCGATGACCTCGGCACCCGTCGGAGCAATAAAACGGCCATCCGATGTTCCGCCGTCCGTTGACAATTCGGGTTCGAGACCCGTCGCGGATCGCACCTGACTGAGTACAGCCTGTAGCAGTTTGCCTGATTCGGTCAGGAACGGCTGACCGGATGCACGCCAGTTGATGTGATAGTCGAGACCATGGCGTTCAAGGATTGCTTCCACTTCGGATCTAAGAGCGCTATCCGTAGTCTCTGTCGAATAACGGAAATTGAACAGGGCAGTCAGACTTCCCGGGATGACATTATCCGCACCTGTTCCGGCATAAATATTGGAGATCTGGAAACCGGTCGGAGGGTAGAATCGGTTCCCCTGGTCCCATTCACGGGCACAAAGTTCCAGCAATGCCGGCAGTGCCTGGTGTATGGGATTTCTTGCGCGCTCGGGGTAAGCAACATGTCCCTGGATACCCTGAATGTTCAAGGTGGCATTCAGTGAACCGCGGCGTCCGACCTTGATGGTATCACCAGTCTTTTCCCTGCTGGAAGGTTCACCGACCAGACACCACTTGATTTGAATTTTATGTTGGCTAAGGTATTCGACAACCTTGCAGGTCCCATTGATTGCCTCACCCTCCTCGTCACTGGTCAACAGCAGGGCAAGAGTGCCTGAATGATCCGGTCGCTGGCGGATAAAGGATTCCATGGCGGTAACCATGGCGGCGACACTGCCCTTCATATCCGCCGCACCACGGCCATACAGGTAGCCACCCCTGATTACCGGGACGAACGGATCACTGCTCCATGCGTACTGGTCCCCGGCGGGAACCACATCAGTATGTCCGATGAGCGCCAGGATAGGATCGCCACTGCCGTGGCTCAGCCAGAGATTCTTCACATTTCCCGAGTGCAGGTGTGTCGCCACACAGCCCTGGCCCTCCAGACGGTGAGCGATCAATTCCTGGCAGCCCGCGTCTTCTGGGGTGAGGGATCGACAATATATAAGCTGCTTTGCGAGCGCCAATGTCATGGAAGAATTCTTAAACGGTTTCCAGGTGAAGTAATGGGGTACCGATTGAGCCGCGTGCCGGGCTTGCAAGGATACCTTTGATTGCTACAATCCGCAAAGTCTGCCTGTGCATAGTGAGTTACCCCCGATCATGCCATGATATAGCAGTGCAGACCGGCGGCGGGAGCTATAGAAAAGTGGAACAAATTCCGGGTTCAGATGATATTCATGAAAGTCCTGTCATGCTTGGATGGCGGGAATGGGTGGCATTGCCGGTACTCGGGATCCCCGCCATAAAGGCGAAAGTGGATACCGGGGCAAGGACTTCCGCCCTGCATTGTTTCAACGTGAATGAATTCCAGGAAGGTCATCGCCGAATGGTCCGCTTCAGCATACACCCCCTGCAGAACCGGACTGACATCGAGATTCATTGCCTGTCGGAGTTGCTCGACCGGCGTGTGGTCAAGGATTCCGGTGGCCATAGCGAGGAGCGTTACGTGATTTCCACACCCATACTGTTGGGTGGCCGCCAGTACGAGACCGAGATCACCCTGACCAATCGTGAGGACATGCTGTTCCGGATGCTGCTTGGCAGGTCAGCGCTGAATTCCGCCGGTTTCCGCGTGGATCCCAAGCGGTCCTATCTGACCGGAAGGGAGCAGATCCGCTCTTACCTGAAAAACAAAAGAATTCGGAAGTTACGCAGACGGACTTGAACGATAACTTCCCGGATGCCATCCGAAAACAGTCAGGAAGGGGAGCAGCGTCCACTGACGCTATACTCAGATATCCGGATCCGGATCCGCGTCAAAGTTATAAATATCGTCCTGCAGGACCCTGTTTAGTTCACGCATTTCCCGCAACTGCTCGATCTTGCGCCATGCAGAGCGAGTCCGGGCCGCTAACGATCTTGTTTCTTTTTCAGCCAGAGCGTCATCCTCGATGAGATCCAGCTCTTTCTCTTCATCTTCCATGAATTCTTCATCCAGATCTTCATCGACAGAGATATTTTCCCGCACTTTTTTTCAACCTCAACTTATCCAGAGTACCTGAAATTCCCTCCCTTCAAGGCGGATATATATAGGAAATAATAAAAAATCAAAACAAATAATTTTTATAGTATTGATAAAAAATATTGTTGGTAAAAACACTAAACTATTTGTCCCAGGACATGGATTCAAGGTGTTCACGCAACTGTGTGGAGGTTTTGAATTTGTTGAGGATCAGCCCATGTTTGAGACCGCAGCATATATATTTAATTACGGCGGGTTGCCTGGAGTAATACCGCTTGCCGCCCAGGAGGTCATAGAAGATCCGGATGGTATCAATCAAGTCCTGTTGGATATTTTTCCTGGTCGACTGCTGCCAGTAAAAGCTATCCAGCAGTTTGAGTTCAAATCCCAGACCATAGCGGCTGACGATGATATTATCGTCATGGAGGTCACCGTGATATTCCCCCAGCAGGTGAACCTGTTCGAGCCCCTTCACCAAAGCATGGAGAAGGTGCAGCGCCTGGAAAGCGCTCAGGCGCCTGCCGGGCTGGCGCCTGATGAATTCCGACAGCATCAATCCGTGTACATATTCGGAAATGAGAACGGTAATAGGCTGTTTGCGATGCAGGAATTTTTCCTCGGTATGATAGTGAATGATAATGGGGCAGTCCCGCAGCTGGTGTAATTTGCGAGCATACCGTCTGGCGGTCCGGTTGTTGAGGTTACGGTGCGGATAGAAAAACTTGGCGGCGCGTTCTATTCCTGTGGACAGCTCGACAATCTTGTAAACTTCACCCTCCCATCCGGTGCCGATCCGGTTAAGGATTTCATATTTGCGCGCAATTATCCTGCCCGGTTGCAGGTCAAACTCGCTGATATGGTCGGCGCTTTTCATCTATCAGGTTTCAGGATGGCGTGCTGCGGTTCTGTCGGAAGAGTATGAAAGAAAGATCGTCGAACTTCGACGGATAGCATGATTCATCGGAAAACATCCTTGCACGGACTTTTTCAGCGAGTATCTCTCCGGATCGTGACAGCTTCCCTTTCCGGATGACCTCAACGATCTCCTGTTTATGCAGGTTGTCGAACAACCCGTCACTGCCCACCAGCAGAGTATCGTGACAGGCCATTTTGATTGGTGAACTGATGGTGATATGCATGTCTCTGTAACCCAGGACGTTGGAAACGATATGCCGTTCCTCGTGCATGATGGCCTGGTCTTCGTTCATCAGTCCTGCCTCCATTGCATAGGCGACCGGCGTATGGCTCAATGTCTGGTGCTTGAGTCGACCTCGCTGCCCCGTGATCAGTACCTCACTGTCCCCCGCATGGTAGGTGCGGACAATTTGCTCATTGATTTCCACGATGGCGATGGTGCAGGCCGCGCCCGCAGTATTTTCCAGAATGGAATGGTTGGCGTTTTCGATACCGTCCAGAATGGCTCCCCGAAGTTCCTTGCCGTTATCCTCGATACGGGCAATGGCATGGCGTATTTCCCGGATGGCGATGAACGCTGCGGTGATACCGTCGTTCTGTCCTCCTACCCCGTCCGCTATCGCGAGCACAAGTGATTGCGGACCGACGGGAAAGACTGCCAGGTGGTCTTCATTGGGTTTGTCATTATCCGGTGAAGGCCGTGAAAAGAGGGCGATTTCACCGAGGCGGGTATGGAAGTACTGGACGGTTTCCACTACAGCATTACCGGAGGACAGGTAGTTTTCCAGGAATTTTGGAGTAGGGGATCCCATAAGTGGATATGATAATCCAGGAGGAGGCAATAAGTCAGTGCGGCATCAACTTATCTGTCAGGGCGGCAGGATCAGGAGCGGATGCTGACGCGGGATAAGATAGTAAGGCATCTTAAACCATGCCTTGTTCGAATACTGCGAGAACTTCCTCCACCTTCTTTCTGGAGGCAGCGTCCGGTCCGATCGATCGGTGTACATTGAGGGTTTCAATACTTGCGCCCAATCCCTGATAGAGTCTCCGGATAGCCGGGGTATTATGGTTGGATATGACCACCTGGATACCGCGGCCTGCGATATCGCGTGCGGTCAAAGCCAGTTGTTCCTGATCCTTCCAGGAAAACCCACCGGCATGATATTCCGTGAATTTTGCAGTTTCACTGAGGGGGTCATAGGGCGGATCGCAATATACAACATCTCCGGGCTCCACCAGTTCCATGGTGTCGCGGTAATCCGCTTGCAGAAAGCTGGCCTGGTCAGCCCGTTCCAGGAAGAAGAGCAGTTCCTTTTCGGGGAAATACGGTTTCAGGTACCTGCCGAACGGTGTGTTGAATATTCTCTTGCTGTTGTAGCGCATTAATCCGTTATAGCAATGGCGGTTCAGGTAAAGGAACAGGGCTGCTCTTCGCCCGGGCTTGGGTGAGGCATTGAATTCCTCGCGCAAGCGGTAGTAGGCGGAGGCGGAATTGTTCTCGGGGAGAAAGAGACCTTGGCAATAGCGGATAAGTGTATGGCCTTCTTTTGCCAACTGTTGATAGAGATTGATCAGATCCGGGTTGCTGTCTGCCAGCAGATACAATTCAAAAGCGGAATTGAGAAATACAGCCCCGGAGCCGGTGAATGGCTCGACCAGACGCCGCCCGGCGGAGAGTTTTGAACAAATCAAACCACTGAGCCGGTGTTTCCCTCCCGGCCATTTGAGAAAAGGTTTCAATCGCTGCCGGCAGAGTTGTACTCTTCCGGCGCCAGCGCACTGATCCCCAGGGCATGGATCTCAGCAGGCATCATATCCGCGAGCGCCCGATAGATCAGACGGTGTCGGGCCGGCAGGGAGAGACCGGTAAATTCCGCCGCCACGATGTCGACGTGAAAGTGACCGCCGCCGGAAGCGGCGCCGGCATGGCCGGCGTGGTGGGCGGAATCATCCCGGATATGGATATGTTCCGGTTGCAGCGCTCTCTCGAGGCGGGTTCTTATTCCGGCGACCCGATCCATGGGATCAGGGCAGGGTTTGCCGGAAGGGTTTGACAGTGACTTGCCGGTAGACGCCCGCTTTCAGAAACGGCTCCTCAGCGGCCCATCCCTCCGCTTCCTCCAGGCTTCGGAATTCAGCAATAATCAGGCTGCCGCTGTACCCTGCGGGCCCCGGATCGGGATTATCAATGGCCGGGAAGGGTCCGGCGAGCAACAGACGTCCCTCTTCCTGTAAGGCTTGTAGCCTGGCGAGATGGGCGGGTCGGTGTGCCGTCCTCCCATCCAGACTGTTGTCCACATCCTCGCAGATAAATACGTAATCCATAACTCACTCCTCCTTGCAGATGAATACATAATACATGGCTTACTCCTCGCTGTTTTCAGGCTGGGTCATATAACGCGACAGGTAGATGACCAACCCCAGGATAAAGACAAAATTGATGCCCAGAATGCCGAAGACCTTGAAAAGTGCCCAGGTTTCGGTCGGGAAGTTGTATGCCACATAGAGATTCACCAGACCGAGCAGGGTAAAAAATATGACCAGGCTGTAATTGGCCCGTGCCCAGACAATTTGCGGTGCTTCGAACATGTGGCCCATGAACCTGGCGCAGATATTTTTTCCACCTATGAACTCACTGCCGAGGCAGATAGCCGCGAAGACCCAGAAAACGAGAGTTGGTTTCCATTTGATAAAACGCTCATCGTGCAACAACAATGTGGCTGAGCCCAAAATCAGGACAACAATAAAAATGATCAGGTATTGTTTTTCAACGCGGCGACTGACCAGGGAAGCAATAACAACTTGTAGAAAGGAGGTGATTATGAGAACTTTGGTCGCAAGATAGATCCCCTCTGCACGGGATTCCGGCAGGTAGAGTGCCACCAGGAATGCCAGTGCCGGGAAAAAGTCGAAGAGAAATTTCATTTATTCATGATAACCCGATTCTGCGACAGGCAGAAATGGTTTGCTGCATGGCCAGATTAATAGCCCTACATCCGGATAACCCGCAACTACGATTGATCGACCAGGTTATAGAGGTGTTGCACGGTGGCGGAGTCATCGTGCTCCCGACCGATTCCAGTTATGCCCTGGCCTGCCTGACCGGCCAACGCTCCGCGGTGGATCGGATTGTAAGGATTCGCCAGTTGGATCCCCGGCATGACATGACCCTCCTGTGCCGGGACCTCTCCAATTTCGGTATCTTTGCCCGGATGGATAACAGCGCGTATCGCCTGATCAAACGCCTGACACCTGGGCCTTATACTTTTCTGCTCAAGGCGACGAAGGAGGTCCCCAGACGCCTGCAGCATCCGCAAAAAAAAACCATCGGCTTGCGGGTGCCGGCCCACAACGTTACCCTGTCCATCCTGGGCAGGCTGAACGAGCCGCTGATGAGTTCCAGCCTGATTCTTCCCGGTGAGTCCCTCCCCGAGACCGATGCAGATGAGATTAACACCAGGATTGGCGGGCAGGTGGATCTCGTCATCAATGGCGGCGCCGGTGGGCTGGAGCCCACGACGGTGCTCGACCTCACGAAGGACATTCCGGCAGTCGTCCGGCAGGGCAGGGGCGATACCTCCATGCTCTAGCCGGAAGCGACGCTGCAGTGGGATATTTGTTAAGGTACTCTGATTCTTCACGAGGTATAATCCTCTGCCTCTCATGACCTAGCCACAGGAGTAAAGCTTGACTTCGATGTCACCGCAACGCGTCCTCTCGGGAATGCGGCCCACCGGACAGTTACACCTGGGCCATTACCACGGGGTGCTGAAGAACTGGTTGAAGCTGCAGAATGAATACGAGTGTTTTTTTTTCGTGGCGGACTGGCATGCCCTCACCACGGACTATGAAAATCCACAGCTCATCGCAAGCTATGTCTGGGACAATGTCATTGACTGGCTGGCGGTAGGCGTCAACCCGGGTTCGGCACGACTGTTTATCCAGTCACGGGTGCCGGAACACGCGGAGCTGCACCTGTTGCTGTCCATGTTTACCCCGCTGAGCTGGCTGGAACGTGTTCCAACCTACAAGGACCAGCAGGAAAAACTCAGTAACCGAGACCTCACCACTTACGGGTTTCTGGGATACCCATTACTGCAGACGGCGGATATCATGATCTACAAGGCCGGATTTGTGCCGGTAGGCGAGGACCAGGTCGCGCACGTGGAACTGGCCCGGGAAATTGCACGGCGTTTCAATCATCTCTATGGCAAGGAGCCCGGATTCGAGGCTAAAGTGCTCGCCGCGGCAAAAAAGATGGGTAAGAAGAACAACCTTCTTTACCATGATCTGAGAAGAAATTACCAGGAACAGGGGGATGCTCTGGCGCTGGAGAAAGCCAGAGCCATGGTGGAGAGGCAACAGAACATCAGTATCGGTGACCGGGAGCGTCTTACCGGTTATCTTGAAGGCAGCGGCAAAATGATATTTCCGGAGCCCCAGGCCTTGCTCACCAAGGCGGCAAAAATGCCCGGGCTTGACGGACAGAAGATGTCCAAGTCCTATGGAAACACCATATCACTGCGGGATACGCCGGCTGCGGTGACCGAAAAGATCCGCACCATGCCGACGGACCCAGCCCGGGTCAGGCGCAATGATCCCGGTCATCCCGATAAATGCCCGGTCTGGAACCTGCATGAAGTCTATTCCAGTGAGGATCAGAAGAACTGGGCCAGAGAAGGCTGCATCAGCGCCGGTATCGGCTGTCTGGACTGCAAGCAGCCGGTGATTGAATCCATCCTCAAGGAACTGGCGCCGATCCGGAAACGGTTCGTGGCATCATTTCCGAGGGTTGCGAATCGGCACGGGAAGTGGCCCGTGAAACTCTGGATGAGGTGCGGGCGGCTATTGGTCTGACCTATCGCTGAGCTGCGACTCGGGAGCCGGGATTGACAAAGCGACAGACTCAATCATGAACGGGGTGCGGGTGATTCCCAATGACATCGACAGATAACGCAGTTGCAGCAGCCAGTCTCCAGGAGGAGATGCCCTTCGCCATCGTACAGGGCGCACCCTTGACGGAGATACCCAGGGACCTTTATATCCCCCCCGATGCCCTGGAAATCATCCTTGAGGCCTTCGAAGGTCCACTGGATCTCCTGTTGTATCTGATCAAGCGGAATAACATTGATATCCTGGATATTCCCATCGCCAAGATCACGGAGCAGTACATGAGTTATATTGAACTCATGGAGGTGTTGCAACTGGAACTGGCCGGGGATTATCTGCTGATGGCTGCGGTGCTGGCGGAGATCAAATCCCGCATGCTTCTGCCACGCCCGGAAAGCTCGGAGGAAGAGGATGACCCGAGGGCTGAACTGATTCGCCGGCTGCAGGAATACGAACGTTATAAGCAGGCAGCCGAGGATCTGGATGCCTTGCCCCGTTACGGTCGTGATATCTTTGCCGCCATTATCGAGTTTCCCTACCGGAGTTCCACACAAAAGCCCCCGGAAGTTTCCCTGGATGCACTGCTCCGGGTATTTTCCGACGTCATGGAGAGGGCCGATAAATACATGCATCACCATGTGTACAGGGAGGCCTTGTCGGTGCGTGAACGCATGACCTTGATCCTCGGTAGGATCACCGCGGAGGAATTCACCGATTTCCGGGATTTGTTCACCCTGGAGGAGGGCCGCGCCGGCGTGATCGTAGCCCTGCTGGCAATCCTGGAACTCATTAAGGAATCACTGATCGAACTGGTCCAGATTGAAATCAATGGACCTATCTATGTAAAGGCGTCGGCATGAATCCGGAACGACTCAGACTCATTTTAGAGGCGGTATTGATGGCCTCGGATAACCCCGTGAACCTCAATTTCCTGGAATCTTTGTTTGAGAAAGATGCAGAGAAGCCGGATCGAAGCGTGATCCGGGAATGTCTGGACCGCCTCGGGGAGGATTACACCGGACGAGCGGTGGAACTCCGGGAGCTCGCCAGCGGTTTCCGCTTCCAGGTGCGTGAAGAATATGCCGAATGGGTCAACCGGATATTTGAGGAACGACCACAGCGTTATACCCGTGCTTTGCTGGAGACTCTTGCAATCATCGCTTACCGGCAGCCTATCACCAGGAATGAGATCGAGGATATCCGCGGAGTCAGCGTCAGTTCCAACATTGTCAAAACCCTCCAGGAACGCGGCTGGGTACGGATCGTCGGTCACCGGGATGTACCGGGGAAACCGGAACTACTGGCCACGACCCGTGAATTTCTCGATTATTTCAACCTCCGGAAACTCTCCGATCTCCCCAGCCTGGAGGCGATTAAAGACTATGATCAGATCAATCCGGACCTGTTCGAATCATTGCAATCCGGCCAACCGGCCCTGCCTGTAAGTCAACCCGGGGAACAATCGCCGGCTGACGATCAAGCAGGGGATAGCGGCCATACCGTGCAGATCAGTGTGGCAGCGGCGTCCCGGGATGGTGAGAATCGCCTGCTGCCTGAAGCGGGGTTCGCAGACCCCGATCAGGATACCCAGGAGCGAACGGACGGTGGCAAGGTGATTCCTTTCAGCGGGTGATATGGGTCTTCACCTTGGCTGACAGAAAACACCAGCGGGCGTCCGCCAAACCGGTTGCCGAACGCGTGCAGAAGGTCCTGGCCCGAGCGGGCCTGGCTTCCCGGCGCGAGATCGAGTCCTGGATCGCCGCTGGGCGCGTCATGCTTAATGGCAAACCCGCCGGGCTCGGGGATCGGGCAGGCGCCACGGATCGTATCCAGGTCGATGGGCATCCCGTGAACCTCCGGAACACCACGCCGTCCGAAACCCGAGTGCTGGCCTATTATAAGGAGGCAGGAGAAGTATGCACACGGCGGGATCCGGAAGGGCGGCCCACGGTCTTTGCAAAGCTGCCCCGAATCCGCAAAGGGCAATGGGTCGCCATCGGCCGCCTGGATCTCAACACCACGGGCCTGCTGCTTTTCACCACCAACGGCGAACTGGCAAACCGGCTCATGCATCCCTCGGGTGAGATCGAGCGGGAATATGCAGTCCGGGTTCTCGGCCAGCCCAGCGCCATCCAGAGGCAGAATATGCTTACAGGCGTGGAACTGGACGATGGCCCGGCGGCCTTCGGCAGCATTCAGGAAATGGGGGGATCCGGCATCAACCACTGGTACCACGTGATCCTCAAAGAAGGCCGTAACCGGGAGGTCCGGCGACTCTGGGAATCCCAGGGACTCACGGTCAGCCGCCTGATCCGGGTTCGCTTCGGACCCTACGAATTACCCCGTCGCAAACGCCCCGGACACTACTGGGACCTGGAACCCTCCGAGATCGGGGAGTTGATGAACGCCGTCGGCCTCCAAACCGGGTTAGGTATCGCAGGGCCCAAACGGCGTGTGTGGCCTCGGCCCGCGGATCCCGGCCAGAGAAAATCCAGACCCGGCGCCCGCTCAAGATCCAAGACTTCCTGATTCGTGTCCCCGGCCGTTGCCAGCAAACTGCATACCTTATACCAGCGGTTGTTTGAGGCCTATGGCCCACAGCACTGGTGGCCCGCGGAGACCCCCTTTGAGGTGATGGTGGGTGCGGTTCTGACCCAGAACACGGCCTGGACGAATGTCGAAAAGGCTATCCGGGCGCTGCGGGAGGCCGGCATGCTGCAACTGGATGCGATCGCCGGCGCTGAAGCTGAGCAGATCGCAAACCTGATTCGCCCCTCTGGGTATTTCAATGTCAAGAGCCGCCGACTGCAGGCCCTGTGTCGCTGGCTCCAGTCCCATGGCGGGATCGCCGCCCTATCCAGGGAAGCGACCTTACCGCTGCGGGATTCCTTGCTCGCCGTCCATGGAATCGGACCGGAAACAGCCGATGCCATCCTGCTCTATGCCTGCGAGCGCCCGGTCTTCGTGATTGACGCCTACACCCGCCGGTTGTTGCGCAAATTGGGACTCGCTGAGGGTGATGAAGACTATACAAGCTTGCAGCGGATGTTTGAGACGGCATTACCGCCTGACCCTGCTCTATATAATG
>Ga0156099_1072_pt1 | contig 11127 bp, 9 predicted proteins | sample RifCSPlowO2_02_FD_107752 | JGI IMG/M metagenome (GOLD analysis project Ga0156099, IMG submission 107752) | Gammaproteobacteria bacterium RIFCSPLOWO2_02_FULL_56_15
CTTCGGCAGGGCCTTTAGGGATACACCGTAGGATTCCGTATTCTCAGTCCGGTTGATTACGCCAACAGCCACGTGATCCTGAAAATTCTTGCCCACGGCCGGAAGCTCATGACGTACCAGGATGCCCATTTCCGCCAGTTCCGCACCCGGACCAATACCGGAGAGGAGCAGCATCTGCGGCGAGCCAAAGGTTCCACCGGCCAGGATGATCTCCCGCCGTGCCCGCAGTATCCTGGCGCCGCCATCCAGGTGGATTTCCATCCCCGTGGCGCGCTTGCCATCCAGGAGTATGCGGGTGACCAGGGCCCCGGTCATGATCTTCAAGTTGGTCCGATGTCTGACCGGGTTGATAAATGCAGTCACCCCGGACTCCCGCCGGCCATCGCGGATGTTGGCCTGTCTGAGGTTGAATCCCTCCGGATCGAGCGTGCCGTTGAAGTCCGGGCAGCGCGGATAGTGCAGGGATGCCGTAGCATCGAGAAAACTGTGGTTCAGCGGGTTGGGGCGCTCGATATCGCACACCTGCATGGGGCCGTCCCTCCCGTGCCAAGGGGCTTCCCGAAAAGTCAGGTTCTTTTCCGAACGCGTAAAATACGGCAGGACCTCACGGAAGGCCCAGCCGGTATTGCCGGCCGCGGCCCAATCATCGAAATCGCGGGGATGCCCGCGGAAATAGACCATGCCGTTGGTGGAACTGCATCCCCCCAGTACCCGTCCCCGCGGGATCGGGATCGCTCTGCCCCCCATGCCCGGTTGGGATACTGTCTGGTAGCCCCAGCCCAGGGTCTTATGATTGATAAGGGCGGCGACCGCCGCAGGGATATGGATCAGGGGATTGGAATCGGGCGGACCGGCCTCCACCATGCAGACACTGACCTCCCGGTTTGCCGAAAGACGGTTCGCCAGAACGCAACCGGCGGTGCCGGAGCCTGCGATCAGATAATCAAATGTGTTCTCCTCAGCACCTGAACCCATATCCCCCCCTTAATGGATAGTATTACGATGCAGTCCGGACGGTGTCCCTCATACGGCAGCCGATACGGCAATGTCCGAGAGGCGCTGGAAACGTTCAAAGTTGGGCGCCCGGTCCATGATCCCGGTGCTCAGGCAGACAAAGCTCATATCCAGTTCGGGATCAACCCAGAACAGGGTGCTCCCCAGACCGTAATTACCAAAGGTTTCGGGAGAAGTAAGTGTGCCGTACAAGTGATGGCAGATGGAATCCCCGCGCAACGAGAAACCCAGCCCGATGTAGGCCGGGAAGGGCTCCCAGCCCACGGAAAGTGCCAACGCCTTGTACAATTCATTGGGTTTCTCCCCGGTATGGTTCCTGCGTGCGCGTTTCAGAATCACTGGCGAGAGGATACGTTTGCCATCCAGTTCGCCACCTCTCCTCAGCATTTCTGCGAATCGATACACATCGCCTGCTGTGGAAATCCCGCCCAGCCAGGGCATTTCGGATTCCGGTTCCTCGAAGGCGCCGTTCGGCCCCAAATCGCTGTGCCCCAGGTGCGCTACCGGGGAAGGTCCTATGAAAACCGGTGGGAAATGGCGTTCCTTGAGATCCCGGCGCACCCCGATCGCCGAGTTCTTCATCCCCAGGGGCCGGAACAACTCCTCATCCATGAGTTGCCGGTAGGAGCGCTTCTTCGGATCGGTACGACGGACCGCCTCGCCCATCAGGGCATGATGCACCAGCGGGGAATAATCCACCCGTTTGCCGGGCACTTCCGTGCCTTGAATATTTTCACAGATCGCGGCGATGATTTCATCCAACCGATCGATGTACATCCCTGGACGGGGGGTATAGACACTGGGCAGGCCGGAGCTATGGGTGAGCAGGTGGGTGAAGGTGATGCTTTCCCGCAATCCGCCGGAGAATTCCGGGATGATTTCCGCAACCCGGGTGGTCAGGGCAAACTGCCCCTGCTCGATGGCCCTTAGTACCAGTACATTGGTAAAGGCCTTGGTGGTGGACAAGAGGCTAAAGACCGAATCTTTTGATATCTGCCGGCTGCCGGCAGCGTCGTTGGCCCCCATGGCCGCATGCAAACCAAGCACCCCGTGCCTGCCAACAGCTATCGCCGCCCCGTAGTATTTTCCCTGACGGATATCCTCCTCGATAACTGTCCTGAGATAGTTCAGTCGATCCGGGTTCAGTCCGCTTTTTTCGATAGCATCAGTCATACCCAAGCCCTCCGGTATACGGGAATCCCGCCTGAAATAGTGTATCTTCCTCCCTGGCCGGTCATCCTGTTTTTCGCTCATTGACCGAGATTCATTATTCCCACACTATACTACGACTGGGTTACCAATGAACACCCGCTTTATAGTATTTCAGCCAGGTGTTCCAATCACAAATTATTCTGGAGGTTTATGGCATGGGTGAACAGACACGCACAGAACTGGCGGCCACAGGACTGAAAATTCGTAGAGAGGTACTGGGGGATAGCTACGTAGACAAAGCTGTGAACAATGCCACGGCATTCAACCAGCCGATGCAGGATCTGGTCAATGAATATTGCTGGGGCGCAATCTGGGGCCGGGAAGGCCTGACACGCAAGGAACGCAGCCTGATCAATCTCGGTATCCTGACAGCACTCGGCCGCATGCCGGAAGTGGAAGCGCATGTTCGGGGGGCCCTGCGTAACGGACTGACCGAGCAACAGATCAGCGAGGTTTTTCTGCAAACCGCCATCTATTGCGGGGTACCCGCAGCCATCGACAGTTTCCGCGCAGCGGCAAAAGTCCTTGCAGAGAAAACTACCTAGCACGATGCCTGCCGGGAGTATTGGATTCATCGGTCTCGGCAACATGGGTGCGCCCATGGCGCACCGGCTGGTGGAGGCAGGGTACTCCCTCCAGGTGCATGACAAATCCGCCGAAAGACGGAAGGATTTCATGGATCGGCATCCCTGTCATGATCCACCTGATCTGGTTTCGCTCGGGCGATCCAGTGAACTCGTCATCACCATCCTGCCCGATGGCCATATCGTCCGGGAAGTACTGCTCGGAGTGGGCGGCGTAGCTGCGGGGATGTCCGCCAACGCCCTGGTCATCGACATGAGTTCGTCCTCTGCGGTGGGGACACTAGAAACCGCAGCGTTGCTGGCGGAGTCTGGTATCGGGTTTATCGACGCCCCGGTCTCAGGCGGGGTTAAAAAAGCTGTGGATGGCACCCTGGCGATTATGGCCGGCGGTGATGCGCACCTGATTGACCGCGTCCGGCCCGTCCTTGAAGTGATGGGGAAGGTATTTCATACCGGACCCGTGGGTTCCGGGCATGCCATGAAATCATTGAACAATTATCTCTCGGCCGCTTCACTGGCCTCGGCATGTGAAGCCATTCTTGCCGGCAAGGCCTTCGGCCTGGATCCAGCGCGCATGATCGAGATCCTGAATGCGTCCTCGGGGCGCAGCAACAGCACCGAATACAAGTTTCCTGGTTTTATCTTGAATCAGGCCTATAACTCCGGTTTCGGAATCGGACTGTTGGCGAAGGATCTGCGCCTGGCTCGGGAACTCATGGATTGCACAGGCACACCGGACACGCTTCTCCGTGCCTGCGCCGGCATCTGGCAACAGGCTGCAGAGCGACTCGGTGAACTCGCTGATCATACGGAGGTATATAAATTTCTGGAATCGATCAGCTCGGATGCTAAGTCCCAAGACACCTGATTTCACAGCGAAGGATTATTCTGACCAACGACACCCGGAACGATGAACGATCTCATACCCTATGAAGTCTACGCCATTCGCTATGCAACAGTGGAACGCAGGGCGGATGAAAACTTTATCGGCGGAGATCCTCACGATTCCGGGATGGCGATGGATTATTTCATCTGGGTGGCTCGCAACTCGATCCATAGCTATGTCGTCGATACTGGATTCAATGAAAAGACTGCTGCGCGACGCAGGAGGCACTACCTGCGTTCACCGGTGGAAAGCCTGCGGCAACTGGGCATTGAAGCCGGTGAGGTCAAAGACCTTATCATCACGCATTTGCATTATGATCACATCGGTAATTTCGATCTATTTCCCCGTGCGCGTTTTCACCTGCAGGACGGCGAGATGGCCTTTGCCACCGGCCGATACATGAGCTCGTCCTTGTTCTCCCAGGCTTATGAGCAGGATGAGGTCTCCGCCATGGTGCGCAATGTCTATGCGGGGAGGGTTAGCTTCTATGACGGCGACGCCACCTTGGCGCCCGGGCTATCCGTGCACCTGATCGGCGGCCATACACGCGGCTTGCAGGTGGTACGGATATGGACGCGAGTGGGCTGGCTGGTGCTGGCATCCGACGCCAGTCATTACCGCCGCAACCTGATCGAAGAACGACCTTTTCCTATCGTGTTCGATGTAGGAGAGATGTTTGATGGCTGGAAGCGCCTCCGGGAACTCGCGGAAGGGACGGAAAATATAATCCCCGGCCATGATCCGGTAGTCATGCTGGAATATCCGGCGCCGGCTCCTTCCATGGAGGGTTTTGTGGTTCGGCTGGACTCCAAAAAATAACGGCTGCGGATACTCCTGTATCCCGCAGCCGTATTGATGTTCAGAGAAGAAGGGTTGCTTCTACATACTCCGCGACTCTGGCATCCCTCCTAGTTCGCGGATAACAGGGAGCTTACATCCTGCTCGAATTCCTCGAAGCTCAGCGCCTTCTTGTGCATCATGGCGACGTTGCCGGCCTTGTCATAGATCATGGTCATCGGCATCTCACCCCACCACTGCTCCTCGAATTCGGAGTAAAACTCCTCTTCGGTTGAAGCCGCGCGGTATACCGGAAAGCGCGGGTTGTGCTTGCCGAGAAATTCCGCAATGTCTTCCAGCTCATCCGGCTCGTTCATGGATATCGCAATAACCTGCAATCCCTTAGACTCGTATTGATCATACAGCTTGATGATGTCCGGGAATTCCTTGATGCAGGGTGGACACCAAGTCGCCCAAAAATTGAGGACCACCACCTTGCCCTTGTTATCGCTGATGATGGACTTGATTTCATCGGCATTGACTGCTGCTACCTCGCCTGCTTCAGCCGCGGGTAGCGACATGGTCAGAACCAGCGCCAGGATACATCCGAGAATTCCAGTTAGACTCCGGACACCTATCTTATTCATTACTGCCATCCTGTTCGACTACTGTTGCGCCAGCATCTGTTGCATGGCGCTTTCCACCATGCCGAAGTCTTCCGGATTAACCCCGGAGATGTTCGCCTTCACCAGTCGGTTGATGTTCACCAGAAAAGTGTTCTTGACCGCGGGGTCCAGCTTGTACATGCGGACCGCCACATCCTTCTGCCCCTTTTTCAACACCACCAGAGGTATTTCGATCCCTTTGGCCTGTTTGAGTTCTTCGAGCCAGGGTTTGGCATCCATACCCGCGACCACGACTGCAACCGCCTTGAACTTGCTGTCCTTATTTGCTTTATAGAGCTCATCCAGCTTTACGATCAGATCGGCGGTCTCCTCGTTGGCTTCCTGGAAAAACCCGAGAATATTCGGATCATCCTGGAACTCGCAGACATAGCAGATTCGCTTTCCCGCATAGGCACCGGTGACATCGAATACCGCAAAGGACAGCGTGGGTTCACCCACTACCAGTCCGGAAGCGGCAGCATCAACGGCACCCGCCGTTGATGCTGCACACAGCAGACCAGCCAGTGACACAGCCTGGACCAGCTTGGAGAGTTTCATCTATGCATCCTCCTCGGCGGCAACACTGGATTGGATCGGATAACCCAGTTCTTCCCACTTGAACCAGCCACCTTCAAGAATCTTGGTTTTGAAATAACCGAACTGCCGCAGTTTTTTGGCCATGTCGATGGAGTCCGCATCATCTCCCGCGCAGGGACAGTACAGGACCAGGGTCTTGTTACGTGGCAAGGTGACAGGCGGCATGATGGCGCGAACCCACGGATAACTGATCGCACCGGGAATGTGCTCCTCTTCCCAGGCCATAGTCGGTGCATTATCCACGATGATAACGTCGGTGGAACCTGTTTCGATCAGTTTCAGGAGTTCTTCCGGCTTCATAAAATCCGGTGTGAATGCCATCCCGTCTTCAACGAATTCCCCGTCAACAAATTCCTGGCTGAAGCCCGCGGTTGACATCAGCAAGGCAGCCAGTCCGGCGATGAAGGAGTACAGGTTTCTTCTAGTGATATTTTTCATTACTACAGACCTCGCTTGTTGATTTACCAATTCATTACTACTCATGTACATTCAAGTATTGCAGCAAAATGCCTTCAATATCACCAGTTGACGCTATTTTTCATCTGTTACTGTTTCGCCGCCACGCTATCCTGGGATGAAGTCCTGCCTGCCTGGGTCAATGTCGCACCGCTAACCGCCTTGGAGATATGGGATTCCGGTTTGTAAATCCCATTCCGGTAGGACGACATGGTGATGGTGTAGCCCGGTATGCCGCCGGCCACCATGAAGTGCGCATCTCCCGGTCGCAGCAGGCCAGGCACCTTGCCGCCCGGCTTCAGGCCGGCCTTGAAGGTCTCGACCCGATCCGCGGGGATGTACCCCGAATCAATGGCACGCTGGACTGATGCGATCTCGGCAGGATGCAGATCCTCGAAGGCAACGCTGGTCTGGTCATCGATATAGGCCTGCAGGCTCTCCCTGCTATAGCCCAACCGATCCTGCAACTCCTGGGCGATCTCCGGATTGAACAGGATGAAAAACTTGCGATGAGATCCACCGAATCCACTTACGGGACCATTCGGGGTCTCCCGGACAGCGCCACGACCACTCTTGATATCATCAATAACGCTCTTCAGGACATTCTCCGGCGGCACCAGGGCCACTGCACCACCACCGTAGATCTTGGTACCACCCATCTGGCCGTATCCGCCGGTCACCGAGATGGTCACCACACTGTCACTCTCCGCAAAACCCTGGCTCAGCCGGTACGGCTCCCATGGACTCTGCGCCTGGTTCTCGGCAAAGGTCGGAAACGCATGCGCCCCGGGTCGGCCCACCAGAGCCATGTCATTCGCCGCCGGCCAAGTCTGCCCCAGGTTGATCATCGCCATTCGTATCGCCCGCCCGATCGTGCTGTTCGCCCGATTCCCGTAACTGAACATTCCCAGTCCGGAGTTCATTCCGATCTCATCCGCAATCGGTCCGCTCACCCCAATCACCAGGTTGAACGAGCCCGTCGAGGTCGCAAAGTGCAACTCGTCAAACTGCGGATCCGCCAAGCCTTCCACCGCCGCCAGGATCACCGGCAGATACTCCGGTTTCGCCCCGGCCATCACCGCGTTGATCGCCACCTTCTCCACCGTCGCCATCCCGTTGCGCGGCGAAATCGGCCCTAACTCCTCTTCCGGCGACCGCGTGGTCCCGCTCAGCATCCACTTCACCCGCTCCACTGTCGGCGCCACCACCGGCAACCCGTCCGTCCACTGACTCGACAGAAACTGATCGTTCAGGTTCTCCAGCGCCGCCTCCAGCGACTCCCCCGTGACCTTGATCGTATCCCGCGACGACGTCTTCGTCTTCGGGCTCTTCTCCTCCGCCGTCACCGGCTGCGTCAGCTTCGCGATCATCTCGTCAAAATACGCCGCCGCTACCGGCGCCGCCCGCTCCTTGCTGATCCGCTCCCGGTAAAACTTGTCTGCCGCGACCGCAACGATCCGCATGTTCGGTACTCCATTGTCCTCCGCGGATAAATGCGCGTTTTCGTTGAACTGTGACGTCGTAAAATAGACTGTCGGCATCCCCAACTTCTCTAATCTTGCTGTTCCGGCGCCGCCGGCCCAAGTGCAAGACCCTCAATCCCCCACACCATAGAGTACGGTGTCCACCTCCTTCACAATTTGCGTGGCGCGTTCATCTCCCAGGTCAAAGGGTCCCTGGTAGCGCACTGTCTTCGTATTCGGATAGCGCTCGTTCAGCAATTGCTCCACGCCATCCCAGAAGTTGTCACCCCCGGCCTTGCCTATCCAGTAGATCCCCACCGTCTTCCCGTCCAGCGCACTCACCCGCTCCGACGGCGCATGAAACGGCGGCGGTGGGATCTCCCCCCGCGGATTCAATACCTCCAGCGCCACCTCCGCCGCCTGCAGTAGCCCGGGCAGCAACAGCAATACCCCCACCGCCATGCCTTGCAATAGTCTCTTCATGCTCAACTCCCGATTCATATCTATATGATTGTTGGTTGATCTTTAGTATTCGAAATCCTACGAGTAGTGTACGCTCTCTTCCCTTCTAAGACACTTGTTCAGTGAATAGTTCGCGCGGCAAATTATTCATCAATTCAGCATTTTGATCCAGTTGCGATCGAAGTATATTTATCAGGATATTAGCGTAGCGAATTCAATCCCTTAACTACAGCCCCTGGTAGGAAAAATAACATGATAATCAATGAGATGATATACTATACTTACCATACTGTTTAACAGGAACCCGGAAATAAAATACTCATCGTATAATTAAGGATTAATTGTGGAATTAGCTTATCGCTCACCCCGGATATGGACAGGAAATATAGAAGATCGCTGTGAGGCCTTGACCCGCTCGACCACAACCGACATGAACCCGCGCCGCTGATGGTGGCGGCACCACAAAAAACCCCGGCCATACCGGGGTTTTTTGTTTTCCCATCAAACGGACATTATTGCGAATTGATACGCATGGGCTTATAGAGATTGGGCTGACCTGCCAGCACATTGATAATCATGTCCGGGGTCACCGGGGCGCGATTAAACATATGTCCGCCCAGCGCATCCGATAAGGCCGACAGCAGCGCCGAGGCGCCGGCGCCCATGGGTGGTTCACCCGCGCCCTTGATTCCCAGTGGATTGTCGGCGTCGGGTAGATCAACGCCGGCCACATCCATCTGCAGCGGGACATCCAGGTAGCTGGGTGGCTTGGTCTGGTACAACCCGACATTAGCCGGCAGACCATTTTGCGGGTCAAAGACCGTGTGTTCCAACCCGGCCATGCCAAAACCCATCACCGCGCCGCCCTTGATCTGAGTCGCCAGTCCCATGGGATGGATAACCGTGCCGCAGTCGGATACCGCGACATAATCCAGGATTTGATACTTGCCGGTTTCCAGATCCACTTCGACACTCATAAAACCTGTGCATAGGCCAGCCGGGGTACCGGTTCTTGGAGGATTACCGGGGCTTGCCGGGGTGGGAGGTTGCCCCCCGAAGCCGGGACCACCCGGATTATCCCTGGCTACGCCGATGAGACCCGTGCCGACGATACCCGCCACCGCCTCTTTGGTTTCGCCGTTCAGATCGGCTGGGACTTCCTGGCCGCTGAATTTGCCGCCGAGTTCGATGGCTCGAGCCGCGGCCTGGGCATAGGTCAGGGCCTTGCTGGGATCGGCCTTGGCAAACACCTTTTCCTCGCCGATATCGTAATCTTCCGCCGTACCGCCGAGATCCTTGGCGGCTATCTCCTTTAATTTGTTGATGGCATCCATGGCTGCCACATAGTTGGTCCGGGTCATGGTATTCGAGGTGTTGCTGCCTCCCTGTGCCATATTCCAGGGCAGGAATTTGCGGCTGTCACCGCGTTCGATGACGCAATGCTCCCAACTGCATTTCAGCACTTCGGCCGCGGCGCGGGAAGTGCCACTATGGGAAAAAGTGCCGAGATTACCGACACCGCTGTGGATATGCAGGATGCCGTCCGGCGTGATACGAACCAAGCCATCCATACCGCTGAAACCTGCCTCGTGGAAAGCCTGGCCGATGCCGACACCGATGACTTTGGTACCCTGCTTGGTGCCGCTCAGCTTTTTCTTTTCACTCCACTTGAATAATTCCGCGCCTTTTGCCAGCGCCTCTTTCTGATAGGCACTGGAGAAGTTGGCCCGACTCCCATCCGGACGTGGGCCACCATATTTGGAATTTTTATCCGCGGCATTGAGACGCCGGATCTCCACTTGATCGATACCCAGGGTCCGCGCGGCCTTGCTGATTACCGGCTCCATGCCCTCGACAATCTGGTTTTTGCCGGGACCGCGCTGGGCGCCTTTCGGCGTCGTGTTCGTCACGACCGTTATGCCGCGATAACGCATAGCCTCCGGTTGATATAACACGCTGACAGCATCAGCGGCGGCGCCATGTTCGGAGTTACTGCCATAGGGGCCATTTTCCAGCACAATATACAGGTCTGCCGCGGTCACCCGGCCTTGCTTGGTGAAACCCATGCGGATACGGCCTTGAAAACCCGGTCGACCGGTGCCTATTGCATATTCCTCAGCACGGCTGATGCGCAGCATCACCGGCCGGTTGGTTTTTTTCGCCATCAGCGGGGCGATGGCCATGGTGGGGTGGGTGACGATCTTGGAACCAAATCCGCCACCACAATATTCCGCGATATAAATCAGGTCCTTGGATTCAATCCCTAGCATCCCGGCCAAGGCCGGTTTGACCATGCTTTGACTTTGCGTGGAACCGTGCACGATACATTTGCCGTTTTCCCAATAGGCCATGCAACTCCGGGTCTCCAGGCAATGATGGATGTTGCTGGTGGTGACGAAGGACTCATCGAGGATCAAATCCGCTTTCTTAAAACCCGCGTCCAAATCTCCAAATGTCCAGGTATTGGTGGCCTCGCCGGTCGGTAACTGGCTTTCCTGCACATCGGCGAAATCCCGCGCCGACCACTTGATGATTTTCAGTTGCGCAGGTTGTCCAAACCCGCCGCTGGCGACGATATTGCCTTCCTGACGGCCATTCGGACCGCCCGGATATAAACTTACCAGCGGGTCCAAGGTATAGGGTAGCGGTTCAAGATCCAGGACGATCTTATCAATGGCGTCCGCCGCTGCGGTTTCAGTATTGGCCGCTACAGCAAGTATGGGGTCACCGACATAGAGCGGTTCGTTGGTCAATGGACGTTGGTTGATGGATGGTCCAGGTGCAGCTGGGGGCGCATTGGGAGGTGGGGCAGGCGGCGGAGGTAAATCGTCCGCCGTCATGATAGCCACTACCCCGGGGACCTTGAGAGCCTCGGTGGTGTCAATGCTGCGCACCCGCGCATGCGGTATCGGACTTAATAGCAATTTGCAAAACAGCATGCCGTCCGCGCGGAAATCCTCTGCATATTTTGCCATGCCGGTGACCTTGGCTTGGACGTCAGGTGGTGTAAA
>Ga0156099_1212_pt1 | contig 11029 bp, 11 predicted proteins | sample RifCSPlowO2_02_FD_107752 | JGI IMG/M metagenome (GOLD analysis project Ga0156099, IMG submission 107752) | Gammaproteobacteria bacterium RIFCSPLOWO2_02_FULL_56_15
ATGACGTTAAGTCGATAAAGTAAATCTTCCCGAAAGGTCCCTTGTTCCACGTCATCTGACAGATTATGGTGCGTGGCGGAAACGATACGCACATTGACCGGGACACTCTTTGTGGACCCTACCGGCCGCACCTCGTTTTGTTCCAGAACACGCAGTAATTTTGCCTGGGCAGCCAGTGGCATGTCCCCGATTTCATCCAGGAAAACAGTCCCGCCATTAGCCGCCTGAAACAGTCCGGCATATTCGCGTGTTGCGCCTGTAAACGCTCCCTTGCTGTGTCCAAATAATTCCGATTCCAGTAACGATTCCGGTATAGCGGCGCAATTGAAGGCCATAAAGGTTTGATTACACCTGCCACTGGCTTTGTGGATAGCCCTGGCAAGCAGTTCCTTGCCTGTGCCTGTCTCACTCTGGATGATAATACTGACATCGGTGACCGCAGATGCCTTGGCCTGATCTAACAACGCTTGCATTACTGCGCTACGATGTATGATTTCCGAGCACCAATCCTGATCAGAAGAAGTGGTCTCATAGGGCCCTGCCTTAACATATTGCTTAAGGGCTTTCTCCAGTTTGTTAAGCAGTACGTTTCCCTCAAATGGCTTGGTTAGATATTCATAAACACCCTGTTGGGTGGCGGCCACTGCATCGGGGATAGTGCCATGGGCGGTAAGAATGATCACCGGCAGGTTCAAATATCTCTGCTGAATAATCTCAAACAATGCCATACCATCCATGCCCGACATCTTGAGATCGGTTACCACAGCATGAGGGCGGTAGGTTGCGAGCTTGGTCAGGGCTTCTTCCGCGCTGCCGACTGCATTTACATCGTAACCATTGGCCTTCAGACGGACGCTTATCAGATGCAAGAGATCCCTGTCATCATCAACCAGAAGAATCCTGGGTTTATTTTCTCTTGTTTGTATCATTGTCTCTTTTGCGGTATTCCCCGCTCATTGATCTGCCGTTCAATAGACTTTAATGCTTCAATTTGATTAAGTAACATCTTGTTCTGTTCTTGCAGGATTTGTGCCTTGTTGCGCATTTCATTCAGATTGGAAATAATTTCCTCAATTCTTGCTGACATTTCCTCTATATTCCGCCCACTCTGCCGGCGTTGTTCCAATATATCCCTCCAAATCAGGGCAAATTGCTGATAATCCTGTTTTATCCGGTAGGGTGATACTTCGAATGATTCTACTGCCCGGTCCAGGGCGGTGATCGCGTTAGAATATTGTTCGTCAGATGCATTTTTAGGTGTACTTAATAAAACGGCCAGTTGAACTTGCTGAATAACAGGATCACTGTTTTGTTGCCGTAACAATTTCTCGCTTTCCTGACTGATACCTGTGTCCGGTAACATCCTGACCCATCGGTAATAATCCAGCACGGGTACCTGCGGGGATGCTATTGTACGTTTCAGGGCTGTCGATAAATTCATGCATCCATTGAGAATCAACACAGTACACAACAGGATTACCTCCATCACACGATGTAACTGAAAATGTGAATTTTTCACAAGCCAACCCCTTGGGAGAGCGGCAGTTGAACGCGGATGCGGGCGCCCTGCCAGCCATCAAGCACTTCTATTTTTCCGCCATTAAGTTCGACATATTCACGGGTTATAGCCAGTCCCAGGCCGGTTCCCTTTAAGAACGGCTTATCCGCCGGTTGTTGTCCCTGGTAATAAGGTTCGAACACATCACTCCGTTCTTCAGGAGGGATTCCAGGCCCATTATCGCGTATTTCCAACACGGCCGTTTCCGTTTCCCGCTTCAGACTGATTTCAATCTTTCCGTTCTGTGGCGTGTACTTAATGGCGTTGGAGATCAGGTTATCCAGAACCACTCGCACCTGTTCCAGATCACTATAGATGGTAACTTTTTCAATATGACGCACTATCCGGATCTGTCCTGTCTTGATTGCCAGCCTGTGATCGGATAATACTCGATTAATAACTTCCTCGAACCTGACCGGATGAGGCATTGGCTTCACTAGTGCCGGACTTTCAACATTATACCGTAACAGATTTTCTATCAGTTCCTGCAAACGTAGACAATTCTTATGAAGAATATTGATAATATCTTTTTGATCGTCTGTAAAGCTGCCCACAACCCCTTCGCCTAAGAGTGCGGTCCCTTCCAGAAGGGCCGCCAAGGGAGTTTTAAGTTCATGGGAAACATGATGCATGAAAAATGTGCGTTGTTGTTCCAGGTCTTTGAGTCTGTTCCGTAACCAATTAAGCCGCTGTCCCAGATCCCTCAAGTCGCGAGGACCGTTTATTTGAACAGGTATGTCATAGCGGCCGCTTCCAAGACGATTAATCGTGCGATCAATCTGGCGCAGTGGCCTGGTGATCAGTATGGTAAACAGTCCCGCCATCAATAATGCGACAAAAAATAACAACAATACCTCATACGTTAACAGACGGCGGGTTTGGTTTGTATTCAGGCGTTGCTCCTTCACCTGGTTATTGATCCACTCATCAATCTCATACAGAATTAAGTAGGCATGGTCCAGAAGTGCTGTGTAGGCAGAGATCAGGTTTTCATCTTTCTGGTTCCTGCTTAGCAATTCAAATACATTATTTTCTTCGCTGCGCAGCATGCCTATCTCAGCTTTAATTTTCGGATTGATATTCATTTCAATTAAACTATCCGAAGTATCCTTGAATTTTTCCCTTCTGCCTGAATAAATCGCCAGTAATTGGCTGTCTTCTAAAACAAAGTATTGACGTGCATTCCGTTCCATTGCGGTAGTCTGCTCGATTAAATCGCTGGCTGCTCGCATGGCTTGCGCGGTCTTGGTTATCATCTCTTCACTGCGTTTACTGAGCTTGTCGAGTTGATTTGCCAGGATTATGACGGTTACTACAAGCAAACAGGTCATTGCAAGATAGCCGGTTATAGTGAGTTGCAGAATTGAACTGGGTCTGAAAGTATTCAGAAGATTCTTGATAATAGACAAACCAGCAGCAACCATTTTGAGTATCAACTGAAACTTGCTTCAGCGTGCTCTGGTATTCGCAACATCCCAATCTGGCTCATCTTAGGGAACGGTTTTCGTCAAATGCTCATTTATTATCATATAAACTCCGCTTTTCGATACTCTTGTACACGCCTGAACGAAATATTTCGCGTTTGATACAGGTCCTAATTGTCAAAACTGAAGATACGATATTGAAACCTGGACGATCATTGTGGATTAAAGACTGAAAACAGCGTATGAGCAAGTTCCAAACGGGTAAAAGGCTTACTGATTAAAGCTTTCTCACAGACCTTCTTGATTTGCTTCTCAATTAATCCTTTGACTGAACCGCTCACTATTGCCACAGGAAAACTGAGGGATAGGGATAGGAAAATCAATCCTCATCGATCCTGAATTGTTATCCCGGATCGCCTCCCAGCCCCATCAGATAGTCGTCGTAGATGGGTATGCGCGGTGCGGCGCGGGCAACGGTCAGCAGCGATTGCACGGCGGGCGATTGATCGATTGAGCATTGCATGCATGACCATCCTCGAATTTACGGCGGCGGGCGTCGGCATCATTCTTGAGGAGCGTATTTCTATAGGATCAGTTGTTTTTCGCGCCCTGGTCTATCCAGTCCTTGATGGTTTCAATCTGCTCGAATTCCAATGCTAATGCCCGCCCCTCAGGCAAGGCTTCCGGATGGTGGGGCGGCATCTGAATCTGCGGATCGGCCTGATGGGAAATCAACTGGAACAGGGAGCTGATTTCACTGTGACCAGCGACCACCATCGGCCCCAGATTTGTCCCTTTCATAACATGATCATAGTCGGCAACACTGAAACCGGATTTCGCCACCCCTTCGCCATCCCTCGTGTGACATTTGCTACAGTTGTTCTTCAGGATAGGCATGACATCGCCAGAGAAACTTACCTGGTCACTGCAAGCAGATAGAAGCAAGGGTATGAGCAAAGCAAGCAAAGAGGAAAGATGATTCTTCATAACTGCCTCCCTTTCATGCTGTAGTACGTCCGGTTAATGAAATACTACATACTGGTTTCCTTGGCTAAATTATAGATGATCATCACTCAACCGGGGTCAGTGTGGCTAAAAATAAATCACTCCGGCCCCAATAACTCTCCGGCCCCAATAACTTTATTCGTAACGCAGGGCCTCGATCGGATCCAGGTTTGCGGCCTTGGCGGCCGGCAGAATCCCGAATACCATTCCCACCATCACGGAGAATCCCAGCGCCAGCATGACGGCCCAGAGCGGTGTATGGGCCGGCGGAAAGTTCGGAATGTAAGAGGCGGCCAGGATGCCGATACCGTAACCGAGAATCAGGCCGATGATCCCGCCAAGCAGGCAGAGGATCAGGGCCTCAAGCAGAAACTGCAACAGGATATGCTGCCGCTTGGCGCCAATGGCCTTACAGATCCCGATCTCACGGGTCCGCTCGGTCACCGAGACCAGCATGATGTTCATGATCCCGATTCCGCCGACCAGCAACGAGATACTGACGATGCCTCCCATGACCACGGTGACGCTGTTGAGGATGTTGTTGAATGAATCCGTCAGTTGCTCCGCCGTCTGGATGTTGAAATCATCATCCACGTCCGGTTTGAGTTCATGGGAATCCCGCAGCAGGCGCTTGATCCTGCTCTTGATGGCTTCAAGCTCTTCCAGCGAGGCGATGGTCAACTGGATGAAAATGTCGGGTTCCACGATGTTGCCCATCAGGCTCTGCATGGAGTTGTAAGGCAGCAGCACGAAATTGTCCTGGCTCTGGCCGAAGATCTCGCCGCGCGGCTCCATCAGGCCGATGATTTTGATCCACTCCCCATTGATTGCGATGAACTCCCCCGTGGGGTCCTCCGGGAGCGAGAGAGTCTTGCGCAGTTCCTCGCCGATGATGCAGACCCTGCGCCGGGTTTTGTTGTCGCTGTCGGAGAGAAAGCGGCCATATTTTGCATACAGGCTGGCCACCTGCTGGTAGGTGTAAGTGGTGCCCTGGATCGAGGCGAAGGCCGTTTCCGTGCCGTAACGGATCTGCCCGGAGGTATTCGATTGCGAGTAGAGCACCGGGGTGATTGACTCGATGCCGGAGACCCGGTAACTGACGAGGTCGAGATCCGCCGGAGTCAGTCTCGCGATTCGGCCCTGCATCCGATCCTTCATAGGGGTGTAGGAGCGGATGGTGATGCTGTTGCTCCCAAGGCCCTGGAATTGCTGGCCGATGGTGTAGCTCAGTCCCTGGATGATGGACACGGTCGCGATGACCGAGGCGACCCCGATGATGATGCCGAGCGTGGTCAGGAAACTTCGGAAGGCATGGGCACTGATCGAGGTAAACGCCGCGCGGATGCTTTCTACGATGATGAACCACATTGGGGTCGTACCGCGCTAATGGGTGACCGCTGCCCTGCCGCTGGGCTGGTCCTCGGCGATCCGTCCGTCCAGGAGCCGGATGATGCGCCGGCAGTGCGCGGCAATATCGTTTTCATGGGTCACCACGATGATGGTCTGTCCTTCGTCGTACAATTCATCGAATAGACGCATGATATCCCGGGTGGTCTGGGAATCGAGGTTTCCCGTTGGTTCATCCGCAAGGAGGATGGAAGGCCGGGTGACCAGAGCGCGTGCAATGGCCACACGCTGGCGTTGTCCGCCGGATAACTCACTTGGCAGATGCTGCATACGATCACCGAGCCCGACGCGTTCCAGGACGGCTATCGCCGCCTCCTTGCGCGCCTTGAGTCCGAGACCGCGATAGATCAGCGGCTGGATCACGTTCTGCAGGGCCGTGGCGCGGGGCAGGAGATTGAAATTCTGGAAGATGAATCCGATTTCCTTGTTGCGGATCTCCGCGAGCTGGTTCTGCGTCATGCCGCTGACATCCTGAGTGTTCAAAAAATACTGCCCCGAGGAGGGTGTATCCAGGCAACCCAGGATATTCATGATGCTCGACTTGCCCGAGCCGGAAGGTCCGATAAAGGCCACATACTCATTCTTGGATATCTGCAGATCGATCTCGTCCACCGCCTTGATGAGTTCCTGGCCCATGACAAAATGCTTGCTCACGGAATTGAGCTTAATCAGTTCCATGGCCGGCTGCTCAACCTGCTTTTGCCTTCACCTTGTCCCCGTCCTTGAGATGTTGCAGCACGTTATCCGGCCCGGTGATGATGATGTCTCCGGTGGCGACACCGGATTTGATCTGCTGATAGGCATCGTCCGAAATGCCCACCTTCACTTCGGTCTTCGTCGCCTTCCCCGCCTTGTCCACGAACACATAATACGAAGTGTTGTTTTTGGTACGGTCCTCATCCACCAGGATCGCCTGCACCGGCACGGCAGGCGCCTCTTCCGTGGTGGCCGTGAAGATCTCCGCGCGGCAGGACATCCCCGGACGCAGCTTGATCGGCGGAGTGTCCGTGAATCCGATCTTGACGAGGAAACTCAAGCCCTGAGCGCCTTCTGCCTTCTTGGCCGAGATGGCGATGGAATTCACTTTGCCGCTGATAGGGATATCCTGATGGGCGATGGCATACACCTTGGCCTCCTGTCCCAACTGGATGTTCGCGATGTCCGCTTCATCGATATTGACCTCCGTGTGGATGCTCTCGGGGTTGGCGATCGTCATCAGGCTGGAGCCGGGTATATTCGTCGTGCTGGAGATCGCCGTCTCGCCGACCTTGATGTCCAGCGAGGTCACAACGCCATTGATCGGGGAAAAGGCCCGGGTCTTGCTCAAGCGGTTTTCCGCCTGCTCCATTTGCGCTTGCGCCTGCTGCAACGATTCCCGACTGGATTCCAGGTCCGACCTGGCGATGTCCAGTTCGTTGGTGGCGATCTCGAAGGCGTCCTCATCGAGCAGTTTGCGCTCGAAGATTGCCTTCTTGCGTTCCCATTGCTTTTGCAGGTTCTCCACCCGCAATTGCTGACGCTCGATCGCGATCTCCTGCATCCGGACGGCGGCCCGGTTCTGTTCCACGGCGGCCTTATAGACCTCATCGTCGATCTGCAAGAGCAACTGGCCTTTGCTGACGCGATCCCCCTCTTTGACATGGATCGCGGTGACCTTGCCGATCTCCTCGGTACTCAACAATACCTCCTCCTCATGCGCCAGCGTTCCGGAGGCAAGCACGGAGGACTGGATGCTGCGCACCTGCAGGGTCTCGGTCTCGACTTCCTTGAAGTTACCCTTGCCATACCGGTTTTTCAGCAGCGGCGCGGCAACCACTATCGCAAGGATTACAACGATGATCAGGATCTTCCGGGTCATGGCAATTTCAACCAGTATCAGGCAATAAGCAGAATGCAAGTGATGATGATCACCGACGGCGCGAGGACAATCGCAGCCGATCCGGCAAGGTCGCGTCCTGTCCATTGCCGATAACCCATCACCAGTAACACGAGCGCCCAGAGTGTGGTGATATCCACATTACTCAGTGTACTCGCCAGGGTATTCTGGCCTCCGGCATCCAGGGACAGCAGGCTGGTGAACGAAAGGGGGTTCATTCGATACGGGCTGAGCTGGCCGTTACTGCTGATCAGGATGTTAACCAGCGCGGCCAGTGAGGCAAATACCGTGGGCACGCTGCACCAACTGACCAGGGACAACCAGTTTTTGAATTTGAAACCATCGCTGGTGACCGCGGAAATGATCAGGAAATATAAAGCGGACAGACACAAGACCAGCGTCAGGATAATGGCAATGCTGAGGGCATTGATGGCTGCCATGACGGAAGGGGACATACTTCCCATGGCTTTACGTATCTGTTCCTGTGCCTCCTGGGACATATCTCCCCCGGTTCGGTCGATCGCTGTCTGTACCAGGGTATCCACCAACCAGGGGAAATCGACCGTGTTGTAGTAGCACAGCACGATGATCACATTGGCCGTAAGGATTAGCAGCAGAGGAAACAGGATGGACGGTTTTTCCCGGAGGGAGCGGAAAGCCTCGGTGGGCGAGGTAACGATATCAGTCAGTGTAGCCAGCGGACCTGTAGCAGGCATAGTTTCCTCCTTTCGTTGCGGGGGATCCGGCAGCAGGATCCCGCAGAGTACTTGCGGATCAGAATTTATAGCCGATGATTTCCAGTACTGAAAGATTCTGCTTTATTGATGTCGGTCTATCCCGCATACATCGGCGTCATTGTAGCAGATCGCTGCTCCTGAGCTTTGGCGTTATGCCACCCAGTGGGTAAATTCCTCAGTTCTTCCATTATTCATCCCCCAAGCGGATTGGATAGTATTGCCCATTCAATCACTCCCGCGTGGGGATCGAGAAGAGGTCCTCGGTGATGTAACGGCTGATGTCACGGATCTGCTCCTTGCTCAGGCTGTAGCGGTAGGTCGGCATTTCATTCCTGCCGGTCCAGAGGGTACGGATGATCCCGGTGTAATCCGCCACCGCCTGATCCAGGGACGGACCTCCGCCATCCTGGCCGCCCCTGCCTTCGTCTCCATGACAGGCCACGCAGTTCTGCTGATAGAGTCTCCTGCCGGTGGCCCTGTCGGGCGCGCCTTCAATGACCAGCACCTCCAGTCCTGGCTCGCTTTCATTGACCTGCTCTGCCGCTCGTGGTTCCGGATCGAGGCTGCCATCCAGGCTGAACATCCACAGACTGTCTCCGTGCCTATTCCTGGCGTACATGGTGCCGCCAGCCAGGACCGCCACATGCTGCCTGCCTTCATGCTCAAAGACCGTGACCGTGGTATTGACCCCGGCATCGGTCTGGAACTCCCACAGGCGATCCCCGTTGGCCTTGTCGAGCGCTGTCAGGCGGCCATCGCTACGTCCCGTGAATACCAGGCCACCGGCGGTCACCACGGAGCCGCTCATGCACTGCTCCGGCCACTGCTGGCTCCAGGCGATGCGGTTGCTGCGCAGATCCACGGCGGCAAAGATGCCCCGACGCGGAACTGCGAAGTCCCCGAAGCTGCCACCGAGGAAAGAGGTGTTATCGAAGGCCGGCGGTACAAACGCCTCCTCCCCGATCTTCGATGAGCCCATGTTGTCGCTGGCGCAGGCGTAGAACAGGTGGGTCTCCGGGTCATAGGAACTGGGCGGCCAGTTTCCCCCCATCATGGGTTTGTAGACCACCATCTCCTTCCAGAAGGGCGTGAAGATCCGGCCCCCGTTGACCAGGCGCACGCCTTCCGGGGCGATATCCACGGATTGAGGCACCAGGGCATCGCCGATAGGATAGGGTTGGGTGGCGCCAGTCGCCTGCCGTGGCTCCTGGGGCACCGCCCTCTCCTCAATCCCGATCAGGGGCTCACCGGTCTCCCGATCCAGAAGATAGACCCAGCCGGTCTTGGAAAACTCGGCCAGTCCCTTGCGTATGACACCAGCGAAGGGGGCATCGAAAAGCACCACCGGGTTGGGAGAATCATAATCCCAGATATCATGATGCACCTGTTGGTAATGCCAACGGTATTCACCCGTGGCCACGTCCAGGGCGATGATGGATGCGCTGTAGAGATTGTCACCGGGACGCACGGCGCCGTTCAGGTCCGGGGCGGCGTTGCCGGTGGAGAAATAGATCATCCCGAGTTCCGGATCCACGGCGGGGGTCTGCCACACCGGCGCACCCCCGTATTTCCAGGAATCATTGAAATCGGGCCAGGTATTGCCGCCCCATTCCCCCGGCGCGGGGATGGTATAAAAGGTCCACAGCAAGCGGCCATCTTTCGCATTGTAGGCCTTGACTCGGCCCCGCATCCCCCGCTCACCCCCGGCAAAACCGGTGATCACCATGCCCTCGTAATAGAGGGGCGCCGCGGTGATACTGTAGCCTTGGTGCGGGTCTTCGGCCTGGATGGACCAGATCACTTCCCCGGTGGCCTGATCCAGGGCGATGAGTTTTGCATCCAGGCGACCCAGGTAGATGCGGCCATCCCCCATGCCCACACCACGGCTGAGCCAGCCGCAGCAGACCAGCACATCCTCCGGGTTCAGTTTGGCCTCGTAATTCCAGAGGATCGCTCCACTCTCCACATCCAGGGCAAAGACATCGTTATCACCGGTAACCATATACAGTACGCCTGCATAGACCAGGCCCTGCGCTTGCCCCGACTGGTTGGGTTTCATTCCCGATCCCTTCAGGTGGGTGCGCCAGAGCGCCTTGAGGCCGGCAACATTCTCCCGGTTGATCTCACGCAAGGGGGAATACCTCTGATTGTAAAGATTTCCCCCGTTGGTCAACCAACCGTTCCGGGGCAACTCGGTCAGGCTTGGCGCAGTGAAGGCAGGCGAGAGAGTAATTTTCTCCACCGCCAGTAACGGATGGGCCGTAAGATGGAGAATAAAAACCAGCAGCAGCTTATTGAATGCAGGGCGTCTGCATTTCACAATCACACCTCTTTTCAGTATTTGTGTGTTTGTCCTCAACTATTAAGATTTCCGCGTTCCAGTCAGCGCAGCGCAAATACTATAACCTCGTCCCGTGCCACCACGGCCACGTATTGCCTGCCGTCCCTCCCCAGATAGGTCATGGGATTGGCATTGGCCATCTGCGGGAGTTTCGCCGCCCAAAGCTCTGCCCCGGTGGCGGCATCGAAAGCCCGAAAACGCTCATCCGTGGTAGCCGCAAAGAACACCAGGCCGCCTGCTGTCACCGTGGGACCGGCACTGCCGGCACCGCCGACACGCTGTTTCCCCTCAGGCAGGTTCTCATTGAGTCCGAGCACGGTCTCCCATGCGATCTCACCGGTTTTGGCATCGACCGCAATCAACCTCGCCCAGGGCGGCTTCTGGCAGGGCCAGTCATCGATGACCCTGCCTTCACTATTCCTGACCAGTACGCTGAGGGAGTGATAGGGACCCGGTCCATCCACACCCCCGCGATCGATGGTTAATACTGATCCTTCCGTGCCCACTCCATAGTTGCCGCCCGGCTTTTTCGTTTCCATCCAGCCAGTCCTGCCAAGATCACGAGAATTGATATAGATATAAGCGGTACCGGGATCGACGGCGGGACCACCCCAGTTGACTCCACCGCCGCCACCGGGAAATTGCACTGCGCTGCGGGGGGAGTCGCCGGCCTTGTGGTAG
>Ga0156099_1211_pt4 | contig 11015 bp, 9 predicted proteins | sample RifCSPlowO2_02_FD_107752 | JGI IMG/M metagenome (GOLD analysis project Ga0156099, IMG submission 107752) | Gammaproteobacteria bacterium RIFCSPLOWO2_02_FULL_56_15
TGCGACCGGTGCAGAGTGTTTTCATTGGTGGCGGGACCCCGAGTCTGATGACCGGCGATGGAGTCAGGCACCTGATGCGGATGCTCGGGGGTGCGGTGACCCTTGCCCCTGATTGTGAAATCAGCCTGGAAGCGAACCCTGGTGCCTCGGACGCCAGCCGTTTTGCAGAGTACCGTGCTGCCGGCATTAACCGGATATCCATCGGCGTGCAGAGTTTTTCAGATGCTGCCTTGCGCTCTCTCGGCCGGGTGCATGACGGAAACGACGCCAGTACGGCGATTCGGTATGCCAGGCAGGCCGGTTTCACCAATATCAATCTGGATATCATCTATGCCTTGCCCGGGCAGACCGTGATCGATGCCGTGGAGGATCTGCGAGTGGCGACAGACTTCCGGCCGGAACATATCTCCTGGTACCAGCTTGGAATCGAACCGGGAACTTTATTTTACAAGCGGCCGCCAATCTTGCCGGATGATGATAGCTCCTGGGAGATCCAACAGGCGGGCCAGGAGTTACTGTCTGCGGCAGGGTACCAAAACTACGAAATATCTGCCTGGGCAGCGGCTGAGAACCTGCGTTGTGTTCATAACCTCAACTACTGGCATTTTGGAGACTACCTGGGGATTGGCGCCGGCGCGCATAGCAAATTGAGCGATCCGGGCAGCGGCAGGATCAACCGCTTGGTGCGGCAACCCTCGCCCCGGAAATACATGCGCCTCTCCGGCAGCAAGCAGGTGTTGAGTGGAAACACTTTCCCTCAGCGAGGAGAACTTCATTTGGAATTCATGATGAACGCAATGCGTCTCCGCGATGGATTTCCAACTGCATTGTTTGCAGAGCGTACCGGCCAGTCATTGGCGGATATCCGGGATCGCCTGGACCATGCGGAAGGCCTGGGATTGATCGAGAGATGGGGGGAGCATATCCGGCCGACCTCCCGAGGGCAACGCTTCCTCAATAATCTGCTGCAATTATTTATTTGAACACGTACTACCCCGTGGTCTCGTCATGGGGTAGTACATTGCCGGAAGCTTGGGCCGGCGGACAAAAATATCAGAGGTCCCGGAGCAGGTCATTCAGACTGACCTTGCTACGGGTCTTCTCGTCCACCTGCTTGACGATCACGGCACAGTAGAGACTGTATTTACCGTCTTTGGAGGGCAGGTTACCAGACACGACAACCGATCCTGGAGGGATATATCCATAACTGATAGCTCCGGTTTCACGGTTGTAGATCCTGGTGCTTTGCCCGAGATAGACGCCCATGGAAATGACCGAGCCTGCTCCGACAATCACGCCTTCCACAACCTCGGACCTTGCGCCGATGAAACAGTTGTCTTCAATAATCGTGGGGTTGGCCTGGAGGGGTTCCAGCACCCCTCCGATCCCCGCGCCGCCTGACAAATGTACATTCTTTCCTATCTGGGCACAGGAACCGACGGTGGCCCAGGTGTCGACCATGGTGCCTGTATCCACGTAGGCGCCGATATTGACGTAACTTGGCATCAGGACGACGTTAGGGGCGATATAGCTGCCGTAGCGTGCCACTGCAGGAGGAACCACCCGCACTCCCGAGCGGGCAAATTCATCCGCATCAAGCCCGCTGAATTTCATATTGACCTTATCGTAGTAAGAAGTGAATCCCCCTGCCATCACCCGGTTACGATTCAATGCGAAGGACAGTAAAACCGCTTTTTTGATCCACTGGTTCACAATCCAGTTGCCAGCTGTTTTTTCAGCAACCCGTAATCTGCCCTCGTTCAGACCGGTCAGAGTCTCCGCTATTGCATCCAGGAGGTCTCGACCGGCATTATCCGAGTTCAGACCGGCGCGTTTATCAAAATATTCGTCAATGATTTTTTCGTTGGTGTTCATATCCTGTTATCCCCATTTTCGTTATCAGTATCCCGGGAACCGGAGAGATTGTAAATCTTCGGTGCACTCTGCCTTTTACGGTGCGAATTCAGTTGCCTTCAGGGGCCTTCTGGCAAGCTTATGGTGCGGGTACAACAACTGCCGATATGTTATCATTTGCCATAATCGCAATCCCTTGTGGAGAGTCAGGATTGTCGGGGCAGGGTGAAGGTGTGAAGGCTATCGTGCGGTGATGGTTATACAGCTTGCTATCCCTTATCAGGCTAACTAAAGGATCGATCTGGAAAATAAGAATGCGTGAGATGTTTAATGTGGTTGTTGTTGGTGCGACAGGCGCAGTCGGGGAAGTCATGCTCTCGATACTGGCACAGCGGAACTTCCCCCTGGCAGGGGTGCGGGCAGTTGCGAGCAGTCGATCTGCAGGCGGCAAGGTCCGATTCGGAAACCGGGAGCTTATCATCGAGGATCTGCAGGAATTCGACTTCAGCGGAATCGATATCGGGCTGTTTTCCCCGGGGGCATCCGTCTCAAAAGTGTATGCACCGAAAGCGGCGGCTGCGGGTTGTGTGGTAATCGATAACACCTCGCAGTTTCGCTATGATGATGATATCCCGCTGGTTGTGCCCGAGGTAAATCCACGGGATATCGGCATGTACAAGAACCGGGGTATTATCGCCAATCCCAATTGTTCCACCATTCAGATGGTTGTCGCACTTAAACCCATCCAAGATGCAGTTGGTATTGAGCGGATCAATGTCTGTACCTATCAGGCTGTCTCCGGCACCGGCAAAGAGGCGATTGAGGAATTACAGCAGCAGGTCTCTTGCCTGCTGGGGAAGCAGCCACTGCCTCGGACGGTATACCCGAAACAGATAGCCTTCAATGTGTTGCCGCAGATCGACATTTTCATGGAGAATGGTTATACCAAGGAAGAGATGAAAATGGTCTGGGAAACCAGGAAGATTATGGGTGATCAATCGATACAGGTAAATCCGACCACCGTCAGGGTACCGGTATTCTATGGGCACTCCGAGGCGGTGCATATTGAGACCCGGGAGAAGATAACCGTTGAGGAGGTCCGCAGACTTCTAGCTTCCGCCCCGGGTGTTGTGGTGCTTGACCGGCGCGAAGACGGTGGTTACCCCACTCCAGTGACTGAGGCGGAGGGCCAGGATCCTGTATTTGTCGGAAGAATACGGGAAGATATCTCCCATCCACGCGGCATTAACCTGTGGGTGGTCTCCGATAATGTCCGAAAGGGAGCTGCATTAAATAGTGTTCAAATAGCCGAAATTTTGGTAAAAGACTACCTATAAACTATAGTTAAGGGGTAAATCTAAAGCATGTTCGCAGGTTTCTGGCAGTTTTCATGTGGCATGCTACCGAAAGACTGCCCATACCTGCTCGGAAAATCGCTGGATGCCATGCTGCGAACAGATATCTTTGGGAGTTGTGGTTGATTTTTACAACAGGTTTTTTGAGTAAGGGAAACGCATTGTAACAGCAGAGATTCGTCTATGAAAAAATATCTAGCGGTGGTGATTACAGCCCTTACCAGCCTCTTGGGAATGCAGTCCGCGGAGGCTCTGGCCGTATCCGACATAGAATTGAGTTCGTCCCTGAATCAGCAACTGGATGCCAGAATCTTTCTGCTGTCCGCTACTGAGAGTGAATTGCACAGCCTGAAAGTGAGTGTCCAACAGGCAGAATCAGGAACGCAGGGAAATATGAAACTGGAGCATGAGGTGGTGGAAGATGGAGAGCGTCCCTATATCAAAATCACAAGTAAGGATGCGGTTCGTGAACCGGTCCTGAATCTGCAGATCGAATTGAGTTGGTCCACCGGCCGTCTGCTACGCGAATATGCCTTGATTATAGATCCCCAATAGAAATTCGAATCGGTACCGATAATGAAACGGAAAAGCATCTTACTGGTTGTTCTGGCTATCTTGCCTGACATTGTCAGCGCCCTTGGGCTGGGTAATATCGACCTTCGTTCCGAGCTAAATCAGCCCTTTGAGGCGCGTATCGAGTTGTTATCAGTGACTGCTGAGGAGCTTTCGACGCTGCGCGTCGGTCTTGCCGATCTCTCTGCATTCCAGCGAGCGGGTGTCGACCGGCCTTTCGTACTCAGTGAACTCAGATTCACTGTGGAGGAAACGGAAAGCGGCCCAGATTACATCCTGATTACCACTCTGGACTCGGTACGTGAACCATTTCTGAACTTTCTGGTGGAGGCAAACTGGTCGCGAGGCAGGTTATTGCGGGAATATACCGTACTGCTTGATCCGCCGCTGTATGATCCAGGTTACGGTTCGGCCCTCAAGAGCACTATACCTGCTGTCGAACCGGTGTCCGACACGGGAAGCGTAACCACGACAACAACGGGGGAGCCCACTGGATCCGGCCGGGTTTCAGCCCTGTCTCAACAGGGTATCGATGGCAGTGAATACGGTCCAATTGCCTCAGGTGATACCCTGTGGTCCATTGCCTCCCGATCCCGTCCAGATGCATCAGTCAGTATCCAACAGATGATGCTGGCCCTGCAACGCGCCAATCCAGATGTCTTTATCAACAATAATATTAACGGCCTGAAGCGTGGACAGGTATTGCGAATACCTGACAACGACGAGATATCCGCAATCTCTTCCAATGAAGCGCTGGCTGAGGTCATATCACAAAATACTGTATGGGAATCCACCCGTGGGTCCATTGCAACGGCCACCCCCATCCGGCCCGCAGGTGCTGAGATCGAAACCGAGACTGAAGGAGTCGCTTCCACTCCTGAGCCGGAGGAGGAAGTCAGCGATGCAGAGTTACGGTTGGTAGCCCCAGGTGGTCAGGCTGCTGGTACAGGGAGTGGTGATTCCGCTCTTGCAGTTGAGGAAGCCGGGGTAGATGAGCAAATCTCACTGGCAAATGAGCAGATTGAAGCCATTTCCGTTGAACACATTGATTTACGGGACAAAATGACGGAGTCCGAGAGTATCATCGAGGACTTGCAACGGCTGATCTCCCTCAAGGACGAAGAGCTGGCGACGATCCAGCAGCAATTGGCTGGTACTGCCCAGGGTGAGAGCGCAGCAGAAGACAGTATTCCCGCAATTACTGAAGAAACTGCCGTCACCGATACTACACCTCAAGAAGAACCCGTAGCCAGCACAGCTGAAACCGGACAGGTCAGCGAAGTTCCCGTATCCACTCCACCCGCTTCAGTGCCTGCAGCCCCTGAGACTGTCCAGGCACCGGCGGGCATAATGGGCGCCATCAAAACGGTTATTCTGGAAAATCTCCTGGTAATCATTGTTGGACTGGCAGGTGTTGCGAGTGTAATCGGACTCCTTCTGTTTGTATCGAGCCGCAAGCGTGCCCAGGCAGATGCCATGCCAGTGGCGGACACGACCGACTTCCCCGGTGTCGACAGCAGTGAGGATGAAACCATAATACCGGGAGAGGAGTCCGCCGCTGAATTCGATGATTCAGAGGCTATCACGGATGTCGGCAAATACGCGGAAAAAATTGATTCAGATGAGATTGCGCCTGCTCCACAACCGGATATATCCGCTGATGTGGAAAAGACAGAGTTTGCATTTGAGGAGGAAGAAGATGCCCTGGCCGAGGTCAATGTCTTCCTTGCCTATGAACATTTCGATCAAGCCGAGGAATTTGTCAGGGAGGCTATAGCCGGCGATCCGGAAAACCTCGATTACCACACCAAATTACTGGAAGTTTTCTATGCCTCAGGCAACAAGAAGGCATATGAGGCTGAGGCCAAGGTATTGCAGGGTCTCGTCAATTCTCAAGGTTCCCATTGGGAGATGGCTCTTGCCATGTGGCAGGAATTGTCACCCAGCCGCGCCCTCTTCGCTGCACCCTCTGATGATGAAGAAACCTCGGCTGCACCAACGACAGGTGGTGGTATCGTGGATCTGACCGCCGAAGGCTCGGAGAAGCCTGATACTGGCTCCATGCTTGATTTTAACTTTGGCCTGGATGAGCCTGCCAAAGCACCGGTTGCGAAATCCGCAATGCTTGATATCACCTCGAATCGGAATGATTTGCTCGATATTACTGCTGCAGTCACCAGTGAGGAGAAAGAGGATCTGCTGGATGTCACTGCGGCTGTCCGACTGGAGCCGGAATCTCTGGAAACAACAACCGCAGGTGCGGCAGAGAATGATGTCTTCAATCTTGCCTACAGGCAGGATGATGAGGTACTGGATATCACGGCTGCGGCTGGAACCAATGATGATGGCAATAAAGCGGCAGATATAGAGGATGCCGGACTTGATTTCAGCTTGGGAGACACCGGTCCGGCTGACCGCGGAGATTTACTTGATGTTTCGCAAGGCGGTGGCGAGGATTTGCTCGACGTGACGCATGCACATCCGGATTTGCAGCATGATGATTTCGAGGAGGATTTGCTTGATGTCACCTCGGCTACTGCTGCCGGTCTTGACGCAAGAGCCTTGTTTGAGGTCACTGATGATGCGACTGGTGATGTATCGGGTTATAAGGATAATTCGCTCGATTTCCCCAAGGGTGGTTCAGGAGCAGCAGATAATGTAATTGATTTCGATATTGGATCCGCTAATGAATTATCACTGGAACTGGATGGTTCAGGTTCAGGTGGCCAAAGCGAAGGATTGGAACTGGAGGCCCTGGGTTCTTCAGAGACCGCTCAAACGGCGGAAACCGGGTTGGAACTGACGCTGGATGATAGCAGTGAGCAGGAATTTTCACTGGACATCGGTGATTCCAGTACCACAGGGGAGGGTGATACTTTTGAAGTTGGAGACCTTGAAATCTCCCAGGGTGGTATCGATCTTGATCTCATGGGTAATGACAGTACCGATGATGATATAGACTTTTCGAATACCATGGAATTACCGAGGCGGGCTTTAGATCCAAAGCACAAACTGTCATCCACAGGAAGTGGAAATGAATTCGACTTGCAGATCGAGGATGAACAGGATCGGAATGAGAATGACAGCACCATGCAGTTATCCGAACTCGAGCTCGAGATGGATGATGAGGAGGATGAAGCGGAGCATACTGTTTTTGTTCCACGCACCAGCGATACAGAGGAGCAGAGCGAAGCAGATGAAATCGCCACCAAGCTTGATCTGGCGAAGGCATATGTAGAGCTTGGCGATAGCGATAGCGCAAAAACAATCCTGCAAGAAGTAATTACCGGCGGGAATGCGGATCAGCAGCGACAGGCCAGGGAACTGTTGCGACAATGTGGTTAACGCTCGGTCGGTGACGACCAATCCGTAGTGAAAGCAATTCCTCTGCGTGTTAGATAGTGATCATCCGCGGTACTGTCTTCCAACCATTTCCTGGATATGAAGATTGCTGCCGGAGTTGAATACCGGGGTACATATTTCGCTGGATGGCAGAGGCAGCATCATGCCCCCAGTGTCCAGGAGCATGTGGAACAGGCTCTCTCCATAGTTGCGGATCACAAAGTCATAACAGTCTGCGCGGGTCGTACGGATACCGGTGTACATGCGGTCCAACAGGTGATCCATTTTGAAACGAGCGCAAACAGGCCCGATCATTCCTGGGTACTCGGGTGCAATGCCAATATGCAGTCGGATGTCTGTCTACGCTGGGCAATGCCCGTGGATGGCAGTTTCCACGCCAGATTCTCAGCCTTGAGTCGAACCTACCGTTACGTGATATTGAACCGGAAATACCGTTCTGGGATAACACACGGTCTGGTTGCCTGGGAACACAGACCGCTCGATGCTGGTTTGATGGCCAGGGCGGCTGCTGATTTAATCGGCGCCCATGATTTTACCTCTTACCGTGCAGTTGCATGCCAGGCAAATAACCCGGTTCGCGAGATTCGCAGGCTGGATGTTACACGTGAAGATCAATATGTATTCATTGAAATCGAGGCAGATGGTTTTTTGCATCATATGGTGAGGAATATCGCCGGGGTATTGATCGCCATAGGTAAAATGGACCGGGACCTGAACTGGGCATCAGAAATATTGCATGCCAGGGATCGGAATAAGGGCGGGGTAACCGCTCCACCGGGTGGGCTTTATCTGCTTGATGTTGAATACCCGGAGAAATTTGGTATTCCGAATCCGGCGTATGAGGGCAGAATACTGTTAACCGTCTGATTCTGAAAATCAGTGAAGAAAGTCTAATCGAATGAACAGGGTACGAGTCAAGATCTGCGGCATCACTCGTTCGGTGGATGCTGTTGAGGCAGCAAGGGAGGGAGTGGATGCAATCGGACTGGTATTCTATGGCAATAGCCCCAGGTCGGTTGACGCAGATCTGGCCAGGGAGATCATTTCAAGACTGCCGCCATTTGTGTGCAAGGTGGGACTGTTTGTCAATGCAGACCGTGGATATGTTCAGTTTATTACAGATCAGGTTTCACTGGACCTGTTGCAATTCCATGGTGAGGAATCCGCAGCAGAATGCGGTAGTTTCAGACTGCCCTATATCAAGGCCGTCAGGATGCATCCCGGGGTAAATTTGGCGGAGATTTCCAAACGATATGCTGATGCAGCCGGTATCTTGATCGACAGTTACGTGGAGGGTGTAGCCGGCGGTACCGGGAAAACTTTCGCCTGGAGCCGGGTTTCCGACCAGTTCGAAAAACCCTTGGTGCTTGCCGGTGGCCTGACTGCGGAAAATGTCACGGAAGCAGTGCGTCAGGTCCGGCCCTATGCGGTGGATGTGAGCGGAGGTGTAGAATCTTCCAAGGGAGTCAAGGATCGGGCGAAAATAGCCAAGTTCATGGATCAGATCAGGCGCTTATGATGGGCTTTAAAATCTCAACCAACACAATGGTAACTGAATATGAATAATCGGGACTATCTAATTGAAATGATGAGTGAGAAGCAACTTGACAGACGTGAAGTTGCAGAGCTGTTGATAGTGAAACGGGAGACAGTGGATCATTGGTTACTCCCGAATGAGGCATCGCATCACGAGGAAGTACCCGACATGGCGATAGAATTGTTGAGGATCAAAATGAGAGACCGGATAACCTGATTCCATAGTTATGAACTGGTTTAAAAAATTACTACCCTCCAGAATAAAGACCAATGGCGTCGGCAGGCGATCCGTACCCGAAGGCATATGGAAAAAGTGCAACCGTTGCAGTGCTGTACTTTACCGCGCGGAACTCAACAGGAATATGGAAGTTTGTCCAAAGTGCTCTCATCACATGCGGATCCGTGCCCGTGACCGTCTGGATTTTTTTCTGGATCGGGAACCACGGGAAGAAATAGGCGCTGGTATAAGACCTGTGGACAAACTGAAATTCCGTGATACCAAAAAGTATCGTGACAGGCTGGCGCAGGCACAAAAACAAACCGGCGAAGGCGATGCCTTGGTTGCGATCCGTGGTCAGCTTAAATCGATGCCGGTAATTGTCTGCGCTTTTGAATTCGAATTTATGGGTGGATCCATGGGGTCCGTGGTTGGAGAGCGGTTTGTACTGTCCGTGGAAGCTGCGATAGAAGCCAGTTGTCCGCTCATATGTTTTTCCGCCAGTGGCGGAGCCCGTATGCAGGAGGCGATTATCTCACTTATGCAGATGGCCAAAACCAGCGCCGCCTTGGGCAATATGCGCAAGCTGGGTATCCCCTATATCTCGGTACTCACGGATCCAACTACCGGAGGAGTATCTGCAAGTCTGGCAACCCTCGGTGATATCAATGTGGCCGAACCTGACGCGCTTATAGGATTTGCCGGTCCGCGGGTGATCGAGCAGACCGTCAGGCAGACACTTCCCGAAGGCTTCCAGCGCAGCGAATTTCTGCTGGAACATGGCGCAATCGACATGATCCTCGACAGGCGAGAAATGCGTGATCGCATCGCATCCATGCTTGCGATACTCTTGCATCTGCCGGCTCCTGCCTCTTGATTAGATGGATAAAGCTAAGATTAGGTGTATAAGTCGGCGTGATGCATCCTGCTGTGGAACACGGTAAGCCTGCCGGAAAGAATTCGCTCGGAGAATGGCTGCAGTGGCAGGAGTCACTTCACTTTAGCGCCATCGATCTGGGCCTGGATCGCGTGGCACTCGTCGCGGGGCGGCTGCTTCCGGAATCTGCTCCCTTCAGTGTCATAAGTATCAGCGGTACCAACGGCAAGGGCTCCAGCGCAGTCATGCTGGAGCAGCTCTACTCGGGAGCCGGCTACAGAACAGGCTGCTATACTTCGCCCCATCTGCTGCGATACAACGAACGTATTCGGATCAATGGGACTGAAGTAAGCGATGATATGCTTTGTGAGTCCTTTCAAAAGATCAACAGAGCCCGTGGCGACATCTCGCTGACGTACTTTGAATTTGGTACCCTGGCGGCACTGGATATCTTCCACCGGAACCAGGTGGAACTGGCTATTCTTGAGGTGGGTCTTGGAGGCCGGCTGGATGCAGTGAACATCATGGATGCCGATGTCGCGCTGGTCTGCACAATTGATATCGATCATGAGAAGTGGCTGGGAGCGGATCGAAACTCGATCGGCTACGAAAAGGCAGGTATTTTTAGAAAAGGCCGGCCGGCAGTATGTTCCGATCCGCAGGCGCCGCAGAGCATACTCGAGAGTGCGGACCGTATAGGCGCCCGGCTTTATCTGGCCGGGAGAGACTTCAGTTGTCACCGGCACGGCGATCTTTGGTCCTGGGAGTCCGGGATTACCGGCTCCCAATCCGATTTGCCCTGCTTTCATCCGGATAATTCGTGCTTGATCTGGAATGCCGCTGGTGTCCTCATGGTCACCCGCCTGCTGGAGAAGCGATACCATTTGCCCAAGGATGCAATGGCCAGGGTTATCAATAAGTTCCGCATGCCTGGCAGGTTCCAGATTGTACCTGGTGATATCGAGTATGTTCTCGATGTGGCGCATAACCGGCAGGCCGCTGCACAACTGGCGGCTAATCTGGCGGCCTTGCCCAATGCAGGACACACCTACATGGTTATCGGCATGTTGATGGATAAAAACCATGACCTAGTACTTACGGCGCTCTCAAATTCCGCCGATTTCTGGTATGTTGTCCCAACCGGTGGCGAGCGAGGTATGCAGGCCGGCGATCTTGCTGAAAAACTGAACCGGTATGTCGATGCTGCCTGGGTCAAGACTTTTGATGATCTACATACTGC
>Ga0156099_1216_pt1 | contig 10748 bp, 12 predicted proteins | sample RifCSPlowO2_02_FD_107752 | JGI IMG/M metagenome (GOLD analysis project Ga0156099, IMG submission 107752) | Gammaproteobacteria bacterium RIFCSPLOWO2_02_FULL_56_15
TACCAGGCAACATTGTGACTTCCTCGTCCGGCTGCCCATGCGGGGTGCGGTGGAAAGTTTGAATGTCTCGGTGACGGCGGGGATATGTCTTTACGAGGTGATGCGGCAACGTACCGACGGACACTGATCTGGGCAAGACGATTTCCCATCCATGGATGATCTGCAAGGTGAATTGTCGGTTTGAGAGCAAATGTCAATTTGCAAATACCTCACTGATACTCTAGAATCCTGCTCCTTCTGATTCCTTGCCCCACCACCGGATCGCAGCGGGGGGCTACAAACTCATGGGGAATATCCAATGCGACATTATGAAATTGTAATCCTGGTCCATCCGGATCAAAGTGAACAGGTTCCGGCCATGGTGGAGCGGTATCGAACCGTTATCGAATCCACAGGTGGGATGATCCACCGACTCGAAGACTGGGGTCGTCGCCAGCTTGCCTACCCTATCAACAAAGTGCACAAGGCACATTACGTGCTGATGAATATCGAGTGCAGTGATGATGTACTTAAGCAATTGCACAGCGCTTTCCGGTTCAATGATGCTGTCATACGTGACCTCATTTTGAAACGTGACAAAGCCGATACCAGTCAATCTCCATTGTTCAAAATCAAGGAACAGGAAGAGGGCGATAGCTCCCACAGCAAAAATCGGGATGACAATGATCCCTCCGGGGCCGGGGAGATCGGAAATCCGGATCCCGATACCATTGATGACGGGGTGATGACGGACACACAGGATGATGCACAGGAAACCGGAGATGAATCCGGCGACAACGAAACAGAGTAATCAGCAGATCCACTTGGACTGTTGCAGAGGAACACGATATGTCACGCTATTTCAGACGCAGACGTTTTTGCAAATTTACCGCGGATGGGGTGGAGGAGATCGATTACAAGGATATCAACACCCTGAAGAACTATATCACAGAGACAGGCAAGATTGTCCCTAGCAGGATCTCAGGCACCAAAGCCAGGTACCAGAGACAGCTTGCCACTGCGATTAAACGTGCCCGTTTTCTGGCCTTACTGCCTTACAGCGATTCTCACGATTCCCACTAGGATATAAAAGGGTATTTTCCCGGTTATACCGGGTATGACAGTTGTCTGAGCGGTTTATCCTGCCGAGCGGACATTGTGTAATATCCCCTTCTTTGGGCTGCCTTGGTATGCATACACTAGGTAACTATATTATCCGGGGACGTATGCAGGCTATGGGGATCATCAGTCTCCTGGCGGTTTTCTCCTTGTTGCTGCCTGTGTTGTTCTATCCCTTCATGTATCCTATCTGCGGAGTTCCGCTTGCACTATTGACCATGCGCCGCGGGCCTGCTATCGGTTTCCAGGTCCTCACCGGCAGTTTCGTACTGACAACCGTGCTCTACTGGTTACTCGGTATCCGACAGGATGTGATCCAGATAATCGCATTGACAGTATGGCTGCCGGTATACTGCTGCGCTGTAGTGCTGCGACTGACCAATGCCCAGGTCTGGATGATACTGGCGGCGGGATTGATAGGAATATTGTCCGTGACAGGTCTGCAACTCTATATGGGCGATGTCGCCGAGTGGTGGCGGGGTGAAGTGGGTCAGATCATGGTCAACTTCTTAGCAGCGACTGACCAAGCGCAGCCTCAAGAAATACTGGATACCATCTTGTCGCTCATGAATGCACTGATGGTATCGGGTATGATTGTTAACCTGATTCTTAGCACCCTGATAGCCAGGTGGTGGCAGTCTCTGCTGTTCAATCCGGGTGGTTTCAAGATTGAATTCGCTGCTATCACATTGCCCCGGGGACTGCTGTTAGTGGTGTTTTCACTCGGGATGATACTCCTGCTGGCGGGTCATCAGCAGATTCCATTACTGCGTGACATTCTGATTCTTACCGTAATTCCCTATGTTTTCCAGGGAGTTGCGGCGGTACACCGGGCAGTCAGAAAGAAAAACCTGTCTGTCTATTGGCTGGTTTGCATGTATATTCTGATGTTCAGCCTGCCGATGATCCTCTTCATAGCCTGTCTAGGTATGATGGATTCTTTGTTTTTCAAAAGAAACGCACATCCCTGACAAATTTTTGCAGGTGAAGTGATATGATTAGCAATCAACTGTTACGAGGTTTGGAAATGGAAGTAATACTCCTGGAAAAAATCCATAATCTGGGCAATCTCGGCCAGAAGGTCAAGGTCAAGCCTGGTTATGGTAGAAATTATCTGGTCCCACGGGGCAAGGCCGTACCTGCTACGGAAGAGAACTTGGCCCATTTCGAAAGTCGCCGGGCGGACCTTGAGAAGGCACAGGCGGATGCGGTGGGTAAGGCTGAAATCCGGGCCCGTGAGTTCGATGGGTTTAGCGTGACGATCGCTCGAAAGGCAGGTGAGGAAGGTAAGCTTTACGGTTCGGTTGGAACCATAGATATTGCCGAGGCGGTAACTGCTGCTGGTAAGCAACTGGCAAAGCATGAGGTCAGGCTACCGGATGGTCCTTTCCGTATGATCGGTGAATATGATGTCAATCTGCAAATGCATTCAGACATCACCGCCACAATCAAGCTGATCGTTGCGTTGGAGACAGACTGATATTCAATATCAGGAATACCGTTTCAAAATGCTAAAACCCCGCGCTGAAAACTGAACCATGCCGGAACGTGTCCATACAGGTACAGATGCGGAAACAGCGGCACTGAAATTGCCACCACACTCGCTGGAGGCCGAACAGGCTGTACTGGGTGGCATTTTTCTAGACGGTGAAGCGTGGCTCAAGATTGTTGAACGTGTACGGCAGAACGATTTCTATCGCAAGGATCACCGCATAATCTTCAACGCAATTACTTCCCTGGAAGCCGAAGGCAAGCCCTTTGATATCGTGACAGTGGCTGAGTGGCTGGAGAGTCACCAGCAACTAGACTCGGCGGGAGGTCTTTCCTATCTCGCAGCGCTTGCGGAGAATACTCCCAGTGTAAGCAATGTTGCCGCCTACGCGGATATCGTTCGCAAGCGTTCCATTCTGCGCCAATTGATCCAGGTAACCACCAGTATCAGCGATGCGGTATACCGTCCCATGGGGCGCACGAGCGAGGAACTCCTGGATCATGCCGAACAGGCCATATTTGAAATTGCTGAACAGGAAAACCGCGGTCGCCGCGATTTTCAGCAGATCAACGGATTATTATCCGCAGCGCTGGACCGGATTGATGAACTATTCCGCAAGAAGAACCCCATCACCGGGGTTGAGACGGGTTTCGATGACTTTGATAAACAAACCGCCGGTTTGCAACCTTCTGATTTGATCATCATCGCCGGTCGACCATCGATGGGCAAGACTGCATTCGCAATCAATATCGCTGAAAACGCCGCTATCCGAAACAACCTTTCGGTGGCTATTTTCAGCATGGAAATGTCAGGTGAACAACTCGCCATGCGCATACTGGCTTCGCTGGCACGGATCAACCAGCAAAAGATCCGAACCGGCAGACTGGACAGTGATGATGACTGGGCTCGACTCGTGGCGACGGTTTCCATGATGCAGGACAAGAAGATGTTTGTTGATGATACACCTGCGCTTACTCCGGCTGAACTGCGGGCGCGTTGCAGACGCTTATACCGGGAGCAGGGGCTTGACCTGGTGATCGTCGATTACCTGCAATTGATGCAGGTGCCAGGCAGCAAGGAAAACCGTGCCACTGAGATATCCGAGATTTCCCGATCCCTGAAAGCCATGGCCAAAGAGCTGCGGGTCCCGGTAATTGCGCTCTCTCAGCTCAATCGGAGTCTCGAAGGCAGGCCCAACAAACGTCCGGTCATGTCGGATCTGAGGGAATCCGGGGCGATAGAACAGGATGCGGATGTGATCGCCTTCATTTACCGTGATGAAGTTTATAATGAGGATTCGCCGGATAAGGGCAAGGCCGAGATCATCATCGGCAAACAACGTAATGGACCTATTGGCATGGTCCCGTTGGTTTTTCTGGGCCAATTCACACGCTTTGAAAACTATACCGCTGCCGTTGGTTTCCATCCGGGGTTTGATGCATGACCCGGCCTGCCAGGGTCGTAATCCAGCTACCCTCTCTGCAACATAATCTCTCCCGTGTGCGGCAACTGGCTCCCCGAAGTCGGATTATGGCAATCGTCAAGGCGGATGCCTACGGACATGGATTGGTACGGACAGCCACGGCGCTACCCGGAGCGGACGCCTTCGGCGTGGCCTGCCTGGAGGAAGCGATACAGCTGCGCGAGGCGGGGATAAGCGCACCAATCCTGCTGCTTGAAGGGCCCTATAGTGCCGGTGAGTTGAACCGTATAGAGGCACTTAAGCTCCAGATTGTGGTTCATGATGAAAGCCAGCTCGATATGCTGGGCCAAGCCAGGCTGCCGCAACCGGTGCAGGTCTGGATCAAGATCGACAGTGGTATGCACAGACTGGGTTTCCCTACTTCCGATACGGAACGGGTCTGGCAGCGGCTCCGGTCCTGTCCTTCGGTTGCACCCGGGATTCGCTTGATGAGTCACCTGGCCAGGGCCAGTGAGCCGGACAGCCCCATGACTAAAAGACAATTACAAATCTTTAACGAGACCTGCCGGATATTCCCGGCGGAACGGAGTATCGCCAATTCTGCTGCCATCCTGCTCTGGCCGGACAGCTGCCAGGACTGGGTCAGGCCGGGACTGATGTTGTACGGTGTCTCGCCTGTGGAAGGTAGGACATCCCGTGATTTTGACTTGGCCCCAGTCATGTCATTCCAGTCGCATCTGATCGCGACCAAAGCATTGCAACGGGGAGATACGGTAGGCTATGGGGCCGGCTGGGTATGCCCGGAAGATATGACCGTCGGCATAGTTGCCGCAGGCTATGGGGATGGTTTTCCCAGGCATTCCAGCTCCGGTTGCCCTATCCTGGTGAGTGGAATTCGAACAACTATCATCGGACATGCCTCGATGGATATGCTGAGCGTCGACCTGCGTGCTATCCCTGCTGCAAAGGTGGGAGACCCCGTCGAACTCTGGGGCTCGCGATTACTGATCGAGGAAGTAGCGGCTCATGCAGGCACGATACCTTACGAATTGATGTGCGGAGTTCACAAACGTCTCCGCTTCGAAGAACATGGCCAAGACTAGAAACCAATACACTTGTGCTGCCTGCGGAGGTGTCAGCCCCAAGTGGACAGGCCAATGTCCCGACTGCAACTCATGGAACACGCTTGAGGAAGTTCCTGTTGAACCAGCGGCAGGGAACCGTGCCGCCCGGTTTCAGAATGTCGTCACCAACCCTGCAAAGGTCAGTAGGCTGGATGAATTCGCCACAGTGAACGAGGTTCGTATCTCGACTGGTATCGCTGAGCTGGATCGGGTCCTCGGCGGTGGACTGGTACAGGGCTCAGTCACCCTGGTTGGAGGGGATCCGGGTATAGGTAAATCCACACTCCTGATCCAGGCACTTTCCTCCATCGCCGGCCATAGTGGAACACCGACTCTCTATATCAGTGGCGAAGAGTCTGCTGATCAGGTCTGCCTGCGGGCTAGGCGCCTCGGGTTGGAGCTTTCTGTTTTGCCTATACTCACAGAAAACAGTCTCGAACGTATCCTGCCCATAATCTCGGTAGAAAAGCCCCGTGTATTGGTATTCGATTCCATCCAGACGGCATATACCGATCTTTTACAATCCGCTCCAGGCTCGGTGGGACAGGTACGCGAATGTGCCGCACAATTGGTACGGCTGGCAAAACAGTCAGGCATTTCCGTATTTCTTGTGGGACATGTCACCAAGGATGGCTCTATTGCCGGTCCCAGGGTCCTGGAGCACATGGTGGATACAGTCCTCTATTTCGAAGGGGATCCCGGCAGTCGTTACCGTGTGATCCGCTCCATCAAAAACCGTTTTGGCGCGGTGAATGAACTGGGTGTCTTTGCCATGACCGACAGGGGCTTGCGGGAGATCACCAATCCCTCAGCAATCTTTCTGGCAACGCATGATGAGCAGGTCCCTGGCAGTGTTGTAACAGTGACGCGGGAAGGAACGCGACCTCTGCTCGTGGAGATCCAGGCGCTGGTCGACCCGAGCGCCCTGTCAAATCCACGCCGGGTTAGCGTAGGATTGGAGCAGAATCGCCTAGCGATGCTGTTGGCGGTGTTGCACCGTCATGCCGGGATATTCAGCGGTGACCAGGATATCTTTGTCAACGCTGTAGGCGGCGTGAGAATCACCGAGACGGCTGCGGATCTCCCAGTCCTCCTTGCAGTGTTGTCCAGTATGCGAAATACACCGCTCCCCGCAGGATTGGTGACCTTCGGTGAGATTGGTCTGTCTGGTGAGGTCCGTCCCGTGCAAAATGGACCGGAACGGCTGAAGGAGGCGCAGAAGCATGGATTCCGAGTGGCGATTGCCCCGGTCGGCAACTGCCCCGCGAAGGGTATTCCGGGATTGGATCTCATCCCGGTATCCAGGCTCACAAAGGTATTGGATTATCTTAGCGGCAACCATTCCTGAACAGACGGTATGCAGGACAGGAAAGCTTAGGGATCCTCGGCCATCAATAATCGGTTTTTTCAGGAACTGTTTCAGCAAGGATAGCCTTGAACAAAGACTGGTATTCCTGGTCAAGGATTCTACCGAAAATAGGATCATCAACCGTCTTGATTGCTGCGTCTATGTGCCGCCAGTCTTCCAGCCCAAGCAGTTTTTCCGCCACCTGGAACAGGTAGCCTTCCTCGATATCCATGTGCGCTTGATAGGATGCGATGTAGTTATTTAGCTGCCGTACAAAATTTTCCCGGGGAAAAATGGCGCTGCCCTGAATTTGTTTGATTTCATCGAGAATCGCTGTACCGTTTTTTGCGATCTGCTGGTGTTCAGAGCTTACCCTGTTGATCAACTCGGTGGTAGCCTTTTCACGGATCTTCAGTATCTCGAAGATTTGTTCTTCGTGGGGATGATGGTAGATATCCGGGTAGTTGATGAAGTACTGCATGATATCCGCGAGGGTCTGGTAATTGGTAAACTCGCCACATGCCAGTCGACTGTTCTGCTCCGAGAGGAGAGTCAACAGCTTCGTAATATTCCGGTGGTCGTTTCGCAGGCTGGAGATGATTTCCGACATAGACTGGTCCGATGCAGATACTGATACAAAAGGGAGCTCAAGCGATCATTCTATACTGCATAGTGGCATCAGTATATTCCGGAGTATGCTATATTGCCAACGGTCGTATCTGTGGGCGTGGACCTGGACAATCTCTTATTTATCCAGGGCTGTTTTTTCACTTTCCTTGGAGATCGATCTATTGAACCTTCATAACTCCTCCGGTCTGACTCCGGTTGCCGTAAGCGCTGGACGGGGTGGCGCTTGGCTGACTGAAGCATGCGGCATATGGATAAAACACTGGTTGCCCTGGACGGTCGTCACTCTGGCCCTGATCGGTTATAGCTTAGTTATCAATCTGATCCCCTTCGGCGGGATGATGAGCAGCCTTTTGCTTCCTGCAATAGTCGCCGGTCTGATGCTGGTATGTCGTGACACCGAGTCTGGAGATCAGGATTTTGCAGGGGCCTTTGGTAGGGGATTCAGGCAGCGACTCACGCAGTCCCTCCTGCTGGGGGCCGCCTATCTTGGTGGTATCGCTGTGATTCTGATCCTCCTGGTAATACTGTTTATAAGTGCATTGGGCGGTTTCGGAATAATCATGGAGTTGATGTCCGGTGATCCGGGACTGCTGACACCAGCGCTTGTTATGCAACTCCTACTGGCATTGCTGGTGGCTTTATTGTTATACCTGCCACTGTTGATGGCATTCTGGTTTGCCCCGGCCCTGGTTGCCCTGGGAAATCAAGAGGCTATACCTGCCATGGTTGCCAGTTTCCGTGCCTGTCTTATTAATTTCATACCATTTCTTGTTTATGGTTTGATTGGACTGGTCCTTACCCTCTTGGCGACCCTGCCGTTGGTACCGGTCTGGTTGATTCTGCTGGTACGGGGCTGGTGGTCGATGCGTGTACTGTACTGGTCGATTCTGATCCTCATGCTGGTTCTGATCCCCGTAATGATCATCAGTGTTTACACAGCGTATCGAGATATCTTTGAGCGACAACCCGGCAATGCCAATCAGGTGGAATAAACACGAATTTTTGGACATGAAAAAAACTTCCATGCCGACGGCTGACGAGTTATTACCGGGGCGCACTTCACCCATACCGACCGCGGAGGTTCATTTTGTAAATCGGAATGTTCTTAAACCACCATTTCCGAAAGCAACCAGAAATGCCATGTTTGGTATGGGCTGTTTCTGGGGGGCGGAGAAAAGATTCTGGCTGCTTCCCGGTGTGTATGTAACGGCTGTCGGTTACGCCGGGGGAGGTACACCCAATCCGACTTATGAAGAGGTCTGTACAGGTCGTACCGGTCATAATGAGGTAGTGCTGGTGGTCTATGAGGAAGAGTGGGTCAGTTATCAAGATCTCCTCAAACTGTTCTGGGAATCCCACGATCCAACTCAGGGCATGCGTCAAGGAAACGATATTGGTACTCAGTATCGATCAGGCATATATACCTATACCGATGAGCAGCATTACCTGGCAACAGCGAGCAGATCGGTTTATGCGAAGGCGTTGACTGAGGCGCATTTCTCTCCGGTGACTACCGAAATCCTGCCTGCCCCAGGATTCTATTATGCCGAGGAATACCATCAGCAGTACTTAGCCAGAAATCCAGCTGGTTATTGCGGAATCGGTGGTACCGGTATCCGGTACAGGATCTGAGATGGGTTGCTCTACAGTGATGGAACCTTTGCTGCGTACTGTGCGATCCATTCCCGGGTAAGGAGATCCCGATTAATCGTATAAGGCCCATCCGTAAATTTCTTCTGATGCAGATAAGCCTCGATATGACAGATTTGTTCCACAATCCGGAGACGGCTTGTCGCCTCCGGGTGAGTCAAACAAAGTCCGATTTCAAAATAATCAATCTGGTGTCTGACCAGAACCACCCGGCCGACGAAGCATTCATTAGCATCACCTAAGGGGATGGTGATCTCGATAGCTTGGCCCGGTTTGATGAATATATCAGTCTTAAACAACAACCCCAGCCTGGAGTTACCCGATGCTGGACTTTCTGCCTTTAGCTTACTAAAGCTTATTGGCTGGATCTCTATAGGGAAACCGGAAGGATGGTTGATAAACCCCGTCTGTTCATCCAGCACGGGTCGCAGAGATTGCAGGCCGATCCCAGTGGGAAGCCGGGTGCCTTGACTGCTATACTTTTGTAGTCTGTTAACCTTATGATTAAACAAAGCTTTACTACCTGAGTAGTATAAATATATAGTTGATATATAGTAGGCTATTGCATAATTTAAATCAATAAAAATACCTTATAAATCTAAGAATTATAGATATCTTATGAGAATATAATTTAGAAATACACGGTAACTAACATTTAACTGGCTGTTTTATAATGTATATTATTGAATTCATCAACTCTAAAAGAGAGATTCTCCTGCCTTGTTTGTTGCTAGTCGCTGCATTGCATGGGGTGTGTATCTTCATGTATCGGGGGAGAAGACCCTTCACAGAGCTTGGAACGCATGTATAAATAATAAAGAGGTTATTTATTAATGGGGTACACAAAAGATACTTGGGCTAGATGGGTACCCTTCCCGCAAACTCTGAAAATGGGATAACAGATGGATTTCAAGGGGTATCTCAAAGACGTGCTGGCTGCATTCCTGAATCAGGAAAAACCAGGCCCTCTCGGGAGTCCACCCATGACGGATTTCAGCCGACTGTGCGAGGAAGTACGAAGAGCAGACATCATTCTGGTCGAGGGCAGGTCCAGGGTCAGTGAAGTCATCAAAATTATCACCAACAGTCCTTGGACACATGCGACTATCTATATCGGCAGGATGGACGAGATTCGCGATGGAAGCCTCCAGAATAGGGTTGCAGAACATTACGCCGGTGACCTCCATGAACAATTGATCATCGAGGCGGTGTTGGGACAGGGGACGATCGTGGTTCCATTACGCAAATATGCCGGAAAGCACCTCCGGATCTGCCGACCACGCAGCCTTTCACGTACCGATCGTGAGCAGGTGATTGCCTATGCGATCAGTCAACTCGGATATGATTACGATATGCGCCAAATGCTGGATCTGGCGCGTTTCATGTTACCGTATTCGATTATACCCAGACGCTGGCGCTCAACATTGTTTGAGCATAATCCCGGGAATCATACTAAGAACGTCTGTTCATCCATGCTGGCCGCGGCCTTTGACTCCGTCAAGTATCCCATTCTACCTATCGCCAGGATGATGCAGGACGGTAGCGTGCAACTGCTGCGCCGTAATGTTAAATTGAACACCCCCAAGGATTTTGACTATTCGCCATATTTCGACATAATCAAACACCCCTTTTTCAATTTCGATGAGATTGCTGCTTACCGGTCTCTACCCTGGGATATTCAAGGCGCGTTCTGCAATGTGGAAGGGGATTGTTTTATTCCGGTGCAGGCAAAGGGGCAGGGTGGGCAGAACGGGGAATCATCTGATCTGTAGCACCAGAACGAGCCATGAATAGCAACTTACTAGGATACCTGATAAACCCGCGTCTTCAGGTATAATCTTCTTCGGTTCTGTGATCACTGGGTAGGTAGTTACTGAACTGATTCATATCCTTTCAATATAATTACTACAGGAATATCTGAGTACAACATCTTATGAAAATAATTACTACAGGAATATCTGAGTACAACATCTTATGAAAATA
>Ga0156099_1005_pt2 | contig 10746 bp, 8 predicted proteins | sample RifCSPlowO2_02_FD_107752 | JGI IMG/M metagenome (GOLD analysis project Ga0156099, IMG submission 107752) | Gammaproteobacteria bacterium RIFCSPLOWO2_02_FULL_56_15
TTTGCATCCGGCGGTTCTCTTTGCAGCGACCTGCCGGGGCCACTCAAATTCTCAAGCGGCGATACCATGTTCCTCCCCGATCACCCACAGATTGGGTTGCGCCAGAACCCGTTTGACGAAAGCATTATCGGCCCGGACACGCTTATCGAGTTCCTGTTGGGAATACACCGTTGGATTCACGGTCCGCCCAAGCCGGTTCGTTGCCTCTTCCAGGACGGTAAACAGATCGGCATACGACAAACTGTCGCTTACCACCATCAGATCGATATCGCTCTGTGCCGTATCTTGCCCCTTGGCTACCGAGCCATAAACAAACGCGGCGTGAATCTGCGGTGCCAGCGGGGCCAAGGCCGCCCGCAGCACGTCAACCAGACCGGAAGACTTCAGCACCAAACCGCGCAACTCCTCGAACACCGGCGCCGCCGCGTTGGCTTGATAGTGTTTCTGATTGCCCACGCGCGTGACGGCCACCAGCCCCGCGGCCTCAAGACGGGCCAGCTCCCGCTGTACCGCTCCCGTGCCGGAACCCGCAAGAGCGATCACCTCGTTGCCGTAAAAACTCCGGCCCGGATTCCCAAACAAGACCGCCAGCACGCGTTGCTGCACCTTGGTGAAGAGCGCGTCGGCGATCCCGGAAACCGGCAGTGGAAGGGTTTTGCCTGATCGTTTCGTTATACCCATATTGGGTATAATAAACCCCGAATTGGGTATGTTCAAGCTCGCAAGTCTGGAATCCTATGCCGCACCGTTTTGTTGTGGCGCGCAAGTAGAAGAATGCACCATTCCTAATTTCCACCGACGCGTCGGCGTTCCAGTGTATTGCGGGCAACCGTGTAGCAATGCAATGAGGTCGGCGTCAATTCGATATCGATACCGTCCACTGTGACATGGCCGGAATATGAATGTCCAAGCCGACCTCCTTGGCGATGCGATTCAGTTCGTCATCGAATACGTCGCACAGGCGCTTGGTGAAGATGAGCGGGAGGATGTAGTCCTTGAACTTCGGTGCATCTTTCGCACCGCGAATGGAACAAGCGGCGTCCCAGATCCAGGATTCGAGGGATTTGTCGTTACCGTTGGTCATTCAGGTTTCCTGTTTTTGCAGCACCTTACCAATACTGTATGTGGGCAAGGTAAGTACATCAAGCCGAGACAGCCGCCGGATCACCGCTCTGTCGGGTTCTGTTTCACCCACCAGGATCTGTTCCCGCCAGCGCCGTTATCAGGTAATCAAAGCGGATCCGCTCCTGCTCCAGGCGCAGATGGTCTCCAAAACGGTTGCTGCAGAGATCCTGATAGAGCCGTTGTTCGGAGTCGGTCAGATACTTGAGTTCACGCTGCTCCGGCTGGCCTTCCTGGCCCCAGAATCCGCGGTGAGCCAGCAGCGCCGGTTCATCCATCAGCAGGCTTTGAACCTTCGATAATTTTCCCCTGAGTTGGTCGAGGATGATAAAGCCATGGGTGTCAATGTCCCCCCAGTAGTACAGCCGGACCCGCTTGAGCCAGGCAACATCGGACAGCGCCTCGAAGCCATAGCCGGCGCCGAAGATGACCAGGCTGTGCGCCAACGTCGGAAAGGCGAGAAAATTGATCTCGTTTTCGGTGATGAACACCCGCCGGATCCGGGCGGCAACGACCGGGTGCTGATCCAGCTCGCGAAAATCTTTCGTGCTGAGCGTGATGTCGGCATCGCGGCCGGGCAACAAGGACAACCCCGGATCCAGAATGCGGAAACGGACCAGCAGAGGTTTGCTGGAAAAACCATAGCGGCGCTCAAACTGGCTCACACTCTTCTCACTGTGCCGGATTTGTTCCGGCGGCAAGGCGAGGTCCAGCAACGGTAGTAACACACCGCGATGCTGTTCGATGAATTTGCTGTCGATGCCGGGAATGCTGACCTGCCGCAGATAGATGCCGGGTTCGGGATGGGCCAGCAGCCAGACAATGAAATCCAGCAGTTTGCTCCAGACATCGGCCAGGCCCAGGGCCTTCTGCGGATATCGTTGCACCCAGGGCATGAGTTGCGTCAAGCGTTCCTGGGTCTGGGAAACCAGATTGGCAAACCGCTGGACTTCCCGTTGCCTGCCGAGGATGGCGATGGCCGCCTCCGGTGTATCCACCCAGGCGGCCACCGGCACGCGGTTTTCCCCCAGCACCCGGTGGCGGATGACACGGGTCTCTATGCGGAAGCCCCGGACTGCTTGCAGGGCGCTGATCCATGCGCGAACCTCATCGAAGCGCTCCGTCAGTGCCTTGCTGTCGGGGGTCTTGAAGGCCATGCGCCGGGGAAATTCCAATCCACCAAGCGGGCCGGTGGCCAGCAGGAGGCCCCGGTCCCACCATTGCTGCAACTGGGCGCGCAGGGCTTTCTCATCCGTCCATTGCATACGGGTCCCGTTCACCCTGCAGTGATGGTGCTTCTGATCCCGTCCGCCACGGCCCGCTCCTGCCGGTAGGTTTCAATACTCAGGTTGCGGATCTTCGAAGCGCTGCCCGCCTCGTTGTGGACAAAGCCCACGGCAGCCACATGCGGCTCGATGATGCTGATTTTCTGCAGCGGGGTGACTATCAATAATTGCAGATTCAGTTGCTGGAACAATTTCAGTCCGTATTCGGTGGATTCATCGGAGCCACGGCCGAAGGCCTCGTCGATCACGACAAAACGAAAAGAGCGTGAGCGCACCGCTCCCCATTCCAGACCGAACTGGTAGGCCAGGCTCGCCGCCAGGATGGTATAGGCCAGTTTTTCCTTTTGCCCGCCGGACTTGCCGCCTGAATCGGAATAATGCTCGTATTCCGAATGATCTTCCCGCCAGCGTTCGGAAGCGGCGAAGCCGAACCAGTTGCGTACATCGGTCACCCGGGCGGTCCAGCGTTTATCCAGATCGCTCAGACCTTCGCGGCCGCGAAAACGCTCGATGATGTGTTTCACTTGCAGGAATTTGGCTTCGGAATACTGCTCATCCTCCGAGCCGGTGAGAGCGCCCTCGGTACAGGTGCGCAGTTCACTCTGAAAGTCACGGATATCGGCATCCTGTGCGGGCTGTGCCTCCAGCAAGATATAGCGGCCAGGGTTGTAATCAATCTGGGTCAGTGAGGTGTTGATTTGCGCAATTCGATCCTTGATGGTTTCCCGCTCGCGGTATAACTGGGACTGGAAGTTGGCCACTTCCCGAATGGTGTTTTCGTTTAATAATTCCTTGAAACGATTTTCGAAACGGGGCAGGTCATCGGCCTGCAGCACCGAGAGCATCTGCCGGTAGTCTTCCCCGGCGGCCACTGCCGTATCCACCTCCCGGGTCTCCAACGGATATTCGTAGCTGTACTGGCTCATGGCGCGGACGATCCGTTCTTCCAGCCCCTTCAGTCGTCGATCGCCGGCATCGATCTTATCCTGCAACCACCGGCGCAGGTCCTGCTGGCGCGTGTCACAGTTCTCGACGGTAATCGTAACTTCTCCCAATGCCTCGGGTAACAGGCTGTCCAGTTGCGCAAACCAGGCCTGGCTGTCCTGGGTGGCGGCCTGGGAGATCAGGGCGCAGGAGGCGGCATGGAGTTGTTCCGCATCTTCCAGTTTTTGCTCGGTCCGCGCGTGGGTGGCCTTGGCCTCGTCCAGCAGGGTCAGGCCGCGGGCCTGCTCCTGCTCAAGGTCCTGCAACCGGTCCGTCAGGGTTTGCAACATATTGGAGGCGGATTGCAGTTGTTTCAGCTCGTCCTGCAACCGTTCGATTCCCGCCACCAGGGCTTGCCAGTCGAGTTCCTGGAACTCCGGATATTCTTCCAGTTTGTTGATGGCATCGAGGATCTCCCGGTTCAGTTTTTCGTCCCGGTTGTGGCGGGCGATGATGGCGCCCAGATCCGCCATGGCTTTTTCCAGCAGGCGCAACTTATGTTGCAAGGCCGTGATCTTTTCCTGGTTGCTCCAGCCGAGCACAAAACGGCTGCGGTCGTTCAGGGCATAGCGATCGTCCTTTTCGTGGCGTTCGCCACCACCCTTGATTTGACCGTTCCGGGTAATGGCTCGTTGCTCGCGCCGGAATTGCTCCTGGGTTTCGCAACAGGCGACATCAAAGCGCCTGCGGATCTCCTGATCCAGCCAGGGATAAAAGACAGACCCGGGTTTGATGGCGATTTTATCCACCAGGGAATCCGGATGCAGGGCCGGGATACTGCTTGCCTGTGCCGACCGTACGCGATAGTACACCAGGCGGCCGCGCAGATGGGTGTCATCCACCCACTGGGCCACCCGGCTGTAGTGCGCCTCCGGCACCAGCAGGGACAAACCGAAATTATGCAGCAGTCGCTCCATGGCGCCTTCCCAGTCCCTGGATTCCTCCCGGACTTGCAGCAGTTCGCCGGCGAAGGGCAGTTCACTTTCCATCAGGTCCAGCGCCTGACACAGTTGCTGGCGCAGGCTGATCTGCGCCTGCTCAATATTACTCTGGCGGGATTTCAGACTGGCGATATCTTGCCGGAGACTCTGGCGTTCCTCCTTTTTGCGTAAAAAATCGAATTCTGTTTCACGCGACCGGTTATTGAGGTCAGTCTGCGCCGCAAGCAACAGCTCCTGTCTCCGGCGGAGTTCCTGCTTCTGCAGCAGGAAGGCATCTTCTGATGGGGCCGGTGTCATGGTGAGGGCCGCCAGCCCATCCTGGTAACGCCGGGCCCGTTGCCGACGCTGTTCCCGCTCACTCTCCTGCCGGCGGATTTCCTGACGCACGCGCTCGATGCGATCGCCGCCGTTGGCGGCAATCTGCTGTTTCAGCTCCAGCTCTGCCGCGCGTTGTTCGGCCACGCCGGCGGCCAGCCGGCCGACCTTGGCATGCTGCCGTTCGAGCGTCGCCCGCAGGTGCCCCTGCCGCTCCTCCAGTAATCGTACTTTCCGGGTGGCGAAAAAAGGCGTCAGGGCCTCGCGGCACTGCCGAATCTCGGCCACCTTCCCGCTCTGCTCGCGGTGCTGTCTGCAATCTTCCACCAGCGGCGTGAGCAGCTCGATTTGCCGCCGCGCCTTGAGTACCGCTGCATGGGCGCGGTTGAGATCGTCGAAGTGTTCAATCAGCAACTTGATACGCGGGGCGGCTGCAAAAGGCTCCAGCATGTGGCCCCGGACAAAATCGGTGAGATTGCCCACCGACTTCATGGATACGGTTTGATGGAACAAATCCAGCGCCTGCTCGTTGTCGATGCCGAAACGGCGGCGGAACCACGCCCCGTATTGCGGGAAATGATCCATCACTTCAATCCCATCCTGCCGCAAACGCTTGCGCAGGGCATTGATCTCGCTGCCGAAGCGGGAGAAATCCGCGCTGATGCCTAGGGCGCGTTCGGCGCCGACATAGAAACGCTCCGGCTGGCCCTGCTGGTCTTTCATCCAGAACACCTGCGCCAGGGTGATGGACTGGTCATAGCCCTGATTGTGGAAAACGCCCAGGATGACCGAATAGCTGTTGTGATCCCGTAGCGCCACAGGCCGCGCCTTGCCGGCGGTCTCATTGCGTTCGGACTTGTAATAGCCCAGCACATAGGAGCGCAGGGAGCGCTCCTTCTGATCAGCCCCGGCGGCCTTGTTATAAGCGACCCGGTGGGCCGGCACCAGCAGGGTCGTGACCGCATCCACCAGGGTGGACTTGCCCGAACCGATATCGCCGGTCAGCAAGGCGTTCCTGCCCCCCAGATGCAGGGACCACACCTGTCCGTCAAAGGTGCCCCAGTTGTAGACTTCCAGCCGCTGCAAGCGAAAACCGGCCAGGGCATCCTTGCCGACGAAATCCAGTTCCGGTGCAACCGGCTCAGTCCCGCTCACTATCCGTATCCCCAAGCAGATGTTGCTGGTATTGCAGGAGCTTCTGGTCCAGTGCCGAAAGCCATTGGGCATCCACAAAGGCCTTGATGATGCGGCGTACTTCAAAGCCGGGCGCCGGACCCGAGCCGCTTGGTTGCAGACGGCGCAGAAAACCGAGCTCCACGACTTTATTAATGTGCTGCTCGATCTGGTTGACCAGCCGCGCGTCATTGCTGCTGTCGGGGAGAAACACGCGGATCAGTTCGACGATATCATCCCGTGACAGGACCAGCCGAGTATCGCCGCCGCCGGCATCGAATTCCGCCAGTTTCTTGCGCAACAGGGCGAGTAATAAACTGACCGGAAAGGACAACTGCCGCCGCACCACCAGGCGTGGGAGATCCTCCTGATTGCTGCTGGTGTCCCCTTCGCGCTCCGGCTCGCTGCGGGTGCGTAAAAAGGCATAGCCTTCGGCCTCATCCAGCAGCAGTTCCAGTCCGAGTATGGCGACCTGGTCCCGCACCCTGGCCTGCAGTCCGAGGAGCTGACCCCAAAGCCAGGGGTCGCCATCCTGATACAGCACACCCTTGAGCAGGAGGATCAGCAGCGTGGAGAGCGCCGGGTTGGCAGCGTCATGGTCCGTTGGATTGACTTCGGTTTGCATATCAGCGGGTATTGTCCCGTTTCTGGCCGGGTAAATAAATGATGCGTGGCAGCCGGGCACAGCGCGTCACTGCGGCGCCGGTTTCCGTCACCCCCTGCCAGCGGATACTGTCTTCGATGGAAGTGTCGATTACGATGGTGAAACGGTGACCATGGCCACCCTCCTCACCCAGTTCCAGATAGGCCACCAGTTCCGCCAGACCCTGCTGCAGGGGACGGCTCTGACAGAGTTCATGCAGGCTCACCTGGGACTTGTCCTGCAGGGATTGGTGGATATGCCGGGCAATGGCGGGTTTATCCACCACCACCTGGGAATAGAGTACGCTGGAATCCAGCGTTTCATCACCGGCTTCCAGCCGGATGCTGGCAATTCTCAGCTTGCCCGGCGGGCTGTACAGCGGTCTTTCCATGGGCAGCGAGATGGTTGCCGCAGCCTCATCCAGCGCCATGAATGAAGCGTGCGTGGATGCGATGCCGAGTGATTCCCGCAACGCCAGAGCCTTGCTTTCAATCCCGTGCAGGATATCCATGATCCGGCGGTTTTCGAGCCACGCCTGATCATCGAGGAAGCGCCGCAACTGCTGCGATAACTGCGCTACCGTTCGTTGCGTGTGCTCGCCTGCCTCCAGCCAGTCATAGTGGATCCGCCGCGTGCGTGGTTCGGGTCTGAGCTCCGCCACGGCCGGAAGGGCCAGCACCTGGTCCAGCCGGTCACTGAATTCCCCCTGCCGCTCCGGCGACATCAGGAAATCCCAGAAGGCACGGAAACTGGCGCCCTGATCCGAATCAGCGATGGCATCCCGCTCGCCCATGATAGTTCCCAGCAGCTCCCCTTTGTTGCCGTCCCACCGGGCGATGCGTTCGCGCACGCTGCGATCCAGTTGCCGGAAATTAAACTCCACCTCGCGGAAATCGGACAGTAACTCGCGGGCTTGCTGCGTGAACTGCATGAATCGATCTTTCAGGGCAGTGGCATCCAGCAGCGCAACGTGTCCCTGCAACGCCTCTGCAATTTCCGCATCCAGCGCCTGCCTGCGCCGCTGTAATTCCTGCAGGCGCACTTCCGGATCCTCCGTACTGCCTTCGCAGAGTTGGCGCAGCAACTCAAACAGGGTCAAAAGACGCGACTCGGTGCCGACAAAACTGCGCTGATTCAGGCTTTCCAGCCAGGTGATGGCCTTCTCCGTGCCCGGAGTCAGATCGAACTGCACTGCGTCGGAATCCTGGCGATAAAACTTGCGCAACCAGCCCTTTTCCGGGGCGGCCCAGTCATTGAGGTAGTCCAGTGCAGTTTTGGGAAATTTATCGCTGCCCAGGGATTCGCGGAGCTGAAAGAGCTCGTCCTCCAGCGCCTCGGAGAGGTCCGCCTGCGGTATCACCCGGACGTTTTTATGGACAAAAACCTTATACAGGAAGCTGGCCATCAAGGGTGCATGGGGACTGGTCAACAAGCGCCAGGCGGGATGATTCTGCCGCAGGGTCTCGAGGGTCTGGTAGTCGACGGGCATGGGCTCGGATTCAGGCTTGCAAAGGGTTATACGCAGGGTCTAAGGCGCCCTGCCACACCATGGATGAAAAATATTCGAGTTTCTGACAAACTGCAAGGAAGAAACTGTTTTGGAGTGGCTCTACCATGAGTGGAAATCCTGTGAATACTCTCAGCCGCCGTACTTTCCTGGCCCGCTCCAGTCTGCTGGCTGCCGCCGCGGTTTGGCCGGTAGTGGGATGGAACGCACAACTCCTGCCCCGGCGGCCCATCCCGGGCACCGGTGAAGACCTGCCCGTCATCGGGCTCGGCTCCACCAAGGCCGTCATGCAACTGGCGACAGAAGGCACGGCGGGCCTGGAGGCGGTTTTGCAAAGCCTGCTGGACGCTGGTGGCAGCGTGATCGATACCTGGTCACGCGACCCGGCGCTCGATGCCCTGGCCGGAGAGGTGTTTCGCAAAAACAATCGACTGGGATCCCTCTTCCTCGCCACCAAGGTGGATACCGAGGGGGTGGAAGCGGGTCGAGCGATGATCGACGCCAACGAGCGTAACTTCGGCAAGGCGGCCGATCTCATCCAGGTATTCAGCATGCGTGACATCGGCAACCAATGGCCGCTGCTTCGGGAAATGAAGGATCAGGGCCGGACCCGCTATATCGGAATCACCGTCGCCAGCGAATCCGCCCACGGAGACATGCTGCAATTCATGCAGAAGGAACGCCCGGATTTCATCCAGATCAATTATTCCCTGGCCGAAAGCAACGCAGAGCGCGAGGTACTGCCCTATGCCAGGGATAATGGCATCGCCGTGATTATCAACCGCCCCTTCATGAATGGGGATTATTTTCCCAAGGTCCAGGGGCATTCCTTGCCGGACTGGGCCGCCGAATTCGACTGCGCCAGTTGGGCACAGTTTGCCCTCAAATTCATCCTGGCCAACCCGGCGGTCACCTGCGTACTGACCGAAACCACCAAGCCGGAACATCTGCAGGACAATCTCGCGGCCGCAGAGGGCAGGCTACCCGACGCCCCGGCCCGACTCCGGATGCAGGAAGAGATACGCTCTCTCTGAAACCTTACCAGACCATCAACGAGTGATCTCCTATGAATACCATCCACGAACAAGTCAGTGAGTACTATTCCAGGGAGATCAAGGCCACCAGCGACCTCAAGACCTCCGCCTGTTGCGATACCGATAGCGCCCCGGCGTGGCTGAAACCCCTGCTCAACCGGATCCATCCGGAGGTCCGGTCCCGGTATTACGGTTGCGGCCTGGTCTGCCCGCCCCTGCTGGAAGGCGCGAGCATCCTTGACCTCGGTTGCGGCACCGGCCGGGATGTCTACGCCCTGGCGCAACTCGCCGGCAGAAACGGTCGGGTCATCGGTGTGGATATGACCGATGAACAACTCGCAGTCGCCGAGGAGCACCGGAATTATCACACGCAGGCCTTCGGCTACGACAACGTCGACTTCAAGAAGGGTTATATCGAGCAGTTGGACGCACTGGGTCTGGAGCCCGGCAGCTTCGATGTCATCGTCTCCAACTGCGTCATCAATCTCGCCACCGACAAAGCGGCGGTCTTCCAGGGTGCGCGCAGGCTGCTGAAGCCGGGCGGAGAATTTTATTTTTCCGATATCTATGCCGACCGGCGACTGAGTGATGCAGTCAGGAATGACCCGGTGTTATACGGCGAATGCCTGGGCGGGGCGCTCTACTGGAATGATTTCACCGACCTCGCCCGCGAGGCGGGTTTCAATGACCCTCGCATCGTTAACGAGCGGCCCATCCACGTCACTGATCCGGCTCTGGCGGCACGAACCGGCAGTACGGGTTTTTATTCCGTCACCCTGCGCCTGTTCAAGCTCGACGGGCTGGAAAACGAATGCGAGGACTACGGCCAGGCGGTGATCTATCACGGAACGATCCCGGATTCTCCACACCGGTTCGAACTCGACCGGCATCACCTCATCGAGACCGGTAAGGTCTTCCCCGTCTGTGGCAATACCTGGCGCATGCTGCACGAAACGCGCTTTCGCGACTGTTTCAGCTTCATCGGCGACTTCTCCACCCACTACGGCCAGTTCACCGGCTGCGGGGGCGGCCTGCCGTTCAGCAAAGCTCAAGAGGCAAACGACACCGGGGCGTCCTGCTGCTGAGCACCGATGCGCCAGTTGGTGGATCGGTTGGATAGAAGAGCGATAGCCCGGATGGAACACAGTGGAATCCGGGGTTCATTATCCTGGATTCCGTTTCACTCCATCCAGACTGCGTTCACTTTTTCGGAGAAATACAATGAAGGCATCATGCGAAATATTGATATTACTCATCACACTCGTAACAGGTGTCGGTTCTTCAATTGCATTAGCAGAAGAACCGAAGCAATCATCCAACCAGTGGTTGCTTGATGCAGAAAATGACACAGATAGATTTAAGCGACTGGAGATTTATCTGCGTGGCTTTGATCAACCAATGTGGGAAGTGGGGTATCGCTTTGAGATTGTTTATGACGCCATAATCGACGAGAATTATGAACTGGCAACTTATCATTGGGGAAAGGTAAAGCTCACCATCGAAAATGGATACTTGAAAAGACCTGCCCGGAAAACCAATGCTGATTTGATATTTTTCCAAAGCGGCATTTGGAAGTCGCTTGACACGGCCCTTAAAGAGGGAGACAGCAAAAAAATAAAGTCAGCGTTTTCTGATGCTCGGCTAAGTTGCATGGGATGTCATGCCGCCGAAAGTGTCCCATTCATGAACGAGCAAAAAATATTCCGACGTACCGGCACATTCCCAGAACCTGGCGGACATT
>Ga0156099_1145_pt2 | contig 10696 bp, 10 predicted proteins | sample RifCSPlowO2_02_FD_107752 | JGI IMG/M metagenome (GOLD analysis project Ga0156099, IMG submission 107752) | Gammaproteobacteria bacterium RIFCSPLOWO2_02_FULL_56_15
GCGCCAGTTTCGTGAGGCGCCATGCCCGGCGGCGCATGAGCCGAGCAGTGCGGCGCTCCAGGTTGAGGGATTCGCCTTTTTTTGCTGTTTCCGCCTTATCGAAGCACCGCACCCCCAGATCGATAATGCGGTTTTCCCCCAGCACTGCCCAGCCAACCGAGGCGATGCCGATGTCCAGACCGATAGTGATGGGACCGTCAACTTTCTGCTTGCCAGTCATGGCCATTCTCCTTGATAATGCAGCTGTAGCTCATCCGGGGTGAGAGCCGTTGCTACAATAAAGAATCGAAAGATTCTGTATCCGCCCGGCGGTGTAATAGCCGTCGGGCTTTATATCCTTCCGCAAATACCCCTAGAAAAATCAAAAGAATACGCCTCGTTCCCTGTTTTCGGCAAGTACGACCCGATTTCCATCCCTATTTTTTACTGGATGTCTTTGACCAGGGAAGCATGAATCCGGCCGTAATTGCATTCATTGCACGGTCATTGATCACGACTAGTTGAAACCCGTCGATGTTTGCCGCACAACTTGCATTAGTGCACATTTGTGCATACCATTCCTGTATGGAATATCGATGGGATTCGATAAAAGCAAGGATAAACGTAGGGAAGCATGGTGTCGCTTTTGCAGATGCAGTTATGGCTCTGGAAGACGAACTTGCCATAACTATCCCGGATCCAGATTCTGAAGATGAAGAGCGATTCATTGCAGTCGGAAGCGATGCATTTGGACGAATATTAATTACGATATTTACACTGCGCGGGGATGAAATCAGGATCATATCCTCGCGAAAAGCATCAAACAGCGAACGAAAGAGATACGAGGGCGCCAAATGAGGAAGGAATACGATTTCAGTAAAGGCAAGCGCGGACCGGTGGTAGCGCCGGCGAGCGGTAAAACCCGCATTACCATCCGTCTGGATGATGAGGTCATCGAGTGGTTCAGAACCCAGGTCGATAACGCCGGGGGCGGTAATTATCAGACGCTCATGAATCGTGCCCTGCGCGAGTACATGTCGCAAAGGCGGGAACCCCTTGAGGAAACTTTGCGCCGGGTTGTTCGTGAGGAGTTGCGGCACTCAGGCTGACATTATACGGCCGCTGTCTTACATCTCCCGCAAACCTGTGATTATCGGCAATCGCGCGGCCCGCAGGCTAGGCAGCAGGCCCCCAGGAAACCCAGCGTGAGCGCGTAAACCAGCCCCTGGACCAGCAGCCTCGGCGTCACGGTAAAGGCAAAGGTGATCTGGCTGAAGTTCGCAAAATTCATCGTCGAGGCTTGCAGTCCGTTGAAGGCCAGATAGGTAATCGCCATGCCGATTGCACCGCCGGCCAGGGCGATGAGCATCGCCTCAACCAGCACGGAAACGACGACCGGCAAGGAGTAAATCTCGCTAAACTAGATTCCCATTTACGCGGGATGGAGTGTGCGGTCGTTGATTTTGTTTAACCATTCGAGAATATCCATCGGGTTTTCAATCATGCCGGTCGCACCCCAGGATTCGGGTTTGTCTTCCTCGCCCAGGTAGCCATACAGAGCGACCAGAGTATACATACCGGCGTTGCTTCCAGCTTCGATGTCGCGCCTGGCGTCTCCTATATATAACGTCTTCGAAGGCTCACGTCCTGCTATCCGGCAGGCGTGCAGCATCGGCGCCGGATGGGGTTTGCTGTATTCCAGAGTGTCTCCAGAGACGATACACGCAGCCCGATCGTCCAGAGTCAACGCACGCATCAATGGAGCAGTAAGATGCGCCGGTTTGTTGGTGACGATTCCCCAGGGCGTGGCCATGGATTCGAGCGTGTCCAGTACCTCGATCATCCCTGGGAACAGCACAGTTTCCTGGGACAACCTGGACTGATAAATTTCGAGAAAGCGGCTATGCAAACGCCGTAACTCCGGCTCATTATCCGTGATGCCAAAAAAGCTTTCGATCATCACCATGCCCCCATGAGAAACGGTAGGACGTATCTCCTGGTATGGAAATGGTTCGCGACCTTCTTCCAAAAGTAAGCTGTTCAATGTTCCGGCGAGATCCGGGCCGGAATCCACAAGCGTTCCATCCAGATCAAGCAAGACGCATTCGATAGTGTTTTGCAAAACTGGATCTCAAAGGTAAGTGGCATGGAGCATATAGTTCACTCCAGGGCTGGATGTCAGCATGCACAGGTTAAGGCCTGGTAGATATAACACACCCGAGATATCCTGCACAATGAAACCATGCGCGCGTAATACTTCTCCCAATTCGGCCGGGCGGATGAATTTATGGTAATCGTGTGTACCTCTGGGCAGAAGCCCCAAAATATATTCTCCACCGACAATAGCAGCAACGTAGGATCTCCAGGTGCGATTCAATGTCGAGAGCAGCAACTGACCACCCGGCCTGAGCAGGTTTGCGCATGCGGCAATCAGAGCGGATACATCCGGAACATGCTCCAGGAGTTCCATGCAGGTAAGGACGTCAAAGTTTGCCGGGTACTGTTCGGCAAAACGGGCGGCCGTGCCGGGAACATATTCCACGTTCACACCGGTCTGTTGGGAGTGTTGTCTGGCTATCTCGATGAGTTTTTCGCTGGGGTCCAGTCCTGTGACGAGAGCGCCTTTGGCGGCCATGGTTTCCGCCAGGATTCCACCCCCGCAACCAAGATCCAGCACCTTCTTGCCGGCCAGCCGGACAGCATTGTCGATATAGGCCAGTCGCAATGGGTTCATGTGATGCAAAGTGCGCATATCACCCAAAGGGTCCCACCATTGCTGTGCCGCAGCGCTGAATTTTTCCAGCTCTTCCGGATCGATATCCCCATCCCCTTGGTATTTCATAACAGATTCTCAGGAGTGATTTACGTCAAGAACTTCCTTACAACAGAAAGGACACGGATTTTGTACGAATGGAATATTCATATAAAATGATCTTTACGAAGATAGAATCGAGCCTGTTATTTTACGCTGATTCGAATCCCCGTGTCAGTCCCGAGAGCAACTCAGAACAAAGAATCAGAAGCATGCCATACACATGCAATCTTTCTAATACACTTGGACTCAGGGAACAACAATTATGAACAGGAATTTTTTCCGTCTGTGTACCGTAATGGCAGCGATGGTGTCAATTGTACTATTGGATGGATGCGCAAGTATGGGAATGAACAGCGATCCTCGCGATCCCTTCGAAGGTTTCAACCGGACCAGTTACAATTTTAACCAGGGAATGGATAAAGCGGTATTCCATCCAATCTCCAGATTTTATCAGGCGATAACCCCGGATTTCGTAGATCAAGGCGTTTCTAATTTTTTCAGCAACATTAATGATGTCGTAGTGATCGTAAACGATATACTGCAATTCAAGCTGAACCAGGCCATTAGTGATCTCTCCCGCTTGGTTGTCAATTCCACTTTGGGTCTGGCAGGTTTTTTTGATGTTTCTACCCCTATGGGACTCCCAAAGCACAACGAGGATTTTGGTCAGACTCTTGCAAAGTGGGGATTCGGTTCCGGACCCTATCTGGTAGTTCCTTTCCTGGGTTCTAGTACCATAAGGGATGCGGCGGGGTATGGAGTTGACAGTGCCTTGTTGTCACCGGTTGCCTATGTCCCGGAGGCGGCGCACCAGGCAGGGCTGTTATCCATGAATTACATTGATTTCAAGGCTGATTTGCAAGGAACCGGAAATTTGGTCACGGAAGCAGCCCTGGATGAATATGAATTTACCAAGAGCGCCTATTTCAATCGCCGAGAAAATATGATCAATGATCGGGAATCCGGTGCGGCGGAATTCGAGGATTTCGAAGACCCGATTACATCTCCTGAATCACCCTGAAACCGGTGTAGCTGTCGGCGCTATCGATCGGCAGGTACATGCGCGCCCCCGATCGCAACTCCGCGGCAGAATCATTGTAAGAGCCGCCCCTGACCACACGGTTACCCGAGTCACCCTCGGTTATCGCTCTGGCATCTGTCGGGGCGCCCGTGTAGCTGCCATTCCAGTAGTCGGCAACCCACTCTCTGACATTGCCGATGATATGATAAAGCCGAAAGGGATTGCGGTTAATGCTTCGATCCGTTTTGGGGAGTGGGGAGTTCAGCTTGTTTTGATAGGAAAAGACCGCGAAACTGATATCGATTTCCTCTCCGAATGGATAGGTAGTTGTCGTTCCGCCTCTAGCGGCATACTCCCATTCCGCCTCGCTTGGCAGTCGGTAGGTCTGACCCGTCTTTTCTGAAAGCCAGTTCGTGTAGGCTATCGCATCTGACCAACTGACATTGACCACCGGATAATCCTTGCCAGTCCAGGGCTGATCCGGACATTTTCTTTTGGCATTTTCGCAGAATTGCAGGTATTCGCCGTAGGTCACCTCATGGACCGACATCGCAAAGGCCTTGCCTATATTCACTTCATGGACAGGTTGTTCAGTGACTTCCGTTCCACCCATGAGGAAACGACCTGCGGGTATGGCAACCATGGTAGGCCCGTCGCCAAGGCCCGCTATCTTGTCCCTGCAGTAAGGTCGCCGGCTCTTAAGCAAGGAAATTTTACAGGCACTGCCGGTGTCCTGGCGTGTGGAATCGGCAGTGGCGCCGGCTGCGGAGGTTGGTGTAGCTTTCTCTTCCTTAGGTACTGCTGTTTCCGCCGCAATGGCTGCGGTTTCTGATTCCTTAGCTTCTACCTTGCTTGTGGACTCAATAGCTTCGCTGATATCGGTCCCGGTCCCTTCGTCTATAATCGATTCACTGACGCCCTGTGTTTCCGCAGCTTGATCCGTAACGGAGCTTGGGACTGCTTCTGCAATGACCTCTTCACTGCCACCTTCATCTATAAGTTCAGGGGCTGCTCCCGGCGCTGACTCACCCTCTGCTGTAGCAGCTGATGCAATTTCCGTGGCCTCGTCCGCTGTTGTTTGTACAGGTGGTGACGGGGGAACCTGAACAATCATTCTGGCGTCCTCAATCCCGATCTCGTCCACCGGTGCGGTTGCAGATTGTGGCAGGGTAGGGGTGGATTCTTCCGGTATGAGGGAGGGTGTGGCTTGCTCTACCACTGTGACTGCGGCCCCGGAGGTGTCATCAGCCTCTTCGGCAAAGATGAAAATCAGCAGTATGACCAAGGCAAGTGCGCATCCACCACTGACGATCCAGGAGAGAGGGAGTGGCCAAGTTTTCTTTGCGGGCGTAGTTTCCTGACGAGGATCCTGGGGTTTCCTTTCCTGCTTGCGCTCTGTAATGTCGACTTTCTCACCCAGTTTCGGGAGGATAATGGGTGAATAGTCATTTTCCCTGAGAGGGGTTTCGCCATGCAGTATGCCGTTGATTAACTCGGCTCTTTTCTTGCGATAGGTTAGCTCGTGGAGTTCACCGGTAGAATAACTCCGGGCAAGCTCTCGAAGCGTCTTGTCGGCCATGATCAGTTTGCTTTCGTTGTTGAGTGATCAGCCGGTAATATCTTCAACCAACACGCGGAAACCGGTTGCTTCATCGGCCTGTCCGCTGAAAGTTTGTTCCAGAGAGATGTCGCACTCGGAGTGCGCATCGCTGAAACCTCCCCCGGCGGCCTTCATGGCGCCGCCATCCTTGACAATCTCACGTACGTTGCCGATGTAATTGATCATGCCCCAGCCGTTCGGCTGCCCATCTGTGACCTTGGTCGTGCCCGTGCCTTTTAGGAGTTTGCCTTGCACTTCCACCCGGCAATTCACATCTTTCTTCGGTTGATTGCCGTTGGCGGTGGCCGCATAGGCCCATTCCGCCTTGGTTGGCAAGCGGTAGGTCTTACCGGTGCGTTCGGACAGCCACTTGAGATAATCCTCAATCTCCTGGGTAGAGATCCCAGCCAAGGGGAGATCCTGTTTATCCTTGTCTGTCTCCGGATTGCATTTACCGCTGAAATGGCAGTATTTCGCCCAGTCGTTGATACGAACCTCATAGCGGCCGATGGCGAAGGGGTTGGCGCTCTCGCCACCCGCGGGGATAACAACCAGTTGCGGGCCGCGCGCACCCTGGCCGACGAAATCGTAGCAGACGGCGCGAGAGCGCGAGCCGAACCCGGCCAGACTCGTGGAGCAGGGTCGATCGCTGGCCATGGGTGACCAGCTTTCTGTGCTGGCCGCCGCCGTGGCCGTATCCAGTGCTACCTCTGCCTCACGCTGCATCGCCTGCGTTCCGGCCAGTGCAAGATTGATTTCATCCAGGGTCTTGTTAAAGTCCTGGCTGTCCTGCCAGATATTGCGCACCTTGCTTAAATCATTTCTGATGGATGTGAGTGCCGACCGGCGTTGGTTTCGATCGGATATCTGCTTGGCGTCAGTAAAACTGGCCGGTATGGGAGTATATAGGTTATTTGCCTCCCGCATCCGGGCTTCGAGCTGTTGTTGCAAGGTGATGTAGCGGGGTTGCCCACTGTGTCTTGACGCAAATTGCTGGATGACACTGCTGGCGGCGCTCAGATTGCCGGCGGCAAGGGAATCGAAACCCGGTTTAAGATCAGTCTCCAACGCCTCAAAGGTAGCAGAGACGCCTCTCGCAAGATCAGACAATGTGGAACTGGAAGGAAAAATCGATGATGAAGCGACTGCCAGATCTCCGGCCCCAGTGGGGTCGCTCTGGTTGAGCCGGTTGATGGTGTTGGCCAGCGAGCTTTCCGCCTGACGCAGGAAATCAGCGTATTTGCCTGGGCTGCCGGTTTCAATGGCCCTTACTTTTTCACTCACGTCCTGTACGTCGAGGCTGGTCGCCGTCTGGAATAACTGGTTCAGTTCCGCGATGTAGACATCGACGCGGGTATCATCGCGCAAACTGATCAAAATACTGTTGCTTGCATCATGTTCAAGACCGGCCACTGCGAAACTGTAGGCCTCCTCGTTGTTGCCGGCGTTTTTCCGGCTCTGAGACAGGCGGGTATACATCGCAACCAGCAGCGGGCGTCCATCCTGCGCCAGCCAGGGGTCGTTGTTACCCAGTTCGCCAAGCAATTCACGATATTTTTCCTCGGCATTCGTAGCCCGATCACCCTCGGCCACGATCTTGAGATCATCTTTCAACCCGGCCACCCTTCGATCCTTGTTGAAGGCTTCCTCTCCTGCCTGGATGCGGCCGGTGAGCTGCGTCAGGGAAGCCAGTTCCGGCGCAAAGCGCAAGGCCCGGTTGGCCATGGCGGTGGCGGCATCGAAACGGTTTTCTTCCAGGATGGCATCGGCCCGCGCGATATACAGTGCTGCTACGCGCTCGCGGTATTGTTGCAGCTCGGTTGCAATGGATTGATCCTCTTCCCGGAAACTGTCCAGTTCCCGGACACTGGCCAGGAGGTCGGTCTCCCAGCGGGTGTCATCGACGTTCGGTGTCGTCAGTTTGCTCTCGATGTCGGCCACATCCGCATCGACGATACTGCTGATAGCCTGGCTGCGTTCTGCACCAGTCAAATGGGCTAGTTTGATTTGCGCCAGTTCCCTGCCGAGTAGCATGGTACTCAGCAGATTTTCATATTCTTCCACAAGGGTTTCGGCTTCGCTGCGGTTACCCTGTGTGAGGATTCGGTTCAATTCGTTCGTGGATGCGGTGCGCAATTTTGCGGTGATATTGCTTAATACCGGTAAATCCTGATTCGTACTGAGAGTACTGAGCTCTATGATCTCGCTCTGGTAGGGCTTGAAATCATCCAGCGCCACCATTTGTGGCTCGGCCTCCGTCAGCGTGCGATTGAGTTCGGCAATCCGCACTGCCTGTTGAATCTTGCTTTGCAGATCCACCAGCCGGGCCTCGCCCGGGGCAGTTTCCAGTGCCCTCGTGATCAGACCAAGGGCCTGGTCGAAATTGCCTTCAATAAACGCATTGTTGGCCAGACCATAATAGGCATTGGCGGGGCGCGGGTCGGTCAGGAGAGAATGGGCAGGATCGATCTGATTACGAATAATGTTCAAAATATTCCTGGTATTGTCGATGGAATTGCTGTCTCCCAAGGCCGCGATATAGTCAGTGTAGAGATCTGTGATCTTCTGCCGTTTATTGAACTCGATCGTATCCCTTTGTTGCTGAAGGTATAGTGAACCGCGATAGAATTCTTCCACTTGTGTCAGTATGGTTTGGGCCTGGGGAAAATTGTAATCATCACCGGCTATATTGATCAGCGCATTGATCTCCACAGTGAAGTAGTTCTGGATGGCCTCCTGCGCGTCGGTGGTGATCGTAGCTTGATCCGTCTTTTCCATAGTACGGGTAGCCGCCAGTTGTTCCCGAATGACCTGAGGATCGCCACTGTTGATCTGACTGATCACTTCCTGGATTTCCCGGTTGTGCAGATAATTCAGGGCCGGATTGATGGCGATGAGACCGATGACCAGGAGTATGCCGGCGGCGATGGCGATGGGATTCTTATACCAGGTGGCTTTGCCTTCAAACTCTTCGATAAAATGGGTAACGCTGGGGCTCCTGTCCTTCCGCAGAAAAGCAACGGATCGGCGCAGGGCACGATTGGATTTCTTATTTATGCCTTTGACCGTCGGAGGCACCAGCCCATTCTCTTTGGCCGTGGTGGCCGGCAGCTTATTGAAGGGATGCTTGCCGGTTAACAGCTCGTAGGCCACACAACCCAGGGCATAGGTGTCATCCTTGGTATCGGGCTCTTCACCATTCAGCATTTCGTAGCTGGCATAGGCCGGTGTCAATGCACCCAGTTTACCTGGATCGAAGAGGGTCTTTTCCGCTTCTCCCGTGACTGGATTCTTGACCGCCCGGGCGATGCCAAAGTCGAGGGTCTTGACCGTGCCGTCATCGCACAGAAATGCGTTGCCCGGTTTAAAGTCGGAATGGACCAGGCGCCGTTCATGGGCGTATTCAAGCGCTGCAGCGAGCTGCTTGACAATGTTGAAGGCCTCCGGGAAGGGCAGACCACCTTGTTTGCGGGCCGTTTTCTTGATGTAGGTGCTGAGATCCTGACCGATCATCAATTCCATGGTGATAAACACGGGGGTACCCGGCCCGCCGATCCGGTCAAAATCATAGACCGTGGCAATATTGGGATGGGCCAGTTTCTGTTGCCTGCTCGATTCGCGCTGTAGGGAGATGAATGCTTCCGGGTGTGATTTAAAATCTTCATTGAGCAGTTTGATAGCGACATAGGGGTTCTTGTCGCGCGCCTCTTCCTTCAGCAAATCGATGCCCTTGAATACCTTACCCATACCGCCTACGCCGAGGACTTCAATCAGCTTAAACCGTTCCTTGATGATGTCTCCCGGTCCCAGTTCTCGCCCGGGTTGGTATCCGGAAGGTTGTGGTTGCTGCCACTCGGTACCCGCGGGTCCCGTGGCGCTGGTCATGGAAGGTGTGGCGGTGTTGGTATCCGGCATGCTCAAGTCGAAGTCGACCATGCTGGTCTGGGTACGCGTTACCGTGCCGATGGCTTTAGCGCGGTCTGCATCTGCGATGATCTGTGTGGATTCTTCTCCGGCAGAAGGAGCCTGTTCTTCCGGAGCGAAGTTATCTTCACGGGCGAAAAGAGTGGAATCCGACCCGGAACTTTCGGAGGTAGATTCAGTTGCCTCGGCGTGTGCTCTCCGGTACTGATTGATTTGGCGTTTCAGACTGGCATAGGCGCTGTCATTGATGCGTTTCTTTCCATAGATATCATCGAGCTGGGTCAGCATGCGGTTGGCATATTTCGGCTCTTCTTTTAACAAACGGTCCAGTTGCTTGTTCAGCACCTCAATTTCAAGTTTGCCTTCCGCCAAGGCTTCCAGCGCTGCTTTGAAGTCGGCCACGAGTCTTTACCTCAAGCTGTTCATTTATTCGATATCTACAATTATCGCGGTAACATTATCACCTGCCCCGCGTTCCAAGGTCAGTTCAATCAGGGAATTACAACATTCCTCTGTTGAGCTATTTTGTAACATTTCCTGAATTTCAAAGTCTTGGAGATGTTTTGTCAGTCCATCGCTGCACAACAGATAGCGATCAGCGCGGGCGAGTTCTTGGATATCCATATCAAGGTAAAGATCTTCCATCGCACCGATTGCCCGCGTGATCATATTGCCGTGTGGATGTTTCAGTGCATCTTCCCTGGTGATAAGACCCTGCTCCACGTAGAGTTCAACCTGTGAATGATCGGTGGTGATCTGCCTGAGGTCTGCGTTCCGCAAACGGTACAACCGACTGTCTCCAGCCCAGACATAGATCAGATACTTGTCAAAGGTAATCATGATCACGACCGTACTGCCAATCGTGGATTTTCTTGCGGAAGACTTTGCCTTTTCGATCAATGCCCGATTAACTTCCTGCATGCCGGTTTCCAGATCATCGATAAAATTGACCAGGGAAGTTCCCTCATGCATTTTCTTCATGTGTTCGATGATCATCTGGCTGGCTACGTCGCCTTTATCATGTCCTCCCATGCCATCAGCTACCACCCACAAGCCGATTTCAGGACGTTCCAGCATGGAATCCTCGTTATGCCTGCGCACCTTTCCGGTATCAGTCCTGCCGAAGGAAGACCAACTCAGAGGTTTTGTTGAATTCTGTGGTTTAGGTATCGGCATGGTGCAGATTCAGATTCTACGCACGCGGGGTGTATTTACCACTTTGCCGATTCCTTGTTCATGTATCTGCAGGTTAATCATGTCTGGTGAACAGGATAGCTCGTTTTCGTTAGCCAGTGTGTGAGAAGTGGACCACTTCAGTGGGGCCTTCATCAAAGGCCCGACCCAGACTGATCTTGCC
>Ga0156099_1215_pt4 | contig 10620 bp, 8 predicted proteins | sample RifCSPlowO2_02_FD_107752 | JGI IMG/M metagenome (GOLD analysis project Ga0156099, IMG submission 107752) | Gammaproteobacteria bacterium RIFCSPLOWO2_02_FULL_56_15
CAAACGCAGCAAGAATACCTGCAACCAGACCCAAACATAGAAATTCCGCCACCAGTCCCGAAAGTATCTGCCTGCGGTTCGCACCAAGGGTACTCATCAAGGCGGATTCTTGCGTACGTTCATCATGGGTGGTCTGCAAGGCCGCAAGCAGCACGACCAAACCGGAGAGCAAGGTAAATCCGAATACGAATTCCACGGCGCTTACCACACGGTCCATAATACTGCGCACCTGGTTGATCAGCGCGTCGATATCCACGACAGTAACACTGGGAAAATGTTTTACCAGTTCCACCATCAGCTTTTTTTCTTCGGGAGGCAGATAAAAACTGGTGATCCATGTCCCCGGAAAATCATCGAGCGACCCGGGGTTTGCGATTACAAAGAAATTCGCATTGAAAGAATCCCAGTCCACCTGTCTGAGACTGGTGATCGGTCCGCTTACTTCCTGTCCGCCGATAGTAAAGCGCAACTCATCATGGAGTTTCACCTGCAGATCGAGGGCAATTCCTGTTTCGAGAGAGAATGCGGTGGTGTCCCCGCCGTCTTCCGGCCACCATTCACCGGCGATCAGTCGGTTGTCCTTCTGCAATTTACCGGCCCAGGTCAGGTTATACTCACGGCTCGCACGGCGCCGCCCCTCGGGATCGGCAAAGGAATCCTCCGCAACCGCCTGGCCGTTGATTGCGGTCAGTCGGGCCCGGATCATGGGATAGATATCTCCGGTAATCGCGGTATGCTCCTGGAGAAAGGCTTTTAAATCCGGCACCTGGTCCTGTTGTATGTTAATCAGAAAATAGTTGGGCGTTCCTGCAGGAATCGTGTTACGCCAGTTCTCCAGGAGATCCGTGCGAACCAGCGTCAGGAGAATCATGACCATGACTCCCAGTCCGATACCCAGGATCTGCGCCACACTCTGTCCCCGGCGTCGGGCGATATTGGCCAGGCCATAACGTGCTGCAACTCCCACCCGGGAGCGTAACTTGTTCAGCATCAGGATAATGCCTGTGGTACACAACGCCAGCAACAGGGCGGTGACAAGGATCCCGAAAAAAGTATACAACGTGAGATAAAAATTTCCGGATTGCCAGGGAGAGAGCAGCGCCAAAGCCAGGATGGATACAACATAAGTACCCGCCGCTCCTGGTGGTACAGGAGATAATTCACGGCGTAGTACCCGCAGGGGAGAAACCTTCCGCAAACGGATGATCTGTGGCATTGCGAAACCGGTTACCGTGATTACGCCGGCGGCTATGCCGGTCACAACCGGCCAGGGCGATGGTGAAGGAATGGAATATTGCGTCAGTCCACTCATCATGGTTGTGAGTATCTCCTGAGCCAGATAACCCAGCAGGCATCCTCCCAGACTGCCTGCAAACGCCAGTATCAAGAGTTGCAGCAGATAGACCCTGGTTATCGTGGACTGTTCCGCGCCAAGGCAGCGCATGATGGCGCAATTATCAAAATGTCGGACCGCATAACGCTGGGATGACATGGCCACCGCAAGTCCCGCAAGGGCAATGCTGACAAGTGCGGCGAGACCCAGAAACTGCTCGGCGCGCTCCAGTGCCCGCTTAAGTTCCGGGCGGGCATCCCGGATCCCCTGAATTCGCAGCCGTTCCTCACGGCTGATTCTCTCCATTTCATCCCGGAATACGGATAACTCATCCGCGCTGCCTCCCACGAGGAGGTAATACTGGACCCGGCTGCCCGGCAAGATGAGGCCCGTGGCCTCCAGATCAGCCTGGTTCATCAACAAACGGGGAGCAATAGCAAACAAATCACCCCCACGGTCCGGCTCATAGGTCAGCACCCGGTCGACCTTGAAACTTGACTTGCCCAATTGCAGGACATCGCCGGTTCCCATCTCTAGGGTCTGCAACAGCCGCGCATCCACCCAAACTACACCGGGTTCAGGCAATGTACCGGTGGTCTCCTCCTCACCAAACAGGGTGCTGCTGCTACGTAGCGTACCCCTGATCGGGTAGCCTTCCTCCACCGCCTTGACCTCTGACATCTGCATCTTCTCGCCTGCCACAACAACGCTGTTGAAGCTGGTTGTCCTGGTGGACACCAGTCTCAGTGCATGTGCCCTGTCGATAATCCAGGGCTGGATCGGGTCACGTGCTCTGAGGACCAGATCAGCAGCCAGGAGCTCTGTAGCCTGTTGCTCCGTGGCCTGTCGGATTCGATCCGTGAAAAAATTAACCGATGTAAGGCTGGCTACCGCAATCAGTACCGCCGCGGTAATCAACCGCAATTCGCCGGAACGCCAGTCGCGAAGAAGCCCCGACAGGGCGAGTCGCAGTATTTGCATCATGATGCGGTTGCTATCCTGCCGCCGGCGAGTGTCAAACTGCGGGCACAGTGATCGGCGATAGCCGGGTCGTGAGTGACCAGGACGAGGGTCGCGCCCCGTTCACGGTTCAAACGAAACAACAGATCAATGATCTGCTGGGCGGTTTTGTGGTCGAGATTGCCGGTTGGTTCATCTGCGAACAACAGGCGTGGATTACCGGCGAAAGCCCTGGCAATCGCGACCCGCTGCTGTTCTCCACCGGACAATTGGCCAGGATAATGATGCAGACGGTGGTCCAAACCGACTTCTGCCAGTCTCTCTCTCGCTTCAGGAAGGGGATCCCGCCTGCCCGCAAGTTCCAGCGGCAGCATGACGTTTTCCAGGGCTGTGAGTCCCGGCAACAACTGGAAAGACTGGAACACAAAGCCGACGCGCTGGCTGCGCATCCGGGCACGTCCATCTTCATCCAGAGCGCCGAGATCCACGCCGTCGAGTAATATCTTACCACTGGTGGCTATATCGAGTCCGGCCATCAGACCCAGCAGGGTGGATTTCCCGGAACCCGATACGCCGATAATCGCGATTGTCTCCCCCTTCAGGATACTGAAATTGATATCCTCAAGGATAACAAGATCGCCTTCAGGACTTGCGACTTGCTTTCCCAGATCCTCTGCCTGCAAAATAGCCCCTGAGGTCAACCCCATGTTTATGAGACTCCTGTTAATTATTTCAACCTGTTGTTTTCTACCTGCCGCCGTAGCTGAGCGGACCATCCTGGTCCTTGCAGACAGTCTCAGCGCCAGCTACGGTATTGCTGTTGAGGACGGCTGGGTTACCTTGCTGCAGGATCGTCTGCACCTGCAAGGTTACAATTATCGTGTTATCAATGCCAGCATCAGCGGCGATACTACCGCTGGGGCCAGTGCCCGTCTCGTCCCGCTGCTTTCGCATGAACAAGCGGATATAGCAGTAATAGAACTCGGCGGTAATGACGGACTCAGGGGTCTGTCTATTATGGAAATCAAGAAAAATCTAGTCCGGATTATCCGTCAGCTTCTGCAAAAAAACATCAGAGTTCTGCTGATACCCATGCAGATACCTCCCAACTATGGCCAGATCTACACTACTAAGTTCAGAGAAATCTACACCGAGTTGGCAGCAGAATATGGGATTACTCTGAGTCGTTTTATTCTTGATAACATCGTGCTGGAACAACCGGAACTCATACAGGAAGACGGGATACATCCGAAGGCCGAGGCGCAGCCGATGATGCTGGACAATATATGGTTCGATCTGCAACCCATGCTCAAGAAGAATGATGAGGCCCATGAAATTCTGCAGTGAGTGCGGCGCGGGCATCAATATACAAATCCCCCCGGGTGATGACCGCCAGCGTTATGTCTGTAATCACTGCGGTTTCATCCATTATCAGAATCCCAGGATTGTCGCAGGTAGTCTGCCCGTCTGGAAAGACCAGATCCTGTTGTGCCGCCGTGCGATAGAACCACGTTATGGTCTCTGGACCTTGCCAGCGGGATTCATGGAGTTGGGGGAAACCACGCTGGAGGCCGCTATCCGGGAAACCAGGGAGGAAGCTAACGCCCGGATCCAAATCAAAGGACTGTATGTTGTGATCAATCTCCCCGAGGTCAATCAGGTGTACATGATGTTCCGGGCCGAATTACTGAACCTGGATTTCGGGCCCGGGACTGAAAGTCTGGATGTCAGACTTTGCAGAGAGGCGGATATTCCCTGGGATGAGCTGGCCTTTGGTACGATCCGGCATACGCTGAACTACTATTTTAATGATCGGCGGGAAGGAGCTTTCCCGCTACATATGGGTGATATCGTAAAGGAAGGAGACCACTTTAGTTACCGAAGCTCATCTTGAAGCTCACCGCCCTATGTGGGTTCCTGCAGGCATGTATCTCAGCATCTATCAGATCCCCGTTCTCCTACCCCGGCATAAACCGGTGCGTCATAAATACCGATAAACCAGTGACTTCAGAAGACGGGAATAACACGAATAATGCACTTGAATTAAAAATTCAGATCGTTATTGTATGCGCCTCTTTCCAGCACTGAAACTCTACAGAGGAATTTATGATCAAGCCCCACGGCTCCGAGAAGCTCAAACCCTTGTATGTCGAGGATGATTTACGACGCCAGAACCTGATAAAGGAATCAGAAAGTCTGCCTGCATTACTGATTAATTCTGCCGCAGCTGCCAACGCAGTTATGCTGGGAGCCGGTTATTTCACCCCACTGAATGGTTACATGAATATAACCGATTCCCTTACCGTGGCGGAGAAGATGCACACGGCAAGCGGGCTGTTCTGGCCGATACCATGCATGAATCTGGCGCATGATATCGATCAAATCAAGGGGGCGAAGCGCATTGCTCTGAAGGACCCGAATATTACGGGTAATCCAGTTATCGCGATTCAGACCGTAAAGGCAATTGAAACCTTGAGCGATGTACAGCTTGATCGGATTGCAGAAAAAGTCTTTGGTTCACTGTCCACGGATCACCCCGGGGTCACAACCTTCAGGAAACTTGGTAAACATGTTATCTCCGGTCCTATCGAGGTACTGAGCTACAGTTACTTTGCCAGGGATTTCCCTGAAACCTTCCGCACCGCAACAGAGATCCGTGAGAGCATAAAGAATAAGGGGTGGAATCGGGTCGTCGCATTTCAAACCCGCAATCCCATGCATAGAGCACATGAAGAACTCTGTAAGATGGCGATGGAGAGTATCCATGCCGACGGTGTTCTCATCCATATGTTGCTTGGCAAGTTGAAGCCTGGCGATATCCCCGCAGAAGTCAGGGACGCAGCCATCCGTAAAATGGTTGAACTCTATTTTCCTCCAGATACGGTCATGGTCACCGGGTATGGATTCGATATGCTGTATGCCGGTCCGCGGGAAGCTGTTTTACATGCTGTATTCCGCCAGAATGCGGGCTGTACTCATTTTATTGTAGGTCGCGATCACGCCGGTGTAGGCAGCTTTTATGGACCCTTTGATGCTCAGAAAATATTTTCGAGCGAGGTACCCGAAGGTGCCCTTGAAATTAAAATCTTCAATGCCGACCACACCGCATACTCCAGAAAACTAAATCGTGTGGTCATGATGTGCGATGTGCCGGATCACACTCCAGAGGACTTTGTCATGTTGTCTGGTACACGGGTGCGGGACATGCTCGCAGCAGGACAGGCACTGCCACTGGAGTTTGCCCGGCCGGAGGTCGCTGAGATACTCATGAGATATTACCAGCAGGAGACTGCTGCCAAAGCAGAATGACCTTTCATTTCCCTGGTAGCGAATCTATTGACAAAAATGATTTTCCGCTATATTGTTAGCACTCATCGGAATAGAGTGCTAACAGCTCGGGTATATATTCAGGTGTTTCATAGACTTATTAATAACGGAGGTAGTCGTTAAAATGAAAATTCGTCCTTTACATGACCGGATAGTTGCAAAACGCCTGCCAGAGGAAAAGACCTCGGCCGGGGGAATCGTTATACCGGACACTGCCACTGAAAAACCGATTCAGGGCGAAGTAATTTCGGTTGGAAACGGAAAGCTTCTGGATAACGGTCAAGTACGCGCACTGGCCGTTAAAAAGGGCGACAAGGTCCTTTTCGGCAAATATTCAGGTACCGAAGTCAAGCTCGGTGGAGAAGAATATCTGGTGCTGCGTGAAGACGACATCATGGGCATTATTGAATAAAGAAGCTCTCAGAGGAGATTGAAATGACTGCTAAAGAAGTAAGATTTGGCGATGATGCCAGAGCACGCTTGGTGAAAGGTGTGAATATCCTGGCTAATGCCGTAAAAATGACCCTTGGACCGCGAGGTCGCAACGTGATCCTGGAAAGGAGCTTCGGCGCTCCGACAGTTACCAAGGACGGAGTGTCCGTCGCAAAAGAAATCGAGCTCGAAGACAAGTTCGAAAACATGGGCGCTCAGATGGTCAAGGAAGTCGCTTCGAAGACTTCTGATGTCGCCGGCGACGGCACCACAACCGCAACTGTACTGGCCCAGGCCATCGTTCGTGAAGGTCTGAAGGCGGTCGCTGCCGGCACCAACCCCATGGAAATCAAGCGCGGAATCGATCAGGCGGTCGAAGTTGCTGTGCACGAGCTGAAAAAGCTTTCCAAACCCTGTGAAGATACCAAGGCGATCGCCCAGGTAGGTACGATTTCAGCCAATTCCGACGAAACCATCGGCAAGATCATTGCCGAAGCCATGGAAAAGGTTGGCAAGGAGGGTGTGATTACTGTTGAAGAAGGTTCCGGTCTGGAAAACGAACTGGAAATTGTGGAAGGCATGCAGTTTGATCGTGGCTATCTTTCCCCTTACTTCATCAACAGCCAGGAAACCATGAGTGTGGAATTGGAGAGTCCCTTCATTCTGCTCCATGACAAAAAGATATCCAATGTCCGAGAACTGCTTCCGGTGCTTGAAGGTGTGGCAAAGTCAGGGAAACCCCTGCTGATCGTTGCCGAGGATGTGGAAGGTGAAGCCCTGGCCACATTAGTGGTCAACAACATCCGTGGCATCGTCAAGGTTTGTGCGGTCAAGGCCCCAGGTTTTGGTGATCGCCGCAAGGCTATGCTGGAGGATATCGCAATTCTGAGCGGCGCCACAGTCATATCCGAGGAAGTGGGTCTGAGCCTGGAGAAAGCCACCCTGGATGATCTGGGAACTGCCAAGCGGGTCCAGATTACCAAGGAAAACACAACGCTTATCGATGGCGCCGGAAAGAAAGCCGACATCGAGGGACGCGTGAAGCAAATTCGCCAGCAGATAGAGGATACTTCATCCGACTATGATCGTGAAAAACTCCAGGAGCGCGTTGCCAAACTCGCAGGCGGTGTTGCTGTGGTCAAGGTCGGGGCTGCCACAGAGATAGAAATGAAGGAGAAAAAGGCCCGCGTGGAGGATGCACTACATTCGACGCGCGCAGCAGTCGAGGAAGGTGTGGTTCCCGGCGGTGGCGTAGCACTCCTTCGGACCAAGAAAGCTGTGGCAAAAATCAAGGGCGCCAACGATGAGCAGAGAGTCGGCATAACTATCCTCCTAAGGGCTCTGGAAGAACCTTTACGCCAGATCGTGACTAACGCAGGAGAAGAGGCATCTGTCATACTCAACAAGGTCGCAGAAGGGGAAGGTGCATACGGCTACAACGCTGCAACTGACAAGTTCGGTGACATGATCGAAATGGGTATCCTCGATCCTACCAAGGTAGCCCGGATCGCGTTGCAGAATGCTGCCTCCGTCGCCAGCCTGCTACTGACCACCGAAGTCATGATTGCAGAGGCCCCGAAGAAGGAAGAGCACAGCCATGGTGGAATGCCCGGTGGCATGGGCGGCATGGGCGGCATGGATGGCATGATGTAAAAGAGCCTTTACCGTTACAGAAAAACCCGCCTACATGGCGGGTTTTTTTTGACATGGCTTTCAATTCGGATGGAGTGCTGCGTAAACCCAACCACACCTACGAATCACTCATACGTTATTGCAGGAATCTGGTTCGTTCGCTGTTTGCTTTGTGCTGAAATGAAGCATATAAATCGCAGAGCTACGTGAATGTGAGTAATTACTCCGAACGGTATTCCAGAACCTCAGAACCATCTGCAAGCTCAGGAAATGCCGGGGTAAGTGCTGTCCCTGGGACAGCTTGCGCAAATCTTTCAGACTGGGATTGATTACCAGTTGAAGCGGGTCAATTTTTCCCTTGATGACCTATTGACGCTTCATCGCATCGAAAAATTCGGCGTTATTCTTGGTGGGTTTGAGTCTTTCCAGCATGAATTCCATAGCAGCTTGCGGCTCCATGGGATGCAATAACTTGCGAAGGATCCACATCTTCTGAAGTTCGTCCTTCTCGGTCAACAATTCCTCGCGTCGGGTTCCGGAACGGTTGATATTGATGGCAGGGTAGATCCGCTTTTCGGAAATCTCCCTCTCCAGATGCAACTCCATATTACCCGTACCCTTGAATTCCTCGTAGATAACATCATCCATACGTGAACCGGTGTCCACTAGAGCAGTCGCAATTATTGTCAGACTGCCTCCCTCTTCGATATTACGGGCTGCTCCAAAGAATCGCTTGGGCCGCTGCAAGGCATTGGCATCAACGCCACCTGTTAGGACCTTGCCTGAAGCAGGGACGACGGTGTTGTAAGCACGAGCGAGACGGGTTATCGAATCGAGCAGGATCACTGCATCCTTTTTGTGCTCCACCAGCCGTTTCACCCTCTCAATAACCATCTCTGCAACCTGAACGTGGCGGCTTGCCGGTTCGTCAAAGGTACTCGATATGACTTCACCTTTAACAGAACGGGTCATTTCGGTCACTTCTTCCGGCCTTTCGTCGATCAATAGTACGGTCAAGTGACATTCCGGGTAGTTGTGGGCGATAGACTGTGCAATGGATTGGAGGATCATCGTTTTGCCGGCTTTCGGTGGTGAAACAATAAGTCCACGTTGCCCTTTGCCAATCGGCGCAAACAGGTCAATAATTCTCGGAGTCATGTCTTCGGTGCTGCCGTTACCTGACTCCAGTGTCAGGCGTTCGTGGGCAAACAGCGGTGTCAGGTTTTCAAAGAGGATCTTGTGCTTGGATTTGTCAGGTGATTCAAAATTGATTTCATTGACTTTCAGCAGCGCGAAATACCGTTCGCCATCCTTGGGTGGTCGAATCTTGCCTGCGACTGTATCCCCAGTCCTGAGGTTAAAGCGGCGAATCTGGCTTGGAGAGACATAGATATCATCTGGTCCGGCAAGGTAGGAACTGTCTGCGGACCGCAGGAAACCGAAACCATCCTGCAGTATCTCGAGTACGCCATCGCCATAGATATCCTCGCCCTTCTTCGCATGCGCCTTGAGTATTTCAAATATGACGTCCTGCTTTCTGTGGCGGGCAAGGCCTTCAAGACCCAGTGATTCTGACAAGATAACAAGCTGCGATGCAGGCTGTTGCTTTAGTTCTGTAAGGTTCATGGACTCCGAATAATTTTCGAAATTAAGAAATGATGTAAATACACACGCCTGTGCGCTTGTTAAAGATTGATGCTGCTAGCTAAATTATGCTTGGGGGACAGTCAGACAGGCTGTTGCTGCTAGGGTAAAAGTTAGCACGACATTTTGTATACGTCCAGTAGTTTATACAACACTGTCTATGAATGCCGACAACTGGGACTTGGAAACAGCACCAACCTTGGTCCCGGCTACCTCTCCATTCTTGAATATCATCAGAGTAGGAATGCCCCGGACGGCATATTTTTGCGGTGTAGCCTGATTTTCATCGATGTTGATTTTGGCGACTGTCAACTTACCCTTGTATTCATTGGCCACTTCATCAAGGATTGGTGCTATCATTTTGCATGGGCCGCACCACTCAGCCCAGTAATCGACGATTACAGGCATTTCGGAATTCAGTACTTCTTCTTCAAAGCTTATGTCTGTAACATTAATAATACTATCACTCATGGGATTACCCTGGCCTCTGTATGGATTCTAGGCTGTCATTTTCATCGTAGAACCCTCTGAATGCAAGTCAAGACACAGCGGATTTGGAAAATACTCGGAAATAATGCAACTGGAAACCACCACGGACCTGGCCTTCACAGAACTTCCCCTTTGTGAAGAACTGCAGAGTGCATTACAAAATTTAGGATTTACCTACTGTACCCCTATTCAGAAGGAAACTCTGCCGTTGCTACTGGCGGGACGGGACATCGCCGGGCAATCCCAGACGGGTACGGGAAAAACGGCTGCTTTCCTGCTCGCCACATTACATCATTTGCTCGCTGCCAGGTCGGTTTCGAAAAGCAGTCTTATCAGACCCGGGGCACTAATCATCTCTCCCACACGGGAACTGGCCATACAGATTTACAATGATGCCATCAAACTGAACAGTCGCACCGAACTGAAAATAGGCCTTGTATACGGGGGCGTCGACTATGACAAACAGCGCAAGATGCTGGAACAGGGAGTAGATGTGCTAATCGGTACGCCGGGTCGATTGATTGATTATTACAAGCAGAAGGTCTACACCCTTTCGGGGATCAGGATCGTGGTCCTGGACGAGGCGGACCGCATGTTTGATCTGGGTTTCATCAGTGACGTGAGATATCTGTTGCGGAAAATGCCGATACCCGAGAAGAGACTAAGCATGCTGTTTTCAGCCACGTTGAGCTGGCGGGTAACGGAACTTGCCTATGAACATATGAATAACCCGCAACTCATCAGGATAAATCCCGACCAGATAACCGCTGACAAAGTTCAACAAACCGGATTTCATGTGGCCA
>Ga0156099_1046_pt2 | contig 10396 bp, 10 predicted proteins | sample RifCSPlowO2_02_FD_107752 | JGI IMG/M metagenome (GOLD analysis project Ga0156099, IMG submission 107752) | Gammaproteobacteria bacterium RIFCSPLOWO2_02_FULL_56_15
GATATGATATTTGCCGGTAAAGAGTTCCACGGTATCGGCAAAATTATAACCGGCCTGCAGGGCCAGTTTATTGGCCTCGGCCATCTCCGGCCGTGTCCCGGCGTAGCGTGTGTCTATGTATCGTTTGATTGGATCGACTGAGCGGTCATACAGCCAGGTAACCACCCCGAGAGTAAACATGTTTTTGCATTGTGCAGCCTGCTTTCTGCTGATCCCGGTATTCTCGACTGCCGCCGTGGTGAGCGAGCTGATAGGGATCGGGTAGATTTTGAAACCGGAAAGCGAGCTATCGACGAGTGGATCGTTATCATAACCGGCTTTCTGTATTTCGGCCCGGGTAAAGGCATCGCTGTTGAGGATGATGGTTCCCCCATGCACCAAATCCATGATATTGGTCCGCAATGCCGCGGGATTCAGCGCCACCAGGACTTCCGGCTGATCGCCTGGCGTATCGATCTCATAGGAACTGAAATTCAGCTGGAAGCTGCTGACCCCGGCCAGTGTGCCCGCCGGCGCCCGGATCTCGGCCGGATAATCCGGCAAGGTACTGACGTCATGGCCAAGCATGGCTGATTCATGCGTGAACATCGAACCTGTGACCTGTATTCCATCTCCCGAATCACCGGCAAAACGGATTACGGCATTCTTGATTTCAAGCTGGCTTTTCATTACAACTTCGCACCTTGCTATGTTTCGCTCGATTGAGCATCAAAACCAAATGGCAGTCATGGGTAGATGGATGTGTTAAATCCGCGTTACCGAATCGGGATTCAGGTAATGATACAAGATAGCATTCTCCAATGACATAAGGATTAACCCATTTCCGGTTCGGATACAAATTAAAAAAACACCAAAATTTGTACGTGATATACGGTTATTGTTCATAGTATTATCATTCTGGTCCCCACAAACAGCAGTGCCAACTTCTGTTGTAAATGACATCAGACAGGATGAATAGTTCTTGGTGCAAATAACTGGCACAACCCCATTGCAACATTCTGGTTTCCATGTGGACATATAATCGGATCCTTATTCTTTAAATCATGAAGATCCGGTATAACGGTGCATGCCCGCAAAAACATTCCACATGAAAGATAGTGACATCCTCGATATCACAGGCCAGTGGGTAAGCGAAGGTCGAAGACTCGCGCTGGCTACCGTGATCGAAACCTGGGGCTCGTCGCCCCGCCCGGCTGGCAGCCATCTGGTAGTGGATTCCGCAGGCCATTTCGAAGGCTCGGTATCCGGTGGGTGCGTGGAATCCGCAGTCATCAGCGCCGCCCTGGAAGTCATGCAGTCCGGCCGGGGGCGGATCCTGGAATTCGGTGTCAGTAATGAACTTGCCTGGGAAGTGGGTCTGGCCTGCGGTGGGAGGATCCAGGTATATGTGGAACCCATCGAGACTACCCCTTGCGTCGGTGGGGACCAACGGAACTGATGCAAGAATCTATTCTGAGTGAGTTGAACCAGGCGCGGAGCAATCGGCAGGCTGTGGTGCTGGTTACAAATTTGGGCATGGGACAGCAGAAATTACTGGTCGGTGATTCCGCTCCAGGGACAGATCCAAGGCCGGATCCCCTCCGGGATCATGCCAGACAGGTCCTGGAAACCAACACCTGCCTGAGGGTCAGGCTTGATGAACAAGATCTATTTATCCAGCCGTTCAATCCCCCGCTACGGATGCTGATCATCGGCGCTGTCCACATCACCCAGTACCTTACGGATTTTTCCCGCCTCTGCGGATTTGAGGTATTCGTCATCGATCCACGCCGGGCGTTCGCCAGCCGAGACCGCTTTCCGGATTCCGAATTGATTGATGCCTGGCCGGATCAAGCGATGACAAGACTGCCCCCCGATGCCAGGACTGCGGTCGTCACCCTCTCTCATGACCCCAAGCTGGACGATCCGGCGTTATGCCGGGCTTTGAACTCACCGGCCTTTTACGTCGGGGCGCTGGGTAGCCGGAAAACCGCCCGGGCGAGAAACCAACGCCTGTTGGAATCCGGTTTTTCGGCAGCGCAAATAGTGCGAATCCACGGCCCGGCAGGTCTGGATATCGGGGCCGAATCTCCCGCGGAGATCGCGGTTTCCATTCTGGCGGAAGCAATTAACCGCCTCCACAAACCGGAACACGAATGAAACTGGAACAACGTGCGGTCTCCCTGGCTGCAGGTACGATACTGGCGCACAGTATCAAGGATTCGGGTATCTCACTGAAGAAGGGTCACATCCTTACACCGGAAGACCTCAGACTGCTCGAAGCTGGCGGATACGCGATGCTGACGGTGGTAGTCACCGATGCCGGAGATATAGGTGAAAACGAGGCGGCAGCCAGGCTGGCCGGAGTCCTGTCGGGACCTGATATCAGTACTGACAAGGCATTTACGGGACGCTGCAATCTTAAAAGCGCTGTCCATGGCCTGCTCAGTATCAGGCGCGATTCCATCGACCGGATTAACCTTGTCCATGAATCCATAACCCTGGCCACACTGGAGCCATACTCAGTGATTCATCCCGGGCAACTGGTAGCCACGGTTAAGATCATCCCTTTTGCGGTCCCCGCCGACATCCTCGCCGCCTGCGTGGAACTTGCGGAAGCCGCGGCGCCCATGATCCGGGTTGCACCTTTCATACCCAAGCGAACTGGATTCATCCAGACTTGGTTGCCTGGGATGCAGGAAAGCCTGTTGAACAAAACCACACGGGTACTGGAAAAAAGACTGACCGCGGTGCAAGGAAATCTCGCCATGGAACTTCGGTGCCGGCATGATTCCGTGGAAATCAGCCAGGCCATAGCCAGGCTTCTGGATCTCCGGGTTGAGTTGATCATCGTGGCTGCTGCCTCGGCCATCATCGATCGTGAAGATGTTGTCCCCACGGCCATCATCCGGGCAGGCGGTGAAATCATGCACTTTGGCATGCCGGTAGATCCCGGTAATCTGCTGCTACTCGCGAGACACGGTCGATGCCCGGTGGTCGGAATGCCGGGGTGTGCCCGTTCACCCAGTCTCAATGGCTTCGATTGGGTACTCGAACGGCTTGCTGCGGAGATACCACTTTCTGCACGCGATATCATGGTCATGGGCACGGGTGGTCTACTAAAAGAAATAGGCAACCGGCCGCAACCCCGATTGGGCGGTTCCGAAAGAGAAAGTCATGACGACCGTACATAAGTCTTATATACTTCTAGATAAATGCTCTAACTAATTGCTTTAATTATGTTAATTTTTTAAAATTAAGGTAAGTTATCAAGTTTATAATAGTCTGACCGGCGCTGTGCCGATAACGTATGGAGTGATGCAACCGCATGGCAGCAGAACCCACAATCAGACGGATCCTCATTCTGGATGATGACTATGACTATCGGCGCCTGCTGATCACCCATCTTAAAAAATCCTTCCCACACGCAGAATTAGTGGAATACGACCCCGTGGCTCGCGGTGTTCCCGGGGATGATTTTGACTGGTCCGCCTATGATGTGCTACTGCTGGACTATTACCTCTCTATTCATGGCCTCACCGGCCTCGACATCCTCCAAGCCAATCGCAAGAACAAAATGTTTCCGGCGACACTCATGCTGACGGCAGCCGGTACCGAGGAAATTGCAACCAAGGCAATCCGGGCCGGGGTCTACGATTTCATTCGCAAGGATCAACCCCACAAGCACCGCTTGGCCAGTGCGATCCAGGAAGCCTTCAGGAAACATAACCAGCAGAGGACACGGATCCAGGAAATTACCAGCCAGAGCCGGGCCTTCAACAAGGCAGTATTCTACCGCACCCTCGAACTGGCGGGTAAAAGCGCCGACGAGAAAGCGCTACTCCTGATCCAGCTGGATCATCCCCGGGAAATGGAAGATGAACTCGGGCTCGTTTTTCTCACCAACGTCCTGCGACACCTGTCGCGAGTCTGTCTCGAGTTGCTGGAGAGGGCAACCACAAACCCGAGTATTACACGCCTCAGTGACACGGCTACCGCCATAATCATGGATCAAAACGGGTCCGTGGAGACATTGTCTGACAGGGCCCTTCAGCTTTGTGAATCCTTGGCGGCAAAACCATATGTCTATCAGAACCGTAGCTATCAATACAATGTCAGCATGGGAATCGTGCCGCTTAGTGAAGTCACCGGTACGGCTGAACATATTATCTCGCTGGCCAGGTCCGCCTGTGTAATTGCGTCCGGCACACCTGGCAGTTCCTACCACATTCATGGCACCAGATTCTCGGGTGCAGTGTCGCCAGGTAAAGCTAAGCCTTTGCTTGCCAGTATCGTGGAATCCCCGCCCGGAGATGGGCCATCGGTTATTCCGGTGGCAGCAATTCCCCCGGAAATCCCGCTGGATAAGCCACCAGCCACTGAATCTGCAACCGTCAACGGTACTGCCGATAGCAAACTGAAGATTGTCCGTCAGGAAACACCCGCAGACCAGGAGCGGGAGACTCCAAGCCCGCAATGGACACCCATGGATCGCAGAATTTCGAAACGGCTGGAGGCATTGGTTCAGGATGAGGCTAAGCTGGATGAATCACAGCTTGGCAAACAGGCTCTGCTCATTAAGAAGGCATTCGATGAAAACCGGATTGTCCAGACCTTCCAGCCGGTGATCAGCCTGTTCAGTGATTCAGCCACAGAGGCGGAGTTATACATGATTTCCCTGCAGTTGGTGACAACCGACGGAAGTATTCTGCATAATAATGTCGTGATGCAGGCCGTGGAAACAGATGCATTCAGGAAGTTTGTCGATCGCTGGATGCTGCGCGAGTCCATTGCCCGGGTCATCAATACCCGAATGCGCAGAACCGTATTCCTATTGCATCTGAGCGAGGCATCTCTCGCGGATTCACACCTCTTCGACTGGTTGCGCAAGCACTTCGCCGGTTCTCGTGACCACCTGCCTGAACATTCGATTGTTCCGTTGATCCCGGCAAAAGGTATTCCCACCAGAATAAAACAGGCCGAAGCACTGATACACTACCTGAAAAAGTCATATAGATTTGGTTTTGCTCTGCACGCTACTGGTCCAACCGATGACCTGTATGAACTGACGAGCAAGGGTTTGTTCGATTATCTGGTCATCCAACAAACGAAAATTCCGGAATTGCAGTCACTCGTCCCAGTAAAAGCTACTGGACAAACCCTGCTGGCCCGCCTGAAGCAGGAGGGCGTCCGGATCATCGCAGACGGGATCAATGATTCAGCCATGCTGACCGAGGCCATCAATCTGGGTGCGGATTACGCCGTGGGCCCATTTGTAGGTGATGAACTTACGCAACTAGATGAATCTACTAATTTTGAATCCTTTGAAATCACATGAATATAATCTGTAGATCTCTTATCGCAAACCCATACAGCAGGAGTTTCACTTGAGCAACAACGACAAGATACCGTACGAGGACAAACGAATTGGTGACTTTCTGGCCTGTTCCAAAGGCCTCCTGCAGAATGCCGTCAAGAAACAGGGGCATATCCTCAAGCACAAAATACCGTACAAGACCATCGGTCAGCTCCTGATCGAGAATGGGGACATCACGCGCGAAGACTGGGAAACCGCTATACGGAAACAGCGAATCTTCCGCTTACGGTCCTGTCCGGTATTCTCCTCACTATCGGATACGGAGCTTGCAGCGCTAAGTTCCAGCTTTGTTGAGGTGACCGTGGATATGGGTGAGCAGTTCATCGTTCAGGATATGCCCGAACCCACGCTCTACATACTTGCTTCAGGCAAAGTGGAGGTATACCGGACGGAAGTTGATGAAACCCGGACTCATATCGCCTACGTTGAACCACCGGAACCCATCGGTGAAATGGGTTATTCTTCCGGAGGTGTGCGAACCGCTTCCGTACGGGCGGTCAAAACCAGCATCCTGCTGCGCGCCAACTACAAGGATCTGACTCATTATTTTGAAAACGTCCCACGGGTCGCTTTTGAATTCATGCGTATCGTCGAGGCACGCCGGCAGGACACCGAAGAGATCCTGAAAAATCCCGAGTAATCGGAATCAATGAAGACCCCAACCTCCAGACTTGGCGAGTTCCCGGTCACTGACATAAGGATTGGTCTGCCGCTCCAGGCCGAAACTGGATACTGGTCCATGACCTGAGACAAACTGCACATCATTGCCAAGCGGCCAGAGTTTTTGCGTGATCGAACGAATCAGGGTCTCATAATCGCCCCCAGGGAAATCCGTGCGGCCGATGGAACCACAAAACAGAACATCGCCGACAAAGGCCAGTTTCATCGCTTGGTGATAATAAACCACATGACCTGGAGTATGTCCTGGACAATGGTGGACATCCATAATGACATTACCGAACTGCACTTTGTCCCCCTGTACCAGCCATCGATCCGGCGTAAATGGCTCTGCCCATTCAAAACCGTATTCCCTGCCATGTTCGCCCAAGGCATCAATCCAGTACTGATCATCATGATGCGGCCCCTCCACCGGGACGGCCATCCTCCTGGATAACTCTGCCACGCCAGCGGCATGATCAACATGGCCATGGGTGACAAATATCTTTTCCAGGACTGCGTTGCTCTCCTCCAACCTGCGAAGTATAAGGTCCAGATCTCCTCCGGGATCGATCACGGCAGCCTTGCCTGTCTCCTCACATGACAATAAGGAACAATTCTGCTGGAACGGGGTAACGGGAATAATGGTGACTTTCATCAGACTCTTTCCTTCCTGTGGTTGATTCCGAATATGCAATAGCACAGTTTCCGCTTAGCGATGTATATCCGCGGGCGTTAACCTGATGGCCCGCTCCCGCATTCAAATTCCAGGCACGTCAGATCTTCCATAGTCCGCTTGATGAGTTGCTTGTAGTCCGGCAGGAGCTTACGCTCCAGGGTTAGCAGATCCTCATGGATGGATCTGGTTTTGGGATTACCGGCAATCAACGCGCAACAATCCTTGTACGGTTCGATGGATATCTCATAGGTGCCTATACCTCGTGCGATGCTGATAATTTCATCCTTGTTGGTTCCAACCAACGGCCTGAATAGCGGCATCTCAATGCAACGTGATGTACTGACAAGATTCTCAAGAGTCTGGGATGCCACCTGGCCCAGACTGTCGCCATTTACGAGGGCCAGGGCCTTGATCCTGCCGGCAAGCTGCTCCGCAATCCGCATCAGGAACCTCCTGAAAAGCACCAATTCGTAACCTGAAGGGTGCCCACGCAGTGCCAGGTCAAAATATGTATTAGGAGCAACAAATAACCTTGACTTTATCGTGTACCGGCTGAGTTCCCGCGCAAGTCGCCCGATCACCGAATCTGCAACTTCCTGCCAGCTTCGGTGGCTCGCTGACAGGTGGAAAAGATCGACATTGCAACCACGCCTCGCCATGGAGAAAACTGCTACAGGCGAATCGATTCCACCCGAGAGCAATGCCAGGACCCTACCACCGCTACCCACCGGAAGTCCACCTACCCCCTTGAGTTTGTTGGCATAGAGATAGAGGCCATCAGGATAGGCATCGATATAGAAAGTGCGGTCCGGTCGTTTGAGGTTGACCTTGTTCCACCCTGTATCCTGCAGGATCACTGCACCCAGACGCTCTCCCATCTCGCGCGAGGTCGTCGGCAGGGACTTGTCGACCCGGTTGAATCTCACTGCGAAACTTGCATCCTTTATAAAATAGATACTGGCAAGTTCCACGATTTCAGATTCCAGGATCTCCCAGTTGATCTGATTGTTGTCATCGAGCATCTGATGAGGAGGGATCCAGCGGGTGGCCGCGATGGAAGAAATCCCAGCTACCTTCTGCATCAAGGAGAGAACCTGTGGTACTTCAGCCTCCTGTTTCTCCGGGACGATAATACAGACTCGACCTCTGGAGGCGCCTGCGTTCCAGTGGTAGCCGGCGCGCAGGAGAATATGGCGGACATTCCGCTCAAGTGCCCGCTGGAAATCAGACTGGTTTTTGCCCTTCAGCGTAATATCGGGAGCATGCAATAGAACCCTGTGCCGTCCAGAGCTTGTTTTAACGAGGCGTTCTGAATTGGCGCCTGAACCGTTTGTGGATTCTTCAATCAATTGGCCGGACCTAAAAATGGATGGGATTTCGAATTACCCGGTCTCCATTGGAGATCGCAGAGTAAAAAGATTATAGTTTGACAAAGCATGCGGGAAATACGGATTCATGTCATCACAAAACACATCTCAAGTCACCATCAGCCAGTCCGTCGCCATTCTGGTGGATGGCAACAATATGGAGCGCAGTATTCACGGTAAAACCAGTGATACACAGACCATGCTGAACTTTGATACTTTGATCCCCAGACTGCTCGACAATCGTGGGTTGAACCGGCTCATCTATTTCCGGGAGGGTAGAAATATCTCAGAGAAGCTTCAGGAACGATTATACGTTAACTATCACGGGTCTGTCAGGCCATGTCACAAGAGCGCCGACATCCCACTGACAATCAATGCGATGCAACTGGCCAGCAAGGTGGATTCAATCATTATCATGTCCGGAGATTCTGACTTTGTTGAACTTGTCCGGCACCTGAAAAGTGAGGGAGTGCGGGTGGAGATCGCGGCAATTGCCAGCACGGCTTCACGGTTCTTGCTTGAAGAGGCTGATTATTTCCACGAAATCACGGAAGCGGACTGGTTCACGCTGCCGCAAAAAAAAGTCTCCCGAAATAAACGGAAAAGAAAACAGCCCGCTGGTGATGCCAAGGTCACTCCGACGCCCGATCCGTCCAGTCCTGCTCCTGAGTAATCACTGCACCCGCAGGAATAATAACCCGGCTGCCCCCTCCGTTCTTCAGGAAAACGCTTCCCTGTAATACAACGCCTCTGGCGAAACCGATATCACCTTCGATCTCGAGTTTGCTACAGGCCAGCAAGGATGGAACGCCTTCCGGAAATCGGTATTCATAATCATCGATGAGCCTGAAGTAGCGATCATCCAGCATGATTTCCGGCATCTTCTTCCTATTCGGATCCGCAGCAAGCAGATGATAATCCTTGTTCAACCTGTACAGGTCTGACTGGACAAGGAGTAAATCAACCGTGGTTTTTACCGGAGTGAATCGGCTCCGTGGCACCCGGATCGCAGCTGCACCCTTGAAGACCGATATCGCCGAACCCATGGCTGTCTCCAATTGATACACTGGTGTGGAATCAGGATCACGGGGATTAACCGTTTTGGCATTGCGGATCAAAGACAGGCCCAATACATTGCCCCTGGCCGCCATAGCCTCTCTGAGCGACGCAAGGTTCAACCAGATATTATTGGTATTGAAATAGCTATAGCGATCGATATCCTGGAAAGATTCCATTTCGCCTTCCGGGCATTGGGCGGATTCCCTCAATATCAACTGACCATCGAACCTGCGGGCCAGATGTCCTCCCTTGCTGTCGGCTTTGGTCCGATCCGCCACCTCCATCAGAAAGGGCAACTGATTTTTCACAAGATAGCCAAGTAATGATTCATCCAGGACCGCGCCGAGGTTATCGGAATTCGAGATAAAGGCATATCTGTAGCCTTTCACCAGCAGTTTGTCCAGCATGCCGCTGGTCAACAGGGAGGGATATATGTCTCCGTGTCCTGGAGGATTCCACTCCAATTCCGGCGCCTGAGACCAGGTAACCGGGCTGAGATCTGATCGCTTTATTTTCGGCACTTTATGTTGGAGGAAATCCTGGTCCAGTCCAAAACGGTCCAGTGCAGGATACCTGCCGAGTACAACCAGCGAATCTGCATGGGTTGCAAAACTGTTCATTAACAATAACGGCACCTGTTTGCATTCCGCCTGCCGGATAATAATATCCAGGAAACAGAGGTCATGTTTTACCCTGATCAGCGATTTTGCCTGTTCCATTCCCATGGATGTGCCTAACCCGCCATTAAGCTTGATCATGATCGTGTTCTGTAGCACCTCACTACCGACCGATCGGTAATCATCACTCATTGCTTCGATATCGGGGAGACCTGTCACTGGAAGGATGTCATCATCCGAAATCAGACCGGTATCCCCCGCTACCAATTGCAGATAGTGATGCTTGAAATTAGCTATCACGATCTTGGGTATATCCTTGGATCGCATCCTTTTCTCAAATGGGGCGAATAGTAACTCCAAGGGTGCTTTATTCATCATCCCGATCCCTCTTCTTCAGGAACCGTATTCCAGACTTAGCCGCTCACCCAGGACTCCACCCTTGAGCAATTCCTCACGGCTCATCTTTTTCCGGAGTTTTTTCAGTACTGTCCTGGCATGGGGTTCATCTGCTGTCGCCGCTGCAAATAACCAGCCATACGCCTTGATATAATCCTTCGTCACACCTCTGCCCTTGCTGTACATCACGCCCAGGGAATATTGGGCAGGGGGATAACCCGACTCTGCCGCCCTGGTGAACCAGTTAAAGGCTACGACATCATCC
>Ga0156099_1008_pt5 | contig 10320 bp, 6 predicted proteins | sample RifCSPlowO2_02_FD_107752 | JGI IMG/M metagenome (GOLD analysis project Ga0156099, IMG submission 107752) | Gammaproteobacteria bacterium RIFCSPLOWO2_02_FULL_56_15
ATTCCATCATGAACAACAGACTGCCTATTTCCTCGATTACGCCAAGCAATATACGGACAGCCCGATGCTGGTTAAGCTGGAGAAGGAAGGAAACCACTACCGGCCGGGCCGATTGCTCCGCGCCAATGAATTACAGGCACACAAAGACATCAGCAACGGCGACTGGAAATTTGTCTGTGTAGACAAAAACTCTGATTCCCTGGTGATCCCCAAAGGCGCCATGGGTCATCGCTGGGATAAGGAACCCGGCAACTGGAACATGAAGTTCGAGAATTCCGTGGACCATAAGTCCTATGATCCCGTGCTCAGCTTCCTCACAAAGAATGACGGGGTGCTGCAGACGGAATTTGTTGAATGGGGTCTGGATAAAAAATCGCTCCGAGGTGTCCCGGTCAAGAACATTGCCACCAGCTCGGGAACCGTGGCGGTCACTACCGTGTATGACTTGATCATGGCCCAATACGGCGTGAATCGCGGGCTGGCCGGTGAATATCCCAAGGATTACACCGACCAGGATGCTGCCTATACACCGGCCTGGCAGGAAATATTTACCGGGGTTGATTCAAAGACCGTGCTGCAATTCGCCCGCGAATGGGCGAATACCGCCAACACGACCCAGGGCAAGTGCATGATCATCATTGGCGCGGGTATCAATCACTGGTACCACGCCAATCTCATGTACCGCGCCGGCGCAATGGCCTTGATGCTCTCTGGTTGCGTGGGCCGCAATGGCGGAGGTCTAAACCACTATGTGGGGCAGGAAAAACTTGCGCCGGTGGATTCCTGGGGCACGATCGCCTTTGGCCGGGATTGGCATGATGCGGTCCGGCTCCAGCAGGCCCCGCTCTGGCATTATATCAATACCTGCCAATATCGTTATGACGGGCAATATTCCAGATATAACACCGTGCCGGATAACGCAATGACCCGTATGCATACGGCGGATACGATCTTCAAATCCGTGCGCAATGGCTGGATGCCGTTCTACCCCCAGTTCAAGCAGAATACGCTGGAACTTTCCAAGAATGCGATCCAGGCCGGCGCTAAAACAGACGATGACATTAAGCAATATGTCCTGGAAAAATTGAAATCCAGGGAGATCGAATACTCCGTCGCCGATCCTGAGGCGCCGGAAAACCATCCCAGGGTCTGGTATATCTGGCGGGGTAATGCCATTACCGGAAGCATGAAAGGCCATGAATACTGCCTGAAACACTACCTGGGCACACACAACAATGTCATCGCCAAGGATGCAGAGGATCACACCAAGGAAGTCAAGTGGCATGATGTCGCTCCCGTCGGGAAAATGGATCTGGTCGTCGATCTGAATTTCCGCATGGATTCCTCCGCGCTGTATTCCGACATCGTGCTGCCCGCCGCCTCCTGGTATGAAAAGGCGGATTTGAACAGTACCGATCTGCATTCTTTCATCCATCCCTTATCCCAGGCCGTGGCCCCCGTTTGGGAATCAAAAACGGATTGGGATATTTTCAGGAGCCTCGCGCAAGCAACCAGCGATCTTGCCAAGAAACATCTGGCTGAACCACAGAAGGACATCATCGCTTCTCCATTGGCCCATGACAGCGCCGACGAGATAACCCAGCCGGTGATTAAGGACTGGTATAACGGAGAATGTGAGGCCATCCCGGGCAAGACCATGCACAAGCTGGCAGTGGTCAATCGTGATTACACCAGGCTCTACGAAAAATACATCACGCTTGGCGACAATATCAGGACCAGGGGACTGAGTGCGCATGGCAATCATTTCCTGTGCGCAGACGAGTACGATGCGATGATCGAATCCAGGCATTTTCCGACCAGGGAGCTGGATGGCAAGGTCTATCCTTCCATTGAAGAAGACGAATGGGCCGCCAATGCGGTTCTCCATCTCTCAACGCTGACGAATGGAAAATTGAACGTCAGGGCCTATGAGAATATGGAAAAGAAGACCGGACTGGATCTGGTAGACCTCGGGAAGGGTAGTGAGGATGTCAGGATCACCTATGCGGACCTGCAGGCGCAGCCGAGAAGGTATAACACTTCTCCATTGTGGTCCGGACTGATGAACAACGGCAGGGCCTACGCCCCTTTTACCTACAATTACGAAAAGCTGGTTCCCTGGAGAACGCTGACCGGTCGTCAGCACTTCTATCTGGATCATGAAATGTATATTGCCTACGGGGAGCATCTGCCGACCTACAAACCGTCGCCCAAGCCCGAGTTGTACGGTGACCTGAAGGAAACCATGAAGGCGGGCGAGGCCCTCATGCTTAATTACCTTACCCCGCATGGCAAGTGGCATATCCATTCCACCTACATGGAAAATCTGCGCATGCTCACTTTATCCCGTGGCTGCGAACCCTGCTGGATGAGTGAAGTAGATGCAAAAAAGCTTGGCATCCAGGATAACGACTGGGTTGAGGTGCATAACGACCATGGGGTGTATTGCACACGCGCCGTGGTCAGTTCACGGATTCCACGAGGTGTCTGCATTGTCTACCACGTGCCGGAAAGAACCGTAGGTATACCGAAGTCGCAAATCCGCGGTGGCAAGCGCGCTGGTGGTCACAACAGCGTGACCAGGATTCACCTCAAGCCAAATTTCTTGTCAGGCGGCTATGGCCAGTTCAGCTATCACTTCAACTACTGGGGCCCCATTGCCCCGCAGCGTGACACGCACGTGATAGTGAAAAAAATGAATAAAGTGGTTTTCTAACATAGGTAGAATGACGATGGATATACGATCACAAATTTCGATGGTGTTTCACTTGGACAAGTGTATCGGTTGCCATACCTGCTCCATTGCCTGCAAGAACACCTGGACGGATCGCAAGGGCGCCGAGTACATGTGGTGGAATAACGTAGAGACCAAGCCCGGGACCGGCTATCCGGGAAAATGGGAAGATCAGGATATCTACAAAGGCGGCTGGGAGAAAGACGGTGATGGCATCGAACTGAAAGGCGCAGGCAAAAAAAAAGGCTTGAAGAATATCTTTCACAACCCGCATATGCCGGTAATCGACGATTACTACGAACCTTTTACCTATAAATACCTGGATTTAATCGAATCACCCGCGGGAGACGATCAACCCACCGCCCGTCCGGTTTCGCTGATTACCGGGAAGCCCATGGACATCAAGATGGGGCCGAACTGGGACGACGACCTGAGCGGTACACCGGACTATGCCAGGCAGGATCCGAATCTCGCCAAGCTGTCTACCGCCGAGCAGGAAGCGATGTTCCAGCTGGAGAGAATGGCGTTCTTTTACCTGCCGAGGATCTGTAATCATTGTCTGAATCCCGGCTGTGTTGCTTCCTGCCCATCAGGCGCCATGTACAAACGGGGCGAAGATGGCATAGTACTGATAAACCAGGACGTCTGCAGATCCTGGCGTATGTGCGTCACCGCCTGCCCGTACAAGAAGTCATACTATAACTGGCACACCGGTAAATCGGAGAAGTGCATCCTGTGTTATCCACGCATCGAAGCAGGCTTTGCGCCGGCCTGTATGCATTCCTGTGTAGGCAGGATCAGGTATATGGGCGTCATCCTGTATGATGCCGATCGGATCCATGAGGTTGCATCGGTGGATCAAGACAAGCTGGTGGATCATCACCTGGATATACTAATGGATCCCTTCGATCCGGAGGTTATCGAGTCCGCCAAGAAGAACGGCATTGCGGACTCCACTATCCGGGCGGCCCAATATTCTCCGACTTATAAATTTGTAAAGAAATGGGGGATGGCGTTGCCGCTGCATGCTGAATTCCGGACCCTCCCGATGTTGTTCTATGTGCCTCCTATGCTGCCGGTCATGGCGTCCTTGAAGGATGTCGATAATTCAGCCCAGGCAAAAAAGCTTAATGATGTCTCCAAACACTGGGATGACAACTGGCTTTACGATACGAGTACCGAAGAGCTCTGGGGCACCATCGATCAAGCCCGCTTCCCGTTACAATACATGGCGAATCTCTTCAGCGCCGGGGATACAGGAAAAGTCAAAGAGCGGCTGAAGAAATTGATGTCCATCAGAATCTACCGCCGGTGGAAAACGGTAGGTGATATCTCCGAAGAGAAAGCGATGCGGGTATTAAGCGATGTTGGCTTGACGCCGGCGGCGGCTGAGGAGATCTATTACCTGACCTCCCTTGCCAAGTTCAATGACCGCTTCGTGATACCGGCGGCACACCGCGAACATGCGATCGAAATGATGGAAAATACCGGTGACAGGAAGGGTAGCGTAGGCTTCGGTTTCAAGGAAGGCACTGCGAAAAGAGGCTTATAGTGATGAAATTACGTGCACACTATCATTCACTGGGGGAACTGTTCGAGTACCCGGACAGTGACTATCCCGGCAAGGTCAGGAAGCTGATCAATCTGCTCAATGGAAATTATGACCGCGCCGTAGCCGATCTTGAGCGGTTTCTTGAGCTGCTGCCGGTCACTGAAGTAAGGAGTATGCAGGAATTGTATACCCGCTCATTCGACGTTCAGGCAATCACCACACTCGATATAGGCTACGTGCTTTTTGGGGATGACTATAAGAGGGGCGAATTACTTGCCAATCTGAATCGTGAACATCAGCAAGTCAATAACGACTGCGGCCGGGAATTGGCGGACCATTTGCCGAATTTATTGCGGCTGATTGGAAAACTGAAGCAGAATGAGTTGCTGGATGAACTGATCGAGGAGATCGTTGCCCCGGCGGTTGCAATTATGATCCGTGAGTTTGATGCGGATCATGTAGACCGGAAGAACGAGAACTACATAAAGCATTATAAGACCCTGATTGATGCTCCATCCGCAAGGAAAGAGGTAACCACCCTGTATCAATATGCTTTGAAGGCATTATATGAAGTCCTCAAACAGGATTTCACCTTCGCTGAGAAAGTGATGAAGATGCAGAGCAGCGACTTTCTGCAATTGGTGGGCAGGGAAAACGAAATCGAAGCCAAGGCAGATCATGCCTGATAAGTATGAGGTAATACAATGACCGCACTGAATAGCTTTTTGTTTATTGCCTATCCATACATCGCAATAGGTGTCTTCCTGGTAGGGGCGATATACCGCTATACATCATCAGGCTTTAAGGTGTCCGCCTTGTCCTCGCAATTTCTTGAAGGGAAGCAGGGTTTCTGGGGGGTTGTCCCTTTCCATTTCGGTATATTGATACTGCTGCTCGGGCATCTGTTTGTATTTTTGTTTCCGGATCTGGTGCTGGCCTTTAACAGCAATCCGGTCCGCCTGATCACCCATGAAGGAATTGCCTTTACCTTCGGTATATCGGTCCTGGCGGGATTGGTCCTCCTGATGTGGAGACGGGCGACAAATCCTAAAGTGCAGGCGGTAACCTCCAAAATGGATGTTGTCATTGAACTGATTCTGTTATCTCAAATCATCCTGGGTTGCTGGATCGCCCTTGGTTATCGATGGGGTTCATCCTGGTTTGCCGCTGACCTCTCGCCCTACCTGTGGTCCATTTTCAAGTTGAACCCGGACATCAGCGCCATCGGTTCTCTGCCGATAGTGATAAAACTGCATATCGTCGGCGCCTTCACCATACTGCTCCTGATCCCGTTCTCCAGGCTGATGCATTTCCTGGTCGCGCCATTCCATTACCTCTTCCGCCCCTACCAGGTGGTCATGTGGTATTGGGATAAAAAAGCCATCCGGGATACCCGTACCGCCTGGGAGACCCATCCCCCGCGCAACAACTGAAGCTGTTGAGATCTTTATCGAGAAGTGAATTGATTCTGTCGTACATAAGGGAGCCACAGTGGAAAAAACAGTAACTCTAAGAGCCCACAAGGCGTTATTTTTAAACACGCTTGGATTTACCGTCTGTTTTGCATCATGGATGTTGAACGGTGTCCTGGTAACCTTTCTCTCATCCAATAGGATATTTGACTGGGGCCCAACGGAGATTGGCTGGTTGATTGGTATCCCGGTGTTAACGGGTTCGCTGTTCCGTCTGCCGGCGGGAATGCTGACGGATAAATATGGCGGTAAACCGATCTACGGAATAGTACTTATTATAAGCGCCTTGCCGATGTTCCTACTTTCCGGGGCGGATAGCTTTTGGACCTATGCAATGTATAGTGCCGGTTTTGGCCTTGCCGGTACAAGTTTTTCCGTTGGTATCGCCTATACCTCTGTCTGGTATCCGCAATCCTGGCAGGGTACGGCCTTGGGTATCTTTGGCGCCGGCAATGCCGGCTCCGCGCTGACCACCTTGTTCGCGCCAACGTTACTGAACCATTTGACTGATAATGGCGCCAACCTTGAAGGCTGGCGGGATCTGCCCGTATATTATGCCGCAATGCTTGTCATCATGGGCGTATTGCTTTTCATCTTTGCGGATAATAAGAAACCTGACAAGAAAGGAGCCAGCTTCCGGGAACAGTTACTCCCCTTGAAAGATGTAAGGGTGTGGCGCTTCGGTCTCTACTATTTCCTCGTGTTTGGCTGTTTTGTGGCATTCTCGCAATGGCTCGTTCCGTATTTTGTCAATGTCTATTATCTGCCCCTGGTTACGGCGGGTATTCTGGCATCGCTGTTCAGTTTTCCCTCCGGGGTCATACGCGCAATCGGGGGCTGGTTATCCGATTATTTCGGCGCCAGACAAGTGATGTACTGGGTGCTGGGTCTGTCTGCGGTGCTCAGCTTCTTTCTTATTCTGCCCAAGATGGATGTTTATTCCCCCGGGGCAGGCGTTACGGCCTTTCGAGCCGGCACGGTGACTGAAGTGTCCGATACATTCATTGTTGTGAATGAAGATCGATATCAAATCAAGGAGAACGAACGGGCAGGTGAGAATCTCGAGGACCAGATGCTGGTATTTCCCACGAGATTAACCTGGCAGGAACCGATCGTGGCAGTAGGGCAGAAGGTCAAGAGAAACACCCTGCTGGCCAAGGGAGTCACTCGAATTCATTTCCAGGCACACGTGTGGGTATTCACCGGCCTGGTGATTATTCTGGGGACCGTATGGGGGATCGGCAAGGCCGCGGTGTATAAGCACATTCCCAACTATTTTCCTGATGAGGTAGGTGTGGTTGGAGGTATTGTCGGCGTTATCGGGGGGCTGGGGGGATTTGTCTGCCCTATCGTTTTTGCGTATCTATTAGAGGCCACCGGCTTGTGGACGAGTTGCTGGATGCTCATGTGGGTGCTTTCGGTTATCTCCCTGATCTGGATGCACCAGGTCATTCAAAATATGTTGCGGGATGAACATCCTAAGGCAATGCAACATTTCGAGACTGGCAGTGGTGCAGAACGGGTAAGTGGTGCGGAACAGGCGGAATACTAATAACTATACGAACGATAAGGTTGATGACATGGCTAACATCACTGAATGGGATGTAGAAAATACAAAGTTTTGGGATAACACCGGTAAGGCAATAGCCAGGAGAAATCTCTGGATCTCCATCCCCTGTCTGCTGTGCGGTTTTGCGGTCTGGATGTATTGGGGGGTGATTACCGTCCAGATGCTGAACCTGGGCTTCCCCTTCACCCAGGCGCAACTGTTCACACTTACCTCCATCGCCGGTTTAAGCGGCGCGACCTTCCGGATCCCCAGCACCTTCCTCATCCGCATCGCCGGCGGCAGAAATTCCGTCGTTTACACCACTGCATTATTAATGCTGCCGGCCATCGGTACCGGCATCGCCTTGCAGGATAAGGATACGCCGCTGTGGGTATTCCAATTAATGGCGTTGTTGTGCGGATTTGGCGGCGGTAATTTTGCATCCTCCATGTCAAACATCAGTTTTTTTTACCCGAAACGGTTGCAAGGCACAGCTCTGGGACTCAACGCCGGTTTAGGCAATTTCGGCGTGACCACGATGCAGATCTTGGTGCCGCTGGTGATGACTGCAGGAATATTTGGTGGTGAGTCGATGACCCTGGTCAACAGCAGCGGCACGCTGATTGGCAAGATTGCGGCGGGTACGGAAACCTATATACACAATGCCGGCTATGTGTGGCTGGTTCTACTCATCCCTCTGGTCATCGTCGGCTGGTTAAGGATGAATAATATCATCACGGCATCGATAACGCCGACCCTGGGTAACCCGATCCAGGCGATGTTGAAAATAACGGGGCTGCTTGCAGTTGCTTTCCTGACGGGTGGAATTGGGCTTTACTTGCTGCTCCCGCCCCCCACAGGATCGGGATTACTCAATAAATGGATTGTCTTGCCGCTGGTCATTGCAGCCACGGTGTTGTTGTTGAGATACCTTACCACCGGCGCCCTGCAGCAGAATCTGATACGGCAATATAAGATCTTCAATAATAAACACACCTGGGCCATGACCGTGATCTACACCATGACCTTCGGATCCTTCATTGGCTATTCCTCGGCGTTTCCCCTGGCCATGCAGGTGATCTTCGGATATACCCATGTCGCGGGACCGGATGGAGTATTAGTACATACTGCCATCAATCCGAATGGGCCGAGCGCCTTGATGTATTCCTGGATAGGTCCGTTCGTCGGCGCATTGATCCGCCCTGTCGGAGGCTGGATTGCAGATAAGATAGGTGGTGCAAAAGTCACCCAGTGGGTCTCTATTGTGATGGTGATTTCCGCTCTTGGCGTTTCCTATTACATGTCGGCGGCGTATCAATCTGCCACCCCGGAAGAGTTTTTCTGGCCGTACTTCGTGCTGTTTGTGATTTTATTTGCCGCATCCGGCGTCGGTAACGGTTCAACTTTCCGGACTATCGCGGTTGTCTTCGACAAAGAACAGGCAGGCCCCGCACTGGGATGGACTTCGGCAGTGGCGGCCTATGGCGCCTTCATCATCCCCATCGTGTTCGGGGAACAAATCAACGCGAGGACCCCGGAGTATGCCCTCTATGGTTTCGTGGCGTTTTATCTCATTTGCCTGATTCTGAATTGGTGGTTTTATTTGCGGGCGAATGCCTACGTCAAAAATCCTTGATAAGTGCCGCGCCGTTTCCAGGCGGACTCGATTTTTTCCAGCCAGAATGGTCTGATCTTCATGCAGGTATGGTTGCACTTAGTTGAACTATATGCAAGTCTGAATGCATACAGGTTTTATAGATGGAGAAGGTGAGTAAATCTAGGTAGCAGGTGTTGATTCCTGATCCTGATTGAGATCGCATGTTTGCTCTTCGGCACTGATTCGCCGAGGAGTTGGCGTGTCCCGGTAGAAACACATCCTGCCGCTGTCGCAATGTTGCGGCTGCTGCCGGAGCTCCCGGGCAAAATGTAGGACAGCGTTCTCAGGTTGCTTGAGCTGTTCGCGCACGGCCTGCACCATCTCCACGCTTTTCTTTTTCCGATCCAAGGGCGCATCGCGGCCGGCGATCTTGATGGCATGCAGCCCGGCGGCCTGCCAGCGGGGCAGGGCGCAGAGGGCGCAGGGACCATAGGGAAGTCCTTCCCTGGTTATGGAGAATCCACAGCCGAAACGGTACCAGAGCCAGTTCTGGTATTCCTGGTCGTTGTGTTCCAAGGCTGCCTGTTCCTCCGGCGACAGCGGCCGTCCGTCCAGCCGTTGATAGCTGCCCTGGTACTGGTCCAGGCAGATAGGCCCGCCCAATCTGGCCGGCAGGTGGATGGTATGGCATACGCCTTCCTCGTAGGCGCAACCATCGTTCAGCACGAAGGCCTCGAATTCCATGCCGTTTACCTTGGCCATGATCTGTTCCATTTCCCGGATCGTGATATCCCGGGGAAAGATGATCCGATCGGCGCCAAGGTCCTGGAAAAAGGCCGCCGCCTCGCTGTTGCGGCAGGTTGCGATGGAACTGACGTGGATCCGGAAGCGGTGATTTTTACGGGCCAGTTGCCGGATCAGGAGGGCATCGCCCGCGATCACGGCAGCGCCGCCGAGGTCGTCGAAATGGGCGGCGATATCCTCCATGACCGCGAGTTGCTCCGCCGAATACTGTTGGGCATTCAGGGCGAGCGAAAGCCGGACCCGCTGCTCCCGGGCCAGCCCGGCGGCCCGCTCAAGGTCGGCATAGGCCGGCAGGTTGCCGAAGGCGCGGCGGCTGATGCCGGAGGTCCGGAAGCGCTCCAGCCATTGCTCCGAGACTACACTGCAATAGAGTTCGTCCGCGCCGGCTGCGGCCAGGATCGGGATCTCCTCAACCCGGCTAATGGGGGCGACGATCTGCATGCCAGTCTCCATGGATCACCAGGCGGTCGATCCAGCCTTGTTTTACTGCGCTGAGGACGGCCCCGGTCATGGACCGGTCGTGGCGGTAAAACAAGGTATTGCCCCGCTGGAAAGTGGGCAATTCGTTTGCTGTCTGGTCCTGCCGCGCTGTTAATTCGACATAGTCGAGGC
>Ga0156099_1003_pt1 | contig 10268 bp, 7 predicted proteins | sample RifCSPlowO2_02_FD_107752 | JGI IMG/M metagenome (GOLD analysis project Ga0156099, IMG submission 107752) | Gammaproteobacteria bacterium RIFCSPLOWO2_02_FULL_56_15
ATTATATATAATTCGTGGAGGATACGTCAGGGTCTGTCCCCGTTATACTGTTTTACGGCGCGACCTCCGTGGTTGGCGGAAATAAAGAAAATGAGAATCAATCTTATTTATAAACTGGAGGATTCAGTTTATAATATCCACACGAGACAACCATAAATCCTTTCCATGGTTGTTGTTTTACTGGCGTATCCGATCTTTCCAACAGACCCGAATTACAAGTATTGGTCACCATAAAATCATGTGCCTGTCCGATGAGAAGCCATCCTGACCCTGCTCCTGAAGTACCGGCAAAAACCCTCTGGGACCTCGCTCAGGATGAACGATGCCGGATCGAAAGCTTCAATAGCAGCCTGGATGAGGCATACCGGGTGCGCTTGATGGAGCTTGGTTTTCATCCCGGAGAGATCGTCACCTGTATGTATACCCCGAAACTGGGTGCGCCCCGTCTCTACCGTGTGCATAACACCGTCTATTCACTGGATGATGATGTGGCGGGAATGATCCTCATCAGCGAGGCGGCCTGACCATGCATGAAGCCCTTTTGATCGGCACTCCGAATTCCGGGAAGAGCCTGTTATTCAACCAGTTGACCGGTCTGAACCAGAAGGTCGCGAATTTTCCCGGCATTACCGTTGATATCAGCTCCGGTCCCGTTATGGCCCGGCCGAATGTGAGGCTCGTCGATTATCCCGGGATCTATTCGCTGCATTCCATCTCGGAGGAGGAGCGTGTCGCCATTCGCGCCTTCCGCAAGGCCCTGCTTCAGGAAAACCTGGATGCCGTCCTCTGCATCCTGGACTCCACGCGCCTGGAGAAGGGCCTGCACTTTGCCTTGCAGGTGTTCCGGGAATGCCAGAAGAACAATAAACGCATGCTGCTGGTAGCCAATATGAAAGATGTCCTGTTGCGCAACGACATGCAACTGGACATCAAGGGTCTTTCACGCTCGCTGGGTGTTGAGGTATTGCTCCTCTCCGCCAAGAGCGGCGAGGGTATCCCTGAGTTGACAGCACAACTTGGTAACGGCATTAATCAGTCAGATCAGGAGGGTCAGCTGGATTTCTCCGGGATGAGCGATTTCGAGCTGCGCAACCTCGCCCATGAACTGGCCCATAAATATGGCCCGAGTGGTGATCTCCTGATCCGTTCCCAGGCCCGGTTGGACGCCTTTTTCCTGAACACCTGGTCGGGTGGCCTGTCCTTCTTCGTGATCATGTATCTGTTGTTTCAATCCATCTTCACCTGGGCGGCGCCGGTGATGGATGCGGTGGAGTCGAGCATCCGGTTCATCGCCGGGCTGGTGTTGCCCCTGCTCGGCGCCACCATCCTGCATGACTTCGTGAAGGATGCCCTGTTTGAGGGGATCGGCGCCTTTCTGGTGTTCGTGCCGCAGATCTTCGTCCTTACCCTGGTGGTGGGGATCCTGGAGGATTCCGGTTATCTGGCCCGGGCGGCGGTGATCTGCCACAAGCCGCTGCGATTCTTTGGACTGACCGGCAAGAGTTTTATCCCCATGCTCTCGGGGGTCGCCTGCGCCATCCCCGGGATCTATGCCGCGCGGATGGTGGAGTCCCCCCGCAAGCGCTGGCTGACCTATATGGCCATCCCGCTGATGCCCTGTTCGGCCCGGTTACCGGTCTATACCTTGCTGATTGCCGCCTTTATACCCGCTAACCAGGCCTTGGGGGGGCTCGTGGGTTTGCAGGGACTGGCCATGTTCCTGTTGTATTTTTTCGGCGTGTTCGTGGGTTTGCTGGTCACGGCGCTGGTATCGCGGACTTCCCCCGAACACAGTCACGACATGCCCTTTGTCCTGGAGATGCCCCCGTACCGGCTGCCCTCCTGGAAACCCTTGCTGCGCAATTCCTGGAACCGGTCGAAGCACTTTGTCACCCGGGCCGGCACCATCATCTGCTCCGTGACGATCGCGGTCTGGTTCCTGGGTTATTTCCCCAATTATGGCGAGGACCTGGGGAGTTCGTGGCTGGGGACCATGGGCAAGCTCATTGAACCCTTGTTCGCGCCACTGGGTCTCGACTGGAAGTACGGTGTCGCAGTGCTCAGTTCCTTCCTGGCGCGGGAGGTGTTTGTCGGTACCCTGGGAACGCTCTATGGCATCGAGGGGGCCGGTGAACACATCAGCTCACTGGCCGATAAGATCCAGGCCAGCGGCCTGTCCCCGGCATCAGGGGTTGCCTGCCTGATCCTCTTTGCGGTCGCACTGCAATGTGTCTCCACCCTGACCATCCTCTACAAGGAAACCGGATCCCTGCGCCTGCCGGTCCAGTTGTTCCTGGGCTACGGTGTACTGGCCTATGGCATCGCCTTAATTGGCTATCATCTGACGGCCTTGTTTGTGTAAGACAGGTTTTATCCCAAAGGGCACTCCATATTGAAAGATGGTTGCCTGAGATTTCCACCTTCCGGATACAAAATTTTTACACTTAAGTCATCGACTTGTTTTTTCCTCCGTAGAGGTGTAGCTTTCCAACGCATATAGTGTAATGAAAATAACACTATGGTGATCGCGCTCCGGGCAACCCGGAATCAATCAGCAACCTTCGATGACACCTTGGGGAGGGGAAAAATAATGATTTCTAAACATCGATCGTATTCATGTTCAACCATACACCATTTTCTAAAACAATCCGTCTGTGCAGCCCTGGCGGCTGTCGCAAGCTTCACTATCATGACTCCAGTCAGTGCCCAGCAAGGGGAACTGGAGGAGATCGTCGTAACAGCGAGGTTTCGTGAAGAAAATATTCAATCCACTCCGATAGCAATTTCTGCATTTTCTGGAGAGGAACTGGAGCTACGCAATATTGTAAATGTTGAGGATATCGGCCTGGTCGTGCCGAACGCCTTTTTTAGAAGAAATGTCAGTAACTTTGGACCCAACAATACCATCGGCCTGCGCGGGCTGAACCAGGTGGATTTCAGTTATGCCTTCGACCCCGCAGTCGGCGTCTATATCGATGATGTCTATCACTCCACCATCACCGGTTCCGACATGGATCTGGTCGACCTGGAGCGTGTCGAGGTTTTACGCGGGCCCCAGGGCACTCTGTTTGGTGCAAACAGCCTGGGCGGCGCCATGCGCCTGATCTCGAAAAAACCCCAAGGCGACAATTCCGGGTCGGTCCAGGCGACATACGGAGCGTATGACCGTCTGGATGTCAAGGGTATGGCCGATGTGACAATCATTCCGGACAAGTTGTTCGCGCGTCTTGCGGGCTCATCCAACAAGCGCGATGGTTATGGTGAGCGACTTGATTTCACCTGTGACATGATCCGGCGCGGCACCCCGCAACTGGCCGGCATTGGCGATGGGCTTGGTCATGGTGGATATGGACCGGATGGACCTGATCCAGATGCACTGCCGAATCCGCTTCCGCCTATAGCCGTTGCTGTTGGTAGTCCTGCGGACAACAGTTTTTCCATACCAGCCGCCCGGGACTTCGCGCAAGACGGGTCTTGCAGTCTTGGGACTTTGGGAGGACAGCAGTCGGATGCCGGGCGCGTTATGTTGCGTTTACTGGCTTCCGAGGACCTTGAAATAAACGTGGCGGCTGATTATTCGAAAAGTGTGGACGACCCCAATGTGGACGCACAACTCTCGCCGATAGCGGGCGGTTTTCTGAATGCTGCCTATCAGAACGGGCTGGTTGTTCCAACCTGGGGAGTCCCATTTATCGGTGATGCCCGTTGGGTTTCCCCTGATCCCTATACCAACTATGCAACTTTTTCCGATCCATTTGAGAATCAGATATATCCGGCCGACGCTGTGATCGAGGCCTGGGGTGTTTCCGGTGTGGTGGACTATGATATCAATGAACAGATGCACGCCAAATTCATTGCCGCTTACCGCACCTACTGGAACGAATGGACCAACGATAGCGATCGAACACCGTTACCGATGACGCAAACACACTACCGTCAGGAGCACGAGCAGTTTCAAGCCGAGGCTCGACTTAGCGGTGTCCTGTTCGACGATCGTCTGGAATGGACTGTCGGCGGTTTCTATTTCGATACCAATAGCCGCGCCTATAACACCACTGAATTCGGTGGCTTCGATTATACGGGTTTCCTGCGGAATTTCGTCGCCAACGATCGATTCACCACTGAAAACAACTCAGCTTTCGTCCATTTGGTCTACGGAGTGACAGAGCGGCTCTCGATCTCAGGCGGGCTAAGGTATACCAACGAGGACAAGACCAATACCTTCGATCATGGACCAACCCTGAGGCCGGCAACACCGTTACAGTACGGTCAATCCAGCGTGGACTGGAAAGCCAGCGTCGACTTCCAATTCAATGACGACATATTCTTCTATGCCCAGACGGCGACTGGTTTCAGATCTGAGGGTGCTACACCGCGTATCTTTACGACCGGGCAGCTCGGGACGGTGCCGTCAGAAGAGGTCATCACCTATGAATTGGGCGCCAAGACCGAGTTCTTTGATAACCGTGTGCGTGTCAATGTCGCCGGTTATTATAGCGATTACGATCCGCGTGCAATCCTGGCCTTCGGTCTGGTCAATCAATGTTCCATTCCCAGTGACCCCAATCCGGAGCCGTTTTTTCTTGCCGGAGGCCTATGTCCGGCCGGTACTTTTTTTGCGGGAACTACTGGTCTGCCCTGGTTTTTCTACTCCAGCGCACCGGGTACACTGCAAGGATTCGAAGTCGAGGCATCAGCCAGCCCTGTCGAGAATTTGCTCGTCAACTTTACTCTCGGCTACACTGAGTATAATAACGACGAGACCGACACAACCTCGTTCTTCTATCGTGATCCCTCAGCTTTACTGCAGCCGGAATGGAACATGAGTGGCGGGGCCTCTTATGAATTCCACCTCGCGAATGGCGGCACGATTACCCCGCGTCTGGACTGGTTCTATCAATCTGAATTAAGCAATGGACCGACAGGTTTCATAAATCCGACTTTCGGTTATGAACAGAATACCTGTCCAGAACAATGTATCCCGAGTTACCATGTGTTTAATGCCCGGCTCACCTATGAGAGTCCGGACAGCAACTGGAGGATCTCACTTTCAGCCACCAACCTGTTTGATGAGTTCTATTGGCAACAACTAGGACCAGAGAAGACGATTAGCTCTGTAACTGGCATAGTAACAGACACGGCTGGCCGCTCCGGTGTAGCGAGCCGGCCACGGGAGTGGGCGTTAACGATTGAAAGACGGTTCTAGAGGCAGAATGCCGTCTCACTGAAGTGGTCTTACACCGACCCGCCGAGGGGCAATCCCTCGACGGGTCGGTGCTTTACTAAAACTCCAAATCAAATTCCCGGAGCGTGGATATGCACACCAATAGACGAAGCTTCCTCAAACTCGTCACGGCAGCCGGAGGAGTTCTGGCAGCACCCAGGGCATTCACACAACTCGGAGCGGACAGGTCAATGCCGGTTGTCTCGCCGGCGGGATATAAGCGCATTGCCACGGAAGAGGCCTGGGGTCCGATTGAAATTTTCAGGGAATGGAAACGGGTACTGGATTCCAATCCGGTTGATGAACCCGGTTTCGTAGCGCTATGGCGTAACCTAGATCCCACCGGCAGTACAGGATTTACCGGCAGGCTCATGGACCTCGGTCCCAACCGTATTGCGGCGATGGACGCGGCAGGTATCGATATCCAGGTGCTGTTATTGACTGCACCGGGTGTGCAGGTCTTTGATGCGGATACCGGGACTGCACTGGCCGCTGATTCCAACGACCAGCTAGCTGAAGCCTGCCGCAAGTATCCTGACCGCTATGTGGGAATGACTGCCGTTGCCCCACAGGATCCACGACGCGCCGCCAGGGAAATTGAGCGTGGCATCAAAAAGCTGGGCTTCAAGGGAGTGGTCATCAACTCTCATACCAAGGGAGAATACCTGTCCGATCAGAAGTTCTGGGATATCTTCGAAGCAGCTGAGGCGAATAATGCACCAATCTATATTCACCCGCGGGACCCCGCGCCCGATATGGTCAAACCCTTCGTGGAACAAGATCTCCATCGCGGGGACCTGGGATTTGGTGTGGAGGTGGCGTTTCATACACAGGCTATTATCAATGCCGGCGTTTTTGACCGCTTTCCTGAGTTAAAACTCGTCATTGGTCATGGCGGGGAAGGGATTCCCTACAACCTGTATCGCATTGACCGGACCTATCCCGTGCGGCGTCCAGACCAGCGTTCCAAAGAGCTACCCAGTTATTATATGAAGAAGAATATCTTCATCACGAACAGCGGTGTCGCCTGGGCGCCGATGGTGCTGTTCGCGCAACAGGTACTGGGCGTGGACCATGTCCTGTATGCCATGGATTATCCCTATCAGTACGACATCGAGGAAGTCCATGCCATGGACGCCTTGCCCATCTCCTATGATGACAAGAAAAAATTCTTCCAGACCAACGCAGAGCGGGTCTTCAATCTCTGATCAATGAAAAGAGGCGATACAATGAGCACAAACAGGCGGACTTTACTCCGGTACGGACTGGCCACCGTCGCTGCACTGCAGGCAGCGGGTCTGGGAGTACGGGGACAGAGGACAGTCGCGGCGCCGGCGGACGAACCCATCAGCATCGTCCCCAACCCGGGTTACCAGCGCATCGCCTGCGAGGAGGCATGGACAACGAAGGAAATCGTTGATGCCCAAATCAGGTGGACCGAGAGTGAGGCAGCAGGGAAACAACCCTACATGGCAAGTATGACCCGGGGTTTTGCCGGTAATCCCAGGTTCCAGATCCCTTTACAGGAAATCGGCGAGGGTCGGATACTTGACATGGACCGGCTCGGGATACAAAAACAGATCCTGATGCTGACAGCGCCCGGCGTACAGATCCTGGACGCCGCTACCGGAACTGCACTCGCCCAATCCGCCAACGACCAGATGGCGGAAGCCATTCGCAACCACCCCGATCGTTTCGCCGGCCTGACCGTCATAGCCCCCCAGGATCCGCAGGCCGCGGTCCGGGAATTGCAGCGCGGCATGACCGAACTGGGACTCAAGGGCGCCATCGTCAACTCCCATATCAACGGGGAATACCTGGACGAGAGGAAGTACTGGCCCATCCTCGAGGCTGCGGCGGCGCTGAACGCCCCGATCTATATTCATCCCACGGCACCCCCTGTCCAAATGGGTAAGGATTATGTCTGGCGGGGCCTGGAGGGGGCGCTGGCCGGCTTCTCCCATGAAGTCTGGTTGCACACCATGGCCATCATCACCTCGGGCGCCCTGGATGAATTTCCCGATCTGCAGATAGTCATCGGCCACATGGGCGAGGGTATGCCGTTGCTGATGTACCGCTTCGACTACATGCAGGTACTGGCGGAGCGCCCCGGTACTCGCGATAACCCTGCGGGCACCAAGCTTAAGCGCAAGATCAGCGACTACATGCGGGAGAACCTCTACATCACCAACAGCGGTATGGCCTGGGCCCCGGCGGTGATGTTCTGCCAGCAGGTGCTGGGCGAGGACCACGTGCTCTACGCCATGGACTACCCTTACCAACGCGACGACTATGAGGTCGCGGCTCTGGATGCCGCACCCATGTCCTGGGATATCAAGAAGAAATTCTTCCAGACCAATGCCGAGCGGTTGTTCAACCTGAACACGTGAATGGTATTGCAGTCCATCTCCAAAAAAAGCCGGGCATTGCCCGGCTTTTTTTGTGGTAACGCCCGGATCCGATCAGAATTTGGCTGTGATGCCGACAAAGTACCGGCGGCCGATCGTGTCATAATTGGCGCTGGTGGAGCCCAGGTTGTTGTCCGTCGTCGAAGCGCCGACGATTTCCGGATCCGCATTCAGCAGGTTGTCGATACCGGCCCGCAATTCGTAGCGTTCGAAGAAGGACCAGCGCCCGAACAGATCGATCTGATCGTGGGATTCGACACCAAATGTGGTGGCCGGGGTGCCCGGTGGCGTATCGATGGAGGGCAGGTGCTGCCAACGCAGGCCGACGGCCAGCGGCCCATTGTTATATCCGAAGGTCGAGAAAAGGCGGTAATTGAACGAGGAATTGAACGTTGACCCAGTGTACTCGATGAAGTCGCCGCCCGGAAACGGGGATTCCTCGTAGGTATCGAGAACGCTCGCCAGAATATTCATGCTGAACGAACCGGGGATCATATCAATGCCCGCATCCGCAAGGTCAAGGCCCCAATCCAGCTGGATGTCGATACCCACACTGTTGATACCACCCTGGTTGATGAACTGGGCGCTGTACTTGCGGTCTGCTCCTAAGTTGCCGGGGGAGAGCGGGACTCCGCCGACATATTCACGCTGGATGAGAGCGCAAAACGGGTTGTTTGCCGCCATTTGCGCACCGGTGCTCGAGCCGGGCGCACCTCCGACAAGACTGTTGTACTGGGCATCCAGGCACTGCTGGTAAATGACGTCGTGGTTGGGAGTGCCGATGGCGTTGGTAATGTCGATCTGGTACCAGTCAACCGACAGCGTCATGCGTTCCAGGGCCGGGTGATCGAACGGTGAGTTAAACACCACCCCAGCGGTGAAGGTGTCCGCCGACTCGGATTCCAGGGCCGGATTGCCCTCCGTCACCCCGATTACGAAGGGGAAGTAGAACTGGCCACCAAAGACGTTATATCGGTAATCGTTGGCGCTGGCTGTACCCGGCACATAGAGCGTGGGCGGAGCCCCTTCCCTCACCATCAGGTACTGGCAGAGAGTCTGTACATTCAAGCGGTTGGAGTTCCCCGGAACGTTGCCCCAGACCGCTGTTTGTGTGTAATTTGCACAGGCATCGGTACCGGTTGTTAGGGCACTCCCTCCTTTGGGGGTAAACAGCTCGGTCACGTTCGCCGCGCGGTTGGCAAGCTGGTAACCACCGCGGAAGCGGACCCAGTCGTTCACCGCCCAATCACCGAGTACCTTGTAGGTCTCGACGCCACCGGCGGTATTGTATTCCGAGTAGCGCACACCCGGATCCACCTCGAAGGACTTTACAAAGGGCAGATCCTTGAGGATGGGAATCGCGAGCTCCGCGTAGATCTCCTTGACATCCGTCGAGCCATCCACGGTAACCGGCAGGATGATGTTCTGGACCACGTTCGGATAGTCCTGATTCGCGTTGTAGCCCGAATCGGGGTCGAAACCGAAGTTTTCCTCCCGGTAGACCCCGCCGAGGGCGAACTGCAGCCGCCCGGCGGGCAGATCGTACAGCCCACCCTGTACATTCCCCTCAATGACATCCTGCGACAGGGTGGTGATGGAATTCATCCGCAGCACCACGTAGTCGGAGCAGTTCTTCGAGACGGACGGCGTGTTGTCCACGCTGCCGTCCGGGTTGAAGATGGGCAGGCCCGTGGTGCAGGAGCCGGTAATCGCGATGGGGAAGGTGACCGCATAGCCCTCACCGTACTGATTGGCGTTGAACAGGTTCTGCAGTCTGGGCAGGTAGGGGAAGCCTTCGGGCTGTTGGGCGAGCACGGTGGATTTGCCGTGCGAGGCGTAGACCTCCCAGCTCCAGTCATTCATGAGGGAATTGCCAAAGGGAATATCGCCTCTGAGGCCGCCGATCACCTGGTACACGTTGCTCGTGGTCTGGGTGGTGAAGTTGCCCAGGTAGTCCAGTCCGCCGACATAGGTCCAGGGCGCATTCGGAGTCGGGCGCGAATTCAGCAGATCCGCAAACGCGCGGGGAACCGGGTGATCTACGGCAGCTTGGCCAAAGGTTGGCGAATCCGGATCATCGTTAGCAGGATTGTAGGGGACGGTCGGCGACCAGACATTGAACACGCCGGAGGTGAAACCCGATGCGGAGGCATAGGTCTCCGAGAAACGTATATCGGTAAACACCTGGAGGTTCTCTGCCAAATCGAAATGGGCTGACCCAAAAATGGAGTAACGCTCCAGGGGTAACTGGAGGTAGTTACGCTCTATTTCGTCATAGCCGAGGGTTCCATCCGGGTTGATCTTGAAGCCCGAATTCCCACCCAGCGGTCCGGTATAGGGGCGGGCAGGGTTCAACGGATTCGAGGGATCGAAGATCGCCCCGTTCTGATCAATCCCATAAGTGGCGCCGAGCAAGGGGAAGCCGGCTGTCGGAGCGTTAGCTCCGGAAGGAGTAAATTGCGACAGGTTCGAACTGCCGATTCCGCCGCCCTGGGTGCCCGGGTCCGCCCAGCCCGCACTAACCCATGGACGGTCCTTGCCGAAAATGATGTTTCGGTCGCTGTAATTGGCCCCGATCATCACGTTACCCCGGCCATCGACGAAGTCTGCGCCGATCAGGCCCGAGAGCTGCATCT
>Ga0156099_1211_pt1 | contig 10210 bp, 9 predicted proteins | sample RifCSPlowO2_02_FD_107752 | JGI IMG/M metagenome (GOLD analysis project Ga0156099, IMG submission 107752) | Gammaproteobacteria bacterium RIFCSPLOWO2_02_FULL_56_15
CGTTCTAGAAGAAGTCATTTGATCGAAGCAATCGGACGGCCGTTCTAGAAGAAGTCATTTGATCGAAGCAATCGGACGGCGGGCCTCACGGCCCGCCGTTTTTTTTGCGTATGATTTGTCACCTGGTATATTATTCTGAACCATATAAAGCTATGGTTTGTCGCCCTGGAATTAAATAGACTGGAGACAAAGCAATTACAGACATTGATGAGGATCATTCATACGTGGGCTACAAGATGGATACTACAACTAAACATATTAAGCTCGTGATTCTACTCTGTATGGCGCCAGTGGCATGGTCACAGCAATTACTGAATAACAACGCACTCAATGCCTGCCGGCATATCACAGATACCCTGGAACGGGTCGCCTGCTATGATAAAGTCGCTGCGGAAGCAGCCGGCAGGTTGGAGCAACCAAGCGATCCGGAGGCAGAGGCGCGCCGCCTGCAAGAGGAAAACTGGCGCCAGCGGGAAGAGCTTGCCCGCTTGCGAAATCAGTCCAGGGATGCGGATTCCTCAACAGTCCCTACCGAGTTGACCAGTCAGGTGGCGGCACTGGAAAATGATCCCAGTGGATGGACCATCACGCTCGAGAACGGTCAGATCTGGAAGCAGGTGATCTCCAAGCGTTATAATCTGCAAGAAGGGCAGCAAGTGCATATCTACCCCTCACACTGGGGAAAGTCCTATCGCTTGTCCGCCAAAGGCAATGGCAGCTTCATCCAGGTCAAGCGGCTCCGCTAAATAGTCCACTGCAAACGACCGGGTGCTGGCAATATCCATTGGTACGCAAACCTTGGGCGATTCTTTCCGCTTCATAGTGACCATATTGATCTATCGCTCTGGCGTGGCCGTCTGAGACCGAATCCCGGCGCGGGATACAATTTTTTGCCCTGAGACTCAACGCATTTGCATCAGCCCTCCTAGACACTATGCTAGTCAGGGCATTTCCCTTCGTTCTGCGATTCGTCTGGACAAGCGCTGAAGATGATGATGAAAGCTATGATCCTGGAAGCGCCCGGTAAGCCGCTGGTGCTGCGCGAAATCCCCGTTCCGCAGCCCGCGGTAGGCGAAATCCTGCTCCGGGTTGAAGCCTGTGCCGTGTGCCGGACCGATCTGCATATCCAGGACGGGGAACTCGAGGGGGCCACCCTGCCGCTGATCCCCGGTCATGAGATTGTCGGTATAGTCGAGGCCTCGGGAAGTCCGTCCAGGCGTTTCCATCCGGGTGATCGGTTGGGCGTACCCTGGCTGGGTTCCACCTGCGGATCTTGCCAGTATTGTCATGCCGATCATGAGAATCTCTGTGACCAGGCGCGCTTCACTGGATTCCATATACCGGGTGGCTATGCGGAATACACGATAGTGAAGCAGGATTTTGCCTACCGGTTGCCTGGAAACCGCCCCGCGGTAGACCTGGCTCCGCTGCTTTGTGCCGGGTTGATTGGCTACCGATCCTGGCGGATGGCAGGCTCCGGCAAACATCTCGGTCTTTATGGATTCGGTGCGGCAGCCCATATCGTCATTCAACTGGCCCGATATGCGGGACAGGAGGTCTATGCCTTTACCCGGCCCGGGGATGCGGAGTCCCAGGAGTTTGCCCTCGGACTGGGCGCTGCATGGGCCGGGGGTTCGGATGAATCTACCCCCACGCTGCTGGATTCCTCGATCATCTTTGCGCCGGTCGGTGCGCTTGTCCCGGTCGCCCTGGAACAGGTGTGCAAGGGGGGGACGGTGGTCTGTGGCGGGATCCACATGAGCGAGATCCCGGCCTTCCCTTATCAGATTCTCTGGGGAGAGCGGGTGCTGCGCTCGGTGGCCAACCTGACGCGGCGTGACGGTGAGGAGTTTTTGCCGCTGGCGGCGCGCATACCGGTCAGAACCGAAACGACAAGCTATCCCCTACACCAGGCCAACGAAGCCCTAGAGGCTTTGCGCCGGGGCAGACTGAAGGGTGCGGCGGTATTAACCATGAACTGAACCTGTTATGTTAGGCGTCTATGACTGAGTCCAGAAATGCGCTGAGCCCAGGTTACCAGTTGCACTGGTACGTCATACAAAAAGTGCTGGGACAGGGGGGCTTCGGCATCACCTACCTGGCGGAAGATACGAACCTGAACCGCAAGGTGGCCATCAAGGAATACCTGCCGGTGGAAATAGCGGTGCGGGAATCGGATTCCACGGTGTCCCCGGTATCCGGTGACCACGGCAGCCAGTATCAGTGGGGGCTGGACCGCTTCATCAGCGAGGCGCAGACCCTGGCGCGCTTCAGCCATCCGAATATCGTTCGTGTGCTGGCGGTATTTCCGGCCAACCATACTGCCTACATGATCATGGAGTTTGAGCAGGGTGAGCCGCTGCACGAGATCCTGCGCCGGCGCCGGACGCTGCCGGTGAGTGAACTGCATGAGCTGTTGCTGCCCCTGCTGGACGGTCTGGAGCAGGTGCATGCCGCCGGATTCATACACCGGGACATCAAACCGCCCAATATCTATATTCGCGACAACGGCAACCCGGTATTGCTGGATTTCGGCTCGGCGAGGCAATCCTTCGGTCTGGAAACCCGAACGCTGACCACTATGGTTTCGCCGGGCTATGCGCCGTTTGAACAATATACCAGTAAGGGGGAGAGGCAGGGCCCCTGGACCGACATCTACGGACTGGCCGCGACCCTCTATCGATCGGTAACAGGGGTCTCTCCAGCCAATGCCATGGACCGCAGCGAGTCAATCCTGAACACCGGCAAGGATCTGCTGCTCCCTGCCGGGGAACTGAGAACGGAAGGTTACGGCACAGCATTCTTATCCGCCATTGATCATGGCCTGACATTCCGCGCGGAAGAACGGCCGCAGTCCATCCATGCCTGGCGCGCTGAACTGGGTTGGGTGGACCAGGCGGCAGAAGCGCCTTCCGCAGGTGAAGCCACAACCCAGAGAATCGATATGGCGCCGGTTGAGAAAACAACGGTCATTGCTCCGCGGGAAACAGAGGCAAGCACCTTCATCGATATCGGCAAAGATACTGCCAGGATTGAGCAGGTACCAACCCCGTCCGGCTCCGGCTGGCGCAAGCCGGCTCTGGCACTGGTGGCCTCCGTGGTGGCGATGCTGCTGCTGGCCGCAGTTATTAGAAACTGGATTGAGTCTGCCCTGCACGTCCCCGCTCCCGTTGCCGTAACACAGGAGCAGGATATAGCCGTGGGCAGGCAGGAGGAAAGGGAGATCACTGCCGTTCAGACCAGAGATCCGCAGCCGGCCACTTCTCCCCATGTAGATTCCCCAGGGCAACCCGGTCAAAAACCTGTGCTGAGGGATGCAGAGAACCCACCTCAGGTAGCCGAAAGCCCCGCGAGGAATGAATCCGCCGAGGTGGAAGCACCGGCACGGACCTCCCTGCTGAGCAAGGAGGACCGCCAAAACATCGCCGCCCTGCAAAGCCGGCTCAAGCGCAACCCGAGGGATGAGCAGGCTGCCGGTGAATTGCGGGAAAAACTCCGTGGGTACCTCAAGCAGATTCAGGGAGCGGTCCGGCAGGGTGATCTGGTCCAGGCTGAGTCCTGGGTGGAAGAAATACGCCCCTTGGACCCGGAAAACCGCAACCTGACCCGGGCCGTTGAGCTGATCAGAAAGGCAAGACGGCAGGCTGCCGCCACTCCGAATGATTAAACGAACCGGCCTTGAATCCAGTGGAGGATCATAGTGAGCCAGACCATTGCTGAAAATATCCGTAGCCGACGCACCATACACAACTTCATACCCGATCGGGTCCCACCGCGCGAGCTGATCCTGGAGGCCCTGGAGCTTGCCAACTGGGCGCCCAATCACCATCTCACCGAGCCCTGGCGGTATTATCTTCTGGGCCCCGAGACGAAGGAAAAGCTATGCCGGTTGAACGCGGATCTCCTGCGCGCGGTGCGGGGTGACAAGGCGGCGGATCTGAAACTGCAACGCTGGCTGGAAATCCCCGGCTGGTTGATCCAGACCTGCATGGTGTCAGCGAATGCTGTTCGCATGGACGAGGATTACGCGGCCTGTTGTTGCGCCGCCCAGAACCTGTTGTTATACCTGTGGTCACAGGGCGTGGGTTGCAAGTGGACCACGGGAGAGCTTAGCCGGCACGAGGAACTGTACCGGATTCTGAAGCTTGATCCCCTGCAAGAGAGGGTCACCGGCCTGTTTTGGTACGGGTACGCTGCGGAAATATCGGTAACTGCCCGCAAGCCACTGGCGGAAAAACTGATGGAATTGCCCTGAGAAGTATCTCCGTCCCCGTTCTATCCATCATCGACATGAGCAGCGGAACACAGTTGCGGCCTCAGATGATCGGCTGGGGAGTGCAATCGCTGTAGTGAACAAGTGAAAAATCCACGACGATCTGCCGCATCATCCCGATCTCGGCTGCCAGCGTATCTTCATCGTACCATCCCGTGCGCGCCACCCGTAATTGGAAATTCCGCGTGCCGGTCGGGTTGGGCCACATGCCGATGAAGCGCCAACCCAGAGTTTCCAGATAGGTTCCGAGTTTGATCAGGGCGCTGGTATTCGTGGAATTAAAACCGTGCCAGCTATCCAGCTCGCACGGCAGACATAGGTTATAGGATTCACACTGGGAGTTGAGCCTTTCCAGAATTGTTTCCGTATCGATATTTTCCTGCAGCATGGTCGCGCTCCTTGTTGTTATTATTCCTTCAATGATCTTGATTCCTTCTGCCGGAATACCATCCGGCAACCCCCCAGGATTATAAATTTTCATAAGGATCATGTATCTCCCCTGAAAGTAGTAGAAAACTAATACATTCTTTTGGGTAGGAAGAAGACTATTGACCCGGCTCCTCTGGGCAGGCAGATCGAGAATCTGCTCATGGCATAAGCCCGCCAACGGCAATATACTAGGAAAGTCCTGAATGGACCCGGGGTTGCCCGGAGCCTGATATTCACCTAAGGAAAGTCTGATTAATGTAATTCATGCTCCGAGTCGTCATTCTGGCGAAAGCCAGAATCCAGTTCAAACAATTGTTTACTGGATGCTGGTTTTCACCAGCATGACAGAAAAACAATTATTCAGAGTTTCCCTATAAAGATACCTAGCGATGACAGATGAGAAACAAGCATACGCGGAGCAGATCCGCCAGCTGATACCGGTTAACGAATTATCGACTCAGGCTCAGAATGAATTCATCATTAAGGCTGGTCTGATCAAGATAAAAAAAGGCAAATTCGTCTTCAAGCAGGGAGACCGGGATGAGTATTCCTATTATCTGCTGGAGGGCGAGATTGCCCTCATCGCCAACGAATCGCAACACAACCTGATCGTCGCCGGTTCCGACCGGGCCAGGTATGCCATGGCCCAGTTGCAGCCCAGGCAATTCTCCGCCCGAGCCAACACCAACTCGGTGGTATTGCAGGTCATCAGGAACACCCTGGACAAACTGCTGGTCATGCAGGACCAGAAAAAACCACAAAACGATGTGCAGGAGGAAATTTCCACCGGCGAGATCGAGGTCAGCGATATCGGAGAGGAAGACGATATCGACTGGATGACCAGGATGTTGCAGTCGGAGCTGTTTTCCAGGATGCCCATGACCAGCATTCAAGGTCTCTTTGCGTTGCTGGAAGCGGTGGAATTCAAGGCAGGCGATATCGTCATCCGGCAGGGGGCGCCAGGCGAACACTACTACATCATTGCCGGGGGCGCCTGCCAGGTCTCCCGTAAACCACCTTCCGGAGATAAGGACATCAATCTGGCCGTACTCAAGTCCGGAGATTCATTCGGCGAGGAAGCCTTGATCAGTGAAACCGTCCGCAATGCCACCATTACGATGCTGACCGACGGCACAGTCATGAAGCTGAGCAAGGACGATTTTGTTAAATTGATCAAGACACCCTCCTTGCAGTCCATAAAATATAAGGATGCGGTGGCGAAGATCGAATCAGGTACAGGAGTCTGGCTCGATGTCCGCTACAAGAATGAACATGAGGAATCCGGTATCGAGGGCAGCCTCAACATACCCCTGAATATGTTGCGTATGCAGATGGACAAACTGAAACACGATAAACACTATATCGTTTACTGCGATACCGGAGGCAGGAGTTCGACAGGGGTCTTCCTGTTGCTGGAACAGGGTTTCGAGGCCAGTTACCTGGATGGAGGTCTGCTGAATAATACGCAGGCCGCCCGTCAGTCGGAGGTAACTTCGGTACCGCCTCCCCCGCTGCCGGAGTCTACCAAGCCTGAGGAGGATGACGATGACCCGGATATCCGCGCATCCGTACTCGAGATGGAACTCGCGCGGACAAACATGCAACTGGAGGGTATAGAAAAGACCAGGAAGGAAGCCGCAGGCATTTCCGAACAGGAGATGGAGGCCGAGGTTGAACGGAGACTGCAGGCAGAGCGGGCGAAGATCGAGGCTGCCAAGAAGCAGGCGGAAGAAGAGTCGAAACGTCTGCGAAAACTTGAAGAGGACAAGATCCGTCATATGAGGGAGGAAACCGAGAAACGCTTGCGTGAGGAGAAGGTAAAGCTGGAACAGGTCTATTCCCGGAACGCGGAAGAGATGGAGAAACTGGAAAGGATGAAGCAGGAAGCGGCCGAACAACTGCAAAAACAGAAAGCCCAACTGGCGCAGGACGCGGAGCAGGCGAGAAAAAACATGGAGGAGGTTGAGCGAATCAGGCAGGAACTGGAACAGTCACGGGAAAGTATCAAAGCCGCAGCCCTGGAAAAGCAGCAAGAGCAGGATGCCATGCAGAAAAAGATCCAGGCAGAGATCAAGGAAAAAATGGCGGAAGCGCATAGGTTCAAGGCGGAAGTGGAGGAGGCCGGGCGCAGGCTTGAAGCGGAGGCAGCCAGGAAGCAGCAGGAGCAACAGCAGATGGAAAAACAGATCCAGACCAAGGCCAGGGAAAAGTTGGAAGTGGAGCGACGCAAACTGGCGGAGGAATTCAGCAGGGCACAGGAAGAGATGGAAAAGGCCAGGAGGGAACGTGCCGCAGCCGATGCCGCCCGCAAGGCAGCCAAGGAAGAGGCGGCAAAGATCATCGCGGAATTCAAGTTGAAGCATGCTTCCGACCGCAAGGCCGATGAGGAGCATTTGCGTATGGAGCGGCTGAAACTGGAGCAGGAACAGCGCAAGTTGCAGGAAACGAAGTTGGCGATTGAGAAGGCTCGTACCGACGCGGAAGCCGCCCGTCTGGAGGCACAGCAAGAAGCCGGGAAGCTCCATGTGAAGCATGCTGCCTTGGACGTGGATAGGGACAGGGATTCAAGGCTCAGACTGCAGGCCGAGATCGAGGCGGCGGAAGCGAGGCTCAATCAGGCCAACCAGGAGATAAAACAGGTTGAAATGGCGCAGGAGGAAACTGTCGCCGCCAGCCGAATCAATGAGAAAGACCTGCTCAAGCAGGCTATGCTCGAGGAAGAACTCAGTAAACAACTCGCAGAGGATCTACAGGATTTTCGTGAAGAACTGCACGAGAAGGAACAAAAGTTCACGACCCTGGCTTCACAGATGGATCATATGCGCCGTATCAAGAACAAGGCGGAGGTTGCGAAACAGGCCTCGATAAATGCGAATACCAGCATGCTGGACGAGATTGCCGCCCAGTTGGGACCCAAAGATTAGAGCTAAGTGAGCGCTGCCCGAAAGTGAGCTTTCAGTTTTTCCAGATTTCCCCGGCGATCTCCACAACGAGGCGCAGTTTTTCCCACTGCTGTTCCTCACTGATTAGATTGCCTTCCTCCGTGGAGGCAAAACCGCATTGCGGGCTGAGACAGAACTGATCGAGATTCGCATACTTGCAGGCCTCCTCGATCCGGCGTTTGATGAGATCGGGATTTTCCAGTTCACCGGTCTTTGAGGTTATCAGTCCCAGAACCACCTTCTTGTCGCCTTCGGGTAGGAACCGGAGGGGTTCAAAACCACCAGCGCGATCGGAATCGTATTCGAGAAAATAGGCGTCAAAACCGGTTCCTCGCAGCAGGGTTTTTGCGACCGGATCATAACCGCCCTCCGAGATCCAGGAAGACATGAAATTGCCACGGCAGACATGGGTGGTGATTACCATGTCACTGGGTTTGGCCCGCAATGCGGTATTGATCATGTGTGAATAGATCTCCACCAGTCCATCGGGGTCATCTCCACGCTCCCTGGCGGCCTGTTTTTCCGTTTCCGAGCAGAGGTAGGCCCAAACTGTGTCATCCAGTTGCAGGTAGCGGCAGCCGGCCGCATAAAAGGCCCGTATAGCATCGGCGTAGGCCTCGGCCGTATCATTGAAAAAAGTTTCCAGGTCGGGATAGACCTCCTTGCTGATGTACTTACGACCGCCTCGAAAGTGCAGCACGGCGGGGGATGGAATCGTAAACTTCGGCGTAACGCCGGTCAGAGAACGCAGGAAACGAAAATCCTCCAGCATGGGGTGATGCTCGGGGAAACCGACCTTACCGGTCACTGCGATACTGTCCGATTTGGTTTTAACGCCATGGAACTGGATACTCTTCTCACCCCGGATGAGTTCCACACCGTCAAGTTCCGCAAGAAAGTCAAAATGCCAGTAGGCTCGCCGGATTTCCCCATCGGTGACCGAATGGAGCCCGGCGGCCTCCTGTTGTTTTACCAACTCGCGGATACAGGAGTCTTCTATCGCCCGCAGCTCAGCATCATCGATGGCGCCCCCGGCATGATCTTTACGCGCCTGTTTGAGTACTGCAGGACGCAACAGGCTGCCGACATGATCGGCTCGGAACGGGCCTTTGGGTTTCATGGAATTGTTGTTCTCCTGGATGATTCCATTTCCACTATCCGGCATGATAAAGGAATGGTTGCTCCACACCTGTTTGTGACACTTGCTTAGATTATACCTAATTTTTCGATTGCGATTCGGTGCGAAAATTGGGAGCATCGTCCGTATGCAGGAGAATTTCCCGTAGGAACATGTTTTTTAACCCTGGATACTGACTTATTCCGGGGTACGGAGCAGGAGATGAACGATACGCATATACACCAGGCGGAAAACTGGCAGCAGAATCATGAATTCGCTTTCAGTAACCGCCGAGGTGAATCAAGGACCAGAATGGTGCTGTGGCTGACCTTTGCCACTATGGTTATCGAAATCATGGCTGGATCAATGTATGGATCCATGGCATTGCTGGCCGACGGATGGCATATGGGAACGCATGTGGCGGCGTTCATGATTGCCATATTTGCCTACCGGTATGCGCGCAAGCATGCCGACAATCCGAGCTATGCCTTCGGGGCCGGCAAGGTAAACTTACTGGGTGGATTTGCCAGTGCGATTGCCCTGGCCGTGGTTGCCTTGGTCATGCTGCTGGAGTCAGTGCAACGCTTCTTTGAACCCCATACGATCCATTTCAATGAGGCGATCGGCGTTGCGACGCTGGGTCTTTGTGTAAACCTTTGCAGTGCGTGGTTATTGCAGGATCACCACCATGACCATGACCATCACCATGACCATGACCATGACTACAATCTGCGGGCCGCCTATGTTCATGTGCTTGCTGATGCCCTCACTTCCGTGTTGGCCATACTTGCCCTGGTTACGGGCAAGTATTACGGCTGGACGTGGATGGATCCGTGCATGGGAGTTGTCGGCGCCGCGATCATCACGCGCTGGTCTTACGGGTTGTTGAGGGAGACGGGGCCCATCCTGCTGGATGCCAGCATCGACAGGAGTTATGCTGAAGCGATACAGGCAACCCTCGAAGACGATGCGGATAATCTGGTATCGGATCTGCATGTCTGGAGGGTGGGCGCCGATCATTTTGCCGCGATGATTTCCCTGGTTACCTGCCAACCACGGGTTCCGGACTATTACAAATCCCTGCTCAGTGATTTCAAGCTCTTGTCACATGTCACTATTGAAGTGAATCAGTGTGAAGGGGCAACCTGCCGGAGAAGAACATGATGGAACAAATCCAGCATTTTATCGGCGGAAAACGAGTGCCCGGTAACAGCGGGCGCGATGCCGAGGTATGTAATCCGGCCACAGGAAAAGTGACAGCCAGGGTCCCGCTCGCGGACAGTCATGAGGTTGCACAGGCGGTTGCAACAGCTCCGGTGGCCAGTCACAGTTTCGGCGGCTGGAAGGCGTCCTTATTCGGCGATCACCACATCTATGGCATGGAGGGGATCCGGTTCTATACACGGCTGAAGACGGTGACCAGCCGATGGCCCGCCGGAATCCGTACCG
>Ga0156099_1014_pt1 | contig 10122 bp, 13 predicted proteins | sample RifCSPlowO2_02_FD_107752 | JGI IMG/M metagenome (GOLD analysis project Ga0156099, IMG submission 107752) | Gammaproteobacteria bacterium RIFCSPLOWO2_02_FULL_56_15
GTTTATCGACATTGGTTAGAACCATACAGCCCTGAAAGATTCCTGGATCAATGATTTCCAGATCACTCAGTAAAGACCCATGATGTAATTGGCAACGGCATCGATCTCCGTATCCGTCATCTTCGCGGAGATAGTACGCATAACAGCATTTTGATCATTGCTGCGATCTCCCGAACGGTAGGCTTTCAGTGTTGCCACCGTGTATTGGGAGTGCTGCCCCCGCAAGGCAGGGAACATCGCCGGCGGATTTCCTGTTCCGCCTGGACCATGACAGGCCATACACGCGGCAACACCTGTAGCGCTGTTGCCGGCACGGTATATTTGTTCACCGGATTCAATATTCTCCGGCGCCGCCTCCTTGGGTTTGACTTCCTGACCGGCATAGAATGCCGCCAGATCGTCGAAATCCTGGTTGGTCATGGAAGCGATAATTGGCGTCATCTGATCGTTTTTCCGTTCGCCGGTCTGGATATCAAGCATTTGTTTGACAAAGTACGCGGCATGCTGGCCTGCAATGCTGGGCCAAATTGGTACGAGGCTGTTTCCATCTTCGCCATGACAGGCTGCGCATATGGGTGATTTTTGTTTGCCGGCTTCAGGATCACCTGCCGAATGCGCAGCTCCTGCGAACAAGAGTGAAGACAGGGCAAATACAGAGAAAATAATCTTGGACATTCCTGGGGTTCCTACAGAGTTGTACGATGTTTTATTGCATGATTGTTATAATTACGCCATTTTACCGGAAATTTTGAAAAATGGCCGTCTTAATTGTCGCTCCGCATCCGATGAATGGCTCTTATAACTATCGGCAAGCCGAGTTTCTTACCAGTGCACACACACTCGCGCAGTTACCGGTGGACAAGGGCAGGGAGATTGCGTTTGCGGGCAGGTCAAATTCCGGGAAATCCAGTGTGCTCAACATTCTTACGGATCACAAAGGGCTGGCTCGTACCAGCAAGACACCAGGGAGAACCCAGACGATGAATATCTATGTCGTTGGGGACGGCGTACGCCTGCTGGATTTGCCTGGGTACGGATTTGCCCGTGTTTCACAAAAACTGCGTGAGCACTGGGCGCATACCCTGAACCGTTATTTCATGACCCGACTATCGCTCGCTGGACTGGTATTGATAACGGATATCCGCAGGGAACTGACCGGGCTGGACCGTGTGATGCTGGAATGGTGCGAGGCTGCCGGCCTTCCCGTGCATGTACTTCTGAACAAAGCTGACAAATTGAGCCATGGTGCGGCATCCAGGGTGCTTAACAGGATTGAAAGAGAATCCAGGAGCTGTGGGGCATCCGTACAGCTCTTTTCGGTGTTGAAAAAGTCCGGTGTTGAGGAATTGAGTTCCTGGATGGATCACTGTCTCAGGGTCCAAAACTCAAGTTGAGGGACTATCGTCGATGTTGATCTCCTCCCGAATTGCTGTCCATGTGCCGCAGGGGAGAAAAAACCCCGGTAATGATGATTGGGGGGGGAAGATTATTACCGGGGACAGCTTACCGGTTGGGGAGACCGGGTTCATGATTCCGTAGGAGTAAGAATCTACGGCAATCATCTGTATCGCATAAGACACACAAATCGGCATCTGGTTCCCTGAGAGGCATGTGCATATACAATCCATGGGTTTTTATACACAGTATGAGCGCCGTTCAGGTGCCTAATCGATATTTCTCTGTCCGATCAGGCTGTAAAGGCGCATAGACAGGTGTAACTAACTGTATTTAAATAAGTAATAATTTTGCATGAATTTTGACAGTTTTGTGTTGATCCCTAGATTGATGCCGATCGTGAGCAGATGTCCGCATTTCATCCACATAGTTATCAACAAAAAATGTGGATAAGAACTTAACATCTTTAGGAGCAACAGCTTATCTAAAATTATCTCGAAATAAGCTTAGCTTGTTGTTCTAACTACCCTACAATTCTCAAGTCAACAACTGGGAACGGGATAGTTGTTCAGTATCCGTAAGGATTGTTCTCACCCCACTTTCAGTGGAGACGATGAGAGCGCAGCATCGATTCTAGGGCTTGAATCACTGAATGAAGCTCCGATAGTGTGTGAGTCAGAGGCTGTTCGAGGGGAGGATTGCCCAGCTGACCCGTTTCAAAATGGCGGATGAAGGGTTCAGTTCAGCCTTGTAGACCGTATTTACGGCGGAATTTGTCAACGCGACCCGCTGTGTCCAGCATTTTTTGCTTTCCGGTGTAGAAAGGGTGGCACTTGGAGCAGACTTCTATATGCAGGTTTTCGGTATAGGTGGAACGTGTCTTGAAGGTATTGCCGCAACTGCAGACTATCTCGATTTCAGTGTACTTTGGGTGGATGTCGGTTTTCATAGCTAAGATCCTGGATTGCCGGTAGTTACGGCTTTGATTTACAGGGGGCAGGAGTTTATTCGAAACCAGCTTTCTATGCAATTCTAACGATTAAGTATGCAAGTTACGCTGCTCCTGGTTGAAAACTGCGATTACAGGGGTGTGGTCAGAGGGACGTTCAAGAGTACGGGGTCGCTTGTCAATTGTGCATGCCACACAGCTCGCAGCCAAGGATGTCGATGCCAGTATATGATCAATCCGCAGGCCACGGTTTCGCCTGAATCCCCCCGCGCGATAATCCCACCAAGAAAATCCATTTGGTTCCTGATCGAACAAACGGTAACAGTCCGATAATCCAAGCGCCAGTAATCTCCTGAACTCCGCCCTCTCAGGATCGCTGACCAGCACCTTGCCGTCCCATTCGGCCGGATCATGTACATCGATATCTTCCGGGGCGATATTGAAGTCTCCCAGAAGGATTAGTGGTTTGTCGTCCTTCCGCAATTCTTGAAGATAGCTATATAGCTGTACGAACCAATCGATCTTATATTTGTATTTATCAGAGCCTACTTCTGATCCGTTGGGGACGTAAACATTCAGTATGTGGATACCTGCAATATCTGCTCGGAGAACTCGCTGTTGCGGATCGGAGTACCCAGGAATCCCAGCATTCCAAGCTGTTGCTGCTTCCCTGCTTATGATGGCGACACCATTGTAGGTCTTTTGTCCTGAAAATATCGCGTTATATCCCATTGCATGAAAGCTCGCGATGGGAAAGTTCTCGTCAGTGAGCTTGGTTTCCTGCAGTGCGAGAATATCTGGCTGTTCCTGCTCCAGCCAGTCCTGTACGTGGAGCAGTCTTATCTTTAGTGAATTTACATTCCAGGTGGCGATTTTCAGCACTCGAAACGGCCCTTTGAGCGATATGCCCTGATTTTATCGAAGATCTCCCAGTCTCGCATACTGCTACAGGATCAGTGTGGTCAGATCCTGAATCCACCGTGACGGCGTCTGTTCAGATAATCCATCAGGTATATACCGAGACCGATGCCGGAGACCAGGGTTACAGCCAGATAGATGAACCGTCTTCTCCAGTCCATCAAGTCAATGTTCCCGTTACCGAGATGCAAAGTGACTGGTAGATCGCCGTCCGCATTTCCACTCTGCATGGACTCCAGTTGGATTTGAAGATTCCTGTTGGTCTCTTCAAGGGTCAAAATCTTTTCAAAGAGGGATTTATTGTCACTATTTTGCCCGATATGTTTCCGTAACTCGGCCAGTTCCACCTGAAATTCAGCATTTTTGATTCGTTCCGAATTAAGTTCCTGTTGCAATTGATCGTTACCCGAGGCGAGTTCGAAGGTTTCCGATGACCCAGGCTTTACCGTCCCATCCTGTTCCCGGTCTTGGATCTTCCGGTTTGCAGCTAGTAACTGCTGCTCAAGGTTGCGGTTCCGGGTCTGTAGATCCAGGATATCCTGGCTCTGGGGTTTTTCAGCAATGAGGTAAGTGTTATCCAGCCAGCCGGAAGGTCCTGCGGGATCCTGAACAAAGCTCATTCTATCCTCTCGTTTGATGACTTCAAGGACCGTTCCGGAAGGCAACAGTTTCAGGATTGGACTGTCAATGGTCTTATCGGCGTGTATACCGACCTGGATCTCGTTGGTGATATAGGCCGTCTCCGCAAGTGAAGTTGCGGTATAGGGATAGATAAGTATGCATAGAAATATTCGCATGCTTGGATTCATGCTGTCGCTCCGCTTGTGTTCTTTTGATGATACTCCCGCCCTTTTGTAACTGTAATATCCTGCGGCGTAACCACCAGAAATAATATGGTAAAACGAGGCTATGAGGGTAACTGCCGGTACCCATGGATGTCGTATACATGAGAAAACTACCCGCGCAGGCGTAATCCGATGAGCCAGCTGGCCATGGATCCGGCGAGGAAAAACAGCCCAATCAGGCCAACAGCGTAGTTGCGAAATCGCTTGATGAGGACATGTTGCGGTATGGCGGAAATAATGAAGGATCGGCGCTTGTCCATGGTCCTTGAAAGCGTGTGGACTGGTGGGCTTGATAGGGTTTCAGCATGATTGCGCATGACCTGTTTCAGTGCAGCTTCCCGTACAGCCTGCCATTCTTCCATGCTGATCTGTCCGTCCCGGTTCCGATCGAAACTCTCCAGCAGGAGGTCACTATTTTTTTTCCATTCCTTCAGGAGTTCCCTGAGGTCGGCTTCCGTATCGATTTCGCTGCCCGCCCCGCCCACAGTTTTGAAGAGGCCGATCGCATAGATACTGTTCCTGGGATGGATGCGTTTCTCCGTATAGCGGTATCTCCCCCTGCGAAGCAAGAATATCCCTCCTCCTCCGGCGCGTGGCCCGGACGTCGGGCGTTTCGAACCGCCATACCAAACGTTGGCTTCTGCAGGAGTAACCACGGCGCCTTCCGGGTCCACGATACACTGCCCGGTATCATCTTGCAGAAGAAACAGTCCATCGCTGACTCCTTTTTCGATCGTGTGCCAGCTCGAGTTCTTGCCGGATCGGCGATATTCTTCGACTTCATAACGGTACCAGACGCAGGTCATTCCGGAAAGCGGTGCGATGATGGGCGGGCCTTCAAGGAGCAGACCCGTACCTTCCAGTTCCACGAAACCCTGTGCTGCGGAACGGATCCTGGATGTGGGGGTATTTTCCATCATCCTTTTCCGTGAAAAAAAGTAGAATGCGCCGATAAAACCAGTGATACAGGACACGATCAGGATCGTTACAGCGATCCAGAAGTCGTCAGCCGGGCCGCTTTGAGCCCAAAGAATTAGATCGGAAAACATTTGTTAGCGTTTGGATGCAGGCTGCTTGATATTTCTCGAACCGGCGCCCTAGCTAAACAGTTCCTTCATATCCACATCCTTCTTCTCTTCTGTGCTGAATTCAAGCAGTTGCCGTGGCTTAAAATTGAAATTCCTGGCGATGATCACATCCGGAAACTGTTCAATCCGGATGTTATTGAGGTTGACGCTCTCATTGTAAAATTCGCGGCGATCGGCGATAGCATTTTCCAGACCGGAAATCCTTTGCTGTAAATGCTGGAAATTGTCGTTGGCCTTGAGATCGGGATAGGCTTCGGCGACGGCGAACAAATTACCCAAGCCCATGCGCAACTGGGTTTCAGCCGGGCCGAGTGCCGCGACGTCACCCTTTTCACGCGCGCTGGATACCGCCGAGCGGGCCCGCATGACCTTCTCCAGGGTCTCCTGTTCATATTTCATGTACTGTTTGCAGGTTTCCACCAGTTTCGGCAACTCATCATGTCGTTGCTTGAGCAAGACATCGATATTGGACCATGCCTTGTCGACGTTATGTTTAAGGGATACGAGATTGTTGTATAGTGTGATTGCGTAGATGACTATCACTACGAGGATACCGAGGAATACGAATGTTGAAACATTCATAAGGGTGCTCCTTGTATATTGTATATTTGAATTCAGGTTCTGGAGGCCTTGCATCGGGTAATCCACACACTGGGCGTGTCATGAATACCGGCCTTGATCGGCAAGGTCTATACTATAGTCTTTGAGATTTTTGATGTATACCTGTTTACAGGGGAGCTGACGAGATGAAAGGTGACGGCAAGGTTATCGAGTTTCTGAACAAGGTTCTAAAGAATGAGTTGACAGCAATCAACCAGTATTTCCTTCATGCAAGGATGTTCAAGAACTGGGGTCTTGCAGCCTTGAACGAGCATGAACATGCCGAATCGGTGGACGAAATGAAGCATGCAGACGCCCTCATCGAACGTATACTTTTCCTGGAAGGTTTACCGAATTTGCAGGACCTGGGGAGTCTTGGCATAGGTGAAAACGTAACGGAAATGCTCCAGTCGGATCTGCGACTGGAACTCGCGGCCTTACCCGTGTTGCAGGAGGCGATAGCCTATTGTGAAACCGTAAGGGATTTTGTCACCAGGGAGTTGCTGGAAGGCATACTGTCCAGCGAGGAAGAGCACATTGACTGGTTGGAGATCCAGATGGGTCTGATTGGCAGAGTCGGAGTGAAGAACTATCTGCAGAGCAGGATGTAATCAACAAGCAGTGTTATCTGCAAATTGATCCGGATCAAATGGGAATTGTTACTATTTGATCTGGATCAATTGTAAACGATTCTCATTTGTATTATTATTCTCTATAGATATATTATTGCAGGGTAATGATGGAGAATCGGATCGATGTATATTTGTATTTGCAATGCAGTAACTGACAGGCAGATAGCAGAAGCCCTATCCGAGGGTGCTGATACCCTGGCCAAGTTACAGAAAAAGTTACCGGTATCTACCTGCTGTGGTTCCTGTATACTTGATGTAGAAAAGATTTTATGCAGAGTAAGTACTAACACGCATAGTAATTCACACAAACCCTGGTTGTTCTCTGGGTTGCTCTCCTCCGCGAGACAGCAAAGCCTGAAATTCTCTCCACTGCCACAGGCCACTCCCACTATTGATTCTTGATGTATTGAGGATAGGAAGAGGATTGTTATGTAAATAATTGTAAATGATTCGCATTACTTAATAACCTACCATAGTATGGTTTTTACCACCTGATTCTAATACCAACATACCTGAGGGAGATAAAACGTGTTCCAATCCATAATTAATCCAAACAATCCAGGAAGGACTTATGCCCTTGGATGGTTGCTTATCAGTAACCTGTTCCCAACTGCGGTTTACGCCGCCACGCCATCCCCCGAGGAGATGTGGCAGATTATCCAGCAGCAGCAAAAAACAATCGATGAGTTGCAGCAGCAACTCTCGGCAACGGATCAGAAGGTTTCCGAGACCGCTGATGCCGTGGAGGCAACGGCGGATGTTGTCGAGGAAGTCGTGGTGCAGAGGACCGGACCATCCGGCGTTGAACTGGATCCTGCTCATACATCTACGGGAAGCTATGCCACACGTTTTGCCAGAGGCCTCGGCGTTGGAAGTGGCCGCACCATTATCGGTGGTTATGGTGAATTACATTACAACAACCTGGAGGATGAGAACGATACCATCGGTGGCGATGATTCCAGCGAACGTACGGACTTTCACCGGTTTGTGCTGTATTTCGGGCATAATTTTACCGATGACTTGCGCTTTTTCTCAGAGCTCGAGGTGGAACATTCTCTTACCGGAAGCGGTGCTCCCGGCGAAGTGGAGCTGGAACAGGCATGGCTGGAATACGATCTCAATAACCAGCATAGGATCCGTGCCGGCCTGGATATTCTCCCTATCGGGTTGATCAACCCCACCCATGAACCCAATACCTTTTTTGGCGTGGAGCGTAACCGTGTGGAGACCGAGATCATTCCTTCAACCTGGTGGGAAGCGGGTATCGGCGCTAATGGCGAATTGGCGCCGGGCTGGAATTATGATCTCGTTATGCACACGGGATTACGTGTTCCAAGCACGGGTGGATCTGCGTTTCGTCCCCGCAGCGGCAGATTGAAAGTAGCAGAGGCGGATTTTCAGGATGTAGCCGCTACAGGCCGGCTGCGCTATACCGGCATTCCAGGATTGGAAGTAGCGGTCGCGGGTCAATATCAATCGGATATCACCGGGACGCTGGATAATTTCGATATCGATGCTTATCTACTGGAGTCCCATGTAGATTATCGGCATGCAAGCGGTCTGGGCCTGCGGGCGCTGTATGCGCGCTGGGAGATGTTTGCCGATGGCGGCCTTGACCCTGCCCTGGTGGGCGCGGATCGACTGGATGGCTGGTATCTGGAGCCGTCTTATCGGTTCAATCTGGGTGGACACACCTTGGGTGATATGGGAGTATTTGCGCGTTACAGCGTATGGGATGAGCGTAACGGTATCACTGTATTCCGCTACCAGGAGTTCGATCAAGTCGTAGTTGGTCTTAACTGGTGGCCCCACCCGAATGTGGCGGTAAAGTTTGACTATCAATGGGAAGATGCCGACGGCAATGTCGATGCATTACGCGATGGATTTAATCTTGGGATTGGATACCAGTTTTAAATCCGGAAATTACCACTGCAACAGACCAATCCTATCGATGCCGGGCTGGCCACCTTCGCGGGTGGTCGGCCCCTAATGTTTCATATGCCGTGAAAAGAAGTGGATAGCTTCCGGATTATCGTGCTGTCAATCCTGCTGATCGGTGCGCCGCTGGTACCGGTATCGGGCAGGGAAGATTACCTGTCGCCTGAGGAATTTCTACAGCAGGTCTTTTCCGGACGCAGTGCGGCGATAAATAAACTATGGATCAAAGGTGAATTGAAGGAAAATATCTCGAAGATCCTCGGACACGATTTGAATCTCCTCAGAATCAGTTACTGGGAACTGGAAGGCCGTACCGCCTGGATTCTGGAGGAAGTTGGCAAGGAACAACCCATCACCATGGGTTTCGTTGTATACGAGGATAAAATCGAGAACATGGCGGTGCTCGCATTCAGAGAATCCCGGGGTTGGGAAATACGTTATCCATTCTTTACCGACCAGTTCCTTGGTGCCGGTTTCCTCCGGGAGGGAATGGAACTGGACAGGAATATCGACGGGATTAGCGGTGCAACCCTGTCAGTCAATGCCGCCACCCGCCTGGCGAGATTGTCATTGCTGCTGCATAATTTTGTGCATCCGTCCGGTGTCGGTCAGGTAGGGCATAGATGACAATCCAGAAATTCCAGTTGTGGCACCGCTCTCTCGGGGTCATCGCAGCCATCTTCGCGGTAGTGATTTCGGGCACCGGGTTACTGCTGAATCATTCCGATAATCTCGGGCTGGATGAAATTCATGTGGATAATGACTGGCTGCTTGGACTGTATGGCATTAACCCGGAAAAGAATACCGTATCCTATCGCGAGGGGGATCACTGGGTAAGCCTTGTTGGATCTCATATCTATGTGGATGACCGTGATACAGGCCAACAGTCCGATACCCTTGTCGGGATTGCTTTTTTAGCCAATACCATACTGGTGGCCATGGACGACGGCCTGTTGCTGCTGACTCCTGAAGCTCAGCTTACTGAAAAAATTTCAGTGTTGCCGGGTGTCCGTGGCTTGATTATCGGAGTGGGCAAGGCCGCCGGGCTGAATCCAGTGCTCAAAACCCAACAGGGTGTGTATCTCGGGAACGAAGATCTGACTGCATGGCAACCGCTGGTTGCGGTTCCGATAGTGTGGTCCGCACAGGAGATATTACCCGAGGCGCTTTTCCACAGAATCATGCAGCAGCATCGCGGTAGCGGCATCAGCATAGAGAGGCTGGTCCTTGATTTGCATAGTGGTGCGATACTGGGTGGATACGGGAAATACCTGGGTGATTTTGCCGCCGTCTTGATCCTTTCCCTATCCATCAGCGGGCTCTGGGTCCTCCGGCTTCGCAGGCGTATGAATTTGGGACTGGAAGAGGAATCGTCCCCGGAAGAATAGTCCGTGAAATACGGATCTGGCTTCCGGTGAATAGCGATTGGAATCTCAACCGCTGCCTTGGCTCGAATGGGATCATCCTTCCGGTTCCCACCAGGTTATTAAGGCTCTGTGTATGTTATTATTACTTCCCGATTTGAAATGCGCTTGTGGGTAGGGAAGCTCTGATTAAATATCTTCGCCGTCATGCTGGTGAATACCAGCATCCAGTAGACAATTGTTTTTACTGGATTCTGGCCTGCGCCAGAATGACAAGCCTACTGTTTTTTTGAGTTGTTCAGAGGTTCCTTAGGGGTCGATAGTCCGGCAGCAGAGAAAAATTCATCTGCAATCAACATGAGGAGATCAAGATGGCTAAAGTAACACTGAAGG
>Ga0156099_1090_pt1 | contig 10028 bp, 8 predicted proteins | sample RifCSPlowO2_02_FD_107752 | JGI IMG/M metagenome (GOLD analysis project Ga0156099, IMG submission 107752) | Gammaproteobacteria bacterium RIFCSPLOWO2_02_FULL_56_15
GGCACTGGAACCGCATGACCGGGCCATGGCCAATTACCAATTGGCCCGGACCTGGCATGTCCTGGGTGAGGCTGAAAAAGCCAGGAAGTACCTGCTGGAGACACTGGATATCGCGCCGCACTACCGTCCGGCCCAGAAACTATTGCTGGAACTGGCGCAACCCGAAACCCGAATGACCAACTGATGAGAGCAAAAAGATGGATGAATCCAAAGCGGTAATACAAGATTTTGCAACCGATGAGATCCGATCGCTGGTAGGCGGTTTCCATGCGGCAATGGGCCGCATCCGCGAACAGGTCGGCCGTGTGATCGTGGGTCAGGACGACGTGGTGGAGCATCTCTTGATCACTTTGCTGGTAGGGGGGCATTGCCTGATCACGGGCATGCCGGGAACGGCCAAGACCCTGCTGGTCCGTACCCTGGCCACTGCGCTCGGGCTGATGTACAAGCGCATCCAGTTCACGCCGGATCTGATGCCTACGGATGTTACGGGCACGGATATCATTGAAGAGGACTCGACCACCGGGCACCGTGTCTGGACCTTTGTTCCGGGCCCGGTGTTCACGAATGTACTGCTGGCTGACGAGATCAACCGCACCCCGCCGAAAACCCAGTCTGCCCTGTTGGAGGCCATGCAGGAGCAATCGGTGACGGTGCGCGGCAAGCTCAATCAGTTGGACCCCCCCTTTTTCGTGCTCGCCACCCAGAATCCCATCGAACTTGAGGGCACCTATCCGCTGCCGGAGGCCCAACTCGACCGTTTCCTGTTCAATGTCATCCTGGATTATCTGGATAATGAGGAGGAAATGACAGTGGTGAACCGCTATACCTCGCGGGTGGATATCCCGGCTGTCGAATCCTGCACCGGTGCGGAAGAGATTTTACAATTTCAGTGGCTGGTGCGGCAGGTGCCGATAGCGGAGGAGATCAACCGCTATGCGGTCCGGTTGGTACGGGCCACCCGTCCCCGGGACCGCGAGGCGCCGGAAATCGTCCGTCGCTACGTCAATTTTGGCGCGAGTGTCAGAGCCACCATGTTCCTGGTCCTGGCCGCAAAGTCGAGGGCCTTGCTGGAAGGCCGGTATCATGTCGTCGAAGAGGATCTGCGGGCGCTGGTACTACCGGTGATGCGACACCGCGTGCTGACGAATTATTACGCGGAATCCGACGGGGTGTCGATTGACGATATCCTGCGCGGTCTGCTCGACGCGATTCAGCCCTGATCCGGGAACGGCGGAGCACATGAGCGAGTTCATGAGGCAAGAGGGAAATCCGGCCCGGTTGCTCGATCCGCAGGTACTGGCCGGACTGACCAATCTCGAGCTCGTTGCCCGCACTGTGGTCGAGGGATTTATCGTCGGCCTGCATCGTTCGCCTATATTCGGTTTCAGCCAGGAATTCGCCGAGTACCGGCCCTATGCCGAAGGGGATGATCCCCGCTTTATCGACTGGAACGTCTACGCACGGACCGACCGGACCTATATCAAGCGTTTTCAGGGAGAAACCAACAGTCACCTGATGATCCTGCTGGATACCAGCGCCTCCATGGGTTTCGGCACCACTGGGGTCAGCAAGCTTCGCTACGGCCAGTTCCTGGCGGCCAGTCTGGCCTTTCTGGCCGCCCGGCAGCATGATGCGGTCGGCGCTATCGTCTTCGCCGACGAGGTGCTCGATTATCGTCCGCCCTCCGGCAGGCACGGGAAATTACAAGGCCTGTTGCATTGTATCGATCGGGCCACGGCGGCAAGGGGCACCAACCTCTCCAAACCCTTCAGCCGTTTTCAGGAGCATATTTCCCGCCGCGGACTGGTTGCGGTGATCTCGGATTTTTACTGCGATCCCGCGGAAATGCTGGAGCGAGTACGACCCCTGGCCTTCCAGGGGCAGGATGTGATCCTCTTCCAATTGCTTGACCCCGCAGAGCTGCAACCCACTCTGGCCTACCCGACGCTCCTCGAGGATATGGAGACAGGAGATGCGGTGGAGGTATCCCCCCGTTTCATGAACAGTGAGTATCCGGAACGGGTTCGTCTGCATATCAACGGTCTGCGGGATGCCGCCAAGGGTCTGGGTGCGGATCACAAGCTTGTGAATACCTCCGAGCCATTGGATCAGGCATTGCGCGAATACCTGATCTTTCGTCAGCGACGACGTTGAGCGATGAACCTGCTGGCGCCGTTATTTTTACTCGGTCTTGGTGCAGTTGCCCTGCCCCTGTGGCTGCACCGTCTGACGGTGCAAAGCCCGGAGCGGGAGGCCTTCAGCTCCAGCATGTTGCTGGAGGCAAGCGAGCAGCGCATTCACCTGCGGAGAAAACTTCGGTATTTACTGCTGCTCGCTCTCCGAGTCTCCTTGCTGATCCTGCTGGCGCTGGCATTTGCCGGACCGGTTATACGCTTTCCCGCGCGCATGGTTGAAAACACCTCCACGGTCCTGCACCTTGTGGTGATCGATAATTCTTTCTCCATGCAGGCGGGCGATCGTTTTTCCAAGGCCATGTCCGAGGCTCGTAGTGTCATCGAAGAGATGCAGCCGGGTGACGGTTGCAGCCTGATCCTGGCCGGCGCAGCCACCACTTTTTTGGCGGACAATGAGAGCGATCCGGCGGTGCTGGTTGCTGCCCTGGCGGCTCTGGAACCCGGGGACGGGCGGCTGGATCTGGGTGCATTGATGGCCACTCTGGACGGCATTGTCAGCGAAACAAGAGACGATATCCTGCTTCACCTGATCAGTGATTTTCAGGCCAGTGGCGTACCGGCGCGGTTCTCCGAACTGGTCCCGGAGCAGGACGGGGAAAGACGGGTCGGTCTCCGCTTACACCCCGTGGCGAGCGGTCTTGAAGGAAATCGGTTTGTCAGCCAGGTACGCCGCGACCAGGGCGAGCTGGAGGTGTCTGTCCGTTCCAGGGCCGACGGACCGGTAGAGGTGCATCTGTCCATCACCATCAATGGTGAGAACAGGCAGGAACTGAGCAAGACCCAGGAAGGCGAAGGCGAGATCCTGTTCCGTTTCCCCGATCAGGCATTCGCCAGGGGGGATAACCGGGTGACCGCGGAACTGCTGCCGGAGGATGCCTGGAGCGGGGACAACCGCTACCATGCAGTCATTGATAACAGCGATCTCAAGCCGGTTTTGTTATTGACAACCGACCCGTCCTCCCGGGCGGTGACCTATCTGGAAACCGCGCTGGCAACGGGGCTGACGGATTACCGGGCGGAGCCTGTCCGGATCGCGGATCTCGACCCGCGCATCCTCCAGCGTTATGCCTGGATCATGATCGAGGATCTGGGGGCCGTGAACGGGACGCTCGCTACGGCGCTGATCGGGTATCTGGAGAATGGAGGCGCCATCCTGGCTGCGCTGGGAGAACATACCCTGACCAGGGCCGTATTGCCGGTAGGCGGACAGGCTGTCGCTGCATCGGGATTCAATTCCATGGTCACCGAAGGCCGGATGGTTGCCCGGATCGATACCAGCCATCCGGTGCTGAAACAGGGCGCCAGCTGGCGCAATGTGAATATTGCGAACATGTTCGTAATCCAGGGCGGAGCGGATGATCGCGGTTTGGTATTCATGGACAACGGTGATCCGCTGTTGCTGGAACACCGCAGGGGGTCCGGCCGGATGCTGCTGTTTGCAAGCAGCCTGGATAATACCTGGAACGACCTGCCGGTACACCCCGTCTTTGTCAGTTTCCTGAGCGAAGCGGGGATCTTCCTTGCGGAGGAGGACAGCCTGGAACGACAGCGTCTGGCCGGTTCCAGCCTGGTCCTGCAGCAGGCCGGATACGCATCCGGACAGGTCATCGATCCTGAAGGGCATACCATACTCACGCTCGCGGACACCCGCCTGAGTCAGGAGATTCCACTGAACCGCAAGGGTTTCTACCAGGTCTACACCCCAGGGCGTGAGCGGCTGATTGCCGTGAATACCGATCCCAGGGAGTCGGAACCGGTTATAATGAGCGAGGCGGCGATGCAGGCTTGGCAGGATGCTGTCACTGGCCGGAAGGCCGATGACTCTGCGGCGATCAGCGCCCCGGCGGAGACGGCGGACCTGCCCATCTGGGAGTGGATCCTGGTTCTGCTGGTTATCATAGCGCTGCTGGAATCACTGCTCGGCAATGCCCATCTGGTCTATAGGGCGGGGTCCTGAACATGGGTGCAACGGCAAGACTCGACAGTTATCTGTATGCCTTTCGGAGGCAACTGAAACGCCTGTATTTCCTGCGGGCGGCCTCGGTGCTTTCGGTTGTTCTTCTGGCCATCGCCGCCCTTGGCGGGTATCTCGCCGTCGTCAGCGGGTTTTCCGGTGCTACGGTCATCACTGCCCGGATCCTCTTGCTACTAGCCATGGCGGCGGTCGGGTATGTACTGCTGCTCCTGCCATTACGCCGCTTGCACAGGAGCGGGGCGCGCCTCGTCGAGCAACGGGTCCCGGCATTTGCAGGACGGATCCGGACCTACTCCGGGCTCACCGGGGAGCCCAATCCCCTGGTCGCGCTGCTGGCCGAAGATACCCTGCTCATCGCCGACCAATATCCGGTTCATGAGCAGTTCAGGGATCGGGAACGCAGAGTGCCGGCAATCATTACCGTACTCAGTGTGCTCACGCTGATCTGGCTGATCCTGGCCGGGCCCGGATTGATGAAATACGGTGTCCGTCACCTCCTGGCCGGCTGGCTGGTCCCGGATTTACTGCCCCCCCAGACCATCCTTGTCGTCCCTGGAGATGAGGCCATACGCCGGGGCGGAAGCCTGCATGTGCGGGCCAGTATGGAGGGTTTCAAACCCTCCACGGCAGCCATTCACGCGCGAATCGGCGATGGCGACTGGCAGGAGGTGGCTATGGCCGGCGCCGGTGGGGATGACTTTGAATTCACCTTTTTTTCCATACGCGAGCCCATCAGTTATTTTGTAGCGGCAGGCGGGGTCCGCAGCCCGGGTTACCGCATCCGGGTGGTGGATTTGCCGGAGATTGAAAGCCTGAGACTGGTTTACCATTATCCGGAGTGGGTCCAGCGGGAACCGGAAGTGCATCTGTCGGGAGGGGATATCAGCACGCTCGCGGGGACAGAGATCGAACTGGAGATGCAGACCAATGCGCCTCTGGAGCAGGCCGAGCTGGTGCTCAATGGCGCAACTACCGCGCTGGAGATGAAGGACCGGACCGGGACCGGCCGGTTCCAGATTGTGGAAGATGGCCAGTATTATCTGAGTGCGAGGGTGGGCCGGGAGCAGGTACGCCTGAGCGATGATTACTTTATCAAGATCCTCGAAGACGGCATGCCGGTGATCAAACTGGCGCGCCCGGGCAGGGACTGGAGCGCCAGCAATATCGAAGAAGTCACCGTCCGTATCGACGCCGAGGACGACTTTAACCTGGCATCCCTCAATCTGCGCTACTCCGTCAATGGCGGAGAGTGGCAGACGATCGAGTTGCCGGCCGCGGGCCGCGAGGCCAGTATCGATCACGTCTTCTATCTGGAAGACATCCGGAACCCCGGCAATGCCGAGTCCATGGATGCCGTTGATGGTCTTGCGCCCGGTGATCTGATCAGCTATTACGCCGTGGCCGGCGATCGCCTGCAGACTTCCCGGACGGATATGTATTTCATCGACGTGCAGTCCTTTGACCGGCGGTTTTTTCAATCCCAGCAATCCGGGGGCGGCGGTGGCGGTCAGGGCCAGAGGGAGCAGGAGATCTCCAGCCGGCAGCGGGAGATCATCGTATCCACCTGGAATCTGATCCGGGAACAGGGCGCGAGACCTGATGAGACTGCCACCCAGGCGCTCAATGATAACGCCACGCTGCTGTCCGAGCTCCAGAACGCACTGGCGGGACAGGCGCAGACGCTGGCCGAGCGTACCCGGGCCAGGCAGTTGAGCGAAGAAGATGAACAGATAGCCAGTTTCGTCGAGCATCTCGACCTGGCGGCCGAGGCGATGCAACCGGCGGCTGAAAAGCTTGCCGCCGTTGCGTTGGAAGATGCCATTCTGCCGGAGCAGGAAGCCCTGCAGCATCTGTTGCGCGCCGAGTCGATATTCAATGATGTCAATGTTTCGTTCCAGCGCAACCGCGGCGGCGGCCGGGGCGGGCGTGCCGGCGGCGACCTCGCGGAGATGTTCGAGCTGGAAATGGATCTCGAGAAAAACCAGTATGAAACAGGCAGCAGGGCCTCGCCTGATGCCGCTTCGGAAGAGCAGGACGCAGCCATGCGCAAACTGGAGGAACTGGCCCGTCGCCAACAGCAACTGGCCGACAACCTGCAACGCCGGCAGGATCAGAATCCGGCCCAGCGCTGGCAGCAGGAACTGCTCCGCAGGGAAGCGGAAGAGCTGCAGCGGCAACTGGAGGCCATGCAGCAACAGCAATCGGGACAGGAACAGACCGGGAGCGAATCCGGCAGCAGCGAAGGAACGCAGGCGGAAGGCAGTCGCAGCGAACTCAGCCGCCGGATGGACAGCGCCATACGGGCAATGAACGAGGCGGCGCAAAACATGGAGCGTGATGCGGACCCGGAACAGATGCGGCGCGCCGCCGAGGAGGCACAACGCCAACTGCTGGGGGCGCGTGATCAATTGTCGCAGACGCAGCAGGAGGCGATGCAACAGTCCTTCCGGGAGATGCGTGACCAGGCCGACCGGCTCTACCGGCGGCAGACCCGGGTCGATGAGGTATTACAGAATGCGGTACGGCGCGCCCTGGCTGCCAGGGAAGACAGCGTACGCATGGAAAGCGGCCTGGATCCACTGCAGGAAATACAGCTCGCCGACGAGAAAGGCGCGATGAGCGAGGATCTGCAGCGTTTGCAGCGCGAGATGCAGACAGCGTCCAGGGAATATGTTGCTGTTGCGCCGGAGGCGGTCCGCGAACTCAACACCGCAACCGGGAAACTCCGCGAGGCGGAGATTGACTCACGCATGTCCATCGCTGCCGAATACATACGGATGGGCGCTGCGGCTTATATCGCCAGCAGCGAAAGCCTGGTCACGGAAACACTGCGCGAGCTGCGTGAAGGCCTGGAGCGGGCACAGACCCTGGCCCAGGGGGAGGTCAACCCGGGGCAGGACCAGATGGACAGAACCATCGCCCAGGCCCGGCAACTTCGCAGGGACATGCAGGGGCTGCAGGAGAATGCCGCAACCGGGGGTGTTGACGGATGGCGTACGGATTTCAATGCGCCTCCCGAAGAGCTGCGCGCTAGCCTGGAGCGTGGTGTCCGCGATACGGCCAGGGCGGTCTGGTCGGCCATGCCGGAGCTGCAGCGCAGGGGTGTCAGCCCCGGCGTGCTGGATGACATCCGCCGTATCGCAAGCCTCCTGGACATGTCCCGTTTCAGCCGGAATAACAGGATCCTGGAGCGGGAGTATAATTCCGTCCTGACCCTGCTGGAGCAGTTGGAATACCAGTTGCAGGAGGGGGCCCGTTCGGATCGTCCCCCCAGTGTCAGGAGCGCGGTGCCCGAGCAGATCCCAGGCGAGTACCGGAATGCAGTGGCGGAATACTATCGGCGCCTGAGCAGGCGTGATTCCGAACAGGCGGCAGGAGATTAAATAAGAGGCTCTCCGGCAGAATTTGTGGGTGTAAGGAGGAAGACAGACGGCCTAAAAAAGGTGGGGTCGTCATTCCGGAAACGCCGCAGGCGTTATCCGGAATCCATCAAGATTTCAGCATAAGAGCTGCATTTACAACCTTACAAGGAGGTTTGCATGGCTATCAGGGATTGGCCGGCCGCCGAGCGGCCCCGGGAAAAATTGCTTGCCAGGGGAGCGGGGGCCCTGTCGGATGCGGAGTTGCTCGCGATCTTCATTCGCACCGGTACGATCGGCAAGACCGCTGTCGATCTTGCGCGAGAACTGCTTAGCGAGCATCAGGGGCTGCGGAATTTGCTCGATTCCCCTCCGGGCGCACTCAATGGCTGCCATGGGCTGGGTCCGGCGAAGGTCGGACAACTCCAGGCGGCCCTGGAGCTGGGCCGGCGGTACCTGGAATCCGGGCTGCAGCGCCACGGAGCCCTCAGCAATCCGGCGGATACACGCAATTACCTCAAGGCGCGATTACGGGCCTATCCTTATGAAGTCTTCGCGGTGATCTTTCTGGATAACCGCCACCGGGTGATAGCCTTTGAAGAACTCTTCAACGGAACCATCGACGGCGCCAGCGTCCACCCCCGGGAAGTACTGCGCCGGGCCCTGTATCATAATGCCGCGGCGCTAATCCTTGCCCATAATCACCCCTCCGGAGTCGCCGAGCCAAGCCAGGCCGATCAAGCCATAACCAGACGCCTGCAGGAGGCCCTGGCGCTGGTGGATATCCGGATACTGGATCATTTTGTCATCGGGGATCAGGAAGCGGTTTCTTTCGCTGATCGCGGCCTGTTATGAGTCTTGTACCAGGTTTCAGGGGTATGGATACCGATGTTTGATACTTGGCGTGGCGGGATTTTCCGGGTAGAATCCGCGGTCCTTCAAGTTATTGTACGGAATTCAGCAATGTCGCGAGTATGCCAAGTCACCGGGAAAAGACCAATGACCGGTAATAACGTGTCCCATGCCCATAACCGGACCAAGCGCCGGTTTCTGCCTAATCTGCATGATCGGCGTTTCTGGGTCGCGGCCGAGAAGCGGTGGATCAGGTTGCGCGTCAGCACCAAGGGCCTCCGGATAATTGACAAATATGGCATTGAGAAGATAGTTTCAGACCTCCGCGCCCGCGGTGAGAAGGTCTGAAGGAGACCTCCATGGCTACTACCAGAGAAAAGATTCGTATGGTTTCCTCCGCCGGAACCGGACATTTCTACACCACCACCAAGAACAAACGCACCAAGCCGGACAAGCTGGAACTGAAGAAGTATGACCCGGTGGTCCGCAAGCATGTGATGTACAAGGAAGGCAAGATCAAATAACCCGGCGGTTGGCCCGTGCAGGGGCGCGCGGCGCCCAGGGTCACCGAATTCACAGCCATTGCTTTGTAAGCGGCTCCTTCCCCGCATGTGACAACCCATGGTGTAAGCTGATCCCACCGACGTGTTCTGTGGGTCTGTGGGCCAGACAGGCGGCGCCTGTTGGTATTTACGGTACTATCATCGGTCCCTCATCGGCAGACTGCATGTATATGAATCCCCTGCAACGTCTGGAATAATAGCGGTGTGATGACGGGGGAGGCATTGGTATCGGTGGCGGGAGTCTCGCGCTATTACGGGGACCGTTGCGCCGTTTCCGATCTGGAATTCAACCTGGATCGTGGTCAGGTGCTTGGATTGCTGGGTCCCAATGGGGCCGGGAAAACCACGACCATGCAGATGCTTGCCGGTGTCCTGCCTCCCAGCCAGGGACGGGTGTGTATCGTGGGCCATGACATCCACCTCCGGCCGCAGCAGGCGAAGCTGCATATCGGCTATCTCCCTGACCAACCCCCGTTGTACACGGATCTAACCGTCGACGAATATCTGCTTTTTTGCGCCCGCTTGCATCGCCTGTCCGGCAGTGCCGCCCGGGATGCCGTCAGCCAGTCTAAGACGCGTTGTGGACTGGAGGCTGTGGGTCGGCGGCTGATCGCCAACCTGTCACGAGGCTTTCAGCAGCGTACCGGTATTGCCCAGGCCATCCTGCATGCGCCGTCGGTCATTATCCTGGATGAACCCACCACCGGACTCGATCCCGGGCAGAACCTGGAGCTTCGCAAACTGATCCGATCGCTTGGACGGGAGCATGCGGTGATCCTCAGCACCCATATCCTGAGCGAGGTCGAGGCCTGCTGCGACCGGGTGCAGATCATCCATGAGGGCAGACTGGTGCTGGATGAGGCCGTACACAAATTCCGGCAGTCCTCGGGTCCTTACCGATTTGCAATTGCCCTCATGCAACCCCCTGCGCTGGAGGCGCTCTGCGCCATCCGGGGTATCACGGCTGTGGAAAGCGGCGGTGATCAACGCTTCCATATCGAGTGCGAAGACGCTACGCACGCACCTGCCAGGCTGGTGGAGGCAGCGGCCGCCTCCGGGTGGGGTTTGTATGAACTGGCTC
>Ga0156099_1020_pt1 | contig 9987 bp, 12 predicted proteins | sample RifCSPlowO2_02_FD_107752 | JGI IMG/M metagenome (GOLD analysis project Ga0156099, IMG submission 107752) | Gammaproteobacteria bacterium RIFCSPLOWO2_02_FULL_56_15
TGCCGCTTCTTCGGTTTGTCCAACGGCTATTGGCTGCGTGCGCAGGCTGCCTTTGACACAGAGGTCGCTGAGCGCGCAATCGGTCCCAAGCTGGTGAGTATCAGACCTTGGTCCGCGCACGTGGCCCAACAAACCGTTGCAACGGTCGCGCGAAAAACCGCGCGCCGTTGAACGGTGACGTTCGGCCCCATTGAACTGCCCTCCAAGTGTCCCTTGACATCTGTAGCTCAGAGGCTACACTACTTCCATGCGAGTCGTAGAGACGGAGTTCTATCGCAAATGGATCAATGGGCTGAAGGATCGCGCCGGCAGAGCTCGGATTCAGGTTCGCGTTGACCGGCTGGTCCATGGGAACCCAGGCTCGCACCGCAACCTGACTGATGGCGTATCGGAGTTGAAGATAGATATTGGGCCGGGATACCGCGTTTACTACACGCAACGGGGGACCCGACTCATCCTACTGCTCGCCGGCGGAGAGAAGTCAACGCAACAGGGCGATATCAAGATGGCCATTCACTTGGCCAGGAACTTTGAGGAGTAGCAAGCTATGCCTAAGACCATCCGGAAGAAGGCAGCAAAGACCAAGACTATGCCGTATGACGTTGCCGCACAACTGCGTACTCCAGAGGAGATGGCTGCTTATCTTGATGCCTGGCTCGAAGAAGCACCTGATGACGCGACCGGTATCGCCAGAGCACTCGGTGACATTGCTCGTGCAAAGGGCATGACAATAGTCGCAAAGGAAGCAGGTCTAAGTCGTGAGAGCCTGTATCGGGCTCTTAGCGCCGATGGGAACCCAAGCTTTGCGACTGTGCTGAAGGTCGCAAAGGCGCTTGGTGTCAAGCTGCACGCGGAGGCCGCCTAGGCTGCCGGCCATTCAATAGGCGGAGCGGAAGCTTTCGCTCCCGAAGTCTGCAGTGGCGAGGTAAGAATGACCGATGAAATAGTCTTCTATACGAATCCTATATCCCGGGGGCGTACGGTCCGTTGGATGCTTGAGGAGGTAGGTGCGCCTTATCGAACTGAGGTGCTGGAATTTGGCACAACGTCGCCGCTTGACCTAAAGCGGACATATCGGAGCGATTAGGATCGCGCCGCATAACCACCGCATGCAGTGAACGCGGTATGGGTCGGCCGCCGAAGCTAGTCGCCGGCAGCGCGTCGCTAACGCGGATCGTTATGCCATAAATTACTTTCTACGAGGAGGGCTATATCATGGGTCGTACTCTTGCTTTGTTGTACGGTGCAGTTTGCTATTTGATCTTTTTCGTCACATTTCTCTACGCGATTGGATTCGTCGGCGATCTGGTTGTGCCGAAGACAATTGATTCGGGCACAGCAGGTTCATTCGGTCAAGCGCTACTGATCAATGTGCTATTGCTTGGTATCTTCGCTGTTCAGCACAGCGTCATGGCGCGGCCGGCCTTCAAGCGTTGGTGGACGCAGTTCGTTCCGCAGGCAGTTGAGCGCAGCACTTATGTGTTGCTATCAAGCCTTGCACTGATTCTGCTCTACTGGCAGTGGCAGCCGATGAATGGGGTGGTTTGGGACGTCGAAAACATAGCGGGGCGTAATCTCTTGTGGGCGATCTTCTTTATAGGCTGGGTGATGGTGCTGGTCAGCACATTCTTAATTAATCACTTTGATCTGTTCGGCCTGCGACAGGTCTACCTGTATATGAAAGCTAAGGAGTACACCCATATCGCTTTCAGAACGCCGTTTCTCTATAAGTTTGTGCGGCACCCGATCATGCTGGGGTTTATCATCGCCTTCTGGGTGACGCCTCACATGACGGTTGCCCATTTGGTTTTTTCCATTGCCACGACTGCCTACATCCTGATCGCCCTGCAATTCGAGGAGCGGGATCTGGTGAGTTATTACGGCACAGCATACGAAGAGTATCGGCAACAGGTTTCGATGATCCTGCCGTTCCCAAAGAAAAAGTGAGCAGCTAGCCTAAGCACCCAGTCAACACGGCGGCTCCCGGTTGGGAATACCGCGAATACCGCTTTTGGTCTCCAAGCGGTATTCGCAAAGCCGCGGGGAATGGCTCAACCGGGCGCCTTGAGAAGGGAAACCTGTGGATCAAGCTCGGAATCACCTTCACTGACCGCGACAAGCTTGTAATGGCTGTGTTCGCCGCGCACGATTTTGAACCGGGAGCGGGGCACACCCAGCCGGTCGGCCAGGAATTCCACGAGTCTGTGATTGGCCTTGCCGTCGACCGGCGGAGCCTTGATCCGGAGCAACAGGCGGCCGTTCCGTACACCCACGACTGCATCCTCGCCGGCCCGGGCTTGCAACTGGATGCTTAGATACAGGATATGGCGCTCGCGCCGGAACCAGTCATCAGAAGACATAACCGGACAGGGTATAGCCAAAGTACATGAGTGGCTTAACCAGCAGGATGATCAGCAGTTGCAGCACGATCAGCACCAACCAGGGAGAGAAATCCACGCCGCTCACTGGAGGCAGCAGGCGTTTTGCGGGACGCAGCATGAAATCGGTCAGCCGATGGAGCAACACGGTCCCCGGGTTATAGGCGCCGGGGCTGACCCAGCTGATGATCACCTGGATGATGATGGCGAACATCAGGATATAGATACCGAGGCGGACCAGACTGGCAAAACTTAGTACCAGCAGGCCGGAGAGGGAGGGCACCGGGGCGTCGCCGAACAGACCTACCAGCACCAGTTCCAGTATCTGCAATGCGAACAGCAGCAAAAGGCAGGCCCAGTCGACTCCGCCATATCCCGGGATCCAGCGTCTCAGCCGGCGCAGCGGGGGGTTGGTTAGGGTTACGATAAACTGGGAGAGCGGGTTGTAAAAATCGGCCCGGACACATTGCAGCAGGAAGCGCAGGGCGACGATCAGGATGTATAGATCAAAAAGGGTGCTGACCAGGAAAATCCCGGCCTCAGACAGGTAGTTAGTGCTCACTCTCTGTTTCCGAATCGATCTGCAAGTTCAATGGATCGATCACGGGCTGCCTGCAGGGCATGCAAGACCAGTTGATCAATCCGGCCTCGGGTCAGGACCGTGATAGCAGCCTCTGTCGTACCTCCGGGAGAAGTCACCTGCTGCCTGAGCGTGGCGGCGCTATGGCTGGATTCCATCACCATCTTTGCTGCGCCCAGAGCCGTTTCCATGGTCAGTAAACGGGCCTGCTCGGCAGGCAGTCCGAGGACCACTGCGGCCTGCTCCAGAAGCTCCATGAGCAGGAAAAAGTAGGCGGGGCCACTGCCGGAGAGCGCGGTTACGGTATCCAGGTGCTGCTCTTCCTCGAGCCAGACCACGGCTCCCACGGAGCGCAGCAAGGCCTCGGCCTGCTGCCGATGTTCCGTCCCTACCTGTTGATTGGCGAAAAGCCCTGAAACCCCGGTGCGGATCATGGCCGGGGTATTAGGCATCGCCCGGACTACCGGCAAATCACGGCCCAGCCAGCGGCTGATTGCCGCCACACGAATACCGGCAGCAACGGAGATGACCAGCGGAAGCTGGGAAATATCCATGGCCGCGGCCAGTGCCGTCAGTGTCGCCTGCATCTGCTGCGGCTTGACGGCCAGCACGAGGACATCGGCCTGATGGACGATCTCCGGGTTGTCGGCGTATACCTCGATGCCGAACCTGCTACGAGCGGTATCACGCTGCTCTGGATCCGGGTCGATGGCGCATATCCGTTCCGTGCGGTAACCATCGGCCAGCAGCCCGCTGATCAAGCTCCGTCCCATGTTGCCACAACCGATAAAACAAAGACTCTTGTCTTTCATCCTGGGTGTCCGCTCCCACAGTTCCTGAAGGTGTATGGGCCTATTGTAATTAATTACGCCGAGATAGTCAGTTGTCGACAGGCGCGGCTCCGTGGCATGCTCCGAAAACATCAGTACCTATGCGTATCATGGTTGCACCCTCCGCAATGGCTGCCTCGAGGTCTGAGCTCGTACCCATGGAAAGGGTATCCAGAGGATAACTCTCAGCTCGCAGACGCGAATAAGCTTCATGCAGTAAGCGGAATGGCATCCGCTGTGCAGTAAAATCATCACTGAGCGGCGGCATGGTCATCAGCCCGCGCAGCGCCAACCGGGGCAACCGGAGGATCTCCGCAGCCAGTCCGGGAAGCTGTTCCACACCGGTCCCCGACTTGCTTGCCTCGTCGCAGATGTTGACCTGAAGACAGATATTCAACGGTGGCAGTCCCGGAGCACGCGCATCATTCAGGCGTTGCGCGATCTTCAGCCGGTCTACGGAATGCACCCAGGCGAATCGAGCGGCGATGGGGCGGGTCTTATTCGACTGCACCGGCCCGATGAAATGCCATTCCAGATCACCGGTTCCAAAGGTATCCATCTTGGTAATGGCTTCCTGCAGATAATTTTCCCCGAACCGGTATTGTCCTGCGGATAGCGCCTCCCTGATCTCCTCCATACTGCGATTCTTGCTGACCACGAGCAGTTTTACTGACCCCGGCGGACGGTGAAATCGAAGTTCCGCAGTATGGATCCGATCCCATAGGGATTTTAGGTTCATATGGATGGTATTCATGGACTGGCAGTGGTCTATACTTCAGAATGTCAGTACCATTGTGCCGCAAGTGTATATCCGTGGTAAACAAAACCGGCAACTCCTCGCAATGTAGGATTGAAATTCGGACCACCGTGGCATGAATCCATGTTCCGGAGATCAGTTATAATACAGTCGCGTGTAAGCTTTACTACCTGTTCAGGAGGTTTTTGATGGATATCGGTGAATTACTGGCTTTCAGTGTCAAAAACGGCGCCTCGGACCTGCATCTTTCAGCCGGGCTGCCGCCAATGATACGGGTTGATGGCGATGTCCGCCGCATCAATGTGCCGCCGCTAGACCACAAAGAAGTTCATGACATGGTCTATGACATCATGAATGACAAACAGCGCAAGGATTACGAGGAATTTCTGGAATGCGACTTCTCCTTTCCGGTGCCGAATCTGGCGCGATTCCGGGTCAATGCAGCCAATCAGAACCGCGGCGCCTTCGCCGTATTCAGGACCATTCCGTCTGATATCAAGTCACTTGAGCAGTTAAATGCACCAAAAATCTTCGAGACAATTTCAGATTTTCCCCGGGGTGTAGTGCTGGTTACCGGCCCCACCGGGTCGGGCAAATCAACCACGCTGGCGGCCATGGTCAACCACAAGAATGAGACCGAATACGGCCATATCCTTACGGTGGAAGACCCCATTGAATTCGTTCATGAAAGCAAAAAATGCCTGATCAACCAGCGTGAGGTTCACCGCGATACACTCGGCTTTAATGAGGCGCTGCGTTCCGCACTGCGTGAAGACCCGGACGTCATCCTGGTGGGCGAAATGCGCGACCTGGAGACCATCCGCCTGGCGCTTTCCGCCGCTGAGACCGGCCACCTGGTATTCGGCACGCTGCACACCAGTTCCGCCGCCAAAACCATCGACCGTATCGTCGACGTCTTTCCGGCGGCGGAAAAGGAAATGATACGCTCAATGTTGTCCGAATCCCTGCGCGCGGTAATCTCGCAAAACCTGCTCAAGAAAAAAGGCGGCGGCCGTGTGGCGGCCCACGAGATCATGATTGGAACACCGGCAATCCGGAACCTGATACGGGAAAACAAGATCGCCCAGATGTATTCGGCAATACAGACCGGCCAGCAGTACGGTATGCAGACCCTGGACCAGAATCTGCACGACCTGGTAAACAAGGGGGTCATAGACCGCGACCAGGCAAGAACCAAAGCAGCCAATAAAGACAGTTTCTGATTACAGAACAGCTTATAGCGGAGGCGTCCCGTGGAAAGAGAACAAGGTATAAAATTTATGCGCGATCTTCTCAAGCTGATGGTTGAGAAGAAAGGCTCGGATCTGTTTGTCACCGTCGGTTTTCCGCCGGCTATCAAGGTCGACGGCAAGGTTACCCCGGTTTCCAAGACCAGTCTCACGTCTGAAAACACCAAGGCGATGGTCTACGCCGTCATGAATGACAAGCAATTAAAAGAGTACGAGGCCACCAAGGAATGCAACTTCGCCATCGCTCCCAAGGGGATCGGGCGCTTCCGCGCCAACGCCTATATACAGCAGGGATACTGCGGCCTGGTCTGCCGTACCATCGAAACCGAAGTCCCCACCATAGACAAACTGGGGCTGCCGGAGATCCTCAAGGAGGTGGTGATGACCAAGAACGGGCTGGTCATCATGGTGGGTGGCACCGGCTCAGGGAAATCAACGTCACTGGCGGCCATGATCAACTACCGCAACGAAAATTCTCATGGTCACATCATCACCATTGAAGACCCCATCGAGTACGTTCACCCCCACAAAAACTGCATTATCATGCAGCGCGAAGTGGGCGTGGATACGGATGACTGGGATATCGCCCTGAAAAACACCCTGCGCCAGGCCCCGGATGTCATCCTGCTCGGTGAAATCAGGGCCCGGGAAACCATGGAATTCGGTATCGCCTTTGCCGAAACCGGACACCTGGCCATGGCGACGCTTCACGCGAACAGTTCCAACCAGGCCATGGACCGGATTATCAACTTTTTCCCCGAGGAACGCCGGGCACAGCTTCTCATGGACCTTTCCCTGAACCTCAAGGCCGTAATCTCGCAACGCCTGCTGAAAAAAATAGACGGCAAGGGCCGTGTGGCCGCCATCGAGATCCTGCTCAATACCCCCTTGATGTCCGATCTCATCCTCAAAGGCGAGATCCATGAGATCAAGGCGCTGATGAAGAAGTCGAATGAACTGGGTATGAAAACCTTTGACCAGGCGCTGTTCGATCTGTTCGAGGCGGACCTGATCACCTATGAGGATGCCTTGAGGAACGCCGACTCGGTCAACGAACTGCGCCTGCGGATCAAACTGGAGGGCAAGGCCGCCAAGGATAGTGACAGGCTGGAAGGGCTGGATCACCTCAGCCTGCATGAGGATGAAGAAAAAAACAAGGGCATGATGATGCGCTGATCCTCCGCCCGGCCCAACGCCTGCAAGCTGTCATTCACAAATCAGGAACCTGTTAAGCATGGATATATTTCCCTATCTGAAACTGATGGTTGAAAAAAAGGCCTCCGATCTCTTCTTCACGGTCGGCAGCCCGGTCAAGATCAAGCTCGAAGGCAAGGCATCGCCGGTGGGCAAGACCGTCCTCACCAGTGAACTCAGCAAGGCTGCAGCCTATGGCATCATGAGTGAGTCGCAAAAGAAACGGTTCGAGGAAAATTTTGAATGCGATTTTGCCATCGGGCTGCCTGATGGGACGGCGCGCTTCCGGGTCAATGTGTTCAGGCAGCGGGGTGAAGTCGGCATGGTGCTGCGCTTGATCCCCAGCATCATCCCCACCCTTGAGCAACTCGGACTGCCCGATATCCTGGCGGAGCTGATCAATCACAAACGTGGCCTGATCCTGATGGTGGGCGCCACGGGTTCCGGTAAATCCACCACCCTCGCGGCCATGTTGAATCACCGCAATGACACCATGTCAGGGCACATCCTGACGATCGAGGACCCGGTCGAATTCAGCCACCCGAACAAGAAATCCATCATCAACCAGCGGGAAGTGGGCGTGGATACGCTGTCCTACCGAAATGCCCTGAAGTCTTCCCTCCGCGAGGCTCCGGATGTGATTCTGATCGGGGAGATTCGAGACCGTGAAACCATGGAAGCGGCTATGGAACTCTCCAATACGGGACACCTCGCGGTTTCCACCCTCCATGCGAACAATTCGAACCAAGCCATGGAGCGGGTCATCAACCTGTTCCCCCAGGACCTTCACAAACAACTGTTCATGGACCTGTCCCTCAACATTCGGGCGGTCATTTCCCAACGGCTGGTTACCGGGGTCGACGGCAAGCGCTGTGCCGCCATCGAGATCATGATCAACACTCCGCATATCAGCGAACTGATCCTGAAAGGGGAGATCGACGAGATCAAGGTGGCCATGCAGGAAAGCGGTCAACGCGGCATGCAGACCTTCGACATGGCGCTGTATGACCTCTACCACGAAGGCCGTATCGAACTGGAGGAAGCCCTGAACAACGCCGATTCCCGATCCAATCTGGAAGCCAAGATCAACTTCGGATAAATATATACTCCCTTCTCCCCCCGGGACGACTCCAGGGATGGAGGAGGTAGGACGAAGTCCGGAACCAGAGTCGAGAAGGGCGGGACACTAATCCGTGTACACCTGCGCAGCGTCAAAGACCGGGCCATCCACGCAAACCCTGCGCATGGCCGTCCCCTGATCCGTATGGACTGGAACGGTGCATCCGGCACATCCACCCACACCGCAGGCCATGAATTCCTCCAGCGAAATCTGGCACGGCAGGGTGAATTCCCTGGCCAGCCGGGCAACGGCCGCGAGCATGGGTTCCGGACCGCAGGCAAATACCTCAATTCCCCGCAGGGCAACCGTATCCAGTTGTCGCAGCCAGAGGCGGGCGAGATCGGTCACCAGGCCCGCATGACAGCCCGCATAACCCTGTCCGCTGCAAAGGCGGTTCGGGATACCCCAGTCCTCCAGCAAGGGCATGGCGGCGATGACCCCGTCCGGAATTCCAGCGACCAGGATCCGGGAAGGTATGGGGGTGAAAGGAAAGGGTACTTCCGAACCCATGATGACCAATGGCCGATAGTTCTCTCTGCTCTGCCGGAACCAGTCAGCCAGGAAGATCATGGGGGGGATCCCCACACCACCTCCGATCAGCAATGGTCGCTTGCGTTCCGGGTCAGGTCTGAAAGACACCCCGATAGGACCCAGCAGGCTCAGTTTCTCGCCGATCTGCCGCATGGCAAGCAACCGCGTACCGCGGCCGTGGGCCTTGTAGAGGATTTCGATCCAACCGGCATCCGGATCGGTGCGCAGGATGGACATGGGCCTGCGCATCGGCAAGCCGGGATCACAGCTGAGATGGATGAAATTTCCCGGCGCCGCCGCACTGGCTGTTGCCGGGGCTTTAAGGCGCATGAGGTACTGATCCGCTGGCATGGCCTGATGCTGTAGTATCACTGCATCTTCCAGGTGGATGGTCTCACGGGTGACGGGATAACGGCCGCCGACGCCGGACTTCAGGTCACTCGCCGGCATGGATCCTGGGTAGCTGCTGCATTAACCGGGTTTCCTCCGGTGTAGACGGGGCGTCCATCCAGCAGTGTATAGTCAATTTTTCCACGCAGACGTCTGCCCAGAAAGGGTGAATTCTTGCCGGCGCTGACGATTGCGGATTCGTTCAAGAGCCACTCACGCCGGGTATCGATGATCGCCACGTCGGCCTGGGCACCCTTGGCCAGACTGCCTGATTCCACGCCGAGTATCTTTGCCGGATGGTTGGTCAAACAACTGACCGCCGTTCTCAGATCCAACTTTTTCTGATCCACCAGATCCAGCAACAGTGGGAACAGGACTTCCAGGGTGGAAGCGCCAGGCTCGGTTTCACTGAAGGGAGCCGCCTTGGCGTCCATATCATGGGGCTGGTGATCGGAACACACGGCATCGATCAGGCCATCCGACACCGCCTGGATCAGGGCCGCCCGATCCCGGCGACTGCGCAGGGGGGGGATCAAATGGCAGTTGACGTTGTAGTCATCGACGTCTTCGTCTATCAGATGGAGATGGCAGATGCCCGTATCCGCCGTGATCGGCAGCCCCGAAGCCTTGGCCTCGGCGATCATCAAGAGGCTCCTCGCCGCGGAGATCCGGCAGAAGTGTACCTGGGCCCCGGTAAGTTCGATGAGCAAAATGGCCTTAGCGACCGCAACGGTCTCCGCGGCATCAGGGATAGCCGGCAGGCCCAGCCGGGTGCTTACCGCGCCCTCGTGCATGACGCCGTCATTACGCAAATCAGCATCTTCCGGATAGAGGAATACCTTGATCTCATGGCCGGCGGCATACTCCAGGGCGCGTCGTAAGACCTCAGTATTACGCAGCGGCTGATTGCCATTGCTGACCGCCACACAACCCGACTGGACCAGGCTGTACATCTCC
>Ga0156099_1176_pt3 | contig 9858 bp, 8 predicted proteins | sample RifCSPlowO2_02_FD_107752 | JGI IMG/M metagenome (GOLD analysis project Ga0156099, IMG submission 107752) | Gammaproteobacteria bacterium RIFCSPLOWO2_02_FULL_56_15
ATTCAAGAAGGTGCCCTCCCAGAAACCAGAGGATGGCGAACCCGATGACCGGCTGCCGCCTCCGGTAATACCACCCCAGCCCGATCAGCCCGACGATTCCCATCAGGTAAAGCACCATCTCCGGCGGCGCCCCCCATCCGGCGACCACAGGAAAGTCATCATTGAATATCGAAAAGACACCGGGTTGCGGCAGGAAGATTTTTGACAGATAGTCGAACAACACCATCGGCTGGGTCAACAGCCGCTCCAACATGCCAAAGTGCCGGGTCTCAAAATCCTCCAATGTCGAGTTGAAATTCATGGCCAGATACGCCAGCAACACGGCCAATGGGACAGCCAGAAAGGTTCCCGCCCACCACCGGAACCGGGGGCGCTTATTCAAGCCTGTCAGCAGGGTCGATTCCAGGACAAGGATATACAGCGGCAGCAGTATTCCGATCTCTTTCGACAGTATACCCAGGATTAGACCGCCTCCGACCGCAAGACTCATACCGATCATGTCTCTCAGGCTGTCGCTATTTACGTATCTGCCCCGGTAATGAAGATAACCATACAGACCGGACAGGGTGAAAAACACCGCCAGTTGGGTCATGCGCTGGACGACGTAGAGCACTGTGGTTGTCTGCAGCGGATGAAGCAACCACAGGGCAGCGACCAGCAGGGGAAATATGCGATTGCCTGACTCGTCAATCCTGGTCGAGGCCACCAGTCGCCTGCAGATCAGGACAATTAGAGCGCCGTTCAGCAGATGGAGGCAAAGATTGACCAGCTTGAAGCTGAAAGGATCATTCGGCCAGCCTGCATGTTGGAGGGCAAAACTCAGCAGCGACAGGGGCCGCCCGGACGGGCCGGCGGTACCGCTAAAGATATAACTCGGGTAACCTTCTGTCCTGATCAGATCCAGGCCATAAAGATTAACGTAATCATCACCCCAAAATGGCGTATCCAGCGCCCCATAGTACAGCCATCCGGTCAGCAGGAGAATTCCACACGCGGGTAATGCTTGTCGGATACTGCGGGCTATCGTATCGGGCATGAAATCGGGCATAAAAAAGGCCACCTTCAGGGTGGCCTTTTTTGTTCTGTATTCAGGCTGTGTGGTCTGCTATCCGTAAGCCTGAATCTGCATCAGCTATTTGCAGGCGCCCGGCAGGAACTTGGAGTCTAGGCTGCCAGCACCGGCACAAACCCAAGTTGCACCGGAATCGGTTGAAGTCAGCGTTAGAGACTGACCCTGGATGTCAGTGCTGACACCGCCGGTGGACATCGTCGCCGTAATCACAACATTCGTAGCTGTCCCGCTAAGGCTGACTGAGGCCACATACTTGCCTGCCGTCGTGGCGCTTAGGGAGTTGATTGTGGGCGGCACAGTACCGCGGTCAGAAATCCACTCGGCCAGTGGGATCTTGACACCAGAAGTCAGCGTCATGGCCTCTGCCATCTGGGCTCGGGCGATATAATCCGAGTAGGCCGGGATGGCCACTGCGGCCAGGATACCGATAATCGCGACAACGATCATCAGTTCGATAAGGGTGAAACCCTGTTGTACTCTTTTCATATACTTACTCCTCAGTAGGTATTCATTATAAGGTCTTGCTTCAAGATGAGCGGAACCGCCGCATCAAGATACCGCATGCTGTTCCTACGGTAATATTTACATATCTTAAATTGCATAATATATGCCAGAAAGGTATTTCCCGGATGGATTGTTGCATCATAACGCTGTGATCGATGATAAGCTTATGTTCTCTAAAGCTAATGTATGAAAATAATATCTTGCGCCAGGATCAAATCGTCTGAGTATCGACCCTGCCTCAGGAGCGATCCTGACAAAAATTGTCACGAACTGACATTTTCTGTCTAAAACATGCATCGCCTGCGAGTCACTCACCTTGGGATTCAACCCTTTCTCAGCCGCAGCTTCCGAATCCGGTAACGGAGTGAACGCAGGCTGGTGCCCAGGAAATCAGCAGTCGCAGCCAGATCCCACCGGTTTCTCTCCAAGCCTTCCTGAATGGTATTGCGCTCTATATTGTCGAGGTAGCGCTCCAATTCTATTGGTCCCTCTAGTACCTGTCCGGTTTGCCGCTGGGCGGTGACCTGCTCCAACCTGAGATCAACTGGAGTGATTAAAAGATTCTCGCAAAGAGTGATCGCTCGTTCCAGTATATTTTCAAGTTCCCTTACATTGCCTGGAAAAGAATATTGGATCAGGGCACTCATTGCCTCCTCGGTTATCCTGATACCACGCTGTCCACTGTGCAGCGAAAACTTATCGATGAGGTGTTTGACGATCTCCGGTATATCCTCTTTTCTCTCTCGAAGCGGCGAAACACTGAGTTCGATTACATTGATCCGGTAAAAGAAGTCCTTCCTGAATGTGCCTCGTTCCGTCTCCAGAGAGAGATTCTTATGAGTCGCACTTAGCAGTCTTACATCGACCGCCACTTCACTCTGGCTGCCTATGGGACGAATTCTTTTTTCCTGGATCGCGCGTAGCAGTTTCACCTGCATCGCTAATGGCAGCTCGGCGACTTCATCAAGAAACAAAGTACCGCCCTCCGCCGCCTGAAACAATCCGGTCTTATCAAAATCAGCGCCTGTGAAACTCCCTTTTTTGTGGCCGAAAAATTCACTTTCCATCAGGTCAGGTGGGATAGCTCCGCAATTTACCGGGACAAAATACTGTGCCGCCCTGGGTCCCTCTTCATGGATCATCCTCGCAACCAGTTCTTTGCCGGTACCGGATTCACCACTGATGTAGATCGGCGCCTGGCTCCTGGCCAGCTTGGAAATCGTCTTGCGCAGATCCTGGATCGACTTGCTGTTGCCGATAAGCTTCCTATCGGTATGCGATCCAGCCTCCGTCAACCTGAGTGCGCTGTTGACCATCGCCCTCAATACAGCGAGATCTACCGGCTTGTTGATGAAGTCAAAAGCACCTGATTTGAGTGCGGTTATGGCTGTTTCCATGTTGCCATGCGCTGTTATCACAGCTACCGGGATTTTCGGGTAATGTATCTGCATAAAGGCAACGAATTCAATGCCATTACCATCCGGCAGGCGCATATCGGTCAGGCAGAGATCAAAGTTTTCCGACCCGAGAAGTCTTCTGGCAGCCGCCAGATCCGGCGCGCTCTTGCAGGTAATCTGCATCCGGGTCAGGGTGATCTCGAGCAGTTCCCTGATATCGGGCTCGTCATCGATTATTAATGCACTATGACGGTCGCTGTTCATACTCTTCTATATCAGGCTGTGTTGCTTTTCGGGATGCGCAAATTTTATCCTGAAACAGCAACCGTTACTGCTATTGTCGTGCAGATTCAGTGTTGCTTGATTGGCCTCACATAATTCACGAGCAATATACAGTCCGAGACCAGTACCTCCGGCAGCGGTGGTGAAGAAAGGTTCAAAAAGGTGCTGAACGGCATCTTCAGAAATCCCTGTTCCGAAATCACGCACGTCAATATAGGGTCTGCCTGTGGTTTCCTCAATCGCCATATTGATTACTATTGCAGGTCGCTTGCCATTCGCGTACCGAATGCCATTTTCAAGCAGATTGATCAGGATCTGCCTGAATTGGGCTGCATCCATTCTTACTTTAGTACCACCCTGGCAGGTTTTCTGCAATTCTATCGTATCACGTTGGAGTGGCGGACGGGTTATAAACTCCTGCAGAAAATCTTCCAGCCAGACCTCAAGCTCCATGACCACCGGGAGTGAGCGTTCCCTACGGCTGATACTCTGAATATTCTCGATGATGCGGTTGATGCGGCGGGAATGGTCTTCGATGATCGCAGTCAATCGCCGGTCATCCGGTTTGAGAGAATTTGATTCCGAGAGCAACTGGCCTGCGTGACTGATCGCTCCAAGGGGGTTGCGAATCTCATGGGCAATACTGGCAGTTAACCGGGCAAGGGAGGCCAGTTTCATCTGCTGTGCCCGCTGTAATTGCAGCGAAACATCATCAAGAAATACCAGGATCTCGATTCGGTCTTCCAGGTTTAATACTACGAAAGAGGCCTGGATATCGATCCCACCCCCGTTGGGATGGATGATCGCGTTATTCTTTCCTCCCCCCGACTTCCATTGCAGTGCATTCTGATAGATCTCACTGGAAAGTACTCCAATATTTTTACCTTCCATGTTTCCAGCGAGCCCCAGTAAATGGCCTGCGGACTCGTTCACCAGTCGTATATCCAGATTTTCATCCAATACGACGATTCCTGACTGTAGCCTTTGAACGATATGCTCGTTAAGCCGGGCGAGATTTTCGAGATCAATCCGGCTCTGCTGGGCTCGCGCCTCCGACTCCCTCACCCTGCCGGCAAGTACATAACTTATCCCTGCGGTCATGAAGTACGTGATGCCAAGCAAACCCGCGTGGGTATAGTTAGGCAGCGGCAAAAATCGGAAGAGGTGGACATAGATTTCCTCTCCCAGCACCGCGATTGTCGCCAAGGCGGCAAACAGGAACCCGATCTTGCCCGGGATCAGGAGGCTGCCGAATGCAACGGTTATCGCCAGCAACATCCCGAAACCACTGCTGAGTCCGTTACTTGCGTACATCAACAGGGTGATGATGGTGATGTCTGTGAACACCTGGATGCATACCTGGAAACCATAAGGCGGTCTTCTGAGGCGGCTTACAAACTGTGCCAGTACTGAAAGTATCAGGTATAGGTGGGAACAGTTGAAAAACAGATCCTTGTCATAAACACCAAAAGGAGCAGGCAGCTGGCCGGTCCAATAGAGGGTTACAAAGAGGAAAGCAAGCAGGAACCGGTAAAAATTAAAATAGGTGAGTGCGTTCCAGGGATTCTTGTGCACCTGATTGGTTTCGATTAGCGTTTTCATCCGTCTTTGTTTATCATTGCGGCTTCCCGATGTTCCTCGGAACAATAGAATTTGTTATCCGGTCCGCGGATCGCATCCTCCTGCAACGTATACAGATCGCAACAAGCGCACCTGACCATCTTCGAGGCCTGCTTGTCCTGCGCCCTGACATCTGTTTGGGGGCTACCGGAAAATAACCTGTATACCAGGCGCAAAAGTATCCAGGCAACGGCACAAACCAGAATTATTCGAACCATGAACCGATTATGTATGATAATGGATGAAGTTGGAATTATCGGGAATATTGCATTACCTGTATTCTTCACTCCAGATTATCAATACTTCAGGCAATCCTTAGCTTAAGCTCAAATCCTGCGAGACATAAATGAATCTACATGAATATCAAGCAAAAATGTTGCTCTCCGAATATGGAATACGGGTCCCGCCCGGTAAACCCGTACATTCCGAAAAGGAGGCCTCCCGTGTGGCCGATGAACTCGGTGGTGATGCCTGGGTGGTCAAGGCCCAGGTGCATGCCGGAGGACGAGGCAAGGCCGGTGGTGTAAAACTGGTCCATGGCAAGCAGCAACTCGATGAGTGCGTAAAAAAAATGCTCGGCGCCCGGCTGGTTACCCGGCAATCCGGACTCAAGGGCAAACCGGTGAACTGCGTATTGATCCAGAGTGTCTCCGCCATCCAGTCGGAACTTTACCTGGGTTTGCTGGTGGATCGCAATGCACGACGCATCTCTGTTATGGCTTCGCGTGCCGGCGGCATGGATATCGAGGAAGTCGCCGCGAAAGAACCGGAAAAGATCTTCAGCTTCCGGGTGGATCCCCTGCTGGGTCTGCAGCAATACCAGAGCCGACAGCTAGGCTTTTCACTGAAGCTGGATGACAAACAGCGCAAACAACTGGTCAGCATCCTCGCCGGGCTGTACCGCCTGTTCACGGAAAAAGACTTGAGCCTGATCGAGATCAATCCGCTGATCATCACCTCCAGTGGGGACCTGGAATGTCTGGATGCCAAGATCTCCGTGGAAGATAACGCCCTGTTCCGGCAAACGACCCTGGAGAACTGGCGTGACCCGACCCAGGAAGACGAGAAAGAGAATCGGGCCAAGATGCATGACTTGAACTACGTCGCACTGGAAGGAAACATAGCCTGCATGGTCAATGGCGCGGGGCTGGCCATGGCCACCATGGATATCATCAAGCTGCACGGGGGAGAGCCAGCCAACTTCCTGGATGTTGGCGGGGGCGCTACTAAAGAGCGTGTCGCCGAGGCATTCAAACTAATTGCCTCCGATGAGCAAGTCAGGGCGATCCTGGTCAATATTTTTGGGGGGATTGTCCGCTGCGACCTGATTGCAGAGGGAATCATCGCGGCTATTCATGAAGTGAATGTGAATATCCCGGTCGTGGTCAGACTGCAAGGCACGAAGGTGAGTGAAGGCAAGCAACTGCTTGATGAAAGCGGTCTGAAGATTGTGTCCACGGATGACCTGACCGACGCCGCAAACCGGGTCGTAGCTGTGGCGAAAGGAGATAACTGATGGCTATCCTCGTTGACAGGCACACCAAAGTCCTCGTACAGGGATTTACCGGCAGGCAGGGTACCTTCCATGCCGAGCAGGCCATTGCCTACGGTACCCAGGTTGTCGGAGGTGTAACTCCGGGCAGGGGCGGATCGAACCATCTGGACCGGCCGGTCTTCGATACAATGCAGGATGCGGTGGACGCGACCGGCGCCGATGCCAGCATGATCATGGTGCCTGCAGCCTTTGCTGCGGAGTCCATTGCGGAAGCCGCACAGGCGGGGATCAGACTGATCGTCTGTATCACGGAAGGCATACCGGTCCTGGATATGCTCCGGGTGCGGGCTTTTCTGGATCAATTTCCTGACACGCGTCTTATCGGTCCCAATTGCCCAGGGATTATCACACCAGGACAGTGCAAGATTGGCATCATGCCGGCCAACATCCACAGTCCGGGCGCAATCGGGATTGTCTCCCGATCCGGCACGCTGACCTATGAAGCCGTCCATCAGACTACCATTGCAGGACTGGGGCAGAGCACCTGCATCGGCATTGGCGGGGACCCCATCCACGGGATGGACTTTATCGACTGTCTGGCGAGCTTTGAGAAGGACGTAAGCACCAAGGGCATTATCATGGTAGGCGAGATTGGCGGATCCGCCGAGGAAGAGGCGGCGGGCTTCATCAAACAAAATGTCAGCAAACCCGTAGTAGCTTATATCGCCGGGGTAACCGCCCCCCCGGGCAGACGCATGGGCCATGCGGGCGCCATCATTTCCGGAGGCAAGGGCACGGCGGACAACAAGTTCACGGCACTTGAGGCTGCCGGGGTGAAGACGGTCCGGTCCCCGGCGCTCCTGGGTTCCGCCATGGCGGAACTGCTGCGCGGCTAATCCGCTAAAACCACAAACTGGAGACAGCCGGTTGCCCCGGATTGCTTCTGCTCAACCCTCAGAAAAGCGTATAAATGAACGGGGCGACCACCGAACCCTGTCCAAACACTATGAGCGCCCCAAGCAACACTAAGACAATAAGGATGGGCGCCAGCCAGTATTTCTTCCGTTCCCGCATGAACAACCAGAGATCTGCAAGCAACTCGATCATCAGAAAGGCCTCCCCATGGAGTCTGCAGTTCGCTTCCGGCTGGGTATCCGGTAGGAGTCCAACGAACTATCCGGTCTCAACCCGGCATGGTTGGTCCCGAAACAGCGCAGCAGGTAGCCCGTCGGGGTCAACACCAGATAATACAGGATGGCCAGGATAAGCGGCGTGGTCACCCGGTTGAGCGACCGCCCCAGTTTCATCCAGGGACGATAAAGGTGAATCAGAGTCATCGGCGACAGCACGGTCCAGGTCATCAGAAAACTGGAAAGCCACCAGGGCCAGTACACGGGTGGCACTCTGCCAAGCCACCAGGGGAATAGCATCCCAAACAGTACGACCACCATCAATGAGATGACCATGCCGAATTTCTGCAGTCCGAATCTATCGGGAGAGAGAGTAGCCTTGGTTGTCATGTTCAATCAGGATCGAATTCCTTTATCCAATCATCTTTATTTGGCTTCGCTGGCTGATCCTGCTTCAAGACAAGAATATTCTCCATGACCAGGATATCCATCTCGGTCCGCATGAAACAGCGGTAGGCATCTTCTGGAGTACAGACTAGCGGTTCGCCGCGTACGTTGAAAGAGGTGTTGACCAATACTGCGCATCCGGTGATTTCCGCAAAGGCGCTGATCAACGCATGGTAGCGCGGATTCGTGTCTTGATGCACCGTCTGTATTCTGGCCGAATAATCCACATGCGTTACGGCCGGCAGGCGCGAGCGGCGCACTTTGAGAAGATCGAGACCGGTGAGGGAGGCTTCTTCAGCACTCACTTCCATACGCAATTCATCACGCAGGGCTCCCACCAGTAGCATATAGGGTGAAGCCGACCCCGGTTCGAAATAGTCAGAGGTCTTTTCCACCTGTACTGATGGGGCGAAGGGACGGAAGGATTCCCGGTATTTAATCTTGAGATTCATCGTCGACTGCATTTGCGGATTACGGGGATCGCCCAGAATGGAACGGCACCCCAGTGCCCGGGGCCCGAATTCCATGCGTCCCTGGAACCAGCCGATGATATCACCTTGCGCCAGTCTTTCGGCCACGTACGGCAGCAGTTCATAATCCGGCATTTCAGTATAAACCGCCCCTTGGGTGGTCATTGTTTTCCCGATCATCGCGTTGGAATAACCCGGCCCCAGATAACTGCCGGACATGCCGTCTTTGCCACTGAGCTTGCGCTCCCGCCCGAGGTATTCATGCCAGACCGACATGGCTGCTCCTATGGCGCCGCCTGCGTCTCCCGCAGCCGGCTGGATCCAGAGATCCTCAATGATATGCTCACGTAATAACCTGCCATTCGCGACACAATTCAGGGCAACGCCGCCGGCGAGACACAGTTTGCCATTCCCGGTTTCCCGTCTTACCGTCCGCGCCAATCTCAATACGACTTCCTCTATCACCTGCTGTATGGAACTGGCGATATCCATCTCCCGCCGGGTCAGCGGCTGATCCGGTCTGCGCGGTGACCCACCGAAGAGTTCACTGAACTTATCATTGGTCATGGTCAAGCCGGTGGTATAGTTGAAATAATCCATATTCAACCGGAATGTCCCATCTTCTTTAAGATCGATGATCCGGTCCCGGATCAGAGCTGTATAGCGCGGTTCACCGTAGGGGGCAAGACCCATGAGTTTGTACTCGCCGGAATTGACCCGAAAGCCGGTAAACCAGGTGAATGCGGAATACAGCAATCCCGCGGAATGAGGGAAATCCATTTGCCAGAGTGGCGTTAAGGAGTTGTCCTCACCGACCCATGCCGAAGTCGTGGCCCACTCTCCCACTCCATCAAGACAGAGCACAGCGGCACTCCGGAATGGGGAGGGGAAAAAAGCGGATGCGGCATGGGACTGATGGTGCTCGGTAAAGAGGAGTTTTGGCAGCCGATCCGGAGTGCAGTTGCCCAAACTTGCACATTCCTCTTTCAGGATGGTTTTCAGGTAGAGTTTCTCTTTGAGCCAGACCGGCATTGCCTTCCGGAATGAGGCAAAGCCCCGTGGAGCTACCGCCAGGTAAGTCTCCAGCAATCTTTCGAACTTGAGCAGCGGTTTGTCGTAGAAAACGATGTAATCCAGATCTACTATGGGTAACCCGGCATAAGCGATGCAGAACCTGGACGCCTGCTCCGGAAAACCGGGATCATGCTTTTTTCTGCTGAAACGTTCCTCCTGCGCAGCAGCGATGATCTCACCATCGACGATCAATGCGGCGGCACTGTCATGATAATAGGCGGAGATACCCAGGATGCTGGTCACGGAACGTCCACCGACCTGCTGCCGTCCAGATATCGTTCGAGGTCCGTGACTGGTACGCGTCCCATCATTGTCAATCCTGAAAACCGCAAGTTTTCCACCACTGTATACTCTCTTGCTTTGAGCA
>Ga0156099_1173_pt3 | contig 9785 bp, 7 predicted proteins | sample RifCSPlowO2_02_FD_107752 | JGI IMG/M metagenome (GOLD analysis project Ga0156099, IMG submission 107752) | Gammaproteobacteria bacterium RIFCSPLOWO2_02_FULL_56_15
TCCCAATGGTTGTATATCCTGATGATGGACTGTGGGCGTCTGTACGTACCGGATATTGACGCTGTATCCCGGCGCGTGTGACAGACAAATTCATGTGGGTATGATAACGTAAACACTCGCCAATCACATCGCAGACCTTAGCCTAGATGGACCAGCTGACCATAATCCAGCCCGATGATTTTCATGTACATCTGCGTGACGGTGCATACCTCACCAGGACTGTGATTGACACGGTTAAGCGGTTTGCCCGGGCCATCGTTATGCCCAACCTCAACCTGCCGGTGACCACAGTCGCACTGGCAGGGGCCTATAGACAACGTATCCAGGCATACCTGCCGGAAGGCTGCGCCTTCGAACCCCTGATGACGCTTTACCTGACTGATAACACACCGGTGGATGAGATCCGGCGGCTCAAGGGGAGCGGTTATGTACATGCGGTGAAATACTATCCGGCTGGCGCCACCACCAATTCCGATGCCGGGGTCAGTGCCATTGAAAAGGTCTACGACGTCATCGAGGCCCTGTCTGAGCTGCATGTACCCCTGCTGATCCATGGTGAAGTTAGCGATGAAAAGGTCGATCTTTTTGATCGCGAGGCGGTTTTTATCGATCAGATTCTGGAACCACTGTTGCAACGGTATCCGGGACTCAAAACGGTATTTGAACACATAACAACCCGGGAGGCCGTTGAATACGTGCGGGAGGGGTCGCATAACCTGGCTGCAACAATTACCCCCCACCATCTGTTATTTAACCGGAATGCCCTGTTCGAGAACGGCATACGACCGCATCATTATTGCCGGCCGATCCTCAAGGCTGAGCACCACCGGGAAGCCCTGGTGGAGGCAGCGACCGGTGACTGCCCGAGATTCTTTCTGGGAACCGACAGCGCTCCCCATGCCCGCCGGCTCAAGGAGACCGCCTGCGGCTGTGCGGGTATTTATTCGGCACACAACGCACTGGAATTCTATGCGGAGGCCTTTGAAGACGCCGGAAAATTGCCGCAACTCGAGCAATTCGCCAGCCGCAACGGCGCTGGCTTCTATGGCTTGCCGGTGAATCAATTCCGATGCACCCTGGTCAGGAACGGCGAATTCATCCCGGCTGCTCTCGATTTTGGCGAGGATACCGTCATACCGCTGCGGGCAGGTGAATCCTGCCGCTGGAGACTGGCCACGAATGAGTGAGAACCAGCCAGAACTCATGACGGCCGCCGGGCGCTTCCGGGGTTTCATGCCGGTGGTCATCGATGTGGAGACGGCCGGTTTCAATGCCGGCACGGATGCCCTCCTGGAAATCGCGGCAGTCCTCTTGCAGGTGGATGCAGCAGGCAGGTGGCAACCTGGATTCACCATCACCCGGCATATCCATCCCTTTCCCGGCGCCAATCTGGATCAGGCCTCGCTTGATTTCACCGGGATCGATCCGCATCATCCATTCCGGAAGGAGATAGCCGTCGAGGAGAAGATCGCCCTGCAGGATATCTTCCGGGTGGTGCGGAGCAACATCCGTGACCATGGCTGTAAACGCGCCATCCTGGTGGGTCATAATGCCGCTTTCGATCTGGGTTTTCTGAATGCGGCTGTGCAGCGTACCGGCATCAAACGTAATCCGTTTCATCCCTTCAGCACCTTCGATACGGTCTCTCTCGCCGGACTGACCTTCGGGCAAACGGTTTTGTCCCGGGCGGTGCAGGCTGCGGGTTTTCAGTGGGACAGCAGCAGCGCCCATGCGGCCTATTACGATGCGGAAAAGACCGCTGAGCTGTTCTGTGCCATTGTAAACCTTTGGCAGGATCGGCTGGGCGTCTGATGCGGCGTCCACCGGAGACCGCAGACATCGGAATACCATGTGCCTGATACTGATTGCCTTAGGACAGCATCCGGATTTCCCCCTGATTGTGGCTGCAAACCGCGATGAATATCATGAGCGGCCGACGCGAGCCTTGCACTTCTGGGAGGAACATCCCGCCATTCTTGCCGGGAAGGATCTCAAGGAGGGAGGAACCTGGCTGGGAGTCGACCGTGCCGGCAGGCTGGCGGCGGTTACGAACCTAAGATCAGCGAATCACAGCGGATCCTCCGGTGAGCGTTCGCGGGGACAACTGGTGAAGGAATTCCTCGCGGGCAAGCTCGGCGCGGAAGACTATGTCCGGATGGTGGCGGCGGAACGCGAAAGATACGGCGCCTTCCATCTGGTTTTGTTTGCCAGGGGCTCCTTGTTTGTATATGGAAGTTACCTGTCGGAACCCGTGCGCCTTGAGGCAGGAATTCATGGGATCAGTAATGGCCCCCTGGATGACCCATGGCCACGCGCGCTCCGGGGCCTCGCTGGCATGAAACAGATAGTGACTTCAGCGGCAGTTTCCCATACTCAAGCCTATCTTGAATTACTGGATAGCAGGAACCTGGACGCCGCATCACCTGCGGGACAGCCTGCCCGGGACAGTCAATCCACCGTCCCGGATCTGCCGGTATTCGTCACGGGCGAGCATTATGGGACACGTTGCTCCAGCGTGATCCTGCAAACGGCAACCCATCATGTCAGTTTCAGCGAGCGGATATTCGATGCCGAAGGTGCAGCGGGTGAACTTCGGGAATTCCACTACCAGGCGGAGGGATGAGCGCTGTGTCCGGCCCCTCGCTTCACTGATTAGTTGGCGGTTCGCGGTCTGCGCTTAGCCGGGATTCCCATAGCGCGGTCTTTTGCATGAGCCTGGCTTCATTGATGGTCAGTAGTTCCCGCTGCTTCAGCAGTTGTTTGCCGGCAACCCAGACATCCGTGACCTGATTCCGGCTGGCGGAATAGACGAGTTGGGAAACCGGATCATAGATTGGCCGGGTTTCGGGTGTATCCAGATCAACAGCAATGATATCGGCTGCCTTGCCGGGCGTGATCGAACCGGTGATAGCATCCATAGCCAGCGCCCTGGCGCCGTTGATGGTTGCCATCCGCAGCACCTGCCAGGCGCCCAGCGCCTGTGGATCCCGTGCCAGGCCCTTGCCCAGCAGGGCGGCGGTGCGCATTTCACCCAACATGTCGAGATCATTATTGCTGGCCGCGCTGTCGGTGCCAAGGGCCACATTGACTCCTGCAGCCAGTAATTCATGAACCGGGCAAAAGCCGCTTGCCAGTTTCAAATTGGATTCCGGACAGTGGATCACATTCACACCGTAGTTGGCCAGCCTCGAAAATTCAGTGCGGTCGATCTGGGTCATGTGGACGGCATTGAGGCGGGTACTCAGCAGGCCCAGGCGTTCCAGCCGCTGTAGCGGACGGACTCCGTGCTGTTCCAGATGTTGTTCGATCTCGTTCTGTGTTTCATGCAGGTGCATATGAATCTGGACATCAAGTTCTTCCGCGAGAGTGGCGATCTTGTTCAGGGCTTCATCCCCGACCGTATACGGGGCATGGGGAGCAAAGGCAGTGCGGATCAGAGGCGTATTCCGGAAACGATCATGGACGTTGGCGCCCTTCTCAAAATATTCCTGGGAGCTTGACGCCCAGGGTGTAGGAAAATCAATGACGATCAGTCCCAGCATGGCGCGAATCCCCGTCTCGATGACGACCTCTCCGGTGATGTCCGGGTAATAGTACATGTCACTGAAACAGGTGGTGCCGCCTCGGATCATCTCGGCAATGGCCAGGAGGGTACCGTCTGCGGTGAATTCGGGATTCACCCACTGTTGCTCCGCCGGCCAGATGTGCTTATTCAGCCAGTCCATCAGGGGCAGGTCATCCGCCATGCCTCTGAACAACGACATGGGGCTGTGGGTATGGGCATTGATCAGTCCCGGGATGAGGACGTGATCGTCTAAATGCTGAATATCCGCACACGAAGAATACCGTGTCAGCGCCTCTTCGGTAGGCAGGACAGCAAGGATATTCCCTTTACGTACCACGATGGTATGGTGCTCGTATACCGTTGCGTCAGGTTCGACCGGTACGATCCAGCGACCACATAGCAAAGTGTCAGCAATCAAGCTTCAGCTCCTTATGGGACATTGATTACAAATGCATTATCCTTGGTGGACAGGACTCATTGTACTCAAATATTCAAGGGACGGTGAGATATAGCCTGGAGTTTGCACAGGAGGCTTCGGTTCACATTCATCCCCCGGGCGGGATTCCGGACCCATGACTGAGGAAATGATATTGACGTTTGATGCGGAGTTTCATGCCGTCGCCTGGGTGGATGGCAAAGTGGCGATGCTGGATCAGCGCCTGTTGCCCCATAAGGAATCGGTACTGGAGTTTGACTCGTGTAGCGCGGTGGCCGATGCGATCAGGCTGATGGTTGTACGTGGCGCGCCGGCAATCGGAATCGCGGCCGCCTACGGCGCCGTTCTCGCCGCACGGGAGGCCTACCGGACGGATCCCGGGGACTGGCTTCGATTGGCAGTACCATTACTGGCGCAACTCGCGGCGGCCAGGCCTACTGCCGTGAACCTGGCTTGGGCGTTGGACCGGATGCGTGATCGTTGTGCCGGCCTCATGGGCGATCCTGAACCGGCCTTGCTCAAGGAAGCCCGGGCGATTCATGACGAGGATCAGGCGGCCAATCGCAGGATGGGGGAATATGGAGCGGATCTCATCGCCAACGGGTCGAGCGTGCTTACTCACTGTAATGCAGGCGCACTGGCAACGGGTGGCTATGGCACCGCCCTGGGGGTCATCCGGGCGGCTTTTGGACGAGCTAAGCTGAAACAGGTCTATGCCGCTGAAACCAGGCCCTGGTTGCAGGGCGCCAGGCTGACCGCATGGGAGCTGCTCAAAGACAGGATTCCGGTAACCCTGATCACGGACAGCAGCGCCTGTTATCTCATGCAACAGGGCAGGATACAGTGGGTAATCGTTGGCGCCGACCGGATCACGGCCAATGGCGATGTGGCCAATAAGATCGGGACCTTAAGTCATGCTGTCGCCGCCAGATTTCATGGGGTGCGTTTTATGGTTGCCGCGCCGGTATCCACAATCGATCTGGCAACTCCGGACGGCGCTCATATACCGATCGAGGAACGCAGCCCCAGTGAGGTAACCGAATTCAGCGGTCATGCAGTGGCGCCACCGGGCTGCAACGCGCTGAATCCTGTATTCGATGTCACACCGGCAGCGCTGGTGGATGTGTTGGTTACGGAGCGGGGAGTCCTAGCGCAACCGGACGAGCAAAAGATCAGAGACCTCCTCCGGCCTCATTTTTAACCCAAAGTCAAGGCCGAGATTAGCTATAAAATCTGGGGCGTACGGTGTTGCAGGACGCGCCTTTGTGATAGAATTCCAGGGTAATTTCAAGCCGCTGGCTTAACAGAAAAAAAGCTATTATTCCTCCTCCATGATATCCCGGTCAGTGAATGTCTGAGTCAGATTTTGCGCGTTCCGTTGCGCCCGTCAATATAGAAGACGAGATGCGAAAGTCCTACATGGATTACGCCATGAGCGTGATCGTGGGACGTGCCCTGCCGGATGTGCGGGATGGCCTCAAACCCGTGCATCGCAGGGTGCTCTACGCCATGAGCGAGATGAGCAATGACTGGAACAAACCATACAAAAAATCAGCACGTATCGTCGGTGATGTCATCGGTAAATATCATCCTCACGGCGACGTTGCGGTGTACGAAACCATTGTACGCATGGCCCAGTCTTTTTCGATGCGCTATGTCCTGATCGATGGACAGGGTAACTTTGGTTCGGTCGACGGTGATGCCCCCGCAGCGATGCGCTATACCGAGATCCGGATGGCCAGGATCGCGGACCAGCTCTTGTCGGACCTGGACAAGGAAACGGTCAACTTCATTCCCAACTATGATGACTCGGAACATGAACCAACCGTCCTGCCGACGCGGCTGCCTAATCTGCTGGTCAACGGCTCGAGCGGTATCGCTGTCGGCATGGCCACCAATATCCCCCCGCATAACCTCAGAGAGGTTATCAATGCCTGTCTGGCCCTGATCGAAAATCCGGATCTGTCCGTCACTGAATTATTTAAATATGTGCCAGGCCCGGACTTTCCGACCGCCGGCATCATCAACGGATCGGGTGGTATCCGGGAGGCCTATTGCACCGGTCGGGGGCGGATTTATGTACGGGCGAGAACTCATTTCGAGACGGACAAGGACGGCAATCCCTATGCCCTGGTGGTCACCGCGCTGCCTTACCAGGTCAACAAGGCGCGTCTGCTGGAGAAGATCGCCGAACTGGTGAAGGAGAAGAAACTCAGCGGTATCCGCGAATTACGGGATGAATCCGATAAGGACGGGATGCGCATGGTGATCGAGCTGCGCCGTGGCGAAGTCCCCGAGGTGATCCTGAACAATCTCTATAAACAGACACAGATGCAGAGCGTTTTCGGCATCAATATGGTGGCCCTGGATGGTGGCCGTCCGCGTCTGATGAACCTCAAGGACATTCTTACGTCCTTTATCAGCCATCGTCGTGATGTGGTGACCCGGCGAACCCTGTTTGACCTGCGCAAGACGCGCTCCCGGACCCATATCCTGGAAGGCCTCGCCGTAGCCATGGCCAATCTCGATGCTGTTATCGCCCTCATCAGGCAGGCGGCGACGCCTGCGGAGGCAAAATTACGGTTGCTGGAGCCGTACTGGCCGCCAGGCGTGGTCAGTACCCTGCTGCAACGCAGTGACAGTCGGATCTCCCGACCGGATGACCTCGCTGCAGCGTACGGGTTGCAGGAAGGGGGGTACCGGTTGTCCGAGATACAGGCCCAGGCTATTCTCGACCTGCGCCTGCAGAAGCTGACCGGTCTGGAACAGGACAAGATAGTACAGGAGTATGACGAACTGCTGGCTCTGATCCGGGACCTGCTGGACATCCTGGCGCGGCCGGAACGGTTGATGCAGGTGATTCGCGAAGAGCTGAGCACCATCTGCAATGACTTCGGTGATGAGCGGCGCACCGAGATCGTGGAGGATCAGGAGGACCTCAGCATGGAAGACCTCATCACCGAGGAGGATGTGGTGGTGACCCTTTCTCACGCCGGTTATGCCAAGTCGCAACCGGTGACCGCTTATCGCAGCCAGCGGCGCGGCGGTAAGGGTAAGACCGCCACCACCTTCAAGGATGAGGACTTTATCGACAAGCTGTTTATTGCCAGCACCCACGCTACCATCCTCTGTTTTTCCAGTCGCGGCCGGATTTACTGGCTGAAGGTCTATGAGCTTCCCCAGGCCAGCCGCATCGCGCGCGGCAAGCCGATCGTAAACCTCCTGCCGCTGGTTGAAGGAGAGCGGATCAATGCAGTGCTTCCGGTCCGCGATTTTGAGGGCGACAAGTATCTGTTCATGGCGACGACCGACGGAACGGTCAAGAAAACCCCGCTAACGGAGTTTTCCAGACCACGCGGAAGCGGTAAATTTGCCATCGAGCTGGTCGAAGGTAATCAGCTTATCGGCGTGGAGCTCACGGATGGAAACCGGGATATCATGTTGTTCAGTGATGCCGGCAAGGTAATACGTTTTCGTGAAGATGATGTGCGGCAGATGGGTAGAACCGCCAGAGGCGTCAGAGGCATCAGGCTTGGTCGCGGCCAGCGTGTCATATCTCTCAGTATCGCGGAGCCCGACACTACCGTGCTCACGGTTACGGCAAACGGATTCGGCAAGCGCACATCGATAAATGATTACCGGGCGCAGGCCCGGGGTGGGCAGGGTGTGATTTCCATCCAGACGAATCAGCGTAATGGCGCCGTGGTTGGGGCAACCATGGTCAACGAGCATGACGAGATCATGTTGATCAGTGACCATGGCACTCTTATCCGGACACCGGTACAGGGAATCTCGGTGGTTGGCAGGAATACCCAGGGAGTAAGAATCGTAAAACTGAATGAAGGCGAGAAACTCGCCGGTCTGGAGCGTATGGTGGAGAACTACAATGACGAAGAAACAGGTTTATAATTTTGCCCCCGGCCCAGCCATGTTACCGGCGGATGTCTTGGTGCAGGTACAGGCGGAATTTCTCGATTACCGGGGTACCGGCATGTCGATCGTCGAGATGAGTCACCGTTCGAAAGAATTCGGGGGTATAGCCGAGGAATCGGAACGCGACCTCAGAGGACTGCTTGCCATTCCCAAGAACTACAAAATCCTGTTTCTGCAAGGAGGTGCAACCAGCCAGTTTGCCATGGCGCCCATGAACCTCCTGGCGAGTGGCGGAACCGGAGATTACCTGCATACCGGTATCTGGTCCGGAAAGGCGATTGACGAGGCTCGCAGGCACGGTAAGGTCCATATCGCCGCCACCTCCGAGGCGCAGAATTTCATGATTATCCCGGCTCGGGCGACCTGGCGCTTGAGTGAGAATCCCGCCTATCTCTATTATGCAGCGAATGAAACCATCGGCGGCGTCGAATTCCAGACTGTGCCGGAGGCTGGAGAGATCCCGCTGGTCAGTGATATGACTTCGAATTTCCTGTCCAGACATTTTGATGTCAGCCGCTTCGGCGTAATCATCGCCGGTGCGCAAAAAAATATCGGACCTGCCGGTCTGGTGGTCGTGATTATCCGGGAGGATCTGATCGCTAAACCCAGTGAACACCTGCCGACACTATATGATTATGCTGTGATGGCGGAAAATGGGTCGATGTACAATACACCCTCGACCTTCGGGTGGTATGTGGCCGGCCTGGTATTCAAGTGGATCCGGGATCAGGGCGGTGTGGCCGCGATGGAACGGAACAGCATCGCCCGCTCGGATAAGCTCTATAAAACAATCGATGACAGCGGGTTCTATCACAACCCGGTGGCGCCAGAGCACCGATCCCGGATGAACATCCCGTTCACGCTGGCTGATGAATCCCTCAACGACGCTTTCCTGAAAGAGGCCAAGGCCAACCAACTGGTCGAACTCAAGGGGCATCGAAGTGTCGGGGGAATGCGGGCCAGCATGTACAATGCCATGCCCCAGGCCGGTTGTGATGCTCTGGTGGAATTCATGCTGGATTTCGAAAAACGCCACGGCTGATCGATCCGGAGGGTACGTTGCAGCAATGAATGACGAATCCAAACTGGCCGGCATCCGCACGCGCATTGACGAGATTGATACTGAGCTGCTTGATCTGATCAGCCAGCGGGCCGCTCTGGCCCTGGAGACCGCCTCAATCAAAAAGGGATCCGGCGAGGGAATATCCCTCTACCGACCGGAACGTGAAGCTCAGGTACTGCGGCGACTGGCCGAGATCAATCCTGGACCGCTACACCGGGAAACCGTCACTCGCCTCTTCCGCGAGATCATCTCCGCCTGCCTGGCCCTGGAGCAACCCCTTAATATCGCCTACCTGGGGCCGGAAGGAACCTTCACCCAGACTGCGGTATTCAAGCATTTCGGCGGGTTCGTTATGACAACCGCCCTGCCGGCCATAGATCATGTCTTCCGGGAGGTCGAGGCGGGCACCTGCCAGTATGGTGTCGTTCCCATCGAAAATTCAATCGAAGGGGTGATCAACCACACCCATGATCTGCTCATCAATTCAAGCCTGAAGATTTGTGGCGAGGTCGAGCTCCGCATCCATCAACATCTGATGAGCCGTGCAGAAAACCTGGCTTCCGTCAGGCGCATCTATTCCCACCAGCAATCGCTGGCCCAGTGCAGGATCTGGCTGGACAACAATATGGCCGGTATCGAGCGACTGCCCACGAGCAGCAACGCCGAGGCCGCGCTTCTCGCCGTGAGCGAGAGCAACGCGGCGGCCATTGCCGGTGAGACTGCGGCCTCCTGCTATGAATTAACGATCCTCAAGCGCAATATCGAGGATGAGAGCGACAACACCACCC
>Ga0156099_1189_pt2 | contig 9667 bp, 11 predicted proteins | sample RifCSPlowO2_02_FD_107752 | JGI IMG/M metagenome (GOLD analysis project Ga0156099, IMG submission 107752) | Gammaproteobacteria bacterium RIFCSPLOWO2_02_FULL_56_15
AGGTAAAGGGCCTCCTGGAGTGGTTCGGGTGTATCGATACGTACGAGGATACGGTCTGAAAATTTCAGTCGGCCGATCATTCCGATAGCAGTGGTTGTTCGATCCGGGTCACGGTATCGCCACATGTACTGATCGAACAGACCCATGAAGTGCCGCTCCATAATCGACTGGATTTCCCTGATCCCGGTTTGTGCCGCAAAGGCTGTGATCATTGCGGTTATCATCAGGATGCCCCAGGTGCTGGAACGGTATCTGCGGGGGCGCAGACCCCACAGCACCAGGGCCAGCAGGAAGCAACAGACAACGAAGAACCAGATCGTCCGAACGTTGCCGGCACTCGCGGACAGCAGGCATAGCATGCAATAGGGCAATCCCAGATCCAGTTCCGCGGACAGGGGCATGTTACGCCGTCGCTCCATGCGCCTCAGGCTGATGAAGAGAGAACTCAGTCTGATCGTCCCACGCAAACTGTATCGCTGCGCGAGGACCAGCAGGAACAATACCAAAGGCAGGATGGCTAATATTACATAGATACCCCCGGCGCCCTTTTCATTGAATATATAAAGGATGGCGAAGAAGAATAGGACGCCGGAAAGGTCCGTCAGACGATTGAAATCCCTGTCGCCGATGTGCCAGCGCCAACGTACCCGGTTTGACAATTCCAGCAGCAGAGCCATGGCTACGGCATAAGGAAGCAGACTATTTTGCCAACCCCACACCAGGAGGACGGCGCCGATGAGAAATGGCGGGGCAGGACGCAACTGTGCCGGATTATTACGCATTTTTAGCGAGGGAGATGATCGAGTCGTTCCTGAATGCCCCCGCACGGAAGGCAGACAAACCGGCACCGGCTGCTGATAGTGATACCCGGATCAACCGGTTCTGAGTGTTCCTGGACCAGGAGCACATATAAAGGCATGGAAACGGCAAGCAATTGTTCCAGCAACTTGCGCCGTTGATCATCCCACCTCAGAAAGATGCAAATCAGGCCGCTGGTTTCGCTTGCATGGCGCATGATCAGCTCATGCAGGACGAGAAATGGTTGATCACGACAGGGCTCCACGCATGCCAGAATCTCCAGCATGCTGTCCGGTTCCGCCAGTCCTCGTCCGGCAGTGAAGCGGTAGGCTTGTGAACCGACAAACATCAGATCCAGAAGGGAATCGAAACTGCGGCGAGTAAGAGTATTGGAGAAGGACGCCGCCAGGGAAACGGCTTCCTCAAATACCTGTACAGATTCAGCTTCGATAAAGGTATCCAGCAGCAATCCTTGACGGACGATAAATTCGTCCTGGAATTCCTTGACCACGGGGTGACCAATCTTTGCATAACTCCGCCAATGAATCGAACGCAAAGGGTCACCCGGGCGGTATTCACGCAGTGAGATGAACTCCTGGGAATCTCCGATGATGTTTACCGCGTTTAGACCACTTTGCTGGTATTTTCTGCCTCCCGGCAGTTCCGGTACGGGTACCTTGTACAAGCGGGGAAGGATCAACAGGGAATCCTGCAAGACACTGCTGCGAATGGATTGCATCAGACCGAGGGGATCGGGACGGGCAATCTTGGCGGCACAGAATTGCAGGTATCCTCGCCTTACAGGTTGTAATTCCACCAGCACCTCGGTACTGTCTTTGGCTGCCAGATCATCGATTGCCACGGGTTGGATGGATGCCCCGCGCTTTTTTTCAATCATGCCGATCAGCCTTGGGTAACCAACGGATCGATCAAACCAGTTCCGGTTACTGTCTTCCGGATCGATGGCGCCAAAGAATTCTTCCCGATCCGGTAATGGAGCGTACAGTTCATCCATCAGAACCAGGTCGCGTTGCGGCCTATCACCAAGGTTTTTCAACTGGATCTTGTATTTCAGAACTTGACCGACAGTTCCGAACTCGGGCAATTGGCGGCGCAATTGAAATTTACCACGGAATGACAGGCTCGCAAGAAACGACAGGATTAGAAAGGCCGCACAGAGGGAACAGATCTGGAATGCCAGGGTCTGGCGAGTATCAAAGCCGAAGATCCCGGAGAATATGAGTGTCCCGAAGATCAGGAGACCACCGGGTGTGAATCGATCTCGCGAGACTCTGCTGATCCTGTAAACCAGGCGGAAATTGAAAAACAATAGCCTCCGCAACATGCCTTCAACCGGGAACCGGAACGGTTTTGATGATTTCCTCAACCACGTGGGTACTTGTCATCCCCGAGAATCTGGCCTGTGAGTCGAGCATCAACCGGTGAGCGATGACCGGTACGGCAATCTCCTGAATGTGGTCGGGAGTGACGTACTCCATGCCGTCAAATATTGCGAGGACCTGGGAGGTCTTCATCAGGGCCAGCGATGCACGGGGACTGGCGCCGAGCAGAACACCGGCAAAGTTGCGGGTCCCGCGGATCAGAGAGACGATATAGTGTTTCAATTCCTCGCTGATTCGGATACCGAATGCCTGGGTCCTCAGATCGAGCAATTCGGTTCTCGAAACACAGGCAGATATTCCGTCCAGAGGGTGCCGTGCAGTTTGCTCGGACAGAATTTGCACCTCGTCTTCCGGACGTACGTAACCCAGCCCATAGCGAAGTGCAAAGCGATCCATCTGCGCCTCAGGCAGAGGATAGGTGCCGTGAAATTCGATTGGATTCTGCGTGGCGATAACGAAAAACAGTTTATCCAGCGGACGTACAACACCATCAACGCTCACCTGGGATTCGGCCATGGCCTCCAGCAGGGCGGACTGCGTTCTCGGGGATGCCCGATTGATCTCGTCGGCCAGCAGGATATTGGAAAACACCGGACCCTGATGAAAATGGAAATGTTGATCACGCTGATCAAAGACCGATACTCCGAGGATATCGGTAGGCAGGAGGTCAGGCGTAAACTGGATACGTCGGTATTCTGCATCGATGGATTTCGCAAGTGCCTTGGCCAAGGTCGTCTTGCCGGTGCCGGGGACGTCTTCCAACAGGACATGTCCACCGCTGATGAAGGCCGCCAGCAGCTTGCGGATAGCATTTTCCTGCCCCTTGATGACTTTGCAGATGTTACCGGAGATTGCCTCGAAAGTTTCTTTACCGGACATGGGATAATTAATCAGAATATGGTTTCAGTGGTTCTCAGGTTTCAGTACCGGCACTTGCGAATCAAACATAATTACAGGTTTATGCGTCCACTTCCCGGATGAATTGCATCAGCGCCCTACGGTCTTTCTTGGTTGGCCGGCCGTGTGCATGCACCAGCGATGTGTTTGCCTCAAGTTGCAGCATCACCAACTCACGCTCTGCTTTCCCGGTCTCCGTTTCCTCATATAATCCAGCCGCTGCGGCAGCGTTCAGCCGCTGGGCAGACAGGGCAAAGACCCTGATCTCCATATTGACCGGTCCCTGCCTGATCTTCAGGATCGTCCCGATCCGGACCAGGTGGGAAGGTTTGCAACGCTCTCCCTCGGAGTGTATCTTGCCAGTACGTATAGCGACATTGGCCAGTGCCCGGGTTTTGAAAAAACGAGCACACCATAACCACTTGTCCAGACGCATGCTCTCCTGCGGATCTTTTCGCAAACTCATCATCCTGATCCTTGCACAAAGTCTTATTGTACTCCCGGCGACCTTTGCGGCCCAGAGCCTGTATTTGCGTATATCCCCGGCAACCCATTAAAGTGCTCCTTGGTTCCCTTTCCCCCTGGTGGCAGGTTGTGATTGATGGGCAGCAGAGAAGATTGGCCGTAATGCTGACGTATATGCCATGGCTGAGGTATGATCTGCTTGCATCAGCCATTCATTACATCCGGAGTCAATCATGCCTGATGGTTTACAAAGAGAGTTTGTACCCCTGAATCTGACGGTTCTGGTGGTTTCGGATTCACGTACCGAGAAGACCGACAAGTCCGGGAAACTCCTGGAACAACGCCTGATCGACGCCGGGCACAAGCTATACGAAAAGAGGATCGTCCCCGATGATGTATATCGGATACGTGCAATTGTGGCGGGTTGGTGCGCCGATGAACAGGTTAACGCAGTATTGACCACAGGCGGGACTGGAGTTACCGGTCGTGACGGAACTCCGGAAGCGCTCCGGGTCCTGTTCGAAAAGGAGATAGAGGGCTTCGGGGAACTTTTCCGGATGATATCGTATGAAGAGATTGGGACTTCAAGTATCCAGTCGAGGGCAATCGCCGGGGTATGCAATGGCACGTATGTCTTTTGCCTGCCGGGCTCGTCAGGAGCCTGTGCCACGGGTTGGGACAAAATCATCGCCCGGCAATTGGATTACCGCACTCAGCCCTGTAACTTGGTTGAACTCATGCCGAGATTGCGTGAGCGATGATGATATATCCTCAGCAGAATTCCCCGCGGTCTACCCGCGGGTTCATTTTAGTGCTGACCCTGCTCGGATGCGCTTCGGCATGGTCCAGTGAATTCGTGCTGGATGACAGCGGGGATACGGTGGTCGGGGAGATCCGTCATACCCGGTCCCGCTATGAGGATACCATACCCTATATCGCCAGACGTTTCGGTTTGGGTTACCAGGAAATTAAACTGGTAAATCCGGATCTGGATACCTGGATCCCCGGTGAGGATAAGGAGATCGTCCTGCCGCTGCATTTCGTCCTGCCGCAGGCGGAAAAGACCGGATTGGTGCTCAATGTGCCGGAGATGCGGCTCTATTATTTCCCTCCGGCAGCACCGGGTGAGCCGCGCAAGGTGATCACCTATCCGCTGGGTGTCGGCCGTGAGGGCTGGCACACGCCCTATACCAAGACCCAGATCACGGCGAAAACGAAAAACCCTTCCTGGACGCCACCGGAATCCATCCGCCAGGAACATGCTGAAAAAGGGGATTTTCTACCGCGGGTGGTGGGTCCGGGTCCGGACAATCCCTTGGGTGTCTACGCCATGCATATGGGGCTCCCATCCTACCTGATCCATGGCACGAACAAACCGTACGGAGTTGGCATGCGTGTGAGTCACGGATGCATTCGTCTTTATCCAGAAGATATCGAGGCATTGTTCGCCAGTGTCCGTATCGGAACAAGAGTAAATATTGTCAATCAGCCTTACAAGATAGGGGTCAAGGGAGATGAGATCTTCCTCGAGGCGCATCCGTTCCTGGAAGAAGATCGGGACGAGTACTCAGGCAGCCTGACCAGCGTGGTCCGGATGCTGGTTAATATTACCCAGGACAATAGCTACGAGATAGACTGGAAACTCGCCCAGCAGGTGGTCGATGAATTACGCGGGATACCCGTGACGATAGGCAGGCTGAAGGAAGCGAACGACTTGTCCAAAGATATCGATCCCAGGGTTGTGGATCGCATGGAGTTGCAGATGGAAACCACCCTGCCGGATACCGAAGTCTTGAAGTAACAATTACCGGTGAGCGGATTGCAAAAAAAAACCCTGTGTGTGGCACAGGGCTTTTATCGTTTGCCGAATCGCCAGAAACTTATTTCTTCATTGCGTTCTCGAAGGCACGGTCAATCTTCGCAGAGTTTTCATTGCAGCAAGCCTGCGCGGAATCCGCGGCTGACTGGGCATTCTTCGCGGCATCCAGTGCTTGATTGGCCGTCGACTGGGCATTGCCAGCGCTTGAGGCTGCGCTGTTAGCTGTCGCCAAGGCCTTGTCAGCGGTATCCTGAATCTGCTTAATCTGCTCGGTTGTCGCGCAACCGGCCAACAGGCTGAGCAGCATGGCAATAACAAGGGTTTTTTTCATAGTTGCTTCTCCTAGTACTTATCTTGTTGGATAGGTTCTATCCGGTTAACGCGGCACTCCGGTTTGCATGATGATGACTGATTTGAACAACATTATCAAATAGTTTCAGCCCCGGTGAGCAGGCCACTCGGAGGCTATTATAGCATTTTACGTAGCAGGAATTTAAGTACTATTTTCGAACCATCATTGGCGGCTGAAAGCCAGAGGCCGTCCGGAAAATCGTGTCTTCAGAAAATTCATCTGGTCGGCTAGAATTTTCCGGTTGGACAAGGCGAGGTATTCCGCCCAGTTGGGTTCATAGGGGACCGCCAGCAGCGGCATGCCTGCTTCTTCCGGTTTACGGTTACCCTTTCTCGTATTGCAAGATTTGCATGCGGTGACGACGTTGGGCCAGATATCCTTTCCGCCACGGGAGATCGGTCTGACATGATCCCGTGTCAGACCATAGTCTGGAAACTGGTGCCCGCAATACATGCAGAGGTTGGCATCCCGGTAGAATAATTCTCTGTTAGTCAGTGGTGGAATGGTTCTTTTCGGATGTCTTTTGGGATTCGAGCGCTTGACGGCGATGATCGAACTGATATCGATTGACGAGCGGTGACCGGTACTGCGGCAGATCCCGCCGTGGAGACGGAAGGCCTGATCGCCAGCAGTCCAGGCAATCATATCCCGGCTGTAAAGGCACACGGCAACTTGCCAGGGAATCCAGGTTATCGGTGAACCCGAAAGGTCCAGTCGCAGGATAAGTGGCGGCATTGTGTCTCTACCCAGTTGATTGGGAGCACTGCATGTCGCGTGTGCCCCGCTATTGTTTGCTATCTAGTGTACCTGCATGTCTTATTGGATATATATTATCCAGAGCATAATTCTACAGTAAATAAATTACAGGAACAAACATGAAGGAAATCGATAATCTGGTTGAAATCATGAAAACTTTGCGCGATCCCGAAACGGGGTGTGCATGGGATCGGGTGCAGACGATCAAGTCCATCTTGCCCTACAGCATTGAAGAGATCCATGAATTGGCGGAGGCCATTGATTCAGGCGAGTGGGGTGCTGTGCGCGACGAACTGGGTGATTTGCTGTTCCATATCGTCTTTTATGCGCGCATGTCGGAAGAGGCGGGTCATTTTGATCTTGCGGATGTTGTCCGCGGGATCTGTGAGAAACTGCTGAGAAGGCATCCGCATGTGTTTGGTCCGATCGAAGACCAGGGAGCCCCGATGTTCGAATCCTGGGAGCAGATAAAACAGGCCGAACGCGAAGAGCGTTGGGCGTCCGGCGATCCGCAACCGGGGGTCCTCGCCGGGATCGGGAAATCCATGCCGGCCATGATCCGTGCGGTAAAACTTCAGAAACGTGCCGCCTGTGTGGGTTTTGATTGGCCGGATCGCCTGCCGGTCCTGGATAAGCTGGAGGAGGAAATCGCTGAACTGAGACATGAAATACTACACACCCGGGATGATGAAAGGATTGGGTCGGAGCTCGGTGATGTCTTGTTCAGTTGCATCAACCTGGCGCGTCATTGTGGTATCGATCCGGAAAATGCCTTGCGATTATGCAACCGCAAATTTGAACGGCGTTTCGGTTATATCGAAGCCAGGCTGGCAGGACAGGGCAGGAGTCTTGGGGATACCGGGTTGGAGGAACTGGAAGCCTTATGGCAGGAATCGAAGAATTCAGTGTCTACCAATCACGATCCTCAGCTCTAATTGACGGGATGCTGGAGGGTGAGGATGAATCGGCCTGCCCGGCTTACGACTTGACCGTACTCAGCATGGCGTAGGCGGAATGGGTGTGGATGGATTCGAAGTTTTCCGATTCGACAGTATAGGCGCTGATCCGATCATCCTGATTGAATTTCACTGCAACATCCCGTACGAGATCCTCGACGAATTTCGGGTTGTCATAGGCATGTTCCGTAACATATTTCTCATCCGGCCGTTTCAGCAGGCCGTAAAGTTCGCAAGAGGCAACCTTCTCCACTGTCTCGATCAGTTCCTCAATCCAGATGAAATCCCTCATCCTGACCAGGATGGTTACATGCGATCGCTGGTTATGCGCACCCCGTTCTGAGATATCCTTGGAACAGGGACACAGGCTGGTTACGGGTACGATGATCTTCACCGAGACCGTGGGTTTTCGGTCCTGGATCTCCCCGATGAATGAGACTTCGTAATCCATGAGGCTCCGTACCCCGGAGACCGGCGCTGATTTTTTCATGAAGTAGGGGAAAGTCATCTCGATATGGCCGGCTTCCGCATCCAGGATCTCCGTCATTTCTTTGATGATGCGCTTGAAAGATTCTACCGTGATCTCATATTCATGGTTATTGAGGATCTCGACGAACCTCGACATATGGGTGCCCTTGAAATTATGGGGCAGACTTACGTACATATTGAAACGGGCTACTGTGTGCTGTTCACCGCCCGAGCGGTCACTGACCACGATGGGATGCTTGATGTCCTTGATGCCTACCCTGTCGATCGGAATATGGCGAGTATCCCGGCTGCTCTGGAGATCAGAGATAGGATCGCTTACTTCGTGCACTGCATGATTCATGAAATAACCCCTCCAGTCGAAAGCTGGGTCTCTCCGTCAGGATCCGCTGCTCGGCCGCATGCGACCGGTTTCTTGATACTTTAACCTAGTATTTTACTCGGTAATTATTTATAGATCACCACCTGCAGTGTCAGCTTACCGAGAAAGGCTATTTTTCTCTGTTTACAATGTAGTCTGCCAGCCAACGTAAAACATCGGCATTTTCATCGAAATCCGCGATACTGGCCAGGGCCCGTCCGTGTAATTCCAGCGCGGCCTGTCTTGCTCCTTCCAGACCGAGGAGCAGAGGGTAGGTAGGTTTGTTGCGGGCGATGTCTGAACCCTGGGGTTTTCCAATGACCTCGGTATTCCCTTCAATATCGAGGATATCATCCCGGATCTGGAAGGCGAGCCCGATACAGCGGGCATATTCCGATACCTGGACCAGCCGTTGCTGCTCCACGTCCTGCAGGGACAGTGCCCCCAGCTCCACGCAGGATCGGATCAGGGCCCCGGTTTTATGCAGGTGCATGTTTTCCAGTTGCTGCAGGTTTAACTGTCTGCCGACTGCTGCCAGATCGATAGCCTGACCGCCCGCCATCCCCTTGGAGCCACTGGCTACTGCAAGAATATCGATCATGCGGATGCGTTGATCGGGTGCGACCCGGATCCCGGGATCATGAGAGAGGACGTGGAATGCAAGCGCCTGAAGTGCGTCACCAGCCAGGATGGCAGTGGCCTCGCCGAATACCTTGTGACAGGTGGGTTTGCCTCTCCGCAGGTCATCATCGTCCATGGCCGGAAGATCATCATGGATCAGGGAATAGGCGTGTATCATCTCGATGGCCACTGCCGGACCGTCCAGTTCCTCACAAGGTACGCCAAAGGCCTTGCCACTGGCGTAAACCAGAATCGGACGGATGCGCTTGCCATTACCCAGCACGGCATAACGCATGGCTTCATGCAGATGCCCGGGTTCCATCTTTGGGCCCGGCAACCAGTGGTCAAGCGCCGTCTCCACTCGATCCTGGTAGGCCTTGATGTGATTTCCGATGCTATCGGTTGACGACATGGTAATTACTCTTTCTGGTCCGTTTCCTTGAAGTCGGTGAGGACCTCAGCGCCATTTTCCTGCAGCAGTATCTGCACTTTTTGTTCGGCCTCGGTCAGGGCTTTCTGGCAGGCCCGGGTCAAAGTTATCCCTCGTTCAAAATTGCGGATCGATTCTTCGAGTCCCAGATCGCCGCGCTCCATCTGCTCGACTATGGCCTCGAGTTCCGCCAGGGTTTGTTCAAAGTTAAATTCCAGTTTCTTTTTCACCACGCTTGCAACTCCCGTGTCCAAACTCCTTGGAATGTTATCAAGAGAGCCGAGCTTAGGATAACTTTTTCTTACCGGTAATATTCAACACGA
>Ga0156099_1179_pt5 | contig 9516 bp, 8 predicted proteins | sample RifCSPlowO2_02_FD_107752 | JGI IMG/M metagenome (GOLD analysis project Ga0156099, IMG submission 107752) | Gammaproteobacteria bacterium RIFCSPLOWO2_02_FULL_56_15
GGTAGTGCGCAAGGAGATTCCCCAGTGGTTCATCCGCATCACCGAGTATGCCGATGAACTCCTGGCCGGGCTGGATCGATTGCCTGGATGGCCGGAGCAGGTGAAAACCATGCAGCGCAACTGGATCGGGCGCTCCGAGGGCGTGGAAGCAGAGTTCGGTATCGCCGGGACGGATACCACACTCGGTATCTTCACCACCCGCCCAGATACCATCATGGGCGTGACCTACATGGCGGTGGCTGCCGAGCATCCCCTGACAGTCCAGGCAGCCCGGGACAACCCGGCCATCGCTGCTTTCATCGAAGAGTGCCGGCACGCGGGGACCTCCGAGGCCGAACTCGAAACCATGGAAAAGAAAGGCATGCCGCTGGGTGTGGATGCGATCCATCCGCTGACCGGCCGCACGATCCCCCTGTGGGTCGCTAATTTCGTCCTCATGGGTTATGGGACCGGCGCTGTGATGGCGGTTCCCGCCCACGATCAACGGGACTTCGAATTCGCACATAAATATGGACTCCCCATCCAGCCGGTGATCTTCCCGGACGATGGCAGCGATCCCGGCATCGAGCATGGCGCCTATATGGATGCGGGGGTACTGAGAAATTCAGGCAGCTTCGATGGACTGCAATCCGAGACCGCCAAGGGCGCCATTGCCGACGCCCTGGAACAGGCCGGACGGGGCCGGCGCAAGCAGCATTTCCGCCTCAGGGACTGGGGGGTATCCCGGCAGCGCTACTGGGGAGCACCGATCCCGTTCTTCAACCTGCCGGACGGCGGCGTCATCCCAGTGCCGGCCGAGCGGTTGCCCGTTCTATTGCCGGAAGAAGTGGTGATGGACGGGGTACGATCCCCCATCAAGAACGATCCGGAATGGCGCCGGGCAGAACACGACGGCCGGGCAGTGGAGCGCGAGACCGATACCTTCGACACTTTCATCGAATCCTCCTGGTATTACGCCAGGTTCTGCTGCCCGGACAACGACACCAGCATGCTTGACGAACGAGTGAACTACTGGCTGCCGGTAGACCAATATATCGGCGGCATCGAGCACGCGGTCCTGCATCTTTTATATGCCCGATTCTTTCACCGGCTCATGCGTGACCTGGGACTGGTACGACATGATGAACCCTTCACCAATCTACTGACCCAGGGAATGGTTCTCAAAGATGGCGCGAAGATGTCGAAATCCAAGGGCAATACCGTCGATCCCCAGGAGTTGATCGATAAGTACGGCGCCGACACGGTACGCCTCTTCATCATGTTTGCGGCGCCGCCGGATCAGAGTCTGGAATGGTCCGATAGCGCCGTGGAAGGGGCCTTCCGCTTTCTGAAAAGACTGTGGAAATTCGCCGCAGGTGTGGTGGACCTGCCCCGCAGCGACCCCGCTGGTCTTGAGTGGAGCCCAGAGCAGCGGGAGATCCGGCGGCGCATCCATGAGACCATCGCCAAGGTTAATGACGATATCGGCCGCCGTTATACATTCAACACTGCAATCGCGGCAGTGATGGAATTGCTGAACCTTCTGGTCCGTATGGAAAGCTCGACAGCAAGTGACCAGGCCCTGCTACACGAAGGCCTGGATACGGTGGTGCGCCTGCTCGCGCCCATCGTGCCTCACATCACGGAGGCCATCTGGCGGGCGCTGGGACACCAGCAAGCCTTGGTGGACGCCCCGTGGCCTGAAGCCGATCCCGATCTTGTGCGGCGGGACGAGATTACCCTGGCTGTCCAGGTTAACGGAAAACGCCGGGATGAGATCGTGGTCTCCGTGGATGCCACCGAGGAGCTAATCAAGGCGACAGCCATGGGCAGCGAAAATACCCGACGTTTTATCGAGGGGCATCAAGTACAGAGGGTCATCATCGTGCCCAGGCGCCTGGTCAATATTGTCATCTCCTGAAGCAGCGACACACCGCTTCCGGACTTGTCAGAAACCGGTGTTGTCCCGTATCCTGCGGGGCAGGGGAATGCCCCACCGGAATGTGACCATGAACGCTCACCACCTGCTGCTCATCACCACCTTGATCCTGTCCGCCTGCGGTTTCCAGTTGCGGGGCGCGGGGGGGATCACGGCGGCCGGGGTCGGCAGCATCCTGATCGTGGCGCCTGCGGATAGCGCGATAGCCGCGGAAGTACGCACGCAGTTGCAAATGGCGGAGGCCAAACTCGTACAGACGACCGAGCAGGCCGAGCTGATCCTGTCTCTGGACGGTGAGCATTTCGAACGGACCATATTGAGTGTCTCGCCAGATTCGGGCAAGGTGGAGGAGTACCTGCTCACACTCGGGATCCATCTCTCGCTCACTGACCGTACATCCCAACCCCTGCTGGCCGGGGAACACCTCACCGCGAGCCGTGACTATCCCTTCGATGAAAATGCGGTGCTCGGGATGTTCAGCCTGGAAACCAGGATCCGGGAAGACCTGTCCCGGCAGATCGCCGCCGGCATCATCAGACGGCTGAATGCCGCCTCCGGAAACTGAAATTCCCTCAATGCCCGGAGTGACATCAGCAGGTTTTTATACAACCTGCTTCTTAGATTTCCGGCTTGAATTCCCCTTCGGCCGCCGCCACACGGAAAGCGCGTGTCAGATGCACATAATTACTATAGAGCGTCTTGATTTCCCTGACATAGTAGGCGGTCTGGCCGCAACGGCAGAGGCGCAATAGCTCTCCCTCTTGCTGCTTTGGCTTGGCCATCACCAGCAAGGCTTGCTCCACATTGTTGAACCACAGGTTTCTGTCCAGCTGCATCTTTTCCGCAAGGTCCCGGGCCTGCTCGATCCTGTTGAATCCGGCATTATAGGCCCCCAACGCGAACCAGGTTTTGTCATCACCGGGGATTTCATCCTCGAATCGATCCCGTAGAGAATCCAGATACCGGATGCCACCGTGTATACCGGCATCCGGATCGGTAGGATCGCCGATAGCCAGCAGTGCTACCGTTTCCGGCGCCAGTTGCATCAGCCCCGCAGCCCCGGCCTGTGAAACAGCGACTGGATTGAAACGACTTTCCTGATACATCTGCGCAACGATCAGGCGCCAGTCGAAGTCATACATCTCCGCATACTTGTGTACGATATCGTCATAGGGTGAAAGCCGGTCATAGGCAGCCAACAGGCTGTTCTCATCGTGATGTTCACCTGGGTTTTCGATGTACCTGGCATAGAGGTCATTGTAGAGGCTCATCCGGTACTCCCGCTGTAAAAACCGGTTGATTGCCGCCTGCAACAGCGGGTCGCTGCTACGGACGGCCCAGGCATGCGGCGTGGGATCCGTGAGTACGAAATGCGCCTTGAGATTCGCATGCTGGGCGGTCTCCGCCCGGAGCTGATGACTGCTGATGACGGTGAGATCGTAATCCCCCGCGGCGACCTTCATCAGGGTTGCTTCCATATTATTATCGCCTGCAGCGATTTTCAGTCCGACATCAATCCCCAGGTCTTTGATCCCCTGCAGGCTTTGCAGGTAGGGACTTTCCGGCGGCAGTACGATCTCTCGACCTGCCAGGTCTCGTAGATCCAGCAGCGGAGAGTCATATACCCTGCCGACAATAACCGGGGCCGAATAGTTATACGGCCTTGAATAGCTAATCCCGGCTTCCTGCGGTTGTTCGTCGTAGGGTAGCGAAGCGGCGATTATATCTCCTCTCCCCTGGCGCAATAACTCCTTCATCTCTTCCATGGAATTGCAGAGCACCACATCCAATCGCATGTGATGTTCCCTCGCGAACTGCCTGGCAAGCTCGTATTCAAAACCCTTCAACTTGCCCTTGTCGAAAAAATAATTGACCGGGTTCTCGTAGGTAATCAGACGGAGAACCTTACGTGATTTTAATTCCGTCAGGTCCTCGCGATAGGCGCCCGCGACATGACGTTCCAGCTGTTTCCGGGACAGGAACCGGTTAATAGAGTCCTGAAATTCCACCGAGCGGGCATGCAGCCCCCAGCTCAGTGCCGTCTCTTCGGTTACGTTCAGTGCAACATTGAGATCCTGGTAACCTGGCAGTAGGCTTTCCAGCAGCAGACCATCCAGGACTGCGAGGTCATACTGACCGCTCGCAACCCGTTCCAGGATCGTTTCCGGCGGCATCTCCTCCGGAAGCAATACCAGGTCCATTCCGGCATGGATAGCGGCGAGCTTCGAAAGTGCGGGGAGCGCGGTGGATGAGACCTTGACGAAGATCTGCCGGGTGGTCAGTGATTCCAGGTTTTCGAGATATCCGGTATCTGTCCGGCTCACTACCTGTTGACTGGAATAGCCCCAAGGGAAGCTGAAACCCGGGTGGAGCCCCGCGGGAAGTTCCAGCGCGATACGGGAACTCAGAATCATCTCTATACCGGGGTTCTGCAGGAGTGCAGCCACCTGCTCCACTCCGGTTTTTAGCCATATCACTCGACGGCCGCTTTCCCGCTGGAATTCCTCCAGCAGGTGGTTTTCCAGTGAATCGGAACCGCTGGACTCCGGCCAGTTTGGCGGAACGGCAATGTAGAGTAATTCCGGATCCTCGACGCTGGAGTGTAACTGCGGCCCTGCTTGAGTATTGCCACTTTGGGTGGGGTTGCTGCCTGCCTGGGTTGGGCTGGGCCCGGGCTGTTTCCCGCTCAGATAACCAAGACCGATGATACCGGTCAGCAGCATGAATCCAAGTATCCACCGGATACTTGTACCCACCCCGAATCGGATTGTAACCAGGTTGCCTGCTGTCAATCAGCACTCCCATATTCTGTATCCAGTCTTCGGGATTATAATTGATTTTATAAAGATCGCTATATATAGGATAAATATTGTATCTAATATACAACATATTGTGTGTACATCATGATCCCCTATTCAGTTGTGCAAGCTGCTCTGGAGAGCCCACATTCACCCATCCGCCGCTAAAATATTCACCCTGCACACGCATGGACGCCACCGCCTGGTGCAACAGCGGACCCAGCGGGAATGACGACTGGGTGCAGCCTTGAAATAACTCCGGGCGGAGGATCCCGATATTCCCGTAGGTCAAGCGCCTGCCTCTATCCTTGCACAACTGGCTCTCCTGGAGGCAGAAATCCCCGCCCGGGTAATCCACAGGGTTGTCCACCAGAACCAGGTAGGCCAAATCCACAGATTTCCCATGCAGCAGGGAAAAGTCGTAATCGGTAAACAGATCGGCGCTGATTGCGACAAAGGGCTCGTCACCCAGCAAATGCATGGCCTGCAGTATCCCCCCCCCGGTCTCCAGCGGCTGCTCACCCTCGGGTGAGTAGCGGATGTGGACACCGAATTGTCCGCCATCGCCGCAGAATTCCTCAATCATCCACCCCATCCGGGAATGATTGATGATGATCTCCGTATAGCCAGCCTGCGCGAGGTTTTCCAGGTGATATTGCAAGAGGGGTTTGCCGTGCACCCGCATCAAAGGCTTGGGCAGCCGGTCACTCAGCGGCCGCATTCTGCTGCCGATCCCGGCGGCAAGCAACATCACCTTCACGGACAAAGCCTTGTCTGCAGCGCGGGCAGCACGCGGCCCTGTATCAGAGTGACCAGGCCGGCCAGTTCGGGATAGCGGTGTTCAAGCTCGAGGATGTAAGAGAGTGTCCTGGGTATATCGCGTAAAAAACCGTCCTTTGCATCACGATGGTACAATCTTGCGAAGATGCCGCTGGCCTTCAGATGGCGCTGCACTCCCATCAGATCAAACCAGCGGATAAACTGTTCCCGATCCACGGCAGGATCCAGCTGCGGGGCCACCTTCCGGAAATACTCGGACAACCACTCAAGAATCTGCTCCGGCGGCCATTTGATATAACAGTCCTTCAACAGGGAAACCAGGTCATAACTGAGTGGTCCACACACGGCATCCTGGTAATCGAGCACCCCTGGATTCGCTTGCTTGGTGTGCATGAGGTTACGGGAATGATAATCCCTGTGTACAAAGGTTTGGGGTTGCTCAAGGGCGCTGGAGATCAGTGTGTCATATACCTTGTTCAGCATCCGTTCTTCGTTTGTATCGAGTCTGATATGCAGGTGTATATCGAGCAGCCAGTCCCGGAAGAGACGCAGCTCGGCCAGTAACAGCCTTTCGTCATAGACAGGGAGTCCTTTAACATCCGTTCTGTCCTGCATCCGGGCCAGTGCATCGATTGCATCGCTGTAGAGCTCTGCAGCATTGTGATCCGAGAGCAGATCGAGATAGAGCGTACTACCGAGGTCATCCATCAGAATGAACCCCAGGTCCGGATCACTGGCGTGAATCAAGGGAACATGGACACCGGCGTCTCTAAGCCTCCGGCTGATCTCCAGGAATGGCCTGCAATCCTCCTTGTCTGGCGGGGCATCCATGATGACCCGGGTGAAATTGCCGGTGTCGATCCGGTAATACCTCCTGAAACTGGCGTCTTCGGATGCCGGTTTGAGGGTATAAGAATCGAAGCCAAGGCCGTTCCTTATCCACTCATGGATTGATTCTAGTCTTCTGGTCATCGATATCACGCTGCTCCATCAGCGTGGTAGTATCCGATCGATTCCAGCCATGATTCAATCTGTTTTCACTCAAAGCCCACTAAGCCAGCCTTCGCGATCCTGGCATATCCCGGCCAGGTCGCTTTGGAGGAAAGTGCCGCTACTGGATTTTCCGGTTATGATAGCTCTGAACTGATTATTCCACGGCGTCTGAGGCAGATTCAACGATGAAGGACAGGACAAAGACAACACACACAACGGAGAACAAGAGGTTGCAGGCCCTGGGTAGGGCGGTCATCCGCACTGAAACTGCCGCAGTTCGGCAGCTTGCCGGCAGGATTGACCAAAATTTTGTTGCGGCATGCAAGCTATTGTTGGCCTGCTCGGGAAGGATCGTGGTGATCGGAATGGGGAAATCAGGTCATATCGGTGGCAAGATTGCCGCCACCCTGGCCAGCACCGGTTCGCCTGCTTTCTTCGTCCATCCTGCTGAGGCTAGTCATGGGGATCTCGGAATGATCACGGGTGAGGACGTAGTGATCGCCCTTTCGAATTCCGGTGAAAACGATGAAATTACAACCCTGTTGCCGGCCATCAAGCGCCTTGGGATCCCCCTGATCACCCTGAGCGGCAATCCCCAATCCACCCTGGGAAGAGCCGCCACGATTCATATCGATGTAAGCGTTGAAAAGGAGGCCTGCCCGCTGGGCCTCGCTCCCACCTCCAGCACCACCGCAACGCTGGTGATGGGTGATGCCCTGGCCATCGCGCTCCTGGAAGCGCGTGGCTTCGGTCCCGAGGATTTCGCGAGGTCACATCCCGGCGGCGTGCTGGGGCGCCGGCTGCTATTACGGGTGAACGACATCATGCATACCGGGAGCGGTCTCCCGAAAGTCAGGCAGGATACCCCTCTGCGCGATGCCCTGCTCGAAATGACCCGGAAGGGGCTGGGTACGACGGCTGTAGTGGATAAGCGGGACCGGATCCTCGGGATCTACACCGACGGCGATCTACGCCGATCACTGGATGCCGGTGTGGATGTACACCGTGTTCTGGTGGGAGAGGTGATGACCGCGAATTGCAAGACCATTTCCCCGGAGAGCCTGGCCTCGGAGGCGCTGAGCATGATGGAAAGCTGCAAGATCAACGCATTGCTGGTCGCCGGCGAGGACCGGGTACTGCTGGGCATGCTCAATATGCATGACTTATTACGAGCCAAGGTCGTATGAAAATAGCGGGGCCGAAACTGCTGGAAAAGGCAGCGTCGATCCGGTTCGCTGTCTTTGACGTCGACGGTGTCATGACCGGGGGAGAGATCCTGCTGGGACCTGACGGAGAGGAGTTCAAACGATTTCACGCGCAGGATGGACTGGGCCTGGTTCTGCTGTTGCGTTCCGGTATCGAGGTCGGGGTCATCTCATCCCGGCATTCGCAAGCAGTGTCCCGCCGCATGGAATCACTGGGCGTTCGGCATGTGTTACAGGGTCAGTCGGATAAACTGAAAGCCCTGCAAAGCCTTCTGGAAACCACGGGCATCGATGCCCGAGATACCGCCTTCACCGGAGATGATCTCGTTGATCTCCCGGCGATGCAAATTGCAGGATTGTCCATCGCGGTAGCCAATGCCCGGCCGGTGGTTCAACAACAGGCGGATTGGATCACCAGCGACCGGGGAGGAGAGGGCGCAGTGCGGGAGATCTGTGAGTTGTTGCTGGAGGCAAGGGGTATGCTTGTTCAACATATCAATCACTATCTCCGTAAGAATTGAGTTAGAACCGTGTGGCCGTGCGCGTGAGCCTGGATAAGCTCCGAGGCTGAACGAGGACATTTAAACTGTGTGAACATATTAGTGCGTTTGAAATATCAATACTCTGGGCGCGTATTTATACTGTTTGGCCTGCTATTGGTCACCGGCTTCAGTTTCTGGCTTTTGAACAACCTCACGGCTCCGGTGGAAATTGCTGCATTGCACGGTCGAAACCTGCCGGACTACTACATGGAGGATTTTTCCACCGTTATCATGGATCCTGATGGACTACCTTCACATCACTTGCGTGCATTGTATATTGCTCATTATCCAGATAGTGATTCCACCGAGTTGACACAGCCATCACTGGAATTCCGACAACAAGCGAATAATCCGGTTCATATATCCGCAGACAAAGGTTGGGTCACCAGCGGAAATAAGGTTATCCTCCTGGATGGTAATGTTGAGTTCCTGGAACAGGACCCTGCGGGTGCGATCTTGTTGCGGATTCGAACCATCAAGGCCAGGATTCTACCCGGCAATGGTTACGCAGAGACAGATCAGCATACTGAAATTACATCTTCTCGGGCTCATGTAACAGGTACCGGTATGAGAGCATACCTGCGCGATGGCAGGCTGGAGGTGCTGAGCAATGTACGTACTATCATCACTAAAAAGTAGTTTCCAGTCCACCCTGTCGGGTCTGCTGCTGGCTGCAAACCTGCAATCTGTGGCCGCCCTGACTTCGGATCAGGATCAGCCCATCGAAATCGAGGCAAGCTCATGGGAACTCGATGCCAGGAAGAACGTGACCGTATATACCGGAAACGTGGTGGTGAAACGGGGCAGCATCCGAATGACCGGCGAAAAAATGACCATCTATTATACTGAAAATGAGGAAATTGATTCCTTGATCGTGGAAGGAAATCCGGCAACCTACCGCCAGTTGCCTGACAACAGCCAGGTATATGATGAGAGCCGTGCCATGCGCATAGAGTTTCATGAATTCGAGAACCTCGTGATACTCATAGAAAAGGCGGAAGTCATTCAGGAGCGATCACGTTTCAGTGGTGATCGTATCGAATACGACACCAAACTCAGCCAGATAAAGGCCAGCAGTATTCCGTCAAATAATACTAACGAACAGCCTTCAGAAAATGGCCGGGTGAAGATTATCATCAAACCACGGCAGAAAAGTCCAGGGACTGAGCGCGCTTCACCATAACGTGTATATCTCCAAGCAGAGGTGCCCCCCTGCAACCTAATGACGGCAGCCTGTTTTTCAGGGAATAGCGGAACCATGAGTACACTTCAAGTAAGCA
>Ga0156099_1016_pt1 | contig 9492 bp, 6 predicted proteins | sample RifCSPlowO2_02_FD_107752 | JGI IMG/M metagenome (GOLD analysis project Ga0156099, IMG submission 107752) | Gammaproteobacteria bacterium RIFCSPLOWO2_02_FULL_56_15
CCTGTAACTGTATCTTGCAAGAGTCTCTGGTAAGTGCCTGCAAGATTGGTCGTTCCGCCAGACTGCTGTTTCCTCTGTGTACATTCAAGATTCCCGCCACCGGCAGGAAAGTTGGGCTGAACGATATCCTGGTATCCGAACCTCACAGGAAACACACTCGGAACTAACCGAAGGAGAAACAGCAATTGAAAAAAGTAATCAAAGTCATGGATACTTCCTTCCGCGACGGATTCCAATCGGTATATGGTGCGCGCGTCCTGACCAGGGATTTCATACCGGCGCTGGAGGCCAGCGTTGAAGCAGGTATCACTCATTTTGAGGCGGGCGGCGGCGCCCGGTTCCAGAGTCTCTTCTTCTACTGCAATGAATCCGCCTTCGACATGATGGACACCTTCCGTGAGAAGGTCGGCCCACAGGCGAACCTGCAAACCCTTGCCCGTGGCATCAATGTGGTCGCTCTCAGCCAGCAACCGCGTGACATCATCGATCTGCATGCCAAGCTGTTCAAAAAACACGGGATGACCACCATCAGGAACTTTGACGCACTGAACGACATCCGGAATCTGGAATACTCCGCGGAGCGAATCAAGCACCACGGACTCAAACACGAACTCGCGATAGCGATTATGGACCTGCCTCCCGGATGCGAGGGCGCGCATACACCGGAATTTTATCTGGATCGACTCCGCAAGGTTTTGGAGAAGGAAGTTCCCTTCGATTCCATATGTTTCAAGGATGCGACAGGCACTGCCAACCCCAGAAAGGTGTACGAAACCATAAAGGGAGCGAGAAAAATGTTGCCCGAGGGGACCCATCTCCGGATGCATTCCCATGATACGGTGGGGTGCGGGATCTCCCAGTACCTGGCGGCTGTGGAGGCAGGTGCAGACGGTATCGACCTGGCCAAGAGTCCGGTATCCGGGGGTACCTCCCAGCCCGATTTCATCAGTATGTGGCATGCCCTGAAGGGTACCGATTATACCCTCGATCTTGATTACGAAAAGATCCTAGAGGCAAGTGAGGTATTCGAGGAATGCATGAAGGACTATTTCGTTCCCCCCGAGGCGAAACAAATATCGCCGATCATCGCCATCTCCCCAATGCCCGGCGGCGCCCTGACGGCCAACACGATGATGATGCGCGACATTAATACACTGCATCTCTTTCCCAAAGTGATCAAGGAAATGTCCGAAGTGGTGAGAGTAGGAGGATTCGGCACTTCGGTAACCCCGGTTTCACAATTCTATTTCCAGCAGGCATATGCCAATGTCGCCATGGGTCGCTGGAAACGTATCACTCCCGACTACGGTGACATGGTGCTCGGTTATTTCGGACAGACCCCTGTCAGACCGGATCCTGAAGTGATCAAGCTCGCGGAAAAACAGCGGAAGAAGCCGGTATTCACCGGTAACCCCCTGGATCTTCCCGAACCCGGCATCCCCAAGGCGACCAGGATACTTGAGGAAAACCAACTGCCGGTGAATGATGAAAATATCTTCATCCTTGCGAGTTGTGAGAAGAAGGGGCTGGACTTCCTGCTGGGGAAATCCGTGGTCAACGTACGCAAGACCGTGCCTCTGCAGAGCCCCGATACAGTTACAGCCTGATTCGCCGAGATCCCCTGCAATGATCTGCATACGGGGTAGGATACTGCTGCCCCGGCTTCAAGTTCTCAGGAAAATGGGGGAGCTCGGTTCCCGGCTCTGGCAAATGCATCATAGGGAAATTCATCCACGGAAATAATCTCACTGACCCGAACTCTGAAATCGGTCAGTTGATCTGCCTCAGCCTGATTGAGGATTCCCGCCTCGCGCGCCGCCCCGATCTGTTCCATTCCTGACAACCCCGCAAGCCTGCCTTGCTTGCGTGCGTCTTTCAGCCTCTTTTCCAGAGATTCCGCCGCCTCGGCCCGCTGAAACGTCTCCTCCAGGAAACCCATCGGATTGGTCTTTGCAGGCACCAGATAGATCCCGTCTACCAGGCGTCGGCGGGTTGCTGAATCGCGGCTCACCAGTTCGGCCAAGTGGCGATCCAGTGCATCGCGTGGCAATACGTAGCGCATACCCAGAGGGAACACCAGCAGCCGCAGCACCCAGGCAAAAGGACGGATGGGGAAATTGATCAGGATTTCATGCATGGCCTGCTGGTATCGATACAGCAGATAGCCACAGGACCATTCCAGGAGGGGCAGGTCCTCCGGGGGACAGCCTTCATCCTCGTAATGTTTCATTACCATGCTGCCCAGATAAAGCATGCTGAGCAGGTCTCCCAGCCTGCCTGAGAGCATTTCCCTGCGTTTCAGGGAACCCTGCAGACACAGCATGGCCGTGTCGGACACCAGGGCAAAGGCAGCGCTGAGTCGGCTGAATTGACGGTAAAATCCGTTGACGGGGGATTCGATACGAACATTCGCAAAGCGCGATCCCGTCAAACCATGGAGCAAGGCAAGCGCGGCATTTCTGAGTGCAAAATGGACATGGGCGAACAACACCTGGTCAAACCGGACGATGGTGTCACCCGTTACCGTCTCGCGCGCGATCTCCATCTCCTGTAGCACGAAAGGGTGACAACGGATTGCACCCTGGCCGAAGATCATCAGGGAACGGGTCATGATATTGGCGCCTTCCACGGTGATCGCTACCGGCATGGATTCATAGGCCGAGGCCAGATAATTCCTAGGCCCTTTCATGATGGCCTTGCCGCCGTGTATATCCATGGTATCGAGGCCGATTTGCCTGGCCATCTCGGTGCAATGATACTTCAGGATGGATGAGGGAACCGAGGGCTTGGAACCTGTGGCGACTGCCTGGGCGGTATGCAGCCGCGCCGCGTTAATGATATAGCCGAGGCCGGCGATCCTGGCCAGTGGTTGCTGGATACCCTCGAATTGCGCCAGGGGATGCCCGAACTGACGACGCAACCGGGCATAGGCGCTGCTACCGGCCAGGGACCGCTTCGCAAGGCAATTGGAAATGGAAGGCAGGGATATGGCCCTGCCGGCGGAAAGGCAGTTCACGAGCATGCGCCAGCCCTTCCCGGCCATTGCGCTGCCGCCGATGATAAAATCCAGAGGTACGAATATATCCTGACCCCTGACCGGACCGTTCAGGAACGGATCGCCTATGGGGAAATGCCGGCTGCCTTTTTCGATCCCCGGAGTTGCCGCCGGGAGCAGCGCACAGGAGATGCCGAGATCCTCGGCATCTCCCAGAAGTCGTTCAGGGTCATGCAACCGGAAGGCCAGACCGACCAGTGTGGCGACAGGAGCGAGTGTGATATAGCGTTTATCAAAGGTGAGGCGCATCCCGATGATGTCCTCGCCTTGCCAGGTACCCTTGCAGACGATTCCGGTATCGGTGATGGATGTCGCATCCGATCCGGCAACCGTCGAGGTCAGGGCGAAACAAGGCACTTCCTCCCCACAGGCCAGTCTCGGGAGGTAGAAGTCGCGTTGTGGTTCCGTCCCGTACTTTAATAACAGTTCCGCCGGCCCCAGGGAGTTGGGGACAACGATATAATTGGCGACCACGCTACTGATGGAAAACAGCCGGGTCAGAACCTCCGACTGGGCGACCGCGGAAAACTCCAGCCCTCCATACTGCCGAGGGATGATCATCCCGAGAAAACCCTGCTTGTGGATGAAGTCACGTACATCCGCAGGCAGGTCGGCAAGTTCGTGATTGATCTGCCAGCTATCCACCATCCGGCAGAGTTGATCCAGTGGGCCATCGATAAATTCCTGTTCCCGGCGTGTGAGTACAGGCTTGCCGATCGACAGCAATTTCCTCCAGTCCGGTCTGCCGCTGAACAGATCGGCCTCCCACCAGACCGTGCCTGCATCGATACCTTCCTGCTCGGTTGCCGAGATCGGCGGCAAAACCTTGCGATACCATTCCAGCAGAGGAGCGCTGAGCATGGACCTTCGCAGGTTCTTCTGCCCGAGAAATACAAGCACTCCAGTGGTGAGGCCCGGCAAAAAGAGGGTGATCCAGAATCCGGACCCGGTGATCAAACAGACCAGCAGGAGGACGGCACTTGCAACCGTTGCGACCTTGAGGCCGGCGTCTGTGACGGCGAGAAACACAGCGCCCGCAAGGTACATCAAGAGAATCACCAGTCCGCTCACGGCCATACCTCCTTTGTATCCGAAATTAACTTACGGCTACCATTCCTCATCCAGGGGGCTACGGCAACACCAGCCTCGCTATTGCGCCTAGCCTATTTATCCAAGCTCCATTGTTCGAAAGTTCTCCCTTCCGTAACAAGTTGTTCGAGCAGGGGGGCTGGGGTCCAATAGCGATCACCATAGCGGTCACGATATTTGCAGACGGCATCATACACCTTTTGCAATCCGGTCATGTCCGCGTAGATCATGGGGCCGCCGCGATATCTCGGCATCCCATAGCCACTGGTAAAGACGACATCGATATCACAGGCACGCAGGGCGATGCCCTCGTCCAGCACCCGGGCGCCCTCATTGACCATGGCAAACAGGAGGCGCTCGATGATCTCCTCATCCTCCACTTCACGCTGCGGCACGCCAAGCCGCTCCGCCTCCCGCCGCGCCATCCCGACCACCGCGGCATCCGGGACCGGCTTTCTGCCGTCATAACCGAAATATCCGGCACCGGTCTTCTGGCCCAACCGCCCCTGCTCACGCAGTAAACCCAGCATGCGATAGGCTACGGGGTCCACAGGCCGGTCCCTCCAGGCCATCAGCGCGCTGTGAAATACATCGATACCGGACAGATCAACCACGCTGAGTGGCCCCATCGCCATGCCCCAGTCATAGGCCAGCCGGTCGATGCGTTCGGGAGCAACTCCCTCCAGCATCATGAAATCGGCCTCCCGGATATAGGGAAAATAGACTCGATTGCCTACGAAACCGAAACAGACACCGACCAGCACTGCGGTCTTTTTGATGCGCCTGGCCAGCGCCATGGAAGTGGCAATGACATCCTTTGCGGTTTTTGCCCCGCGCACAATCTCCAGCAAGACCATGATATTCGCCGGTGCAAAGAAATGCAGACCAATCACGTCCTCCGGCCGTTTGGTAATGCCGGCAATCTCGTTGACATCGAGACTGGAGGTGTTGGTGGCCAGGATCGCTGTGGGTTTACACACCTGATCCAGTTTGCTGAAAACCTCTCTCTTGATCTTCATATCCTCGAATACGGCTTCGATGACCAGATCCGCCCCGGCCAGGGCCTGGTAATCCAGGCTCCCCGAGAGGAGGGCCATCCGCTGATCCATCACTCCGGCCTGCAGACGGCCTTTGTCAACATAGTCGGAGTAGGTTTTGCGGATGCGGCCGATCCCCCGGTCCAGGGCCTCCTGGCTCATTTCCAGCAGGATGACGGGGATGCCCGCATTGAGGAAATTAATGGCGATCCCGCTGCCCATGGTTCCGGCCCCGATGATTCCCACCGAGTTGATCTCCCGCAGCGGAGTATCTTTGGGTATATCGGGGATCTTCGTGATCGTGCGTTCCGCGAAAAAGAGATAGCGCTGGGCCCTGGAGTGCGGCGAGGCCTTGCATTCGTTGAACAGTCTGGTCTCCAGCTCCAGCGCTTCCGTAAATGGCTTTTCCGCAGCCGCCTGGAGGCAGTTGATGATCTGCTTGGGTGAGAAAAAACCTCGTGATTCCCTGGCGACCTTCGCCCTGGCCTGCTCGAAGAATCCCTCCTGAAGGCCCGTGGTATCGATCTCCATCTCACCTAAGCGCCGCACCGGGGCCCCCTGCTCGACCAGTCTGCGGGCATAAGCGATGGCGCCTTCACGCAGATCCCCGTCGATAATTTCATCTATTACGCCGCAGGACTTTGCCTCAGCGGCCCCTACTGGCTTGCCGGACAGGATCATATCCAGGGCCTTCGGTATACCTGTCAGACGGGGCAGTCTTTGGGTTCCCCCGGCACCCGGGAGGAGTCCGAGGTTCACCTCAGGCAAGCCCATGGAAGACGAACTCAGGGCACAACGGTAGTGACAGGCCAGCGCCGTTTCAAAACCACCTCCCAGTGCTGTCCCATGCAGAGCTGCAACCATCGGTTTAGGCGAGGCTTCCAGCTTGTTGAGCAGTTTGGGTAACCAGGGGTCTTCCGGCGGCCTGTCAAACTCCGTGATATCCGCGCCGGCAATGAACGTGCGCCCGGTGCATATCAACACCCCCCCCGCTGCCCCGGGATCGGCAAGAAACTCATCGAGGACCCGCCACAGGCCCAGGCGTACCGCGTAGGACATGGCATTCACCGGTGGGTTGTTGATCGTAATCACACCGATATTTCCCGCGCACTCATAGCTAACAACATCAGACATAATTGATTTCCTTGAATTTATTGTTATGCAAGCTCTGAACAAGTCAGATCTTTCTGATTACTTTATTCCGGCCTGCTTAGACCTATGCCTCAGCTTCACCAGTTGCGGGATACTTTATACTTAAGCCGTATTCCTGTTCAAATCAATTACCCGCCTCTGCAACCCATCGGAGACTCATCAAGGGACGACTGAGTAGGGAACCTCTCACGCCCTTAAAAGCGCGGGCGGCATGCTGCGGAGGTCAGGGATCTGGAACCGGGGCACAATTTCATTTCATTGTGATGCTCGGAATCGATTTGAAAATGTTGCAGGGTATAGACACAGTCTATTCATACGGCACGACCGGAGGTTTCGGAATCGGGATTTATTATAGGCGCGACGGACATTCTGCCCCTATAATACGGGGAAACCCGTACTGTTCCGGGTCACCGGAGACTGAACAACTACGCGGTTTTCACGAGGCGTGGAATGATTCCCCGGAGGCAGGGGAACCAGGAACAATCCGTTCCGGATTGAATCAAATTGCCGTACGGGTCATAACCCAAGGGTTGAAACCGGAGATGATTGCAACACGGTCTGACAAGCTGCTCAGGATCTTCCTGTTCGGCATGTTCCTGTCAGGAACCGCCGTGTACGGGCAGTCCGCTGAGGTCCCGGAGGCACCCCTCTCACACGCTGACAGTCACTTGTCACCTCGCAATGAAACACCCTCACGTTCCATAGCCCAATATAAGGGTGTCATCAAGGATCTCGAGCTTGCCTACGGGGCCTATCACAATGAACTATCCGAGACCCTGATGGGTCTGGGCTTGGCGCTCTACACCCAGGGAAACTACGCGGCGGCGGCGGCGGCGTTGCAACGATCATTGCACATCAACCGGGTCAACCAGGGCCTGCATGATCTCTCCCAAATCCCGATCCTGCAGATGCTCATCAGGACCAACAAGGCCCTGCAGGACTGGAGTTCGCTGGATCAAAACTACAACTACCTGTACTGGCTCAATCGCAGGACCTACGGAGAAAAAGATCCAAGACAACTGGAATTTATCTACGAGATGGCTCAATGGCATTTGGAAGCCTTCCAGGACAGACTGGATGATGCTCCGTTTCAGCATATCCTCACCGCGCATAGCCTGTTCCGTAAGGCGGTTGAGATTATCGAGACAAATCGGGGGCAGAACAACCCGGAACTGATAACCCCACTCCATGCGTCTGTGGTGACGCTCTATGAGATCGCCCGTTACGTTTCCACCGATTTTGAAAATGATCAACCCGGATTCACACCCGGTTCCAACGGCAGGGTGATGGCCGTTCTGACCGAAGAATCGTACCCGTTGTACAAGCTGGTGGGTGATAGTTTCAGAGAGGGCAAAAAGATCCTGGAACAGGTAATCGAGATTTATTCCGCCAACCCTGAAATACCTATAGACGGCCAGGCACTGGCCTATATCTATCTTGGGGATTGGTATCTGTTGTTCAACAAAAACGATAAAGCCCTCGACACCTACCAGCAGGCTTATACAGTCGTGGCCGAAAAGGGCGCGGTTTTAGACTCTCTGGAGCAGTTGCTCGCAGAGCCCAGGAGTCTTCCGGCACTCAGCTTGCCGACAGGAAACCACACCGGGCAAGACGAGGGGCAGAATTATATTGTCGCTTCTTTCGATGTATCGGAAACTGGACGAGCGATCAACGTCGAGATAATCGAGTCAAAACCGGTTGATGACATAACCATGAGGACCCAGGCGAAGAGAGATATTCGAGCTTCGAGATTCAGACCGAGGTTTGAGAAAGGTCAACCGGTGGCGACCACAGACGTTAACCTTCGCTATGTGTTCAGATAGCTATCATTATGAGAGCGACAACAGGCAGGACCGACCCATGAAAACATACCTCGCAGGCACCCTGGTTCTGGTAACAACGCTGGCGTTGTTAAGCGCATGCAATACCCAGTCCATCATGCAGTCCCCTCCCACAATCCAGTTCCCATCAACCTCGTCCGGCGGTAATCCAGCTCCGCAACAGGGTGGAGCTACCGGGCAGAGCGGCAACAGCCAGGGACAGAGCTCATCTGGCAGGGCAGATAATTCCGGCGACAACAGGGGACAAAACTCACCCGGCGGGGTCGAAAATCCCACCGCCAGCACGGGACAGAGCCCATCCGGCAGGGCCGATAATTCCGGCAACACCCAGGGTAGCTCCCCGGCTGCCAACGAGGGTCAGCAGAAGGGTGAAACACAGAACGGCGCCGGAGCCGGCGAGAAGACAGACGATGAAATCCTGGCAGAAGCACTTGATGTATTTGCCGGCCGGGGCAACCGGCAGCAGGGAACTACAGCCGGGCAGACCGGCGACCGGCTTGCCAGCGAGGGCAGCGCCGCAGCATCTACCGGACCACCGGGAACTGCGGCAGGGTCTTCCTCCTCGACTGGGGAAACCGGTAACCTCGAGAGCAGCGCCGCAGTATCTTCCGGACCACGGGGTACTGCGGCAGGAACTACCTCATCGACTGGGGAAGCCGGTAGACTGGATGGTGAGCTGGACCGGAGATTTATCGAATTCGATGACATGATTCTGGGTAAACGAGAGGCATTGACGGATCAGGCTAACGCCGAGGGGGCCGCCGGGGGATCAAGCGGCGGCTATTCCGGTGATGGGGATGATCCACTGCAGACAGCGATGATCGATGAGGACCTGCCAACTGCAGGCGCCGGCAGCCGTCAGTCAGAATCAGGTGGCAGCGGCGGTGGTGATGGTGGTAATGAGCCATCCCTACCTGATGAGAATAGACCGGAATTCGAGCTACCTGCCGATATCGGTCCTGGGCAGGATGATGACATCATCGCCCGGCAGTTGCGGGAGGCTGCGATGAAGGAAAAGGACCCGGAGCTTAGGGCCAAACTCTGGGATGAATATCGTAAATACAAAAAAGACCTGCAGGCGACGAGATGATGAGACATATACACACGGTTCCACTGCTTGCAACCTTCCTCTGCGTGCTACTGGCCGGCTGCAGCACTACCAGGGTTCGCACCACCGAACACGCAGAAATACTCCACGAAGCCGTGCCCATACCGGAGGATCTGTTGCTTGACGTCGGGATTGGTATATTCAACCCGGGCATCGAACCAGGAGCAGGGGAAAAAGAGGGAATTTACCCTAAAATCCGGGAAGCCGAGG
>Ga0156099_1016_pt2 | contig 9395 bp, 9 predicted proteins | sample RifCSPlowO2_02_FD_107752 | JGI IMG/M metagenome (GOLD analysis project Ga0156099, IMG submission 107752) | Gammaproteobacteria bacterium RIFCSPLOWO2_02_FULL_56_15
CTACAGCAAAGCGGTAGCTGGGGCATGGTCCGGGTGATTCCCGAACGCCAGAGTGAAATGGACGTTTGGGTGGATGCGGAGATCCTGGTTACTGACGGCGCCAGTCTGGAACTCGATGTGACCGTTGAGGACAGTTCCGGGCGCACCTGGTTCCGTAAAAAATACCGGGAAGAATCCAGCAAATATTCCTATGATCGGAGCGTGGCGAACCCTGTCGAACCGTTCCAAGGTTTGTACAACCAGATCGCCAACGACATGCTGTCTTACCACCGCCAGTTGCCGGGAAAGGAAATCCAGGCAATCCGCACCATTACCGGCCTGCAGTTCGCCAAACGCTTCTCTCCGGAGGCCTTTTCCGGCCATCTGAGCACCGATGATCAGGGGTTGTTATACATCACTCGCGTGCCGGCCGATAATGACCCGGTGCTGCAGAAAGTGCAACAGATGCGGGAAAGAGATTATATGTTTGTGGATACCTTGCAGGAATATTACGCTGCCTTTGTCAGGCAGATGGATATACCCTACCTGGAATGGCGCAAGGCATTCTACGAGGAAAGTGAAAATCTCCGGGCGGTACGGTCCCAGGCCAACCAGCGGCTGATAGGTGGCGTGGCCGCCGTGCTTCTCGGTATCCTGGCGCAGGGCAGTAACAGCAGTGTGGCGAACGCTGCCGGCTGGGTGGGGATTTCCGCTGGCGCTGCTGCGGTATACAGTGGCCTGAACAAGCGTGAAGAAGCAAAATTTCATATCGAGGCGCTCGAAGAGATCTCGAATTCACTCCAGGGAGAAATGGAACCGCACACGCTGGCACTGCAGGATCGTACCGTCACCTTGACCGGATCGGTCAATGAACAGTACGGCCAGTGGCGCAATATCCTTAAGGAAATTTATGATACTGAGACAGGGGCAACCGTTCACTGATACAGGACACCACCGGCAGAGAGGTTCCGGGCCACCGATCTAACCCGGTTACATCCACCAATCCGATAGTCTTGTGTGTGAACCTCAAAAAAGAACAAGATGGCAGCAGAAAACCAAGTGTCCCCCGATACGGGTCCGCAAACGATACAACCGGTCAGTGTCAACCTGACAACCCAGCTTGGAGCAACCGGCAATAAGGTTCCGGGAAAACTTCAATACCGGCAGTTGCTGGTCGGTCTGGGTTTACTCTTCCTGCTCGCCTCGGCCCTGGCGGTAATATTTCTGCTGCCGGGCTGGAGTCCTTTCCCGCCAGTTATCGAGAAGGCCGGCACGGGGAGCGTGGCAGAGACCGCACCACCAGTACCAGCACAGGTACCTGCAACCCCCAGAATAGGGGAATCCCCTTGGGAAAAGGCCATCCAGTCAGCCCTGCGCAAGGAGACCCAGGAACTGCTGGCGAAACTGCTGGAGGCCCGGCAATCACTGGAAGAACACGGTGTGGTTCATTGGGCCGGTAAGGACTATGAGACAGGCTCAGTGCATGCCCGGAATGGCGACGAACTCTACAACCAGGGCGATTTTACCGGCGCCCGCAACGAGTACCAGGAGGCTCTGGGTATCTTCACCGGCCTGGTTACCCGGATCGAAACCGTGTTTGACGAAACCCTGGCAAAGGGACTGCAGGCCCTGACTGATGGCGATTCCGTAACAGCGAAAGAGGTCTTCCAGCTGGCTCTCGCAATTGATGCACTGGACCGGGATGCTATCGCCGGCATGCAGCGGGCCGGGGTGCTGGACGAGGTGCTGGCGCAGCTTCGAAAGGGTGATGACCTGCTTGACAGTAACCAGCCGGACGAAGCTGCCGAGGTCTACCAGCAGGCGCTGGTCCTCGATGGGGAATCGGTCCCGGCAAGGGAGAAACTGGAGATTGCCAGTGACCGGATCCGGGGTCGCAAATTTGCGAGGTTGATGTCAGCCGGCTTCTCAGCGCTGGAAATGAACCGCTTGGAGCAAGCCCGTACATCATTCAACGAAGCACTCCGGATTAGGCCTCAATCCACCGAGGCACACAGCGCCCTGCAACAGACCGGACAAAAAATTACCAGCTCCAGGATCCATGATCTGCTGGAGCGAGCCCGGGTCTCGGAACAGGAAGAACGCTGGGAGGATGCCCTCTCGGCCTACCGGGAAGCCGTGGGTATTGATGCCACTCTGGCCGAGGCACAGTCCGGGGAGAGCCGCACCGGGCTGCGGGTGCAGGTACATGATCAGCTGGAACAGCTTATCCGCGATCCACAGCGCTTGTATGACCCGGCAGTCCTGCAGGAGACCCTGGCATTCTTCAAGAGGATCAATGACCTTTCCAGCAAGGGTCCGGTACTGGAGCGGCAGTTGGAGCAGGTGAGTCTGTTGCTGGATAAGGCCAATACACCCGTGCTGGTGAGGCTGCAATCGGATAACCAGACCGATGTCACCCTCTACCGGGTTGGCAAGCTGGGCTACTTCGAAAATATGGAGCTGTTCGTCAAGCCCGGAAAATACATCGCGGTCGGTCAGCGCGATGGTTACCAGGATGTACGGGAAGAATTCCTGGTGAAAGTAGATCAACCGGTGCCGGTGATTCGTATCCAGGCGGACAAAGAGATATCAGCAGTGCAGTAAGCTCCCTACGTGATGGTCAACAGCAAAACCCCTTACAGCCCCGGGATCCAGCCGGAACGTCCCCTGATTGAACCGATCAGCTTCAAGCCTCATCACCCGGCTGCCACAGGATTCCGTCCCCGCCTTAAGCGACAATCGGTACTTACTCTGCTGCTACTGGCAGTCTGCGGCTGCCTGGCCTGGTTTCTGTTTTCCGCGAAGGCCGTGTATATCAAGACCACGCCCGAACACGCTGATATCGATGTATCCGGGATCCTGCAGCTCAAACTTGCCGACCGGTTGCTGCTGCTACGGGGCATTTACGAATTGCAGATTTCTGCTGCCGGATACTCGCCACTGGTGACACTGCTCACGGTCGATGAACCGCGGAACCAGGCTTTTAGCTACGAATTAGCGCGTCTGCCGGGGCATCTGCGGGTCGCCACACCGGGAGTGGAGGGTGCTGAAATCTTCATTGATGGGATAGCACGAGGTACAACACCGGCCCTGATCCGTGATATCCCCTACGGAGAGCACCAGTTGCTCATCCGTTCAGAGCGTTACATCCCGTATGAAGCAATACTCATGGTGGAAGGGCTGGACCGTGAGCAGGCACAGGCAATCAGCCTGGCGCAGGCATGGGCGGAGGTGAATTTTGCAAGCCGGCCCGCCGGGGCCGATGTTTTCGTCGATGAAGAATTGCTGGGACAGACCCCGCTTAGGGCTGGGATACTCAAGGGGCAACACAACGTGCGTCTGAAACTGAACGGCTATAAACCGTGGCAGGATCACCTGACGATCGTCCCCAGCCAGACGCTGGATCTGACCGATATAGCACTCGAGCCTGCCGATGCCGTGGTATACCTGGTCAGTAACCCGCCCAGCGCCAATACCACGGTTGATGGTGAATACCTGGGACTCACACCACTGGAGCTGGCCATTACTCCCGGCCAGACCTCGACTATAAAACTTTATAAACAGGGCTATCTGGCCGCCAGCAGAAAAATTACCGCCGCTTCCGGAGACCAGTTGCGAATGGATGTCCGGCTGGAACCGGAACTGGTCCAGGTACTCTTTAATATCTCACCTCCCGATGCAGAACTGTTCGTTGATGGCAGCCCGTCCGGAGCGGGGCCAGTAACCCTGTCGCTGCCCGCCCGTGAACATCAGATCGTGGTCAGAAGGGCAGGCTATCTGGACTATAACACCCGGATCACGCCACCCAGCGGAGTTACACAGCAATTGAACATACAACTGAAAACCGAGGCACAGGCAAAACTGGAGCAGATCAAGCCGGTCATTACCACCCATGCCGGGCAGACCCTCAAGCTGTTCCGCCCGGATTCCTTCAGCATGGGTGCATCCCGCCGGGAACCCGGCCGCCGGCCGAATGAAAGCCTGCGCAACGTTGCGTTCAAACGGGCGTTTTATCTGGGTTTGCACGAGGTGACCAACGAACAGTACCGGCTTATGAACCCGACCTATACCTCGGGTGAACTTGAAGGCGTGAGCCTCAATGGTGATCAGCTGCCAGTGGCGAGAGTCACCTGGGAACAAGCCGCCCAGTATTGTAACTGGTTGAGCAGGCAGGAATCCCTGCCCCACTTTTACCTGGAGGAAGGCGGCAGCATTACGGGCATTGACCCGCAATCCACCGGTTACCGACTGCCTACCGAGGCGGAGTGGGAATGGGCAGCGAGGGCCGGGAATGACCATCAACTGCTGAAATTCCCCTGGGGACAAGCCATGCCCCCGACCGAAAAAAGTGGCAATTTTGCTGACCAGACTGCCGCCAATCTGCTGGGCAAGATTCTCAACAACTACAATGATGGCTACCTGGCCTCGGCCCCGGTCGGCAGTTTTCCTATAGGGAACAACGGCCTGTATGACATGGGTGGCAACGTGGCCGAGTGGGTAAATGATTATTACGGTATCATGCCCGGTGGCAACACTGTAGAAACCGACCCCCTGGGACCGATCAATGGTGAATTTCGTGTCATCAAGGGCTCCAGTTGGGCCCATGGAACGATAACGGAACTGCGACTGTCTTATCGGGACTATGGCGACAAGCAGCGTGACGATGCAGGGTTCCGGATTGCACGGTACCTGGAGTAAGACGATGTTACGGCGTGTTATATTCTTACTTTTATGTCATACCATACCTGCTCATCCCGAGGAAATGGCAGCAGCCCCGGCCGCAGAGGAAAAGACAATTACCAGGAACGAGTCAGTAGACCTCAAAGAGGAACCCGGCAAACCATCGACTCCGGAAGAACCTTCCCCGGAGGCAGAAACACCCCTGTTATTTACTCCAACGGACAACGATAGGGTGACTGAAGAATTCGAAGCAGAATTTCCCGTTGATATCTAGGAACAGCGATGAAGCACACCACCCTGAATGAGTTTCTCTACGAGTTGTTTGCCTTGATCTTTTCCTTCATTATTGTGCATTCCATCTACGTTACGGTGGTCCTGCCCAATGCGGCAGTCCTGCTGGAGGAACAGCGCCTGGAGCAGGCAACCGGGGGATCCAATGCCATCAAGAAATCGATTTATATCATCATCAAGGATTATGAACAGGAGTCCTGTATCGTCCTGACCCTGTGGGTATTCGCCATCATGGGGCTGAAGTTCAGGACCGTACTGCAGGAAAGACGACTGCTGTCCCGGTCCCTACTGGAGGTATCGCCCGGCACCAGCATCCTGCCCGAAGATGCGCGTCAGTATTCCCGGCCAATCCAGACACTCCCGGTTGCGGAACGCGACTGTCTCCTGCCTCGCACCCTGCTCGCCGCGTTACAACGCTTCGGTTCAACGCGCAATATCCCTGATGTCTCCACCGCCATCCGGGAAATCTGTGAATCCGAGTCTGAGCGGTTTGATACGGAACTCTCCATGATCCGTTTTGTGATCTGGATCATTCCATCACTCGGATTCATCGGCACGGTGCGGGGTATCGGCGATGCCTTGAGTCAGGCCCACTTAGCGGTACAGGGAGATATCTTCGGGGTCACCGTCAGTCTCGGGGTAGCCTTCAATTCCACATTAGTCGCGCTGCTTCTCGGTATTATCATCATGTTCCTGATGCACCAGCTACAGCTCCTCCAGGAACGTCTGGTGCTGGATACCCGGCAGTATTGTGATGTAAATCTGGTTGGGCACCTGCAGGTACGGTGACAGGATCCATACCATGAATCCGGCAATTGTTGAACTCAATGACAGTGAAGTACGGGTGGCCAGGGGCCCGGAAATCGTGCTGCGCAGCCCCGGGTTTGCGGTAGCCAAACACAAGGAACTGCTGCTGGGGGAAATTGCGGCACAGCAATGCCGGCTCAATCCACGGGCGGTCTATGACCGCTTCTGGTACCGGCTAAACCAGGACCCGATAACAAATCCTGTGGCCAATGTACGGCACCATGCTGACTTGGCCCATGCCCATCTGCTGGCCATCCATCAGCAGTCCGGTCGGCCGGAACACGTCATCTTTGCCGTTCCAGGTAATTACCAGAACGAGCAACTCGCCCTGCTGCTCGGTCTCGCGGCAGCTACCCCGTTCAAGGCCGTTGGACTCGTGGATGCTGCCGTGGCAGCCGTGGCAGCCTGCGCCGGCGAGGGTGAATACATGCATGTGGACATTCATCTGCACAAAACTATCCTGACCCAGGTACGGGTATCCGATCGGGTAACCCGGGAAGGCGTCCAGGTCATCGATGGGGCGGGCTTATCCGCCATGGTGGACACCTGCGCCTGGGCCATCGCGGACCTGTTCATCAAGCAGTCGCGGTTTGACCCCCAGCACCTACCGGAGACTGAACAGGCCCTCTACAACCAGATCCATGCCTGCCTGCAGCGGCTGCGGAACGGGCCGGAAACCATGCTGGCGATCGACTACCAGCAGGTCCAGCATCAAGTACGGATCACCTCGGCGATGCTGGCAGATGCCCTGCAGAATCATTACCGGCGCATCATCACGGCCATTCCATCGGGAATGGACTGCCTGGTCAGCGATAGGGTGAGTCTCCTGCCTGGCTTCAGGCAGCAGATTCGGTGTGCAGGGATCCTGGCCGAAACCTGTGTCTTCCAGGGATGCCGGACCCATGTATCGTTGATCCGCAGTTCGGATGGCGGACCGGCATTGCCATTCGTCACCACCTTGCCTGCTGCGGCGAGTCCCCTGATCCAGACCGCTACGGAGTCTCCCTCCTCCAGGACGGCCGTCAAACCCAGGCAGCAGGATCGAGTCACCCATATCCTGCACAACAACCGTGCCTGGCCACTGGGTCCTGGCCGCATCTACCTGAGCGCCATAGGTGGAGCCCCTTTGACCGGCCCCAACGGCTCGCAATGTTGTGTTTACAGTATCCACGGCAGAACCGAGATCACGGCTGAATCCGCTACAGGTATTTTCCTGAACGGGCAGCAGCTTGCAGCACCGGCAGCACTGGTGCCGGGAGACCGGCTCGGCTTTGCCGGCACGGATACCGGTTATACCTTCATCTACGTGCAGGGATGACATGGCCCGACGCCGCCAGCTAAGTGCCTTCAGCCTGTCATTTCTGGATACCATGTCCTGCGGCTTCGGCGCCATCGTCCTGCTGTTTCTCATCATGAAACACAACGAAGACGCCGACCTTAACCGCTCGGTCCCGACCAGTGATCTGAGTTCCGAGGTCCGCCTGCTGGAGGAGGAAATACTGGAGGAGCAGCAAAACCTGGCACGGGTCCGCAATACCCTCTCCGAACTCGACGAGCGGCTCGCCACCGCCCAGGGACTGGCGCGTCGCATCATGGAGGAGATCGCAGCCCAGGAAGGCCAGCTTGATGAACTCGAACTCGCCAACAGTTCCACCGCGCTGGAGCAACTGAAGAAGGAAATCCGCAAGCTCGAAACCGAACGCCAGCAGTTGATCCGGGAGGTGGAAAAAACTGGGGTAAACATTCGGCAATACGCCGGCGAAGGTAACCGCGCCTATGTCACCGGCCTGAGACTGGGGGGCCGGCATATACTGGTCCTGCTGGATAGCTCCTCCAGCATGCTGGACCGGACCATCGTCAATATCCTGCGCATCCGTAACATGCGGGACGAAAGAAAGCGCAGTGCCCCCAAATGGAAAAACGCAGTGGCCACGGCAGACTGGCTCAGCGCCCGGTTTCCACTGGAGAGCAGGTACCAGATCTACACCTTCAATACCCGGACTGCCGCCGCCCTGCCTGACACCTACGGGCGCTGGCTGGAGGTTCGGGACAAGCTACAGCTCACCCAGGCAATTGATAAACTCGGCACTATCGTCCCTGAAGGTGGGACCAATCTGGAACAGGTCTTCCGGGCAGTCGGCGGGATGCGGCCGCTCCCGGATAATATCTACCTGATCACCGACGGTCTGCCCACCCAGGGCAGCAAACCTGCCAGGGGTGATAAAGTCACCGCCAAGGAGCGTTTGCAGTTATTCACCAGCGCACTTCGGGAACTGCCGAAGAATATCCCGGTGAATGTGATCCTGGAACCTGTAGAGGGAGACCCGGAAGCCGCTAATGCCTTCTGGCGGCTGGCCCAGGCAACCCAGGGTTCCTTCATGAGTCCGACGCGTGACTGGCCATGAGAAAACCACGGCGTGAATCCGAGCCCGTCAGTCTCTCCTTTCTGGATGTCATCACCTGCGGTTTTGGCGCCATGATCCTGCTGTTGATGATAGCGAAAACCGGGGATGCCCCGGTACTGGAAATTTCACAAGAACCGCAGGATGGCGTGGTCCGGAATCTGCAGACACAGCTCTTCGAGATTCGTGGTGAGACCACTATACTGAACCGGGAGCTCGATGCCAGGCACGAACAGACTTCCCTCTGGACTGAAAAGATCGCAATACTCCAGGGGGAACTCGACTCCGCCAGGGAACAAGAGGCAGCCATACAGGATCAATCCACGGTAAACGCGGCGATCCGGGGAGAACTGGAACTGGCCTTGCAAAGCCTGACTCGGGAAATGAAACTATTGCTGGCCAGGGATAATAATGCCGATGCCAGCCTTATCGGAGGTATCCCGGTGGACAGTGAATACGTCATATTTGTCATCGACACCTCGGGCAGTATGCAGAATCTTCATTGGGCCAGAATGATCAACCAGATGGAACAGGCCCTGGATGCCTACCCGGAAGTCAAAGGCATGCAGGTCATGAGTGACGAGGGCGATTACCTGATCTCCCGGAAACGCCGCCAGTGGATTCAGGACACCCCGGCCCTGCGCAAGACCATCATCAACGCCCTGCGTACCTGGGCGCCATTCAGCGACAGCGACCCGGTGGAGGGCATCATCGAAGCCATACGGGCTTTCAAGGATATAACCCCGGGGAAAATCAGTATCTATGTATTTGGTGACGATTTCAATGAGGGCGGTTCAGTAAGAAGGGTCATCGATGTGGTTGACTCGTTGAATCCCCGGGATGCCGATGGCAATACCAAAGTCCGGATCCACGCGGTGGGGTTCCCGGCAGGGACGATCGGCGACGCCGGCTATCAGTTTGGCAATAAACGCTTTGCGACCCTGATGCGGGAACTCACCTACCGGAACAATGGTACGTTTGTTGGTCTAAACTAAAGTCATATGCGGCGGTATCTATGATTAATCATCTGAAAAACCACGGTCGATTTCTGTTCGCGGCTGCTCTCGTTTTCAGCGGCGGATGTAACGATTCCCTGAACATTAAAACCGAGTCCGAGGTGCCTGTCCCCCAGCTTAGCCAGTTGCCCCTGGATGTGGGCGTCTATTACGAGGAAGGGCTGCGTAACCACATCTACAACGAAAACAGCGAGGACCGCCCCAACTGGAAGGTCAACAC
>Ga0156099_1136_pt3 | contig 9294 bp, 10 predicted proteins | sample RifCSPlowO2_02_FD_107752 | JGI IMG/M metagenome (GOLD analysis project Ga0156099, IMG submission 107752) | Gammaproteobacteria bacterium RIFCSPLOWO2_02_FULL_56_15
GGATCAAACATGCGCTCGGGAAAAGACCCCGTACATATACTAGAATTAACTTCATGTATAAATTATATATAATTGAATTTAAATTATTTAATACTCTATATTTATTATTCCGGTCGATCTTCCAGGACCCGTTGCAGGTGCTGCTGGTAGATCTCCTCGGTACAGACATATTCCAGGATGGGGGTTTCCGGCGACCACTCCCAGATCCCAGTCATTTCGATGGCTGCCATAAAGGCCACCGGGTCGTTTACGACAATCCGATCCACCAGTTTGCGCTTGCCCTCGGGATCCGTTTCCAGTGTGATTCGTTCCTGGATACTGGCCTTTTCCGACAGGATGCTGGTACCCATAGTACGCTCCGCCAGATGGCTTGTGCTGACCACTAGGGTATCCCCTTCCCAGTGCCCCACTGAATACCCCATACGCGTCGGCAGGACCGGTTCGGGACGCGGATAACCATCGAGATAGATCTTGCGGTACTGGAAATATCCCTCGAAGAACATTGTGATATCCTGCGGGCGCTGGATGACCTCCAGGGGAAACGGGGCGCCCATGGCCATTGAGCCAGGCATACCGGGAGGTATACAGAAGAACGGGGGTTCATCCCGGTCCGGATCGTAGCTTGCTGTGAATTCTTCCACCAGTTTGCGCGCCCAGTCACTGTAAGGTGCATTACCCCTGGGGAAACCCTTGACTCGATTATCTCCCCGAGCCGGCATCCACAGTCCGGAGAAATCTGGGACTGCTCCGCTTTCGGCCCCGATTGCAAGAGCCGGGAGGGTCAATACCCATAGCAGCAAAGGCGCCAATGACTTGATCACAAGATTTCCCTCCTCGTCCGGTGGATTAATTTACATCATAGGCAGGCAATAGCCCGAGGACAACTACAAGGATGGTTATTGGTCACTGGTCATGGATGATAATCCCGTAGGGGGCCGCGCCAGATCCGACTTGTCAGTGAGCATGGATATTCAGTTATAATCGGCGCGAGCCTCCAGTAAATCCACCGCGATCAGGAGTCATGCCAGTGATACGCTTATTATGCCTTCTAGCCCTTTCCGCAAGCGCCCTGTGGGCTGGCAACCTGAGCGCCCATCACTCCTTTGCCATCTATGACTTCGATACCCAGATCCCCTTCACCGGAGTCATTGAAACCATCAAGTTCCGGAATCCACACTGCGCCATGACACTCAAGCATACCCGGGAGGATGGTACCACGGAGATAATCAATTTTATCGAAGGGGCGCCGGCCAACATGCTGGTCCGTAGCGGGCTGCGTCCGGAAATGGTAAAGCCCGGGACCCGGATTACCGCCTACGGCTCACCGGACAAGCAAGACCCGACACGCTTTTTCCTGCGCAAGATTCAACTGGAGGACGGACGGGAATTTTAAAATATGGGGTTGTCGGGTCCCCTACTCGCTTACCCGGTACTCCTCGTTGGTGGACATGATGCCTTCGTTGAGATCCGGCAGGCAGTGCACTTCGACAAAATCCACCTTGTCTTTGCGCCGGTAGACCTTGGTGCTCACCCACTCGCCATCCCAGATAGTGGGATCAGTGAGGGTATATTCGAATGTCAGGGTCTGACCGTCCTCGCTCAGGGTGATGCGCTCGATGGTGCGTAATTGATCGGTGACTGGGATCCCTTCCCGGATCCAATGCCGCTTGGTTTCAAAGTTGCGGGTATCAATCACGAGGGCCTCCCCTTCCCAGTAGCCGATGGATTCACCGTTATAGGAAGGCACATACAGATCGGGATCCGTGTGTTTCCGCCCGTCCATGAAGATCCACCGGACTTGGTTTTCGAAATTGGCGACCATCACAATCGAGGTGGGCAACTGGATCATATGGATGGGCCAGACCCGGTTCATCATCATCGGCAGGCCGGGTGGCCAGCACAGGCCCACGTCGCCATTGTAGACCTTCCCTGCTTCCGCCGCTTCGCGGGCGCGCTCATGCCTCTTCAGGTATTCCGGTTTCAGAGCCGGCAGCGGATCAAACTGCCAGGTGGAAAAATCAATCAGCCAGGTGCCGGTGAGGTCGAAAGGGGCAGCAGGTCGTTTCACTTTGAGGTTTTCGAGCGACAGCGCTCCCTGCTGACCATCGGGGTTATCCCACATCTCCTGGCTTGAAATACTGCCGGAAAAGACCAGGCAGGTAGAGAACATAAGGCCAGTCAATCCTCGCCAGCGGCAGATACATAAACCCGGACGCTTCATTCTTTCGCCCCTCCACTGTCACCTGCCGAGAGGCTTCTGCCGCTGGATCCGGGTGTGGCTCCCAGTACGGCGCCATCGACCAGGACCGCACCCAGCAGGCTGCCGCCGGGTTTGCCGTCCCGGAGCGGATGCACGGTAATCTGCACCTTGTCTCCAGGATTCAAGGAGGTACGCTTCCAGCCTTGGCGTACCAGGATGTTGGGGCTGGTGCCCTCGATAATCCAAACCACCGCCTTGCCATCCGTGCCGGTGACTTTCAGTTGCAAGGAGGTATGGGGGTTCCGCCAGCTCCAGTCGACCACTTCCCCCTCCAGAGTGATCTGGGTATTGGCGTCATAGGGCGCACCCGAATGATGGCCGTAAACCGGTGCCTGGAACAGGTACAGGAAGAACAGTCCCGTGAATACTGGACCCGATAATCTCTTCATAGACATACCCTCAGCTTATCCCGGAATTTCACCCATAGTAGAACAGCTTCCCGCAACTGGAAAGCGGAAATACCTGATACCGCTTGGAGGGAGTCATAACGTCGAATCAGGCTTGCTCAGCCGCCGCCAGATCCTCTCGGAGTGTCTTCGTGGCGAGCAGGAAGTGCAGCGCCGCCCAGGCGGTTGAGATCACCACGACCGCCAGGATGGCGTAGCGCAGCGAGTCGTTACCGAGTTGGGGTTGCAGATAATCGCTGGCCATGCCGTATAGCGCCGCGGCCATGCAGAGATGGCGGCAGACCGGTCGCTGCCAGAGGTAGCGGAAAGTTGCCAGGCCAGCCAACAATTGTGGCTGGACCTAGCGCCCGCGAGTCTACCGTTAGTTATCGGATGACGATAACCGGGTCGAGCATTCCGATCTCGTCGACCTCGAGCACATACTTGAACTCCGTTCCTCGCCTTGCTTCTTTTGGAACTTCAAGGACGATCAAGTCCGGGACCTTATCCGTGGTTTCGACATTCAGCCAACTGGCGCCGGTTCCCACCTGCTTCGTTCGCGCGCTTCCTGGCGGAACGCCGTTGCGAAACCGCAACGTCACGGTGGAGTCTGGGCAGACCTCGACGCGTTCGGGTTGGACTTCGAGGTGGCCTCTGAAGCTGATCACGTTCACGGTTGCCACGGTTGTCGTATTCATTTTGTTGTCTCCTTCTGGATTTGATTGTTGCCTTCTCAGTCCCCGACGAGCGCAATGAAGCGCTCGTTGTCACGCAGGTTCGTCAAGTGCGGCTCGGCTCGGATCATCGCGCGCGAGTAGCCCATCTCGACGGCGGCCTCCAGCCGATCGAGCGCCGCGTCCGTCTCGCCGAGGCGTAGTCGGACCAAAGCCTCGATATAGTGAACATATGGATCCATAGGCGCCAGTTCGCGAGCCGTCGTGATGAGTCGTTGGGCCTCGTCGAGTCGATCGAGCATGGCGACGATCCACGTGAGATCGGTAATGGTCTGGTAGTCCAGGCTGTTGACAGCGAGCCGCTGTCGGGCCAGCCGCTCGGCTTCGACGAATGCTCTAGCGGCCGCGGCCGAGTCGCCGGAGCGCTCGAGTACGTCACCGAGATTCGACCAGGCGGAATGAATCTGCGGCCCCATCCCTATAGCCTTCTCGAGGGTAACCCTGGCTTGCTCGAAGTTGTTGAGATAGTAGTGCATCATTCCGAGGTTTATTAAGGTCTGTGGGCTCGGCTGCACCTCCAACGCGCGCTCGAACGCGCGTGCGGCATCCGCGAAATCGCCTGCGAGCATCGATGACCCGGCGAGATTGGTCCAGCCGGTTTCGTTTCTCGTGTCGAACGAGACGACTTCACGGTAGGCGTCCACAGCTTCCACATAGCGTCCGTTCCTGAACAAGAACCCCCCGAGCGAGTTGTACGTCCGCCAGTTACCGGGTTGTAATCCGACCGCTTGGCGGTAACGCTGCTCGGCTTCGATCCGGCGCCCTTGGTTCAGATATGCGTCTGCACTCCCCGTGAGTGCAGGAACGTCGTTCGGGTTGATGGCCAGGGCGCGCTCGAAGGCGAGTTCGGCATCCGTCGTTCGTCCGGTGCGGAGATACAATGTGCCAAGCGCATCGTGCACAACGATGAGGTTCGGGTTGTTCTCTAGCGCGGACCCGCATGATTGCTCCGCCTGCCCGACGTAACTCGTGTTCTTGGTCTCATCGTACGCAGCGATGTAGGTGAGACAAATCCCCGCAAAGGCTGCGGCATAGCCGGGATCGACGTCCAACGACTCGCGAAACGCACCGAGCGCTTGTTCGATAGCCGCTTGCGTCAACGGTCGCTGAATGATGTCCATCCCGCGCCGGTATGCGAGATAGGCATCGTAGCTGGCCGTCTCCGCACCAACATACACCGGCGTTTCAGCTACTGACGGTAGTGCTACGCGCAGATTGGCGACGATGAGCTTAGTAATTTCGTCTTGGATCTGCAGATACTCGCGGATCGGCTCATCGAACGTGCGTGATACGATGTGAAAACCCGTCGCCGAGTCGATGAGCTGCGCGACGACACGCAGCATATCACCGCTCTTGCGCACGCTGCCTTCGAGGTAATATGCGACGCGGAGCCGGTTGCGGACCTCCTGCGAAGAGGATTTGGCGCCGAGCGCAAACGAATCCCCGCGCGACGATACACTCAGCGACGGAGTAGCCGTGAGACGATCGATGACGTCGTCACCGAGACCTTCGCTGAAGATTCGCATCTCCTCCGTCCCGTCGATGTTCAGGAACGGCAGCACGGCAATGGAATTGGGCTGCACGGCAACCGCGGTAACGGCCGTCGTGCCACTCTCTTCTGACAATTCACGCACGCCGCCACCGCGATCGGCGCCGCGGCCTGTGCCTTCGATCTCCGACGGAGCCGTTGCGACCGGCGGTTGGTCGAGCTGCAACACGAACGCTGCCATCGCGGCGACCAGGAACAGCGCCGCAACCGCAGCTCCGGCCAATCCCGGCCCTGGCTGCCTTGCCGTCGTGGCCGGCGCCTGCGCGCCGGCGCTCACACGCCAGACGTGTACCGGCGCCGCCACGTTCTTGACGTGCTGTTGGCCCTGGTCCTCGTAACGGGCAACGATCTGATGCTTGACGGCTGCGTACACCGCATCGGAGATACACAAGCCACCGGGTAGAGCCAACGCTTCGAGCCGCGCAGCGACGTTCACGCCGGTGCCGTAGACGTCCTGCTCGTCCACCCAGATATCGCCGATATCGACGCCCATCCGAAAGGCCACGCGTCTGTCAGTGGGTTGTGCGGCAAACATCTTCGTGAACAGGTTCTGCATCGACAGTGCAGCCCGCACTGCACTTTCGACCGTGGAGAATTCCGCTAGAAAACCGTCCCCGGTGAGCTTGACGATACGGCCCCGGTACCGCTCGATGGTACGGTCGATGGCTTCGGCTCGCGCACGCTGCCAAGCCGCGACGGTCCCGGCTCCGTCGAACTCCATGAGCCGCGTGTACCCCGCGATATCGGCCGCGAGTATGGCCGCGAGCCGTTGCGGGAGATCTACCGCCACGAGAAGCCCCTTTGCACGCGCAGCGTGATCGTCGGACTATTGCACGCGATCGATCAGGGTAGGAAATCGCTTTCGGCCAATAGGACGGATTTGGCGTTCAGCATGTCTTTATCCGTCCTTTTGCGCCATTTGACATCAGCCCTGTTATGCGTAGCCGTCATTTCGCACCTCCTCCCCTTGTCTGCTCGATGTATTTCGCTGGTCTGACAAAACACCGACATCATACAGGGTGAATATAGTCAACAGACTCCTGTCGGGCAAGGCTAGAATCCTCAGGCAATGTCCGGCAGGGGGGCTAAGTCAAAGGGTTCTGGCTGCTATTGGACCAGCCGAATTCTTCAGTCGGCGGGGCCTTGCTGGCGCGTGTTTCTGGTGTCAACCCTGACAAGGCGGGGGAGCAGCGCGTTTTACAGGAGAAAGCGAGTAAGTAGTCATGTCCGCTGTAGCTAAAAAGGGTTTTCAGACAATGGTATTCAGCGCAGGCTTTCAACCTGTTGATAATAATCCATTTGTACGTTTGCTCGAATTAGCGGGCCAGGCCAATGGCGAACCGGCACTTGTTTGCCTGGTGACACCATTCAGAGTGGTTGTTCCGCCTCCCCCAGATCCTGTCTGATCGTCTTCGTGGCCAGCAGGAAGTGCAGCGCCGCCCAGGCGGTTGAGATCACCACGACCGCAAGGATTGCATAGCGCAAGGAGTCGTTGCCAAAGCGGGGTTGCAGATAATCGCTGACCATTCCGACAGTCAGAGGGCCAAGCCCCATCGCTACCAGGTTTACGAATAAACCATAGATCGACGAAGCCAGCGCCCGGCGCCGGACGCCTGCGATCCCGAGCAGCATGGCCATCACCGGCCCGAGATACATATGACCGAGAAAGGTCGGGATGCTGAGGAATAGCAGCGCCGGAATCGGGGTCGGCCAGAGGTAGACCAGGAAAACAAAGGGGATCGCCACCAGGATCCCGGTGCTGGAGATCCACAGGTACCAGCGTGGATCCTGGGTAATCTTGACCACCCGGTCGCCGATCATGCCGCCGAGAAAGGACCCGCAGGCGCCCGACAACCCGAAGACGAAGGCGAGCCAGGTGCCCGCCTCACCGCTACCCATGCCATGGCTGCGCATGAAGAAGGAGGGTTGCCAGATACCAGCCCCCCATCCGGACATGCCGTAAAGCGCGGCAGCCATGCACAGATGCCGGCAAGCCGGTCGTTGCCAGAGGTGGTGGAAAGTGGACAGGATGCTGGGAGTTTGCCCTACCACCTGTTGCGGTTCGTAGAAACCCCGCGGCGGCTCCCGCAAAGTGAACCAGAGCACCACTGCCAGGACCACGCCAGGCATACCTACCGCCATGAAGGCGCTGCGCCAGCCCAGAAATTCGTTGACCCAGCCACCCACCAGAAACCCGGTGAGCACCCCGAGCGGGATCCCCATTCCGATGACCGCCATGGCCGTGGCGCGGCGCTCCGGGGGGAAATAATCGGCAATAAGCGAATAGGCGGGTGGGTTGCCGCCGGCCTCCCCTATGCCGACCCCGACGCGGGCCAGAAACAGGGAGACAAAGCCTGTAGTCATTCCGCACACCGCGGTCATAGCGCTCCACAAGCAGAGCGCTATGGCAATGATATTGCGGCGATTATAGCGATCGGCCAGCCAGGCAATGGGTACCCCGAGCAGGGAATAAAACACCGCAAAGGCCACTCCGCCCAGCATGCCCAGTTCCGTATCGCTGAGGCTGAACTCCTGCTTGATCGCCTCCAGCAATACCGCGAGGATCTGCCGATCCACGAAATTGAAGAGCGCGACAATCAGGAGCAGAAACAACACATAGCGGCGATAACCATCAGAGACCCGGAAAGCTACGGCATCGCCCCCCAATTCCCCGAACGCGGCACTACCGGCAAGATTGGCCATAATCCCCCCCAGGACTGAACAAGTTTAGCTGCACTATTGGTATTTTTTCGCCCTAGCATAAGGACTTGGTCCGTTAAAGTAAATCAGGCATGTCAACATGTCTCATCACCCTTCCAGTCATGCATTCCGCATGATATGCTTAGTAACATACAAACTCGCCAGGCAACGCTCTACTGCAATGCACCAGCGAGGCATCGTCCATCTTTTCCGGATGGCAACGATGATTCATAATTCTACAAGTTCGTTGGAGGGGGGAATGATTCCACGTGAACATCTGGAACAGATCGTCGGCGCTGCATCCTTAAGTTTCGAATCATCCGTGCTGGATGATTATGCCCGGGATATGAGCTTCGTCAACCCGGTGCGTCCGGTCTGTGTGGCAAGACCCACAAAGGCCGCCGAGATCCAGCAGATCGTCAGGCTGGCCAACGAGACTCAAACACCGCTGGTGCCGGTGAGTTCCGGTCCGCCCCATTTTCGCGGGGATACGGTACCGGGCAACGGCGGCGCCATGATCGTCGATTTGAGCGGCATGAAGCAGATCCTGTTCGTGGACCGCGATCGGCGCGTGGCTATGTGCGAGCCGGGGGTGACCTTCGGCGAGCTAATCCCGGCGGCACGGAAGGTGGGCCTCCGGCTCAATATGCCACTGCTGCCGCGGGCATCCAAATCGGTCGTCGGGAGTATCCTGGAACGCGAGCCAATCACCATGCCGAAGTACCAGTGGGATGCATCGGACCCGCTGGCCTGCGCCGGGATTTTCTTTGGCACCGGCGATGAGTTCCGGACCGGACAGGCAGCCGGACCCGGCACGATCGAGGAGCAGTGGGCGGTCGGCGGCGTGCAAAAGGCGCCCTACGGGCCGGGCACAGCGTCCCTGCACCGGCTAATCCAGGGAGCGCAGGGAACCATGGGCATCGTCACCTGGGCCTCGCTACGCTGCGAACTGCTGCCGAGTCTGGAAGAACCCTTTGTCGTTGGCTCCGCCGATCTCGAACAACTGCTCGAACTGGCCTATTGGCAGATCCGCATGGGCATGGTCAACGAGTGCTTCCTTCTAAACGACACTAATCTGGCGACCCTGTTCACGACGTCCGAAGCCGACCGTCGCAATCTCAAGGCCGCGTTACCTGCCTGGACGCTGTTCTACACGGTGGCCGGCTACGAGTACTTTCCAGAGCAACGGGTTGCCTCGCAGATCGCCGACATCACGGAGATCACCCAGCGGCTTGGCATCGAAGCGGCGCGAGCTGTGGGTGGACTTTCCGCCAATGGGATTTTGAAGGCGGCCCAGCAGCCGTCCGCGGATCCGTACTGGAAACTGCGCCCGCGGGGCGGCTGCCATGACGTCTTCTATCTGACTCTTCGGGAGAAGCTCGCCGGTCAGATCGGCGCGATGGCGGAGCAGGCGGACCGATCCGGTTATGCCGCCTCTGACCTCGGCGTCTACATTCAGCCCGTAGTGCAAGGCACCAGCTATCACTGCGAGTTCAACCTGTTTTATGACCCTGCAGACGCACGGGAACGCAATTGCGTCCGGGACCTGGCCGCTGTGGCAACCCGTGATCTGATGGCCAAGGGGGCGTTTTTCTCGCGGCCGTATGGAGAAAGCGCCGGCACGATCCTGAATCGTGATGCGGCCAGCGTGAATGTGATGCACAC
>Ga0156099_1164_pt1 | contig 9069 bp, 8 predicted proteins | sample RifCSPlowO2_02_FD_107752 | JGI IMG/M metagenome (GOLD analysis project Ga0156099, IMG submission 107752) | Gammaproteobacteria bacterium RIFCSPLOWO2_02_FULL_56_15
GGCATCGTGCCCGCGTAGGGCAGTTCAATGGTGACCAGGGGTATTTTTTTCTGCACCCCGGCATAATGGCTAAGAGACCCGGGGTAGGCGCCAATCAATTGCAGATAGAGGCGTCCCAGCTTATATGGCCCGTCTTTGGGTCCGTCAAAGTCAACGACACCGTGCGGTGCGTGTATCGACACGATAATATCCGGATGAAAATGTTCGATTTCCCCGGCCAGCCAGCTTGATTCGGGCTCACTCAGAGGGCCGGTCCCGGGGAATCTGCGCGGATTCCGATTGGTCACGTTGATCCAGTACTCGCTGGTCCTGCTGTGCCAGTCCTCCATGGGGAAGTTATGGTTCAGGTCCACATTATTGGCGTTCATGCGTTGCGATTTTTCGCGCAACAAACCGTCCGGGTTCAGCAGTGGCACGATATGCCAGTGAAACATCCCGGAATGATGGATATTCAGGATTTGCATCCATTTGAACACGATGCTTATGGAAGAATATTCATCGCCATGAATCCCCCCAATCAATAGAACCCGTCCCAGCGGCAGACGTGAATCCAGCGGTGGATATTCCTTGTAGAGGATTGGAGCGCCCGAAACGCTGATCGCGAGGCTGGCCAGAAAATTCTGTTCCTGGCATTCTTCCAGTGAAACACTTCCCAATTTGTCGGAGATTCGCCTGCATTCCGACAGCACTGTTGCATGGATTTGTTCATTGCTGACCAGGGTGTTGTTACCGCCATCGGAGGGGACAGCAGCAGGTAGGGGCAGACCTATGTGTCTGCCCTGAAGAGTGTTGTCACCGTTATCGGAGAGGACAGCAGCCGTTGTTTCCGTCAGGGCGTACTGACAGAACACCAGGAGGCAAAATAATGTAGTAGTTCTCGGCAGGGTCATACTCAGTACTTCAGTGCATAGTCGAATGGAGCTTAATAAGACACAGACTCAGGAAAACATGCCGGTTGCCTACGTCATCGTCATGCTGGTGAAAACCAGCATCCAGTGAGATTAGAGTGTCTGCGAAGCAGACTCATTGTATTGACTGGATTCTGGCATCCGCCAGAATGACGGCATTTTTTGCTCAATTAAGTGCCATTCAGCGCATAGTCTATAACGATTCCTGTAAACACGACAGCTCCTATCCAGTTGTTATGCAGGAAGGCTTTAAAACACTCTTCCGGTTGCCGGTTTCTGATCAAGTACTGGTGGTATAGGATAAGCAACATGGCTACTCCGAGAGAGCTGTAATAACAGACCCCAAGATCGGACTGCCTGCCGATGAAGACAAATACGCAGATCATCATCAATTGCATGATCCCGATGATGTGGCGATCCGCATCGTCGAAGAGGATGGCTGCTGATTTGACGCCAATCCTGATGTCGTGTTCGCGATCCACCATGGCATAGATCGTGTCATAGATCATCGCATAAAGGATATTGGCGATGAATAGTAACCATGCAATCTTCGGTACGCTATCGGTTTGCGCCGCGAAGGCCATGGGGATACCCCAACTGAAGGCCAAACCCATAAAGAATTGCGGCAGATATGTATAGCGTTTCATGAATGGATAGAATCCCGCAATGGGGATAGCAACGAATGACAGTAATACAGTCAGTCTGTTGGTAGTGATGACCAGCAATAGCGCTGCAGTAAGCAGTACCATGATGAGATAATAGGCTTCCATCCCGGACACCTGGCCGGTGGTCAGCGGACGTTCCCGGGTTCGGGCTACATGCAGGTCAATATCCCGATCGATATAGTCATTGATGACACAACCAGCCGAACGCGTCAGGAACACGCCAGAGCAAAATACGAACACCAGATGCAATGACGGACTGCCGTTTGCCGCGATCCATAAAGCCCACAATGTCGGCCACATAAGCAGAAAAATACCAATCGGCCGGTCCAGTCTGGCCAGCCTGGCATACCACCACAAACGATGTTTTATCGCGGGGATTTTTTTGTGTGTCTCTCCGCACCAGATCAGAAATTTCGCCCTAGACATTGCCATAGTTCTGCTGCTGGGGTAGCCAGCGGTGTATCAAGGCCCTGGTACAATCAGGATCGCTTTCAATAAGATAATCCGCCGCCGCTTGTACGCTCGGTATCAGTCGGTAATCCCGCATGAGGTCTGCTACGCGCATCGACGGCAGTCCGGTTTGGCGGAGACCGAGGATCTCGCCTGGTCCGCGTAATTCCATGTCTCTGTTGGCGATCTCAAAGCCATCATTGGTCGCTCGCATAATCTCCAGGCGGGCGCGAGCTGTATCGGTCAGAGGGGGCTGGTATAGAAGAACGCAGTGGCTGCTCTGGTTACCACGTCCTACCCTGCCCCGCAACTGATGCAGTTGAGAAAGACCAAGCCGCTCGGCATTTTCTATGATCATGAGGCTGGCTGCGGGCACATCCACGCCGACTTCAATCACCGTGGTGGCGACCAGTACGTCCAGTTGTCCTGTTTTACACTCCCGCATTACTTTTTCCTTATCCTTCGCCTTCATTCGTCCGTGGACCAGTCCGATTCTGTGCAGCGGGAGCATGTCAGTCAGGAACTCCATGGTTTCTTCCGCGGCCTGGACTTGGAGGTTTTCCGATTCCTCAACCAGCGTGCAAACCCAATAGGCTTGGTGTCCCTGCTTACAAACAGTTGCGATCCTTTCGATGATCTCATTGCGTCGTTCATTGGACAGGGCCACTGTTCTTACCGGTATCCTGCCGGGCGGCAATTCATCAATCACGGATAGATCCAGATCGGCAAATGCCGTCATCATGAGTGTCCGCGGGATGGGAGTAGCCGTCATGACCATCTGGTGCGGGTAATTATTCGCAGCCATTCCCTTTTCGAGCAGGGCCAGTCGCTGGGAAACGCCAAAGCGGTGTTGTTCATCGATAATAACAAGACCCAAGCGTCCGAAGCTAACCTCCTCCTGGAACAGGGCATGGGTGCCGATGATCACTGCCGGAGAGGGATCCTGTATTTGTTCCAGTACCTCTTTACGGGTTTTCCGGGTCATACTTCCCGTCAGTCTGATGATCGGGAAGCCCGTACCGGCAAACAATCCGCTGATAATTGCATAGTGCTGTTCGGCAAGCAGTTCCGTGGGCGCCATGTAGGCTGCCTGATACCCGCCATCGCAGATGATCAATGCGGCAATGGCTGCCAGTACCGTCTTGCCTGAGCCGACATCTCCTTGTATCAGTCTGAGCATAGGTGTTGGTTTGCAGAGATCATGGCGGATGTCCTGTAATACCCTGGTCTGAGCACCGGTAAGGCGGAAAGGCAGATCCTGGATAAATCGCGCCAGGCTCCGCTCATCCGCCCTGATCGGAGGTGCATACACTTGGTGAAACCGTTTACGTATTGCTTTCAAGCTAAGCTGGTGAGCTAGAAGTTCCTCGAATGCAAGGCGTTGTTGTGCGACGTGGCGGCCTTCTGACAACTGCTCCAATTCCGCCTCTGGTGGGGGCCGGTGTACATACTTTAGCGCCGATAAGAGATCCGGCAGCGCGTGTGTTTTCAGCAATTCGCCAGGCAACAACTCCCGGGGCCCCTCTCTATCTTGTTCCAGGATGTCCAGAGCCATTCCGGTCAGCCTGCGCAGCCTGGTTTGTGTCAGACCCTCCGTGGTCGGATAAACCGGCGTCAAGGTTTCTTCCGTAGCGCCGCGACGTTCCTCCGGTATGAGCTTATATTCCGGGTGGATCATTTCCATCTTGCCGGTCTGCCTTCTGGGTGAGCCCCAACAGCGGATGAAAGCGCCACGTGTCAAGGACTGATGCTGGTAGCGGGAGAAATGAAAGAGGCGGATTGCCAGTGCGCCGGTGCCATCGCTGATTTGGCACAACAATTGCCGCCGTCTGCCATACCGAATCTGGCTTAATTCCACTATCCCTTCGATCAGGGCCTCACGACCGATCTGCAACGACCCGATAGGGGTCAACCTGGTCCTGTCCAGATAACGGAACGGCAGGTGAAAAAGCAGATCTTGTATCCTATGGATGCCCAGCCGGTTAAGGGTGGCCTCCAGCTTGATACCTACTCCCGGAAGTTCCGATACGCTTGTTTGTAGTGTGCGGCGATTGACCACTTGAGCATTTGCTGTCAGTTGAAGCGCAGTTCCCCGGATACCATGACAGCTTCCACCTCTATCAGTGCGTCTTTGGGGAGTGCGGCGACGCCAATCGTTGCTCGGGCAGGGTAGGGAGCTGTAAAAAACCTGGTCATGACCTCGTTGACTGCCGCAAAGTGGCGCAGGTCACTCAGGTAGATAGTCAGTTTTACGATGTCACCCAAATCACCTCCTGCGGTATTGGCAACGGCCCGTAGGTTGACGAATACCTGCCGGGCTTGCAGCAAGGGGTCCGTGCCGACCAGGTTTCCGGTTTTTGGATCTACAGGCAGTTGCCCGGATAGAAAGATGATGTCGCCGGCGCGGATGGCATGAGAATAAGGTCCAATCGCTTCAGGCGCCTCGGGACTGTTAATAACACGGGAATTCATGGGACCCTCCTCGACGGGTACTTGATTCCTTAGATTTTATACCAGGGACATCTGTATTGTATTGCCGGAATCTAATGCCCCGGCAGAGTTACGATTTGTGATGGTCTATCTTCTGCTGATCCGGCTTACATGTTTCAGATTACGCAAGCGTCGCATGACATTGGCGAGGTGTACCCGGTCCTTGACCTCGATTACAAACTTCAGCGTCATGTAGCGGTCATCATTATCCGTAATACCGACGTTGCTGATATTGGCTCCCTGGGAGGCTATGACGGAGGCAATCGTCGCGAGAACGCCCCGCTGGTTGGTCACTTCCACACGAATATTGGTTGGGAACTCGGACGCGATGTTGCTTTCCCACTCCACATTGATCCATTTGTCCGGATGGTTGCGGTACTCATTGATATTGGGGCATGACTGGTGATGGATCACGATACCTCTTCCGGCGGTAACAAAACCGAGAATCGGATCTCCCGGTATCGGCAGGCAGCATTTGGGAAAATTGACCACCAGCCCCTCGGTCCCCTTGATGGTCAAGGGAATGGTATCTGCTCCTTTCTGCCTTTTTTTACGAGGTAGGGTATTCTCGTCTGTCAACTGGCGGGCGATCAAAGGCGCGATCCGATTGCCAAACCCCACTTCTCTCAGTAACACAGATTCATCTTCGAGCTTATGCTCCTTGAGAACCTTGCGCATCAGGCAGGGATCGATTGCAGCGTAGGCAGTCCCCATCATCTCGAGTTCCCGGTTAAGCAGCCGCTTGCCCAGGGAAATGGCCTCGCTCTGGCGCAGGTTCTTCAGGTACAGCCGGATATTGGACCGCGCCTTGGCTGTCACAGTGAAATTCAGCCACGCCGGGTTTGGCCGTGCTCCGGGAGCAGTAATGATTTCCACAGACTGCCCCGTGATGAGTCTGGTCCCGAGGGGGGCAAGCTGCCGATCGATCCTTACCCCAACGCATGTATTACCGACATCCGTATGAATTGCATAGGCGAAGTCAACGGCCGTCGCCCCCTTGGGCATTTCGATAATCCTGCCTTTGGGTGTGAAGATATAGACAGATTCCGGAAACAGGTCGATCTTGACGTTCTCCAGGAACTCCTGTGGGTTGCCCGCTACGGTCTGCATATCGATTATCCTTTTCAGCCATTCACGAGCCCGCTTGTGCGTGCCGACCCTTTCACTGTAGCCACCCAGTTTGTACAACCAGTGAGCAGCAATCCCGGCCTCGGCGACATCATTGATCTCCTTGGTCCGTATCTGTACTTCGATCGGGACACCGAAGGGTCCGAACAACACGGTATGCAGGGATTGGTAACCGTTTGCCTTGGGGATGGCGATATAGTCCTTGAATTTTCCGGGTACTGGTTTATAAAGATTGTGCACCGTGCCTACCGCCCGGTAACAGGTATCCACGCTGTCCACGATGATGCGAAAGGCATAAACGTCATGGACTTCGCTGAAAGAGAGTCCTTTGGAGTGCATTTTCTGGTAGATGCCATACAGGTGTTTCTCCCGGCCGACGACCTGTGCGGGTATTTTTTCCTGACGTAACCTGCGTTTCAGCGCGGTACGGATCTTGTTTACGATTTCCTTGCGGTTTCCTCGCGCTCGGGCGACTTGTGCGGTGAGGATACGGTGGCGCATCGGATAGAGTGCCGCAAAGCCAAGTTCCTCCAGTTCCAGCCGGATGGTGTTGATTCCCAGTCGCTGAGCGATCGGGGCATAGATATCGAGCGTTTCCCGCGAGATGCGCCGCCTTTTTTCCGGAGTCAATGACTCCAGGGTGCGCATGTTGTGCAGGCGGTCCGCCAATTTGACCAGGATTACACGAATGTCATTGCTCATGGCCATGAGCATCTTTCTGAAATTGTGGGCCTGTGCTTCGGCGCGTGTATCGAATTCAATCTGGGTGAGCTTGCTTACTCCATCGACCAGTTCAGCCACGCCTTTTCCAAAATGTTTCCGGATGTCGTTCTTGGCGGTAGGTGTATCCTCGATGACATCATGCAGCAGGGCGGCGACCAGGGTCTGGTAATCCATGTGCATATCCGCCAGTATCCCGGATACTTCCAGGGGATGCTGGACGTAGGGACCGCCGCTCTGGCGTAATTGGCCTTCATGCGCCCTTTTACTGAATTCAAAAGCGCCATGCAGCCGTTCCACCTCGTATTTTCCGAGGTAACTGCCAGCCGATTTTTTCAGGTCATTGATTGAGTACATGCAGCCTTGGTAATCCGCAAAAGGGTCGGAACCATTTTCTGTAGAAACAGTACCCGCTCATGGTCATCAGAAGGGACACACCCCGGTGTTACACCGCCAAAGCATTAGAGGTCATTGAATTTGTGATCTCGCCAAGCCGCCAAGCACGCCAAGAAACCAATAGACATGACATTTTTGATCTCGCCCAAGCCGCCAAGCACGCCAAGAAAGCAATAGACATGACACTTGAGCTCCACCATCATCTTGCCACCAATGATGAGGTCTGAGCGAAAACCTACCACTCCCTTGGCGTGCTTGGCGGCTTGGCGAGAGAGCCCAGACAAACCATTTCCCGGAAAACTATTCTCGATTCCGCGTCCAATACAGGCCCACGACAAGAAATTCGTGAGGTAATGAAGCAGCCGCAGCTTTATTCCTGGTGGTGGAATTCCAATCGTCCCAGATCGATTTCCACCGGATTGTATTTGCCGATCTTGTCGATGTTACTGGAGGTGACGAGTCCCTCTGCGATCTCCCGCAGGGCGATGACAGTGGCTTTGTCGTTATCGGGATCAAGCAAGGGTTCAGCGCCAAGGCTTATCTGACGGGCGCGTTTGCTTGCAAGCAGCACCAGATCATAGCGGTTATCCACCTTCCCTAGGCAATCTTCAACAGTCAATCTGGCCATAAGTTCTTGTTACCTGTAAGTTAATGAATGGAATTGCAGCTATCTTACTGGATTATGGACGCCTCTTCCATCAACTGCTTGATGAACCAGTCAAAATAAGGCTTATGCAGCCGGTATTGATTACGTGCGGCCTCGATAATGGATTCCATTTCGGTGACTGCAAAGTGTAGATCATCATTGATTACCAGATAATCATATTCATCGTAATGCGACAGTTCGACGCAGGCAGCGTCCATGCGACGACGCACCGTGGCATGGGTTTCTCCCCTGGTCTTAAGCCTTTGTTCGAGAATCCTGTAGGAAGGCGGCAGGATAAACAGGCAGACGGCATCCGGTCTCTGCCGCTTCACTTGCCTGGCGCCCTGCCAGTCGATCTCCAGCAGGACGTCGTTGCCAGCCACCAGATGGTCCTCGACAAAAGTTCTTGAGGTGCCATAGCGATAGTCAAATACAGTGGCATGTTCAAGGAAGGCCTGTTCCTCGAGCATCCTCATGAATGCAGGATCATCGATGAAATAGTAGGAATCACCGTCCCGCTCAGCCGGGCGTTTGGGTCGTGTGGTATGGGATATTGAGACGACCAGTTCCGGCATGCGTTCAAGCAGTGCGTGAACCAGAGTCGTCTTGCCGGTGCCGGAAGGCGCGGAGATTATGAACAACGTTCCTGGTCGTGTCAGCTGTGTATGCTTCGGGTTTCCCGCTTCCATCACTCGATATTCTGGATCTGTTCACGCATTTGCTCAATCAGCACCTTCAAATCCACGGAATTGTTGGTTACTGCAATATTACAGGCCTTGGAGCCCAGGGTATTGGCTTCCCGGTTCATTTCCTGCATCAGAAAATCAAGTCTCCTGCCCGCAGGGGAATCCTGGTTCAGGAGGCGCTTGACTTCTGCGATATGACTTTCCAGGCGGTCCAGTTCCTCGGCAACATCCATCTTGTTGATCAGCAGCAGCATTTCCTGTTCCAGGCGGTCGTGATCAAGGTTGATGGATAGCTCGTTCGCCCTGTTTATTATACGGCTACGCTGATTTTCAATCAGTGCCGGCAGTTGCTCTTTGAGTTGTGCGACCTGTGTCAGGGCATTCTCACAACGATCGAGAATCATGCCTCCAAGCTGTTTGCCTTCCCACTGTCGGCCGGCAATGATGATATCCAGCGTTTCATCCACCAGTTTCAGTATGGGTTCAGAAAGAGTGTCCGCGTCAGGTGGGTCCTTCTGGATGACACCCGGCCAACGCAGGATGTCGAACGGATTCATGGGTTGCATCCCCCTCACCGGCAGTTTCTCCACAATATTCATCAGTCTGGTCGCCAGCTCCAGGTTCAGAGGAATCTCATTATCGATAGATTCATCTGGCTCGTAGCGGAGTGTGCAATCCACTTTGCCGCGGTTCAGGCGTGTGGAGATTAGTTTGCGTATGCCATTTTCCAGTTGCCGCAAATCCTCTGGAAGACGTATGGCAATCTCGAGATAGCGGTGATTCACAGTCTTGATTTCACAGGCCGCATGGCCCCAAGGTCCATCAGACTCCTTTCTGCCAAAGGCCGTCATGCTGACTATCATGTCTTTCTCGCTTGCGAGTATTTGATTTGGGTACCAATACTAACCTCTTGCAGAATGCCAGGAAACACCTGATCATGAAAAATACTGTGGTACCCGATTATTTTATTACCGGAGATA
>Ga0156099_1042_pt1 | contig 8986 bp, 5 predicted proteins | sample RifCSPlowO2_02_FD_107752 | JGI IMG/M metagenome (GOLD analysis project Ga0156099, IMG submission 107752) | Gammaproteobacteria bacterium RIFCSPLOWO2_02_FULL_56_15
AGAAGGTGCGGGTGCGCGGCAAGGTGGTCAAGCTGACTCCGGCAATCCTGGGTAAGGACTGGATCCATATCAGCGACGGCAAGGATACCGACCTGACCATCACCACCAAGGACCCGGCTGCGCCCGGCGACATTGTCATAGCCGAAGGCATGATTTCCATCGACAAGGATTTCGGCGCCGGCTATGTCTATGAAGTCATCATGGAAGACGCGACAATCAAGACAGAATAATCGGAAAGACCGGGAGATCGCACTCGCCCGGGAGGCTAGCTTCCTCCTGGGTGGAATGCCCGTTACAAGGGGACTTGAAGGTGTACGAATCCGAAATTCGCCGCTTGCAGCAACTGGATACCTTGGTGGAAATGACCAAGCTCATCAATTCCACCCTGGATACGCGCCAGGTGCGCGAAAAATCCATCATTGCCATCATGCAGTTAATGGATACCGAGGCCGCCAGTATGCTGTTGCTGGATTCCCAGACCAAGGAGTTGTACTTCGAGGTGGTGATGGGCGAAAAAAAGAATGAGATCCAGTCCATTCGCATCGAGGCGGGCAAGGGCATCGCCAGTCATGTCGCCCGGACCGGCGTACCCCTGATCGTGCAAGATGCGCAAAACGACGAGCGCTTCTTTCCGGGTGTGGATCAGACCAGCGGCTTCAAGACCCGGGATATTCTTTGTGTACCCATCATCTTCAAGGAGCGGACCCTCGGGGTTCTCCAGGCCATCAACCGGCGCCACGGTGCGTTCGCCGGCGACGACATAGTCATCCTCCATGCCCTGGCCAACCAGATTGCCATCGCCATCGAAAACGCCGAATTGTACCAGGACTCCATCTCCGACGGGCTGACCGGCATCTACCAGCGGCGTTACCTGGATCTGCGTCTCAAGGAGGAGATGCATTCCGCCATGCGTTACCAGCATCCCCTCTCCTTAATGATGCTCGATGTGGATCATTTCAAACAGGTCAATGACCGCTTTGGGCATAGCACCGGTGACGAGGTCCTGAAGAAGCTTGCCTCCATCATGATACAGGGAACCCGCCTGAGCGATGTGGTTGGTCGCTACGGGGGTGAGGAATTCATGATCATCGTCCCCCATATCAATCAACGTGATGTGGAGATCGTTGCCGAACGTATCCGCCGGAGCATCGCCAACTGCGATATCAACGGCATCCGGGTCACTGTCAGCATCGGAATTGCCCATTTCGATGGCAGGCCGGACAAGGTGGAATATGACCGCCTCCTGGAACTGGCCGATGGCGCCCTCTATGAAGCGAAAGAAACCGGTCGTAACAAGCTAGTGATCCGGCGGCCGCGTTGAAATTACCGGGTATGTCTCTGTTGCGAATCATGATCCTGGGCGCCCTGCTGGTCGGGGCAACCCCCTGTGTCCACGGGGATAGTTTCGAGGAAGGCGGCGAAGCCTATAAAAAGGGGGACTATGAGACTGCCGCGGCTAAGTTTCAGGAAGTGGCGGAAAAGGGCGATCACCGCGCCATGTACGCCCTGGGATCCATGTACGCTGCCGGCAACGGCCTGCCGCTGGATTACGCCAGGGCCTTCGAATGGTTCAGCAAGGCTGCCAAATATGGACGCACCGATGCACAGTACAAACTCGGCCTGATGTATGACGAAGGGATCGGCGTTAAGCAGAACTACAAACGCGCCATCCGTCTGTACGATGGCGCAGCTAAAAAAGCCTATGCGCACGCCCAGTTCCGTATGGGCCTGCTGTATGCACGGGGCAACGGTGTAAAGCAGGATAAGGTCAAGGCCTATGCCTGGTTCAAGGCGGCGGAGATCAATTACGCGGCGGAGCGCGAGCGCCAAGCACGCAACGCCGCAGCCATGGATGTTACAGAACAGGCCCGACCCGGAGATATTTTTTCCGAAATCCACGCCGGGATGATCCAGACCGAGATGCAGGAGATCACCTCCGGGATGACTCCGAAAGAACTGCAAGAGGCACAGCAACTGGCGCAGCAATACCTGCAATACCGGTAGTTGACATTGACTACACCGGCATATACTCATACATTCTCCGAGGGATAAATCACGATACCTAGAGGCAGGCAATCCTTATGCAAAACAATAACAAAAACCTTTCCTTCGATTCCCTTTCCGCCGAGAAAAAACTGCAATTCAGGCTGGATGCATGGCTCTCCAGCACAGGCAGGACATTTGTATCCGCCGAGGTCGCGGAAATTTACCATAAGCGCGTCCAGCGCCTCATCGACGCATTCACGCTCAAGGGCTCCGACGAGACCCCGGCCTTTCTGCTGGTGGGCGGTTACACGGCCCGATTCGGCGGGGCTACCCAGGCGGATAACTATTACAACAGCGAGAAGGCCTGTCAGGCCGTCGTCCGCTTCATCGAGGAATTCCTCCCGGACTATGCCTTCGGCACGATGGCGGCGACCGGCCCCATCTATGATTTGCTCGGCTACAATACCTACCGGTGGCCGGGTGGAGCGCTTGCCGAGGATGTGTCCTTCCAGTACATCGAGGGCGAGTATATGCCTGCCGGTGATTACGATGCGCTGATCAACGACCCCACCGGGTACATGATGCGCCGTTACGTGCCCCGGGTTTTCAACAACCTCAAGGGCTTGGCCAGGATGCCAAGCTTTTTCAAATCCATCCAGATGACGGAGGTGATCGGCATGGTCATGCCGTTCGCCAACCCTGAGCTCCGGGATGCCCTGGAGAAATTGCTCAAGGCCGGTGAGATGCTGAAGGCGGGAATGGAACTCACCCGCAAGACGAATATCGAATTGACGTCACGCTGGGGCATCTCCGGTTTCTTCAGCAACATCGCCTTCGCGCCCTTCGATATCATCGGCGACACCCTGCGCGGCACCCAGGGTGTGTTGATGGATATCTACCGCCGCCCCGAGAAGCTGCTCGCAGCCTGTGAGGCCGTGGTCCCGGCCGCCATCGACACGGCCATCACGAATCGCATGCCCGGCGCCCCACCCGTTTCCTTCATTCCCCTGCACAAGGGCGCGGACGGGTTCATGTCCCGGGAACAATTCAAGGAATTCTACTGGCCTTCCTTCCGCAAACAGCTCGACGGTATCATCGAGGCCGGGATGATCCCACTGCTCTTCGTGGAAGGCAGCTACGACAAGCGTCTCGACCTCATTGCCGAGGCCGGCCTGCCCAGGGGGAAAACCGCCTGGCTGTTCGACCGGACCGATATGCAGGCGGCAAAAGATATCCTGGGCGACACCGCCTGTATCGCCGGTAACGTTCCCGCTTCGCAACTTGCCGCGGGGACACCTGAAAGTATTGAGGAGTACTGTAAAAAACTGATCGCCACCGCCGGGAAAGGTGGCGGTTTCATCCTTTCCTCCGGCAGCCCCATCGATCAGGCGAGGACGGAAAATGTTCACGCCTTCTACCGGGCGGCGCGGAAATATGGCCTGAAATGACCCTTCCCAGCCGGTCTTTGGCTGCGGTTTACAACCGTTTCCCGAGGTTTGGCCGGCTTTAGATATTTTTCATCTGTAGGCGGGTTTTTATATTGCATGTCTGTCTAAAAAAATGGCCGGAAAAGACGCCTTGCATTGCCTATACTTGATAATGAGTGGTCTCCCACTATATCTACCACGAACCGTGGTACGAACCCCCGCTTGAGGTATAACGGGGGTTCTTTATATGCGGGCCGATTTTTCCCTGGTGCTCGCAGGTAGTGTCTGCTCAGGAGATGATACTCATACCCTGCGGCACTCTGCATGTCACGGCTGCCGTACTTATTGATCTCGATCCATTCAGCTTGTAATCTATTAGCCTATAATTGCGGCCGCTTTGGTTGGCGGCAGCATGGTTCAAGTATCTTGATGCAGATCTTCCCGGGCTCCGTCCGGAGCCGACTCATCACCTGTGTATACAACGAAACCGCTATGCCCACGGTGGGCTTGCGGGAACAGTTGCTATCCGCCATGAACTGATATCAATATCCGATAACTGATTTAGGGAACCTCTGATCAAGTGTATAAATTCAATCAGTCGTCATTCTGGCACTGGATTACAACATTCCAGTGCAGGCTCCGGCCAGAATCCAGTCAAAACAATTGTTTACTGGATGCTGGTTTCCACCAGCATGACGGGATCAACGGTTAATTAGATGTTCCTTAAAATGACCAAGCTGCTCTGTCAAGTCACTGTGGCCCTGCTCTCGGCAATGGCTTGTACTGCCGGCCTGCTGGCGGACGAGAATCCCCCCGCGGACATCCGGTTGAAGAAGATCGATGCCGTGCGCGTGGATACCGCCCCGGTCATCGATGGCCGACTCGATGAAGACTTGTGGCGGCAGGCAGCGGTGATCGAGGATGCCCACCAGGTCCAGCCGCACGAATACGGACCACCTGAGCAGAAGACGGTTTTTCTCCTGATGTATGACGAGGATGCCTTCTATGTCGGCGTGCGGGCCTTCGATACGGAGCCGGAACGCATGACCGCCCGGGTATTGCGCCAGGGAAGCAAATTGATCTTTGAAGACCGGGTGGGCCTGCTCCTCGATCCCTTCAATGACAAGCGCAGCGGTTATATGTTCGAGTTGAATCCCAATGGCGTGCGCCTGGATGGCATCTATAACAGTCCGACCGAATTCGCCCCGAACTGGGACGGGATCTGGGAGGGCGATGCGCAGATCACGGCCGACGGGTATACGGCGGAGTTCGCGATTCCCTTCAAGACCCTGGCTTTTGATAAAGAGGATGATACCTGGGGCCTCAATGTGTGGCGGGTGGTGATGCGAAATGAAGAACGCGACGCCTGGGTTTCCTACAACCGCGCGACGAACCCGGCAGCCTCGGGGGAAGTCGGCAACATGCAGGGCATGGATTTCGGCAAAGGCCTGGACATTACGCCCTCCGTCAGCCTGCGTCAGGAGCGCAATATCGAGTCCGGCGCCACCCGCTACCGGCTGGAACCCTCGCTGGACGTGTTCTACAAGATCACCCCATCTCTGAACGGATCCCTCACCATCAATACCGACTTCTCGGCCACCGAGATCGATGACCGGCAGGTGAACCTGACCCGCTTCAACCTGTTCTTTCCCGAAAAGCGGGACTTCTTTCTGAAGGACTGCGATATCTTCGAATTTGCGCAGACCGGCAACGGGCAACCTTTCTTTTCCCGCCGCATCGGCCTCAGTCCCGCGGGCGACCCCGTGGACCTGGAATTCGGCGGCAAGATCAGCGGCCGCCTGGGTCAGTGGAATATCGGTACTCTGGCTATCCGCCAGGGAGAGTACCCTGGTGTCGACGCCTCCGACATCTTCGTCGGACGCGTGACCCGTAATGTCCTGGAGGAATCCACCGCCGGGGTCATCATGACCTGGGGGGATCCCGCTTCGAACCGGGATGCCATGTTGGGAGGCGTGGACTTTCGCTATCTGAATACCCGCCTGCCGGGCGGCCAGACACTGACCGGGAACCTCTGGTACCAGCAGACGGAGACCGAAGGCCTGTCCGGGGACAACGCCGCCTGGGGGATCGGCATCTCCATGCCGAACCAGAACCAATGGCGGGGAGGGGTGACTGTCAATGAACTCCAGCAAAACTTTCACCCGGCACTCGGTTTTGCCAACCGCACCGGGGTCCGCCAGTACGCCGCCGGCGTCGGTTATACCCATCGTTTCAATGACGGGTGGATCCGGGAACTCGGGGCCAGTTTCGATGCCGAGCACATCGCCCGCCTCTCTGATGAGGGCTTAAGTTCCCAGTCACTGTGGCTGCGACTGATCAACATCGCCAATTTCCCGGGCGACCGGCTGATCGTCCACCTGGTTCATATGAAGGAAGGGCTGGATAGGGATTACCCTATCTATGCCCCCTCGCAGTATCCTGCTCGCTGGGTCATCCTGCCGCCGGGTCTCTATACCTTCAACCGCCTCGGCATACAGTATTCCACGAGTCCCGGACGGGCGATTTCGGCCTCGGGCTACTACTGGACCGGCAGCTACTACAACGGAACCCGGTGGGCCGTCAAGGCCGCTCTCGAATGGCGCCCGAACAAGCACATCGGTTTCGCCGGCATGTATGACTACAACGATATCGACCTCAAGCAGGGCGATTTCATCACCCGCCTCATCACCTTCCAGTCGGATCTGGTGTTCAGCAACACCCTCTCCTGGTCCAACCTGATCCAGTTCGACAATGTCTCCGGCAACCTCGGCCTGAACAGCCGCCTGCACTGGACTCCCGAGGCCGGCCGCAACGTCTACCTGGTGTTCAACTACAACATGATCGACACCGAGGCCGGTTTTCATTCCACCCGCTCCGACATCACTCTCAAGGCCAACTACACCTTCCGGTTTTAGATCACCTTAATACCCATGCAACCCCGCCCACGGATGTAAGGGCCAGCGACCTTTCATAAAAAAAGTGACGCCTTAAGCAGTCCAATTGTATTTCCCTAGTATTGGCTATTGACTTAGTCTAAATTCCGCACTACGGAATGGCTACGGTGAGGTAGAACCCGTGTCCCTACCCAAAACAGGGTATATATCAATGATAGATCCATGGGGGTAGAATGCCCCACCGAATTACAACAGGCCCCGCATAATATTTACAACGCGTTGTAAGACCTTAAAATTGCTGAATTTTTCCCCATTACCCAATAGAGGTGAGCCTTAGCAGAATAGCTCCTAAAAAACAACAAAAAGAGCCAAGTGAATATTGGCGGGAAAGCAAAGGTATTCTGGCTAAGCTTCTGATAACAGTGATGAATACACAATGCATCATTGTCCTCGATATACTTTTAAACCGGGGGAAGTTCGCCTATATCGGCGACTGTTGAGTAAGGAGAGACGATCAGGGTGCACACATTACTTTCCAATCGTTTATTTTTAGTTGGGTTAATTACGGTTCTTTGTACTGCGATATATGTAATTACCCTCAATATCTCATTGGGCGTAGCGAGCTGTGCGCTTTATATATTCCCCGTTTTAATGACCATTTACTTACCGGCTGCCAGATCCACGTTATGGACGGCTGTATTGTGCTCCGGGCTGATGCTTACAGGTTTTTATTATTCACCGGAAGGTGACGTGATAGAGGAAGTGTTGATAAATCACGCACTGGCGCTATTCGTTATCTGGGGAGCAGCGCTGTTTATCATAATTAACAAGCAGACGAAAGAAAAGCTGCAATTCACCCAGTTTGCCATCGATCGTAGTGGCGATGCAGCATTCTGGATGGGGCCGGATGATCAGTTTATTTATGTCAACGAAGCAACCTGCCGTTCCCTGGGTTATTCCAGGGAGGAATTGTTACAGATGACTATTTACGATATCGACCCTGGTCTTCCTCGGGAAATCGGGGAAAGTTTATGGCAGCAGATCAAGGAGAATAAGTACTTATCATTTGAAGCAACCCACCGGAGGAAGGATGGCACGGTCTTCCCGGTTGCTATCATGTCAATCTATCTGGAATTTCAAGGTAAAGATTACGCTTGCCAATTTGCTCGCGATATCACTGAGCGCAAACAGGCGGTAAGCGCCATGGAGAAATCTGAAAAGAGACTCCGTCAACTGCTCGATGAAATGCTGGAAGGTTGCATGATCATCGGCTTTGACTGGACCTATCTCTACATCAACGATGCCGCGGCGAGCCACGTTTATAAGCGGCGCGCGGAGTTGATTGGCCGGACGATGCCGGAGATGTACCCGGGCGTGGAACGCTCCGAGATATTTGCTGCCTATCGACGTGTCATGGAGCAGCGGAAGCCCGAGCGATTGGACGTGTCCTTCACTTTCCCCGACGGCGCCATCGGATGGTATGAGATAAGTGTTCAACCCGTACCCGAGGGCATTTTTGTATTGAGTCTGGATATAACCGAACGCATGAATTCGGGGAGACGTATCCGGGAACAGGCCCGGCTGCTGGACCTGATCTTCCGTCACTCACTGGACAGCATCGTTCTGCTCGACAAGGACTACAACTTCATACGGGTGAGCGAGTCGTACGCGAAGGTTTGCCAGCGGGAAGTGTCGGCGTTCCCGGGGCACAACCACTTCGATTTCTATCCCTCTGCCCTCGAACAGGAAATGGAGCCATTCAGAAGAGAGAAGAAGATCTTCGGCAGACTGGCCCGCCCCTTCGTCTTCCCCGACCATCCGGAATGGGGCACAATGTATTGGGACCTCGGGCTCGTGCCGATCCTGGACCAGACCGGCGAGATCGAGTTATTCCTCTTCACGCTGAAGGACGTTACCGGGCAGGTTCGCGCTGAAGAAAAGAGCCTGGAATACATAACGCAGTTGAAGGCGCTGTCGCGTCGTATGCTCACCGTGCAGGAGGAGGAACGCCGCGCGATTGCCCGCGAACTGCACGATGAGATCGGACAGGGCCTGACGGCGGTGAAAATCCGCCTGCAGGCCATGGAACTGACCTGCCAGGGCTGCGAGCTGACCTTTTCCACGGACAATCTGCATGAAGCCCTGCGCACCGCGGGGGCGCTACTGGAGCAAGTGCGCAACCTGTCTCTCAATCTGCGCCCGCTGCAGCTCGATGACCTGGGTCTCGCGGTGGCGCTGCGCTCGCTCATTATGCGCGACGCCGCCACGGCGGGCTGGATTGCGCATTTCGACGAGGATCTCTCTGCCGGTCGGTACGATTCCAACCTGGAACTCGCCTGCTACCGCGTCGCCCAGGAGGCGCTGACCAACGTCATGCGTCACGCCGGCGCCACCGAAGTCTGGATGTCAGTCCGACGTAGCGACCAAGGGCTGCGCCTCACCGTGCGGGATAACGGCCGCGGGTTCGATCCGGCGTCGGCCCGATCCGCGACCGGAAGGTCGCACCTGGGACTGCTCGGAATGGAAGAACGGATCAAGAACATGGCAGGCCAATTCGAGATCGGAGCGAGGCGCGGGGAAGGGACCGTGGTGCAAGCGATCTTCCCGATTGCGACGGCCATCGCGGATCAGGCCGGGCTCGCGTGAGCAGGATACGCGTCCTGCTCGCGGACGACCACA
>Ga0156099_1019_pt3 | contig 8945 bp, 8 predicted proteins | sample RifCSPlowO2_02_FD_107752 | JGI IMG/M metagenome (GOLD analysis project Ga0156099, IMG submission 107752) | Gammaproteobacteria bacterium RIFCSPLOWO2_02_FULL_56_15
CCCTACGTGCTGGATACCGAAAAGCAGGCCCGAACCGTGGAAATCGAGATCGCATTGGATGATCCCGCGGACCTGCGCGGATTGTTGCCGGGCTATAGCGCTGATATCGAGATACTGCTGGAATCCCGGGAAGCCAAGGTACGGATCCCGGCAACGGCGATCAGAGAAGGGAACCAGGTACTCGTCTTCGATGAAATCACCAGTCAGCTTTCCCCACGGGAAATCACGACCGGGATATCCAACTGGGAATACATCGAGGTGCTGAACGGTCTCCAGCCCGGGGAACGCATCCTCGCCTCCGCCGGCGAATCCGGAATTGAACCGGGTCAGCGGGTTCTGCCTGCAGCCGACAGCGATCACTCGGATGGGGAATAGAGATGATCAGTCTGAGAAAGATCAGCAGGCATTATCAGCAGGGGGGTCAGCAGCTAGCCGCCCTCCAGGATATTGACCTGGAAATCGGTCCGGGGGAATACATCAGTATCATGGGGCCATCCGGCTCCGGAAAATCCACCCTGCTCAATCAGATTGCCTTATTGGATCGCCCCACTTCCGGAACCTACCTGCTTCATGGTCGGGACGTCACCGGTCTTCCGGATGATGAACAGGCCAGAATACGAAGGGAAAACATGGGTTTTGTTTTCCAGTTCTTTCATCTTATCCCGCGGCTCTCCGCTGCGGAAAATATCGAAATTCCTCTGGTGCTCTCCGGCGTGGACTCTGTGCTACGAAAGCAGCAAGTGGCTAAAGCTATGCTTTCCTTCGGATTGCAGGACCGCAGCACACACCGCCCCGATCAACTGTCCGGAGGGGAATGTCAGCGTGTTGCCATAGCCCGCGCGACGATCATGCACCCTGGCACACTGTTGGCCGATGAACCGACCGGAAACCTGGATCAAGCAACCGGGAAACAGGTGATTGATTTGCTGGAGCAACTGAACCGGCAGGGCGTGACCCTGATCATGGTCACCCATGATCCGGCAATCGGTGAACGCGCGAGCAGGCGGGTTAAAATCGTCGACGGCCGCATCTCCAGTGATGCCTGAGTGAGGTGCAGTGCGTAGCCGGGATCTCATGCTACTTGCATTCGGGGCCATCCGCAGCCACGGCTTGCGCAGCCTGCTGACAGTCCTGGGTGTCTGCATCGGCGTCAGCGCCGTTATCCTGCTGACCTCACTGGGTAACAGTGCGCGCAGCTATGTCACGGGAGAATTCTCCGAACTGGGCACCAATATGATCATCGTCCTCCCGGGCCGCAACGAGACTACGGGAGGGATACCGCCAATCATGGGAGAAACCCCAAGGGACCTCACCGTCGATGATGCGCTGGCGCTCGGCAGAAGCCGGAGGATTACCGCCATCGCCCCTCTGATGATTGGATCGGCTCCGGTATCCGCCGGCGGACTCGAGCGTGAGGTAAACGTGATTGGCACCACCGAGGGTATGCAGACCGTCCGCCATCTGCAACTTGCCAGCGGCAATTTTCTTTCCCCTTCAGATCCCCATATCGCGGCACCCGTCTGTGTCCTGGGGGAAACCCTGCGCAAGGAACTGTTCGGAACGGCAAAATCCCTTGGAGAATGGCTCCGGATCGGCGACCGACGCTGTCGCATCATCGGAGTCCTCGCTGCCAGTGGGGTATCCATCGGTACAGATCTTGACGACATGGTAATCGTCCCTGTGGCAACCGCCCAGATGCTGTTTAATTCCTCCTCCCTGTTTCGTATTCTCCTGCAGGTGGGCACGCACAGCATGCCGGATGACACGGAGCGGGAGATCAGACGAATCATACAGGACCGACACGAGGGGGAAGATGACATCACGATCATCCATCAGGACAGTGTCGTGGCCACCTTCGACGAAATCCTGCTGGTGCTGACTGTGGGGATCGGCAGTATCGCCGGCATCAGTCTCGCCGTGGCAGGAATCCTGATCATGAATATCATGCTGGTATCGGTCAGTCAACGGACTTCCGAAATCGGTCTGCTTCGGGCTATAGGCGCACCGGCCGGGCAGATTCGGAAACTGTTTCTTGCCGAGGCGGTTTTGTTGTCGCTGATCGGCACCCTGTCAGGTTTACTGATCGGTTTTCTTGGCGCGGTCCTGATGCACCGTCTTTATCCCGTTTTGCCGCTGGCCGTACCCACATGGGCGGTGTTGGCGGCTGCCGGTACGGCCATGCTGACCGGTCTGGTTTTTGGCGCATTGCCGGCGATCCGCGCGGCGCGCCTTAATCCGGTCGCCGCCCTGTCCCGCAGATAACATGCGCAGTACAGACCACCTTCGTCTTGCCGCAGGCGCCATAACCGCCCATCCCGCACGCTCCATCCTGACCGTGCTGGGAATCATGGTAGGGATCGCCGCAGTCATTCTGCTTACGGCCATCGGTGAAGGCGTCAGGCTTTATGTACTCGCGGAGTTCACCCAATTCGGAACCAATCTGATCGCCGTGTTCCCGGGCAGAAATACCACCCTGGGGATCTCCGGCGCCACGATCAGCACGATCCGGCCGCTTTCCCTTGACGATGCCACCGCTCTCGAACGGTTGGACCAGGTGACTGCCGTGGTACCCGTGATACAGGGCAATGCCCGGATTGAATATGGCAAACTTGGTCGGAGATCCATGGTGCTCGGCGTAGGTGCGGGCGTACCGGAGGCCTGGCAGATGCCCGTGGCGTCAGGAAGTTTTCTGCCGGGGGATAATCCAGGGACAGCACGCACCTACGCCGTCCTCGGGGACAGGATGCGGAAAGAATTATTCGCTGGGGTCAATCCACTGGGAAAGCGTATCCGCGTGGGCGGGGATCGATTCCGGGTGATTGGAGTCATGGCGCCCAAGGGACAGATGCTGGGTTTCGACCTGGACGACACAGTATACCTGCCTGTCTCCAGGGCCATGGAGATATTTAACCGGGAGGGTGTCATGGAAATCGATATCCTCTATGAGAGCAAGGCAAGGGCCGCATATGTGGAACAACGGGTCCGGGAACTACTGATTGCACGGCATGGCAGCGAGGATTTTTCCATCGTTACTCAGGACCAGATGCTGGAGGTACTGGATTCGATCATGAATATTCTCACCCTGGGTGTGGCGGCCATCGGCAGTATTTCGCTGCTGGTCGGCGCGGTGGGCATCATTACCATCATGACCATCACCGTTACCGAACGCACCGCGGAGATTGGTTTGCTTCGGGCGCTGGGCGCAAGGCGCCGTAATATCCTGTTGCTGTTTCTTGGCGAAGCCGTGCTGCTGGGTGGTGTGGGGGGAATTGCAGGAACCGGGCTGGCACTCGGCATCATCCTGCTGTTGCAAATCCTGGTAACCGGTCTGCCGCTCGAAATCGCTTGGAATTATGTCACCACAGCACTGCTTTTCTCTCTGGTCATCGGGATTCTCTCCGGTATCGCTCCAGCGATTCGCGCAGCGGCATTACATCCGCTGGAGGCGCTACGGGCGGAGTAAAGGTATTGGCGTCAGGTGATTCCTGGACTATGATGAACCGATGTCTATTGGTCCGCTGCAGAACCACGCGTCACCCAACCCTACCCAGGGGAAGATTCATATCCTCGTTGTTGATGATCAGTCCACTCCCAGGCGGATCCTGCAACGCATGCTGGAAAGCTCCGGTTATTCCGTAACACCGGCGGTATCCGGAATGGGGGCCTTGCACCTCATCGATGACCATGACTATACCCTGGTGCTGCTGGACTTCATCATGCCGGGCATGAACGGCATGGAGGTGCTGGAAAAAATACGTGCGCAATATTCCCAGACCGAACTCCCGGTCATCATGGTTTCAATGCACAGCGACAGTGATGAAATCTTCAAAGCACTCTCAATAGGCGCCAATGATTACATTATCAAGCCATTTGACTTCAAGATTCTCATGGCCCGTATCAATATCCAGATCTACTTGAAGCACAAGGAGGAAGCATTACGGGCCAAAGAACAACAGTTGACTATGATCATCGAGAATGCCCCCATCGGCATGTGGCTGTGTGATCAATCCGGTAAGACCTTGCAGGTTAACCACGCTGCCTGCGAGATGCTTGGTTTTTCCGAGGAGGAATTGCTGCTCAGAAACTACGCCCAGTTTACTCTTACCCATCCGGATGAACTGGAGGACAGCAAACACCATCTCGAAATGCTTCTATCAGGCAGGATCGATCACTACGATCTGGAAAAACGCTACCTGCACAAGAATGGACACTATATCTGGGTCCATGTCAGCGTTATCTTGCTTCAGGACAACGAGGGCAGACCTAACTTGCTTATCAAACAGGCCCAGGACATCACCCAGCACAAAATAGCGACGGAAATGCTTTCCCGTCATAAGCAGGAGCTCGAGGAACTCGTGCAAATTCGTACCCAGAACCTCCTGAAGTCCAATAACGATCTGGTACAGGAGATCGCCGAACGCAAGCGGGCGGAAGATATCCTCAAAAAACGTGAACTGCAGTTGCTGGAAGCGCAGCAGATCTCCCACATGGGTTTCTGGGAACGTGATCGGTCCACCGGACAGGTATTCTGGTCAGATGAAATATATTCCATACTTGGACTGGACAAAGAGCATTTTCAGCCCCAGCCAGGGGCCTTTGATGCATTTATACATCCGGATGATAAGGAGTTGACCCTGCAGATGGCTTTCGCCACCATGAATGAGGGGGCTCCGTTCAATCACCAGTACCGTATAATCAAACCAAATGGAGAGGTCCGCAAGATACACGGCCGCATCAAGATGCTCCCTGATCCGGATGGCCAGCCCCGCAGATTCATAGGGACCATTATCGATATCACAGAAGCCAGCCGTATGTCAGAGGAACTTTCCTTTCAGGAGAGCCATGATCTTCTGACTCGCCTCGTTAATCGGAAGGTATTCGAGGAACTCATCAGGGATTCACTTACGTTGCGCCGGCTTATTTCGGAGGACTTCGAACATATCGTCGTCTTCCTTGGTATCGATCAACTGAAGGTGATCAATGACACCTACGGCCATATAGCCGGCGATGAGTTGATATGCCAGCTCAGCCAGAACCTGCGGAAACGGCTCAGGAAACAGGATTCCCTGGCCCGCCTGGCGGGCAACCGATTCGGCATATTGATGGAAAACTGCACCCTGCAGGAGGCCCACAGGGTACTCGAGAACATCAGGCAATCCATGGGTGATTTCAATTTCATCTGGATGGAGAAACAGTTCAACACGACCATCAGTATTGGTGTGGTGCCGATCAGAGACTATAACAGCGATATCATCGAGATCCTCGCCAAAGCGGATCTTGCCTGCGGCGCCGCCAAGGAAGCTGGCGGGGACCGCATCCTTGTCCATACCGAGGATGATGAAACCGTCGGCCTGCGGCACGAGGAAATGTTGTGGGTGGAACGCATCGAATACGCCATGCGGGAAAACCGGATGTGCCTGTACTACCAACCCATCGTGGGGATCCGTCCAGACATCCGGGAGCAACATTATGAAATTCTGATCCGGATGGCTGACGAGAACGGCACGATGATATCTCCCAGCACATTCCTGCCCGCGGCGGAACGCTACAATCTTTCCAGCAGGATAGACCGTTGGGTGATTAGCAGTACACTGGAATGGCTTGAGAAATATTCGACCAGGGTCGAAGAGGATTTCTGCTGGGGGATTAACCTCTCCGGTCAGTCCCTGGCGGATGAAAATCTGCTCGGGTTCGTGATCCGGGAACTGGATAAATACAACATCCCACCACGCCATATCTACTTCGAGATCACCGAGACCGCTGCTATCGCCAATCTCAAGAACGCTGTCCGTTTCATCACTGCCATGCGAGGACATGGTGTGCGTTTTGCGCTGGATGATTTTGGAAGTGGTCTTTCTTCATTCGCCTACCTGAAAAACCTGCCGGTGGATTTTCTCAAGATCGACGGTATCTTCGTCCGGGGAATCGTGCATAACGACACGGATTATGCCATGGTCAAGGCCATCAATGACGTGGGCAAAGCCATGGGCAAGCAGACCATTGCAGAATTCGTTGAGGATTTTGCCATCATCGAGAAGCTGCGCGAGATTGGTGTCGATTTTGCCCAGGGTTATGGCATCTGCAGACCCATGCCCCTGGCGGAATTCTTTCAGCAGAACTGAATGTCAGGAGCTTAGGGCTCACTTAGAAGCAGCAAGAGGACTGCGGATTCATTCACCAGGGGATTACGGCCGCCACCCACTTCCAGGCCATCGCTCATGCCATCCCCATCCGTGTCCGCCACCCAGGGGTTGGTGTTCTTCTCTGTCTCGATGGTATCCGCAAGTCCGTCATTGTCATCATCCTCATCACAGCTATCCCCCTGGTTATCCGTATCATGATTTCCCTGGTCGGGGTTGGGCAGCGACGGGCAGTTATCCTCCTGATTCACGATGCCGTCATCGTCGGTGTCCGTATCGATCCGGATATTCACGATTACGAGATGTTCGCTTTTGATATCATCAATAAATCCTCCAGGAAAATTTATTAGGGGCAACTCATAAAGAAACACCCCATTCAAAGGGTTCCCCGCATTCCAGACCACTTGCGATGCGATCTCGTCTACGACAGACATTCCATTGCCGGATACCACACCGAAGACTGTGTATCCTCCATTATCGCTATCGAGGCTTGCTGAATTGTCGGCCAGGTTGATAAACCACTGACTGGTGGCGCTGTTCGGGTCACCGCCAATCTTCGCCATGGCTATGGTGCCCCGAGTATTGGAACGATGAAATTCGTTAGCCACCGGCGCATCTGTAGGAACAATACCCAGGTTATTACGGAAGGTATTGGCAGTGCCCCGGTGAATGTACCCCCCGCCCTGGATCACAAAGCCGGGGACACTGCGGTGGATAAAGGAGTTCTGGTAATCCCCGTCCCCAACGTATTTCAGAAAGTTCGCCACCGTGTTCGGCGCCACCTCGTCAAACAGCTCCACCTCGAAGCTGCCGAGCGAGGTCTCCATGATGACGGTGGTGGCCCCCAGCAAAGGGGAACCGATCCCAAACCATACCGGGATGAGCAGACATAGGCATATTGTCATCGGCATCCTGCCGGTTCGTAAACCGGCAGGGATTCTGGCTTTCGATGCCATGGGGTTCTATCTCCTGGAGGTTCTTGCAGCGTGGCGTTAGCGCACCGGTCCATCCAGCACTCACGCGCCTAAGATCCGATGACTCAAGGTTCCGACTCGAACCACTGGCAGACCGCCTTGGGTTTACAGCGTGTGAATATGGCGCGCCTGACAGGATTTGAACCTGTGACATCTGGCTTCGGAGGCCAGCACTCTATCCCCTGAGCTACAGGCGCGGATTGAACCGTTTGCAATTACTGGAAGGCAAGTCTAGCGAAAGTTTGCCCGAATATCGACTACAGGTATACTTGAAGCCGGGGTTCCAAATTAAATTGTAACATTATTTGTTTGCACCGGGGTTATCACATGAGCGAAGAGAGAGATCGGATATTTTTCAGGAATTACCTCTTGGTCTTCGGACTGCTGGCGCTGATTATTGTCCTCTTTCTGGTGATTGCCCGGATTGTGGGCATCAATGAAGAGCCCGATGCAAAACTGCTGACCGGAGAAGTTGCCGAGTTGACCGCCCCGGTAGGCAGGCTGCGAATAAGCGGGCAGGAGCAGTCCGAGACGATACTGGACACGATTCCTGCCGCAGCCTCCGGCCCGGTACCAACCCCGGAGACCCCTGCTGCGGAAGCTGGCAGCGATATGGGGAAGCGGGTTTATAGCAGCCTTTGTTTCTCGTGTCACGGGACTGGATTGCCCGGTGTGCCTCAACTGGGAGATGTCGCCGCCTGGGAAAAAGTGCTCGGCCAGGGCATCGATACTGTGTACCAGCACGCACTCACGGGTTTCACCGGGGCCAGCGGCATGATGATGCCGGCCCGCGGAGGCAATCCGAATCTTTCCGATGCCGAGGTAAAGGCGGCGGTGGATTACCTGGTGGACAGCAACCGCTAGCACAAAGCGGCAAGCCTTCCCGGCTGCCCTTGCGGGATACCGCCGGGAACAGATTTATTTCCTAACGGTAATTGTCGACCGGCGCCAGTCGAATCAACCCCGGCCAGGGGGTTACGCCCCCACCGTTTGCAGGCCTGCGTAGGATACTACCAGCCACTTGCTGCCGGTTTTTTCGAAATTCACCTGTACCCGGGCGTTGCTTCCCCGGCCCTCCAGATGGATCACCGTACCTTCGCCAAAGCGCGCATGCAGCACCCGCTGGCCCGGATAGATCCCTGTATCACTCTGCTCTTCCGCGGCCTTTTGCCGGTACAGGCTCTGGTTGACTGTCCCGCCCAGGCGGACTTCCTCAATGAGAGTCTCCGGCAGTTCGCCGATAAAGCGTGAAGGCTGCGGATAATAGTCCGTTCCATGCATGCGCCGGTGCTGCGCATGGCTCAGGCCGAGACGTTGTTTCGCACGGGTGATGCCGACATAACAAAGCCTGCGTTCCTCCTCGAGTTGCCCCATATCCCCACTGCTGCGCTGGTGGGGAAAGAGCCCTTCTTCCATCCCCACCATGAATACCGAAGGAAACTCCAGGCCCTTGGCGGAATGCATGGTCATCAGATGGACGCAATCACTCCAGGCCTCTGCCTGGGTCTCACCGGATTCCAGTGCGGCATGGGCCAGAAATGCCGTAAGCGGCTCCATATCACCATGCACATCCGGGTTGTGCTCGAATTCCCTGGCTGCTGTGACCAGTTCTTCCATATTTTCGATCCTGGCCTGCCCCTTTTCCCCCTTTTCCTTCTTGTAGAGGTCAACCAGACCACTCTGCTTGATGACCGAATCCACCAGCCCTTCCAGGGAAGCATCCCTGACGTCTGCGGACATCCGGAGGATCAGCGTGATGAACTGCTGCAATGAGGAAAGCGCCCTGGCGGGCAGCAGTTTATCGTTGATCATCTGCCGGGCGGCGCTCCAG
>Ga0156099_1204_pt2 | contig 8927 bp, 8 predicted proteins | sample RifCSPlowO2_02_FD_107752 | JGI IMG/M metagenome (GOLD analysis project Ga0156099, IMG submission 107752) | Gammaproteobacteria bacterium RIFCSPLOWO2_02_FULL_56_15
TTGATGCAGTTGATGGAGCCGCTGATCGCAAGCGCCGCGGCAACGGCGTTGCGGAAGGCGCCGGGTGTAATGATCTCCCGGGGTTTGAGATCCTCCAGCACCATTTGCACGATGCGCTTGCCCGATTCCCGGGCGAAGGCCTTCATCTTGGGGCTGTCCGCCAGTACCGGTGCGCTGCCCGGGAGGGTCATCCCGAGGGCTTCGCAGACAATGTGCATGGAGTTGGCGGTGGCCATGCCGGCGCAGACGCCGGGTCCACGGACCGCGTTCTCGGTCATGCCCTTGAGCTTCTCTTCGCTGAGGTTGCCGAAGGACTGCTGTACAGAACCATACCAGACATCTTCCAGGTCGACATGTTCGCCTTCATAGGTGCCGCTGGGTTGATAGCCGCAGATCACCAGGATGGACGGAATATTCATGCGGCCGGCGGCCATGAGATGTGCTGGCGGTGTTTTGTCGCAGGAGGACAGGCAGATCATGCCGTCGAGCTGCGCCCCCTCGATGGGAACCTCGATGTCGTTCACGACCAGATCGCGGCTGCCCAGGATATAACCGCCGCCGCAGCCCATGAAGATGAAATCGCTCGGCGCGGTGGTGCGGATCTCGAAAGGCAGGCCGCCGGCCGCGCGGATGGCGTCTTTCACGATCCGCGCCACGCCGTCGAGGTGGCTAAAACAGATCGCGAGCTCCGAGGAGCTGTTGACCACCGCGATCTTCGGTTTCTGCATGTCCTCGTCGCTGATGCCAAGCGCCAGCCAGTGGGCGCGACGGCCGGGGTTATTGGCGGCGTTGCTGCGGAGCGCTTTTTTCATCGCCATTCATCCACCGAGACCGTTCCCATGTAGGTGCCGCTCAGGATCTTCCACACGGCGCCGGTTTCCCCGCCGACTACGACCACGCTGATATCCTCAGGCCGGAACATATTGATGGGCTGGTCCGGATCCGCCTTGAGGTGGCTGGCGTAAGGCTCCACACCGGCCACGGCTTGTGGCAGCAACAGGGTCTGCACCCACTGGTTGTCCCAGTACTCCCGTGCCGGGATCCGTGTATTCTCCGAGCACCATTGGATGAGTTTCTGTTTGGTATCAAAACCCCTGTCCACGAATCCACGGGCTACCAGCGGGTCGAGCGCGAGCACCGGGCCGCTGAAGGGATCGCAGGCCGCAAGCGATCGGCTGAATTTTTCCTCCCAGGTCTCCCGGGGACCGCCGCCAAACTGGATATACCAGCCGCCCATGAACAGGCTCACGGCGCTCTCGTCCGCCCGGCGGCCATGCTGGACATGGAAGGGTTCCCAGGGGCTGCGCTCCTCATTTTCCGCGCAGACCGCGCTGTAGGAATGCACGTTGCCCTGGCTGCCCATGAAACTCTCGTTGGGGACCGAGCCGCCCTGGAGATTCTGGGACAGGAGCCCAAAGGCCCTGCCGATGGTGGCGTTGGCGTGGTTGTAGGGGCCCATGGCCCCGATCCCGGCGTTCATCCCGATCTCGTTGCGGATCGGACCATTGACCATGGCGAGGGTCGCCTGGGAGGTGGTGCTGCTGGACCGGGCGGTGACGCCGCTGGCCGCCAGCGCCAGGATTACCGGGAAATATTCAGGCCTTGCACCCGCCATGACCGCATTCACCGCCACCTTTTCCACCGTGTATTCCCAGAGTTCGCGGAAGCGCGCCGGCTGCATGCGGCCTACCACCTGTTCCGGCGCCTGGCTGGTTCCCTTCAGCATGGCTGCGACCCGTTCCTCGGTTGGCAGCACGATGGGCAGGAAATCCGTCCAGCGGTGCTCCTCGAATTTATCCCGCAGGTTCTCCTCGGTATCCGGCTCCAGCAGGCGGGGCGTGGATCGATCGAAAGACATGGCCCCGATATCGTCCTGCTGCAGGGAGCCGGTCAGACCGTCGATCAACCGCTGGATGAACGGTCCGCCCTCGACGGCGTCCTCTCCCTCGATATAGGCGCGGAGATCGGCGGCGGAGCGGCCGACCACGGGTTGTGGCACGAAGGCCTGGCGCACCGTGGGCATGCCGTTCACCTTCGCCACGGATTTGACCAGACGGGCAAAGACCTGGGTATGCACCGATACGGTAGGTATGCCCTGGGCCTCCAGGGCAATGGCGAGTCCGACGACCGTCGGACTGCACGAGCTTCAAAGCCCGACACCGAGGATGGCGGCATCGCCCTCGGCGGCCACCCGGGCGCGCATCTCCGGGTCATCGACCCAGGACTCGCGAGGCTTGATCAGGCGGATGGTCACCGCCGGTAGGTGCTGCCGGAACCAGTCGCGCAACTGGTTCATGAATACCTCGGAATTGTCGAACAGACAATCCACCAGGAACAGGACCTTGCCGTCCAGTCCATCCAGCCTGGGCGCCAGGTGCTTGCCGGAAACCTTGGGAGGGTAACCTCTGGGGTCGTGGACGCTTAACAAGTGGGACATGTCATACTCCTACAAAATAACTCCTGATTCGATGATTAAGTACAACTTCTGTAAGGATCAGTGCCACAATTCCTCAGTAGCCAGTCTTGCCCCCTCCACCAAGGCTGCAAATTTGGCCCACATGACCTGGGGATGGACCCGGGCGATGCGTTGCGCCTGGGCAAAACCGCAATCGGTGCCGGCGATCACATTTTCCCGTCCGACGATCTTTGCAAAGCGCACGATCCGATCGGCCACGACCTGGGGGTGTTCCACCGTGGTGGTATGGTGCGTGATTACCCCCGGGATCAGGATCCTGCCTTCCGGGAGTTTCACGGTCTGCCAGACCCGCCACTCGTGTTCATGCCTTGGGTTGGCGGCTTCGATGGAATAGGCCCCGGCTCTGACCTGGAGAATCAACGGTACCAGCTCTGCCAGCGGGGCGTCAGCCACATGGGGGACATGCCAGCTGCCGAAGCAGATGTGGTAGCGGACCCGATCCTCGGGGATGCCGGACAGGGCATGATTTAAGGCCTCGATACGGAGCCCGGCCCAGCGCCGGTAATTTTCCGGGCTTTGCTGTACAAAATGATCGTACATATTGGCCAGCACGGCATCATCCACCTGCACCAGCAGGCCTGCCTCATGTATTAACCTGTATTCCTCCCGCAGGGCATCCGCAAGGGCATAGATATACTCCTGCTCCGATGCATAGTATTCGTTGACGCCGGTGAAGGCGGCGCTGGCCGGCGCCACCGCAGTGAGAAAGGCCTCGCCGGCATCCACGCCGGCCAGGGCCTTTTTGAACACCGCGATGTTGGTGGCCACAGAGTTCCTGTCCTCATAGCGAATGGGTCCGATGCAGGCATCGACCGGGAGTCCATCTCCGGCCATCGGCATCTCGATAGCGAAAAATTCATCAAAGCGTTCCCGATCCCGGCCCAGCCAGTCAATCGGGGCTTTTTGATCGGGGCGGTTCTCAAAACCGCTGATGCGTTCCAGGATATAGTTGGCCCAGCTCGATTTTCCAAACTCACCGTCATTGATGATATCGATGCCTGCTTCCACCTGCTTTCTGACCACTTCATTCGTGGCCGTCTGCAGGGCCGCAAGGAAGTTTTTATCTTCCAGGGGTGGTTTACCCAGGTACTCGTTGGTGAAGTCCACGAGGGTCGCTGGCCGGATCAGGCTGCCGACGTGGGTGGTGAGAATACGATCTTCGCTGCGTTTCATATTGATTTTCCGGTTGTTTGTGATCAGCTTATGGTTTCAGCCACCTTTTGGTGTACTTCCATAAGTGCCTGGATGGTGTCCGTCTGCCTGCGCCCCCAGCCGCATTCCGTGGCGATGCCGAAATCACCCCGGTAATGGCGCTGGAAGGTTTCCAGGCGCTTCATGGTTCCGGCTACGCCATCGGTCAGGTGTACCAGGCCGATATAGAGCTTGGTTGCCGGGCAGTCCAGCGCGTTCAAGGGCTTGAAATAGGCATCATCACTCCGGTTCCGGGGTACCGGCATGTGCACGTAGTCAAAACGGCGTCCGGCATGTTTCACTGCCAGATTGGCCATCCGCACGGTTACTCCCAGATCTTTCGGTTCAATCATATGAGAGTGTTCCAGGTCGCCATAACAAAGGTGCATCCCCAGTGTGATCTTTTCCGGGATCTGGGGCGACAAGGTCGAGATGTAGGAGGCAAAGCGCTCATAGGGATCTCCATCGGCCTTCCAGGCCAGGGGCTCTCGGCCCATGGTATCGCCGGTATCACAGGCGAACACCTCCCAGCAGACATCCCATTGCACCTGCAGGTCCTCATTGGGAATCCCCTTGACCAGGGTTGCCACTTCACGTTTGAGAACCTCCACGATGGCCTCGGTCATGATCCTGAAATCACGTTTGCTGTCGGTGCACCAGCGGGTAAAATCCTCGGGAAACGGGAAATTGACCTGGTAGCGTGTGCCCCTGGGAATGACCCCCGCGTCGCGCAGCCTGCGGAAGACGCCATAACTCTCGATGGCAAAATCGGCGTAGTGAACGGAGTCAAAGTGGACTTTATCGACACCATCCACCACCTTGCAGCGCCACATTTCCTCCCAACTGGTGGGGAGCCAGTCCGGGATATCCTCCTTGAATACGGATTTATCCCGATTCGGCTTGGGCTTGTTGGTGATGAGGATATCGGGATTGGGTTCGTAGACATGAGGGGCATTGAATACCACCCACATGTTCCGGTAACCGGGCTCGCCATGGGAGAGCCCGGCGAGGCGATCCCCGATGACTGGCGCCAGCAACCGGAAGGTTTCTTCTGCAGTCTGGCAAGGCACGCTGCCGACCATGAGTATGGATTTACCCTGTAGATAATGATTCATAAACGAATCCCCGTGGTTTGAAAGGACTGCTCCTTCTCGTAGTACAGAATATACTGCATGGCCGATGCAGTTGACACAACGAGCCGCTGTGAATCCGGTTGCCGGTTTAACATGAAATGATTATTGTATCAATCAGAACATTAAGTGAATGAGGCACGAACGGAGAGGACGAAGAAGATGCTTACGGACTGGTCTGTGCTGGAATTGCCGAAGAAAACAAACTTCGCCGATCTGTATGACACGATCAATACACTTTACATGCCGGCGACCCCCTATGTAACTCAAAACACCACGATCAGCGCGACCTACCGCTCCCGTTCGCTCGGGGATGCGACAGTGCTTGAAGTCACCGCCGATGGCCATGGCGTAAAGCGTAATCGTTCGGAAGTTAATCGATCTCATGGGGAATTTTGCTCGTTTAAGATTCTGCGATCCGGTTATGGGGAGATCGAGCAAGACGGCAGGGTTACTACCTTCAAACCAGGGGATATCATCACCTTTGATAACACTTATCCGTACCGGATCTCGTGTTACGATCGTTTTTCATTCACATTTTTTGTGGTGCCGAAATTCCAGATCCTTCCGCGCATGGTTAATCCTAAACTCATGCGGGCAGGGCACATCCCGGCGGATTCATCGCTGAGCCCAATCCTGCGTTCGTATATGAATGAGTTGCTGCAACTCAAGGAGGACAAGGAGGACTTCTATTCATCTTCATTGACGGATACGCTATGCGGGCTGATCTCCGTCGCCCTGGATCCCGACAGCAGGAGTCTCGAAAGCAACGAGAAGAGTATTTACAAGATGCGCTTCATGATGTTGTCCGATCATGTGCGCTCCCATCTGCCGGACCCGGAATTATCTCCGAAAACCACCGCCCAGGCCTGCGGTATATCCGTTCGCTATCTACACAAACTGTTCGAACCACACGGCATGACCTTCGGCAGATGGGTATTGAAACAGCGTCTGGCGTGTTGCCGGGAACAGATCGCTGATCCACGCTTTCAAGAAAAGAAATTATCGCTGATTTCCTATAATTGGGGTTTTAATAATCTTTCCTATTTTATCCGCGCCTTCCGCGCTGAATACGGGATGACGCCACGCGATTATCGCAAGCAGGCATTGGCGCAGCGGGTGCAGGAGATGAAAGAGATCGCGAAATCCATGTGAAAGACAGTCGGTCCATTCCCTGAACCTCCCGGAAGTATTTCAACTCTCCAATTGGTGATCGCGTGGTGTTCACTGTCAGCGTATCTCTCATGCGCTATAGGTCAAGATCTCAAACTATCCCTTTGTTAAAACGTACGCGAAGCCGTGGCGTGAGCACGCCACGGCTTCTTTTTTGAGGCTTTTCCATACCGGTCGCTCCTGTATACTGGGCATTCGAATAAGCCATATTTCAACAAGGATTTAGACTCACACCAACCATGGGAAATCTGCAGAGATGAGCAAGAAAAAAAACCTGGAAGACTTGTTACAAACCGCCGGCAGCCCGGTGAAGATGCTGCGCAATTCGCAGACCGGTCCCAATGTCTACCCCGGCGTGCCGCCGGAATTCACCAACTGGCGCGATGAGCAAGCGGCATGGCAGAAGACCTGTGTCCTGTTCAACCAGTCCTATCATATGGCTGATCTCGCGGTGGAGGGCCCGGATGCCTTGCGGCTGTTATCACACCTCGGCGTGAACACCTTCGCGAACTTCACCGTCGACAAGGCGAAGCAGTTCGTTCCATGCAGTTACGATGGCCACGTCATCGGCGACGTGATCCTGTTTTATCTCGCGGAGAAGAAATTCAATCTGGTCGGCCGCATTCCGGTACTGAACTGGATCCGGTTCCATGCCGAGACCGGGGGGTACGATGTCGGCGTGGCACTGGACGAACGATCCGCCGCCCGCCCGGACCCCTTCAACCGCAAGTCTTACCGTTTCCAGATCCAGGGTCCCAATGCCATGCGGGTGATCGAAAAAGTCACGGGCAAAAAACCACCGGATCTCAAATTTTTCAACATGTGCGGCATGAACATCGCCGGGAAGCAGGTCCGCGCCCTGCGTCATGGCATGGCAGGTCAACCAGGCTTCGAGTTGTTCGGCCCCTCCGCGGAGGGCGAGACGGTGCGGGAGGCGCTGGTTACCGGCGGTGAGGAATTCGGATTGCGTCAGGTGGGAGGCCGTGCTTACTCCTCCAACACACTGGAATCCGGATGGATACCTTCCCCCCTGCCCGCGATCTATTCCGGCGCAAAAATGAAGGCATACCGGGAATGGCTCACGGTGGACAGCTATGAGGCGAGGGCTTCCATCGGCGGCAGTTTCAACTCGCCGAATATTGAGGACTATTATTTTACGCCTTGGGACCTGGGCTATGGTCCCTTCGTGAAATTTGACCATGATTTCATCGGCCGGGAGGCGCTGGAGCAGATGGCAAAGCAACCACCGCGACGCAAGGTCACTCTCGCACTCGACAGCGCCGACGTGACCCGGACCATCAGCAGTCAACTGGACCAAGGGGATCGGGCGAAGTTCATCGAATTTCCTTCCGCCGTGTATTCCATGCATCCTTATGACAAAGTGACCGTGCAGGGCCAGACCGTCGGCATCTCCACCTGGATCGGTTACAGTTCCAACGAACGCCGGATGCTGACCTTGGCCATCCTTGAGAATGAGTATACGGTGCCTGGCGCCGAGGTGATCCTGGTCTGGGGTGAGGAAAACGGTGGTACCAGGAAACCCACGGTGGAAGCTCATGTCCAGACCGAGATCCGGGCGACGGTCAGTCCGGTGCCCTATTCGGAGGTTGCCCGCAAGGTGTACGCAGAAGGCTGGCGTACCGGCAAGTTTTAAACTCTGTACCTCAGGGTCAGACCCCGTTACCTGCTGTATCTCCGTCGTTTACTCCAGCCACGCTCGCAAGGCCAGGCTGACCGCTTCCGGTTGTTCCATCGTGATCATGTGCCCGGCATTCTCGATGATGACCAGCGTTGCGCTGCTGATCTGCCTGGCTATGGCGGCATGCTGTTCCGGCGGCGACCAGGCATCCGCCCGGCCACACAGCAGCAGAGTCGGGCACTGGATCCGCGCCAGTATCGGGGTGGCGTCCGGGCGTTGCAGCAAGGCCCGGATCTGCCCCTCGAACTCCGCCACGCTGGTGCGTGTGATGATCCTCCGGATCGCCTCCAGCAGTTCCCGATCCGCCTGCCGGTCCGGGTGCACCATGGGCGGCATCCAGGCGGCGGCGACCCCCTCCATGCCCTGGTTGGCCGCGAGATCAAGGTAGACTTGGCGCTTGGCCGGCTCCTCGGCCGTGGCTGGGTGTACACCGGTATCCAGCAGCGCGAGTCGCAAGACGCGCTCCGGGGCCAGCCGATAGACTTCCAGCGCCACCCGGCCACCCATGGAATGACCCGTCATTGCGAAGCGCTCCGGGGCCATTGCCAGAGACTTGCGCGCCATGGCCTCCAGGGAATCCAGGCCGCGAAAATCCGGCACAATGGGGTCGGCGATATCCGCCAGGGAATCTATCTGGCGCCGCCAGACATCGGCATCGCACATCAGGCCAGGCAACAGCAACAGAGGAATCTTTTGCGGCATGGGCTACTCCGGATCCGTTTCCAGGGGCAGTACGGGGTCCTGCGTCCATTCCGAGAGTGAACCGTCGTAGACTGCGACATTCTCTACGCCGAGGAGGGTCAGGGCGAGCGCATCGCTGCTGGCTGCAATACCGCCGCCGCAATAGGTGATGACCCGTTTGCCGGAGAGCGCGTCGGTGGGTTCGAAGAATTCGCGCAGACGTTCCGGCGCCAGATACTCGCTGGTTTCTGCATCCACCAGCCATTGGCAGTAGACGTTCCGGCTGCCGGGGATGCGTCCGGGGCGGGGCAGGTTCCGCAATTTTCCGGAAAAGGATTCCGGAGAGAGGGCATTGATCAGGCAGATATCCGGATTGTCAATCGCGGCCAGGACTTCCTTCCGGTCCGCCATGAGTGCGGGTCGGGGCCGGCTGCTGAATTTTGCCCGCGGATAGACCACAGCCGCATCGCTGACCAGCCCCTGCTCCCGCTGCCATTTCTGCCAGCCGCCGTTCAACACCGCAGCATGGTCGAAACCGCAGACCCGCAGCATCCACCAGACCCGGGCTGCCCAGGCA